>Ga0105249_10005643_pt1 | contig 10829 bp, 6 predicted proteins | sample KBSS44metaG_FD_81522 | JGI IMG/M metagenome (GOLD analysis project Ga0105249, IMG submission 81522) | Switchgrass rhizosphere microbial communities from Kellogg Biological Station, Michigan, USA - KBS S4-4 metaG | ecosystem: Host-associated > Plants > Roots > Rhizosphere > Soil | place...
GTCGTCGCCGCGTCGCAGCGGCGCGCGTTCGAGGTCTTCACCGATCGCATCGACGCGTGGTGGCCGCGCACGCACCACATCGGCAAATCGCCGCTCGCGCGCGCGGTGCTGGAGCCGCGTGCCGGCGGCCGCTGGTTCTCGCTGTGCGAGGACGGTTCGGAATGCGACATCGGCAAGGTGCTCGACTTCGATCCGCCGCGGCGACTGCTGCTCGCCTGGCAGATCGATGCCGATTGGCAGTACGACCCTGCGTTCATCACCGAAGTCGAAGTGCGTTTCGTCGAGATCGGACCGCGCCAGACCCGTGTCGTGCTCGAGCATCGCAACCTCGACCGCTACGGCGTCAGGGAGGTCGAGGTGAGCACCTCGATCGGTTCGCCGGGCGGTTGGCCGAGCATCCTGCGGAGCTACGCCGATCTCGCGGCCTCGCTGGAGGCGGCATGAGCGCGATGCCGGCAGCCGCGCGCGAGCGAAGCCGTCCGCTGCGCGCGCTGATCAGCACGGTCTATGTCGCGATGGCCGTGTTGATGATGGCCGGCGCCTACGGGCACGGTTTCCTCGGCCGCAAAGTCATCGATGCGGAGCTCGCCCGCTATCCGATCGACGAAGGCGTCTACACAATGCTCTACGTCGTCTGGTATTTCGTCAGCGGCTGCATGCTGCTGTTCGGCATCGCGGCGATCTGGGCCTGGCTGCGCGCGCGGCGCGGCGATCCTCGGGCGATGTTCGTCGTCTATCTGATTGCCGTGTTGTATGTGGTGTCCGGCGTCGGCGGACTGATCTATCGCCACGGTGCCGCGTTCCACTACGTCTTCATCGTGCAGGGTGCGCTGCTCGGTTTGTCCGGCTACGCGCTCGCGCGCGACGACTCGGCCGTTTCGCAAGGTCCGGCGTTGCCGACATCGACGGAATGAGCGACACCAGTAGCCAATGCGGCCCACCTTCGTTTCCAAACGCAGCAATCTGTGATGACGTCATTCCCGCGAAGGCGGGAATCCATTTCGTCTCACCTGGCGCCGCCTTCGGGAAAGGCGTCGTCAGTCGCTACACACGCATGGCGTTGCAGACACGACACCGCATCGCCCTGCCTGCCACCAGCTACGGCTGGCAGAGCGACGCGACGCATTCGATCAATTCGTCTCGAAGCCGTCGGCAAAGATGCGATCGACGATGTCGGTCGTGCAAGAGATCGCGACATCGGTCACGTCGGCGCCGGCCACGACACCGTCGCCGTTCGCGACGACGCAGGTCTGCGCCGGCTCGCTCGGCTGCACGAGCACCGTGACGATGTAAAGGCTGCCGTCGTTGACGGCCGAGGAGAACGTGAAGCTGCCGTCGGCCGCGATCGCAAGGTCGTCGCCGCCGTTCTGCTGCAGCACGAGGCCGCTGCCGACCAGACCGCTGACGCTGCCGCCGATCGTGTAGGTGAGCGGTACCGCCGACTGCGTCTCGAACGCGCCGATGTCGGCGGCTGCACCGACTTCGCGCAGGAAGCCGTCGCCGCGCTGGTCGAACACCAGGCCGATCGCATTGTTGCCGGTATCGATCGCCGGGCTGCCGTCCCCGAGCGCGTGCGTCTGCGTCGCGCCGCCGTTGTCGGCCAGCGGCTGCAGCAGAGGATCGGCGGTGATCGTGTCGCCGGGCATCTCGGCCGGCAAGCCGGGCGCGTTCGGAATCAGGTTGTTCGCGCCGCTGACGGTGTCCGGGAACGCCCACACGTTGTTGGCGTCGCTGCCGGTCGTGTTGTTCGAGACGATCGTACTCTGCAGTTCGATCTGGTAGCTGTACTCGCTCGCGCTGAGGCCGGCGCCGCGGAACGAGGCCTGGTTGAACGCGATCGTGCTGCTGCTGATCTGCGCGTTGCCGCCGTCGAGCATCAGGCCGCCGCCTTCGTAGCCGCTGTTGCCGGAGATCGTGCTGTCGATGATCGCTGCCGGCGACGGCGCGTATTCGCCGTAGCGGATGGCGATGCCGCCGCCGACCGAGCCGGCCGTATTGCCGCTGACGGTGCTGCTGGTCAGTTGCAGCGCGCAGCCGAAGCAGAGCACGCCGCCGCCGCCTTCGTTGGTGCCGGCGGTGTTGCCCGCGTCGTTGTCGCTGATCGTGGTGCCTTCGAGGTACAGATAACCCTGTTCGGCCGCGATCATGCCGCCGCCGGCCGAGTCGGCGTGATTGCCGGCGATGATGCTGTCGTCGATCTCCACGCTGACGCTGTCGAACACGCGCATGCCGCCGCCGCCGCCGTAGTGGTTGGTCGAACCGACGGCGTTGCCGGCGAGCAGGGTGTTGCGCAGACGCGTGATGCCGACGACGGCGATGCCGCCGCCCTGCGGCGCGCAGACGCCGCACTCGGAGTTGACCGTGTTGCCGGTAATCGTGCCGCGCTGGATGTCGAGCGTGCCGTAGGCGTCGTCCGGGTGCGAGCCGACCGCGATGCCGCCGCCGAATACCTCGTAGCTTTCCGATTCGGCGGTATTGCCGCTGACCGTGCTGTCGGTGAGGTCGGTGTCGCCGAGCGCGTGGATCGCGCCGCCTTCGGCGATGTTCTGGAACGAGGTGGCGCCGCCGATGTCGTGGCTCGACGCGCGGTTGCCGGTGAACGAGTCGTTGGTCGACGAGAAGCTGCCGCCGACGGCGATCGCACCGCCGCGCACGCGCAGGTTGCCGTCGACCGTGTTGTTGGCGAAGACCGTGTGGTCGAGTACGGCGTTGCCGAGCGCGAACACGCCGCCGCCGTTGGTGTTGGCTACCGCCGCGGCGCCGGCGGCGCAGGCGACGACGGTCACGTTGCTCAAGGTCACGCTGCCGTTGGCCAGCACGCAGCCGCCGTTGTCGGCGCCGAGGCCGTGCGTCAGCGTCAGGCCCGACAGCGTCAGCACGCCGGTGCCCTGCTGTTCGATCACGCGGCTGGCGTCGCCGCCGCTGATGCTGAGCGTGTCCGCGCCAGGGCCGTTCAGGGTGAGACCGGCGACGCTGGCCGGAATCACGATCGCGCCGCTGGTCAGCGCGATGGCGCCGCAGGTGAGGCCCGTCAGGTCGACGACGGCGCCATTGGTCGCTGCGGCGACGGTGTCGCGCAAGCTGCCGGCGCCGGCATCGTTGCAGTTCTGCACGACCAGGCCGCCCTGCGGCTCCGGTGCGCCGGCCGCGGCAAGCGTGGCCGCCTGCAGCAGCAGGGTGGAGGCGAGGCAGGCGGCGAGGGGGTGCAGGCGCAGCCGTGGGCGGCGTGCGAAGGAAACGCGCGATATCGTCATCTGGAACTCCGGTCGATCGGACGGCCCGACGCGCCCACAAGCGGCCGGGAAGGACATTTGCAGCTTGGCAGTGCCCCGGTGCCCGGGCTATTCCCCGGCTGTTCGGCTTGTGTTCGGAGCCTGTTCGGCCGGCCTCCCCGGGCTTGAAATACGGGAACTTCCAGCGCTGCCGAGGCAGCATGCGCGGTCGCGCAGCCGGGCCTGTGTCACGGTCGGCCGTCGCCTGCGGTGCTGCAATCCGCCGCGAGGCCTTGCCTGTGGAGACTGCCGATGTGCCGCCTGTTGCCGCTGTTCCTGCTGCTCGCGACGCCGCTGTCGCCGGCGGCCTCCTTCTATATAGACCCGGTGCAAGGTTCGGACGACGGCGACGGCAGTGCCGCGCATCCGTGGCGATCGCTGCAGGCCGTGTTCGACGACGGCCTGGTCGCGACCCAGGACTGGCCGGACTATCCCTACGCCGACGGCATGCAGCTGGTGCCGGTCCACCCCGACGCCCCCGTACGAGCCGGCGACACGCTGTGGCTGCGCAGCGGCTACCACGGCGACCTCCTCGTGCAGCACGCCTACAACAGCGCGCCGATCACGATCGCGGCCGAGCCCGGGCAGGCGCCGCAGGTGCGCAGCCTGGTCGTGCAGGCGGCCCAGAACTGGATCGTGCGCGACCTGACGATCAGCCCCTCGTTCGCGGCGTCGAACGAACAGATCACGATGGTCGAGGTCGAGGACCACAACTATTTCGGCCCGACCTCCGACATCGAACTCGGCCACCTCGACCTCTACTCGGTCGACGATGCCTCGGCCTGGGGTGCCGGCGAGTGGGTCAATCTCGCCAGCAGCGGCGTCGACATCGGCGCTACGCGGGTCACGTTGCATGACAGCCGCCTGCGCAACGTGCGCTTCGGGATCGGCGTCGGCGGACCGTACGCGAGCATCCAGCGCAACCTGATCGACGGCTTCTCGGCCGACGGCCTGCGCGGCCTCGGCGACTACGGCCTGTTCGAATACAACCACGTGCAGAACGACTACATCGGCGATCCGGACGACGACAACCACGACGACGGCTTCCAGAGCTGGTCGATCGGCGCGGACGGCCAGGTCGGCACCGGCGAGGTCACCGGCGTGACCTTGCGCGGCAACGTCTTCATCAACGCGACCGATCCGGCCAACCCGCTGCGCAATTCGATGCAGGGCATCGGCTGCTTCGACGGCTTCTTCGTCGGCTGGGTAGTCGAGGACAACGTCGTCATCACCGACCACTGGCACGGCATCAGCTTCTATGGCATGCGCGATTCGCGCATCGTCAACAACAGCGTGATCGATCTCGCCGACGGCCAGCCGGGGCCGCCGTGGATCATGGTCACCGCGCACAAGGACGGCCGGCCGAGCGAGAACGTGGTGGTGCGCAACAACTTGTCGACCGACTATTCGCTGGACGGCAACGACATCACCGACGACCACAATCTCGTCATCGACGATGCCGCCGCGCTGTTCGTGGCGCCGCCGTTCGACCTGCATCTGGTCGCCGGCGCCGCCGCCATCGACGCCGGCAGCGCCGACCTCGCGCCGGCCGCCGACGCCGACGGCGTGCCGCGGCCGCAGGGGGCCGGCGTCGACCTCGGTGCATACGAATGGCGCGGCGACGCCATCTTCGGCAATGGCTTCGAACGCCCCTGAGTGGCGCGACGGCGGCCAAGTGTCCGCCGGACTAGCCGTCATTCCCGCGAAAGCGGGAATCCATTGTGCTCGTGCTTCTTCGCGCCAGAATCCAGTTGGATTCCCGCTTTCGCGGGAATGACGAAGCTGGAGCGCGATCCGCGTTGCCTAAACCTTTCCGCGCCCGGCCGCATCGGAGTCCAAGTCACTCCTGGAGTCTCTCTCATGCGTACCTTACCGGCCCTCGTCGGCTTTGCCCTGATTGCGTTCGTTCCTGCATTCGCCGCCGCCAACCAATGTCAATTCACCGCCCAGCACGATTTCGACGTCGATGCGGCCGGCCTGAAGACGCTCGCGTTATCGCTCGGCTCCAGCGACGTCGTCGTCGAGGGCGTGGCCGGATTGACCAAGCTCGAGGTGCGCGGCAGGGCCTGCGCGTCCGAGCAGGACTGGCTGGCCGGCCTCGGCGTCGAGCAGCAGCGCAGCGGCGACCGCCTGACGGTCACGCCGCATGCGGATCGCAACGTCGGCTGGCACTGGTTCGGTTCGAGCTACGCCTACATCGACCTGCGCGTGCGCGTACCGGCTGCGCTCGCGGTCGACATCAAGGGCCACTCCGCCGACGCCGAGGTCAACGGCGTCGCTGCGCTCGATTTCGAATCGAGTTCGGGCGACCTCGAGGCGCGCCACATCGCCGGCGCGCTGACCAGCAAGGCGAGTTCCGGCGACATCAAGGCCGACGACGTCGGCAGCGTCGAGGTGCGCGGCACCGGCTCGGGCGACGTCGAACTGCGCAACGTGCGCGGCGACGCGCACGTCTCCAATTCCGGTTCCGGCGACCTGCATTTCAACAATGTCGGCGGCAGCGTCCGCGTCGGCAGCGTCGGCTCCGGCGACATCGAGATCAGCCACGTCGACCGCGATGCCTCGATCGATACGATCGGTTCCGGCGACATCACCGCCAGCGAGATCGGCGGCGATTTCACGGTCGGCTCGAAGGGCTCGGGCGACATCAGCCATCGCGACGTGCGCGGCAAGGTAAACGTGCCGCGCGAGCGCGATTGACCTTCGAGGAAGGCGGCGCGGCCCCAACCGCGCCGCTGTCTCATCCGTCGAAGCCGTCTACGAAGATCACATCGTCGTCGGCGATCGGCGTCGCGTAGCTGCCTTTGCTCGTCGCCATCAGCAGCCGCGAACCGCTGCCGCCCTGTGCGATCGCCAGCTGCGTCGGCGAGCCGGCGGTGGCCAGTCCACTCGCGAACGGCGCGAACGAGACGCCCTGGTCCGACGACCGCGCTGCACGCACGCTGCCCTGCTGCGCGACGTACAGCACGTTGCTGTCGGCCGGATCGCAGGCCAGGCCGGAAATCGTCGCGCCTTGCCATCCGGTCGGGTTCCAGGTCGCGCCGCCGTCGTCGCTGCGCGAGACACCGCCGGTGCTGAAATCGAGGGCGGAGGCCATGAAGAACGTCTGCGCATGGCCCGGCGACGCGCACAGCATCGGGCGCTGCAAATACATCGATTGTTCGAGGACCGGCGCCCAGTTGACGCCGCCGTCGGTCGAGCGCAGCACGCCGCCCTGGTCCGGCGTGTCGGCGCCGGTGAATGCCGCGATCATCGTCTGGTCGCTGCCGTCCTCGACGATCTCGATCGCGCTGACGAACGTGGCGGCCTCGCCCTCGTATTCCTTCACCCAGGTCTGCCCCGCATCGACCGAGCGCCACACGGTGCCCTCGTTGCCGGCGACGCCGAAATCGGCGCCGCCGAGGAGGATCAGGTTCGGATCGTTGACGCTGAAGCGCATCGCGGCGAGATCGGATTCGTACAGATCGCCCTGGTCGGGACCGAGGCCGGTCCAGCGGCCGCTGCTCTCGCGCCGGTAGAGTCCCTCGGGCGCGACCGTCGAAGGTCCGCTCGAAATCGCATAGAGCACGCCGGATGGCGAGAACCCGACCTGGCTGTAGCGCGTCGGCGGTACCGTTTCGATGATCCACGTCGCGCCGCCGTCGGCGGAGCTGAACACGCCGCCGTTGTTGGGGCCCTGGAACGCGACCGCGAGCTGCAGCGGATCGGCCGGGCTCGCCGCGATCGAGTACAGGCTGAGCTCGGAAATACCGCTCGATGACGCCGCGAAGTCGCTGCCGGCATCGGTCGAGACGAACACGCCGAGCGAGTTCGCGCCGACGAACAGCGTGCTCGAACTTGCCGGTGCATAGCGCACCGATTGTGCGGCGAGCGAGCCGGTGCCGCCGGCGTCGGTTTCCCAGGTCGCGCCGCCGTCGTGCGTGATGTTGACGCCGGCGCCGTCGGTGGCAGTCACGATCGTCTGCGCGTCGGCCGCATCGACCGCGATCGACGTGACGACGAGGAGCGGCCAGCTGGGGTCGTGCAGCGGCGTCCAGGTCACGCCGAGGTCATCGGACGCATACAGGCCGAGATCCTGCGAGCCGAAATTCTGTCCGCCGCCGACCAGCAGCCGCGTGCCGTCGTAGTCGACCGCGTTGACGGGCGTGCCCGGAAGCCCGTCCGAGCGGTTTTCCCAGGTATCCCCGCCGTCGGTGGTGACCCACACCTCGCCGCCGCCGAAGTCGCCATGGAATACGGCGATCACGGTATCGGAGTCGTTCGGATCGATCGCGACGCCCGCGCCGGTCATCGCCGCGTCGTGCGGCGGCGTGCGATCCGTCCAGGTCGCGCCGCCGTCGAGCGAGCGCATCAGGTTGACGGTCTGGAAGCCGGCCGCGTCCGAGATGCCGGCCCAGATCGTCGATGGATTGCCGGGATCGACGGTGACGGCGAACGTTTCGTCGTTGAGCGGATCGATGCCGAGGTCGAGATGGGTCCAGGTCGCGCCGTCGTCGGTGCTGGTCCACACGCTGTCCTGGGTCGCCGCATAGGCTTGTCCGCTCGGCGTGAAGGCGATGCGATGCACGCTGATGCCGGCCAGGCCCGCTACCGCGCTCCAATGGTCGCCGCCGTCGATCGAGCGGTAGAGCGTTCCGCCGAAACTACCGCCGGGCGCGATACCGGCGAGTACGACGCCGGCTGCGGTCGGCGATGCCGCGACATCGGAAACGTCGCCGCCGGGCGGCCCCAGCGAAGTCCACGCGCCGCTGCCGGCCCCGCCGGCCGCCGACGCGGCAGCCGGCGGTAGCGCCGCAGAACCGGCGCGCACACCGTGCAGGTCAGTGTGGCTCGACGAGGAAGCGATGGCCGGTGCCGCGATCGCGCTCGCGGCGAGCGCGCAGGCGCATGCGCCGATCGCAAATCGCAGGTGACGAAGATTCATGAGACGTCCTCCATAGTCCGGGAAGGGCGGCGTGGTCGGCTGAGCCTCGATTCGACCGCGCTGCGCACCGTTGGCGAGCATGCGTGCCCGAGCGGTGCGGCGCATTGCATTTGCATTAGGCGATCGTTCCACTTCGATGATGCGGGGCGGAACTGGCGCACGGAATGAGGTCGCGACCCCGTGCATGCATCGGATGGATCGCTGCCGCGTTAGCATGGGCGCACCCGGACGATGGAGACGCATCATCAAGCGAATGCCCGCCATCCTTGCCGTCATGCTGACGGCGTGTTCGCCGGCGCCGGCGCCGGCGCCGGTGGCCGCGCCGCCGGCTGCGCAGCCCGCGCCTGCCGCCACCGTGAGTCCCGCGCCGTTCGCCGGCAGGGTCTGGCGCGTCGAATCGTCCACGGCCGTCGCGCCCGGAACGTTGTACGCATTCCTCGCCGATGGCACGCTGGTGATCAGTGCACCGCAACAGACGACGAGCCATGGGCGCTGGACGTACGCGAACGGCGCGCTCGTGATGATCGAGGAAGGCATCGCGTATCCGACCGACATCCTCGCGTTCGACGAGACGAAGCTGTCGCTGCGCAGCCACAATCCGGGAACGCCGGTCGACATCGTCCTGACCGCAGCGAAGGATGTCGCGCTGCCGCAAGCGCCCGGTCAATAGCGCGCGCGTCCGCAGGCCGGCCGGTGCATGGGCGAAGTGCAAATGCGCGACGGCGGCTTCGCAAGCGAGGCCGTTTCGGTTTACTGTCGGCCGATCAGGGTCGAGGAGGGGCGCGAATGAAGTCGTTCGGCTGGGCGTGCGTATTCGCTTCGGGCTTCGTCTGGACTGTCGCGTCCGCCATCGCCGACACGCCGCCCTTGACGCCGGACATTCCGAAGAAGTTCGAGCGGTCGACCGAGCATGCGGACTTCATCAAGCGCGAAGAGATGATCCCGATGCGCGACGGTGTGAAGTTGCACACCGTCATCGTCATCCCGAAGGGCGCCAGGAACGCGCCGATGATCCTCACGCGCACGCCCTACAACGCGAGCAAGCGCGCCAGGCGCAGCGAGAGTCCGAGCATGGTCGCGACCTTGCCGCTCGGCGACGAAGTGTTTTCCGGCGATGGCTACATTCGCGTCTTCCAGGACGTGCGCGGCAAGTACGATTCCGAAGGCGACTACGTGATGACGCGGCCGCTGCGCGGACCGCTGAACGGCAGCAAGGTCGATCACTCCACCGACGCCTACGACACCATCGACTGGCTTGTGAAGCACGTGAAGGTGAGCAACGGCAAGGTCGGCATGATCGGTTCCTCGTACGAGGGCTTCACCGTGCTGATGGCGCTGGTCAATCCGCATCCGGCGCTGAAGGTGGCGGTGCCGATGAGTCCGATGGTCGACGGCTGGAAAGGCGACGACTGGTTCCACAACGGCGCGTTCCGGCAGAACAATCTCGACTACATCGTCGGGCAGACCGAGCAGAAGGACGCCGGCGATCCGATTCCCGACGGCGCCTGGGACGACTACGAGACCTATCGCCGCCTCGGTTCCACCGGCGCCTACGCGCACTATTTCGGGATCGACGCGCTGCCGTATTGGAAGAAGATCTCCGAGCATCCGGCCTACGACGCGTACTGGCAGAACCAGGCACTCGATACGCTGCTGGCCAGGCAGGTGCCGACGGTGCCGACGATGATCGTCGCCAGCCAGTGGGACCAGGAGGACATGTACGGTGCGATGCACACGTACGCGGCGCTGAAACCGAAGGACGCCGGTGGCGACAAGATTTTTCTCGCGCTCGGACCGTGGCGCCACAGCGGCGTCAACTATGACGGCAGCGCGCTCGGGCCGTTGAAGTTCAACGGCGACACCGCGCTGCAGTTCCGCCGCGACGTCATGAAGCCGTTCCTCGATACGTACCTGAAGGACGGCGCGCCGAAGGCCGATACGCCGCCGGTGTTCGCCTACCAGACCGGCGCGAATCGCTGGCAGCGACTGTCGCGCTGGCCGCTGGCGTGCGAGCAAGGCTGCGCGTCGACGTCGAAGCCGCTGTATCTCGAATCGGATTCGAAGCTCGGTTTCGATGCGCCGGCTGCTGCAGGTACCTACGACGAGTACGTCTCCGACCCTGCCAAGCCGGTGCCGTACCTGCCGAGGCCGGTCCATTTCGAGGACGGCGATGCGTGGAAGCGCTGGCTCGTCACCGATCAGCGTTTCATCGCCGACCGCCCGGATGTGCTCGTCTACGAAACCGAACCCTTGGCCGAGCCGCTGACGATCGCCGGCGCGCCGGTCGTGAACCTGTTCGCCTCGACCAGCGGCAGCGACGGCGACTGGGTCGTGAAGCTGATCGATGTCTACCCGGACGAGGTTCCCGCGCAGCAGGAGATGGGCGGCTACCAGCTGCCGATCGCGATGGACATCTTCCGCGGCCGCTACCGCGCGAGCCTGGAGCACCCGAGCGCGATTCCCGCCAACGAAGTGGAGAAGTATCGCTTCGAACTGCCGAACGCCAGCCACGTGTTCCTGCGCGGCCATCGCGTCATGGTGCAGGTGCAGTCGAGCTGGTTCCCGCTGTACGACCGCAACCCGCAGACGTTCGTCGAGAACATCTTCTTCGCCAAGCCGGCCGACTACCGCAA
>Ga0105249_10005646_pt1 | contig 10826 bp, 9 predicted proteins | sample KBSS44metaG_FD_81522 | JGI IMG/M metagenome (GOLD analysis project Ga0105249, IMG submission 81522) | Switchgrass rhizosphere microbial communities from Kellogg Biological Station, Michigan, USA - KBS S4-4 metaG | ecosystem: Host-associated > Plants > Roots > Rhizosphere > Soil | place...
CGGCGTCCGCCGTAGAAAGCGATCGCGGCGATCGCCACGGCACAAAGGGCGATCGCAATAAATTGGCGTGACACGGGAGCTCCGCGGGTTCGAGTTGCGACATTCTTGCGCATGCATAGCGCGGTTGTCGAAGCGCTTCGTGTAAAGAATTGCAAGACGGACTGCACACTCCATACGCATTGTCCGGAAGCGGTGCCGGGCCTACAGGTCACGACGATTGTGTGAAAATCGCTTGACATGCAAATGAGAATTATTATCATTTGATCGAATTCGCCACGGAGCCATGTCATGCACACCGCGACCCTGCCGCTGCCTTCGGGCGATGCTTCCTTACGCAACGTCGTGCGCGCTCAAGCCGTGCCGGCGCAACGGCAGTTCGACAGCCGTACCTTGTTCGGCGAAGCGCAGGAAGTGCGTATCACGCATTTCGGCCAGGAGTATCGACTGCGCCAAACGCGCAACGGCAAGTTGATCCTGACCAAATAAACGTACGCCCGCGCCCGCATGCGGCTGACCGCACGATTTGCGTCACGGTGGTGCGACAAGCTCGAGCATTGCCGATGGCGGGAGGAGAACGAAGATGAGCGACAGCGTGCGTGACGACGGAATGCGTGGCAGCGCCGAGCCAAACGTTTCTTCCGACTACGAGTGGAGATCGCGCGAAGGCACGCGCGGTCCGCAACATGATGCTATCGACTGGTGCCGCCTGGCTGACTGGCTGGCGCGGCTCGGTCCCGTTTTGTGGCTGCATCGCGCCGACAGCGATAGTGTCTTTCCGCGTGCGCGCCTGTGCACGCACGGCGCGCTGCTGCTCGATCATCCTGTACTCGCGGCGATCGCTGGCAGTGTTGCGGTCGAAGCGCACAGCGCGGTCACGTCGCACGGTCCGCGAGAATGGCTGGAGCTCATCGACGCACAGCCAGCCTGTCTCGCGCGCCTGTACCTGCTGCCCGATGCCGACTACCTCGCCTGGGATGCGATGCTGGGCGATTGCGGCATTGTACGCGCGGCAGCGCATGCGCCCGCGCGCTGGCGTGCGCATGCGGCATTCTTGCGTTGCGCTTTGCGGCGGCGTGATTCGTGGCGCGCTCGCATCGTGCGCTTTCCGTTGATGCGCCTGCCCTGCCTGCAGGTGCTCGGCGCGCGCGCGCCGATGGAATTGTCCTCACTGAGCCAGCAGGTTGCCGCGGCGATCGCGTGTGATGAGAACGTTGCGTTGGACGGTTGAATCAATCGCACTTGATCGCGCAAGATCGGTTCAGCTTCCGGCAATCGCCCCAGTTATTGCCGGAGCGAGCACGACCGGTGTAACCGGCGCGGGCGGCGTGGGCGGAGCCGGAGGCGCGGGTGCGGCGGGAGGAGTGGGCGGCTTCAGCGGTGCCAGCGGTTTCAGCGGGACGGGCGGCGCGGGAGGTGCCGGCGGTGCGGGCACGAACAGACTCTTGAACTCTGGCGCCTTCATGCTCAGCGTCTGCGTCTTGTGCGCGCGCAATACCTCCACCTTGACCTCGCGGCCCTCTTCGCCCTCTCGCAGCAGGCGCATCGCATCTTCGGGACGCGCGATCTTCTTGCCGTCGATCGCGAGCAGCACGTCGCCCGACTTGAGCGTCTTCGTCGTCTCCGCATCGGCGGACAGCACGAGCGCGCCGTGGTCCGCACCGAAGTAGCTGCCGAGGTCGGGATTGAGGCTGGCGAGATTGAGTCCCCACCACGGCGTCGAGTAGTAAATGCGGTTCGCCGAGGCCTGATGGCGCGCCTGGTTGGCTATTTCGCGTGCTTGTTCGGCCACCTCTCGGCCTTGTTCCGCGGCGAGCCGGCCCTGCTCGGTGGCAAGCCTCGTTGCTTCGCGCACCTGCTCGCGGATCTGTGCGGCCTGCTCTCTGCTCATCTGTGCGTCCTGTGCAGCCCGTTCGGCATCTGCACGGACGCGTTCGATGTCGGCGTTGTCGAACGAGAACGCGAAGTTGAACGGCTCGCGGCGCTCGGCCTTGATCTTGACGTCGATGTTCTTGTTGTCGCGTTGCAGGGTGAGCGTCACTTCCTGGCCGGTTTTGAGATTGCGCAGCTTCTCGTTGAGGATCTTCGGCGATGCGTCGCCGGATTCGCCGAGGTTCTCGCCGCGCACCTTGACGATCACATCGCCGTTCTTGATCCCAGCTTTGTCGGCCGGGCCTCCCGGCGTCACCGCGTCGACGCGCGCGCCGCGATCGTCCTTCGACAGCACCACGCCGATCATGCCGCGATCGCGGTCGCCGATGTACTGGTAGGCATAGTTGCGCGGGCCAAGGTCGCCGAGCCGTGCCGACATCTCGGCCATCTTCTTCGACAACTCGCGCATCTGTTCGCGCATGCCGTCGAGCTCGCGGCGGGCCTCCTGCGCATCGACCTTCGCGTCCGCGCGTGGAGTGGCGCTGGCGCTGGTTTGAGTGTCGACCTTGGCAACGGGGGCCGCGGCGGGCGTTTCGGCGGCGCCGACAGTGCCGGCAGCGAATGCCAACAAGGCGAGCAGCGAGGAAATAGTCGGAAAGTGTTTCATGGCGTTTCTCTAGTTTCTCCAGACGGCGGGAGCCGCATCCATTCGGTTCGCAGAGGCGTCGTTGACGGCGATGCCATTGCGCAGGCTCAGCGCGTTCGCGCTATAGCGCAGCGTCGACAGATCTTCGAGCAGGGCGACGCGGCGGTGCCAGAGCGACAGCGCCGCATTCGCATCGGCCGGATCGGTCGCGCCGAGTTGCACGTCGACGAGGCCGATCATGTCCTCGATCTCCGCGCTGGCGGCGAGGTCCTGCGTCGATTGCGGCGCGGACGCAGCGCCGGTATCACGCAGCCAACGCTCGAGTGAACGCGAGCGCAACTGCAACGCGGCGAGGTCTGCAGCACCTGTGGACGAAGCATCATGCGAATTTGTGGAATTTGCGACATTGTGTACGGTAGATGCGGCGACGCCCGATTCGGTCGCAGCGACCTGCGCGGTTGCGGCGCGTTCGGGTTGCTGCAAGCGTTGCAGATGCTGCATGCGCAGGACCGCCGCTGCGGAAAAAGCGAGCACGAGCGCGGCGGCGATGCCGATCGGCCAGATGCGATGGCGTTGGCGGCGTGCAGTGCTCGCTGGCTTGCGCCCGGCCGACATCGGCTCGCGCGCCAGCTTCTGCGCCATTTCGGTCCAGGCGTCCGCGGGCGGCGCGAGCGGCGGCAAGGCGCGCAGCGCCTCGGCCAGGGAAACCGGCGCGGGTGCGTTCAATTCGCCAGCGCCGCTGGGTTGAGTTCTATCGGACATGACATCGTGCCCTTTGACAATGCGGTGGACTCGCGGGGTTCCAGCAGCTCGCGCAGGCGCGCGGTACCGCGCGCAACCTGGGATTTGGAAAAGCTGGCCGTCTTGCCGAGCTGCTCGGCGATTTCGTGGTGTGCGTAGCCTTCGACGTGGTAGAGCCAGAGCACACTGCGCGTCAGCGCGGACAAGCCGGCGAGTGCGCGTTCGAGCGCGGCGGAATCTGCACGTACCCAGGGCGGTGCCGAGTCGTCGATCATCTCGGGCACCTCGGCGCGGTCGTCGAGATGCTTGTCGCGGCGCAGGCGCATCAGCGCCTCGTTCGTCGCGATCTGGCGCAGCCAGGCCCAGAACGGCGCGTCGCTGCGGTACTGGCCGATGCGCTGGAACACCTTGAGCATCGCGTCCTGCAGGATCTCGCGCGCGGCGTCGGCATCGCCGAGCATGCGCCAGGCGAGGTTGAACACCGGCCGCTCGAAGCGCCGGTAAAGCTGTTCGAACGCCGCGACATCGCCACCGCGGGCGCGGTCGACGAGGCTTTGGGGTACGTCGAGTTCGAAGAATGAGCCGGTCACGACGCTATAGATGCGTCATGACGGCAAAGGGTCGCAAGTGCCGAAGGAAAGGGATGTCCGGGAAAGGACAGCCCCGTGTATCGCGCTCGCTCAGCCGTGGAACGGCACCAGACGCATCCACCAGTGGCCGTAGTCCGGGTAGTGGCCGCTGAAGTAGGGGTGGTCGGGGTAGTTGAGCTTGAGCACGCGCTCGGTGTCGCTGGCGAGCTTTTCCTGGCCGAGCGCCTTGTAGGACAGGGTGGTGATCGCGAGCGCGTCGCCCGCGGCCGGGGTGCGCGCGAAGCGCTCGAACACGTCCTTGCTGCGGTTGATCGCGGCGACGTAGGCGCCACGCTTGTAGTAAAACTGGGCGACGTGGACCTGCGCGCGCGACAGGTTGTCGCGCAGGTAGATCATGCGCTGACGCGCGTCGGGCGAGTAGCGGCTGTCGGGGAACTTGGTGACGAGTTCGTTGAAGTCCTCGAACGACTGCAGCGTGCTCGCCATCTCGCGCTTGGTCGGGTCCTGGTTGGCCCAGTTGGCGAGGAAGCCGCGGTCACGGTCGAAGTTGATGATGCCGCGCAAGTAGTAGGCGTAGGCGATGTGTTTCTGCGTCGGGTAGGTCTTGATGAAGCGGTTGATCGTCGACAGCGCTTCGTCTTCCTTGCCGTCCTTGTACTGGGCGAAAGCCAGCTCCATTTGCGCCTGCTCGGTGTACGGACCGAACGGGAAGCGCGCGATCAGGCGCGTGTAGTAGCGGATCGCCTTGGTCTGGTTGCCGGACATCAGCGCTTCCTTGGCCGAGTCGTACATCTGCTCGACCGGCAGCACCTCGGTCTCGTCCTGCTTCTTCTCGCGATGGCAGCCCACGGCGAAGACGGCGAGCAGGAGCAACAGCAGGATTTTGGCGGACAGCGGAAGGCGCATCGGGAAATTTCGCATGGGGAAGGGGGCCGTGAGGCGGCAAGAGCGGCGATAATAGCCCAAAGCCGCGGTACTCCGGAACTTCACCGCCCCCACAGCCAGATTCGATTCAGCATGGAAAACTCCAATCCCGTCCAGACCTTGCCCATTCCCGATAGCGCGGCAGGCTTGCGCTTCGACCAGGCCGTGGCGCAGATGTTTCCGGACTATTCGCGCTCGCGCCTGAGCGAATGGATCAAGGCTGGCGACGTGCTGCTCGACGGCGCGCAGGCGGCGCCGCGGCAGATCGTGCACGGCGGCGAGCTCGTCTCGCTGCATGCGCGGCCCGGCCAGGAAGTGCCGCTGCGACCCGAGCAGATCGCACTCGACATCCGCTATGAGGACGCCGACCTGCTCGTGATCAACAAGCCGGCCGGCCTCGTCGTGCATCCGGGCGCGGGCCAGCCCGCGGGCACGCTGCAGAACGCGCTGCTGCATTTCGACGCAAAATTGGTCGAGATTCCGCGTGCCGGGATCGTGCACCGGCTCGACAAGGACACCTCCGGCGTAATGGTCGTCGCACGTTCGCTGCGCGCGCATACGCGGCTGGTCGAGGCGCTGCAGGAGCGCGACGTGCACCGCCAGTATGTCGCTGTCGTGTTCGGCCCGATGATCGCCGGCGGCAGCGTCGATGCGCCGATCGGCCGCCATCCGCGCGACCGCCTCAAGCAGGCCGTGGTCGAGGAACCGGCGGGCAAGCACGCGCTGACCCACTACCGCGTGCGCGAGCGTTTCCGCGCGCACACATTGATCGAATGCCGGCTCGAGACCGGGCGCACGCACCAGATCCGCGTGCACATGGCGCATGCCAAGCATCCGCTCGTCGGCGACACCCAGTACGGCGGCGGAATGAAGCTGCCCAAGGGCGCGACGAGCGAACTCGTCGAAACCCTGCGCGGTTTCAAGCGACAGGCGCTGCATGCGGAGAAGCTCGAATTCGAGCATCCGGTCAGCGGCGAACTGGTCAGCGTCACCGTCGACGCGCCGGCGGATTTCGCCGCGCTCGTTCACGCACTGCGCGAGGATACGAAGGCGGCGCGATGACGTAAGATTCCCGGCGACGTTCTCAACACAACAAAGGTGGAGGAACCATGCGCCGCGGATTTCTTGCTTTCGATCGAAACACGCTGAGCGTCGCCATCGCGACGTGCGCGATGCTGCTCGCCATGGGTTCGGCGCACGCGCTCGACGCGACCGATAAGGCTGCGATCAAGGCCGAGATCGGCAAGCGCCACGATGAGTCGCTCAAGCGCCTGCAGGACTGGATCGCGCTGCCGTCGATCGCCGCGGAAAACCGCAATTCGAAGGAAGGCGCCGAGTACATGGCCAGGCTCGCGCGCGAGGCCGGCTTCCAGAAAGTCGAGATCGTGCAGACTGACGGCAAGCCTGGGGTGTTCGCCACGCTTGACGCCGGCGCGAAGAAGACCGTCGGCCTGTACTTCATGTACGACGTCAAGCAGTTCGATCCGGCCGAATGGTCGTCGCCGCCGCTCGAGGCGAAACTGGTCGACAAGCCCGGCATCGGCAAGGCCGTGGTCGGTCGCGGTGCGGTCAACCAGAAGGGTCCCGAAGCGGCGTTCCTCGCCGCGCTGCATGCGATCAAGGGCGCCGGGAAGAAAATGCCGGTCAACCTCGTCCTCGTCGCCGAGGGCGAGGAAGAGATCGGCTCGCCGCATATCGGCCAGGTCGCGCTCAAGCCCGAGGTGCAGAAGGCATTGAAGAAAACCGTCGGTGTGTTCATGCCGTCGGCGCAGCAGGATCTCGACGGCATCGTCACGGTCAGCCTCGGCGCGAAGGGCGTGGTCGAACTCGAGCTGGTCTCCAGCGGCGAGAAGTGGGGACGCGGTCCGTCCAAGGACGTGCACTCCTCGCTCAAGGCCATGGTCGACAGCCCGGCCTGGCACTTGGTCAAGGCGCTCGACACCCTGGTTTCGGCCGACGGCAACACGATCACGATCGAGAACTATCCGAAGCCGACGCCGACCAGCGCCGAGGAGAAGGCGATGATCGCCACCGCGATCGCGCGCAAGAGCGAGGCGCAGGCAAAGAAGCAACTCGGCGTTGCACACTGGATCGACGACTTGCCGTGGCTGGAGGCGAACGAGCGCCTCGAATCGCAGCCGACGGTCAACATTGAAGGCCTCGTCGGCGGCTATACCGGTCCTGGCGGCAAGACCGTGCTGCCGCACAGGGCCGTGGCCAAGATCGACATGCGCCTCGTGCCCGGCATGACGCTGAAGGATGCGGTTGCCGCGCTGAGGGCGCACCTGGCGAAGAAAGGCTTCGGCGACATCGAAGTCAACGTTTCCGGCGGCTACGATCCGACCCAGACCGCGGCCAGCGCGCCGTTGATTCAGGCCCAGGTGACCGTGCTCAAGCGCGCCGGCATCGATCCCGTGCTGTGGCCGCGCAATGCCGGCTCGTATCCAGGCTACGTGTTCACCGATGCGCCGCTGAAGCTCGCTTCGGGCCATTTCGGTCTCGGCCACGGCAGCGGCGCGCACGCGCCCGACGAGTACTACGTGATCGAGTCGAGCAATCCGAAGGTGGAAGGCCTCGACGGCGCGGTGATGTCGTTCGTCGACTATTTGTACGAACTCGGGAAGTAGCCGCGCGAATGTCGCCGTTGGCTTCGTTCGACGACACGATCGTCGTGCCCGACTGGCCGGCGCCAGCGCGGGTGCGCGCCGCTGTTACGACGCGGCTCGTGCACGGCGCATCATCCTCTCCGTTCGATGCGTTCAACCTCGGCGCGCAATGCGGCGATGATCCTGCCGCGGTGACCGCCAATCGCGCGGCGCTGGTCAGGCTGCTCGGGTTGCCCGGCGAGCCGCGCTGGCTGCGCCAGATCCATGGCACAGACGTCGCCGTATTCGGTGCTGCGGCGACGCACAGCGACCCGCGGGATGCCGATGCGTCGGTGGCCCGCGTCCCCGGCATCGTGCTCGCGGTGCTGACCGCGGATTGCCTGCCATTGCTGATATGCGCGGACGACGGCAGCGAAATCGCCGCCATTCACGCCGGCTGGCGAGGTCTCGCCACCGGCGTCATCGAGCGCGCGGTCGAACGTCTGGATACATCGCGCGAAAAGCTGCTCGTGTGGTTGGGGCCGGCAATCGGCGCGGATTCGTACGAGGTCGGCGCTGAAGTGCGCGAGGCCTTTTTCACGCAGTCGGAGCACAACGCCGACGCGTTCGCGCCGACGCGTCCGGGGCATTGGCACTGCGACCTCTACGCGCTTGCACGGCGACGTCTGGCCGCGCTGGGGATCACACGCGTCTGCGGCGGCGGCTTCGATACCTACAGCGATGCACGCTTCTATTCCTATCGCCGCGCCGCGCATACGGGCCGGTTCGCCAGCCTGATCTGGACCACCGGCTGAGGTGCGCCTGCGCCCAGCTGTTCGGCGTGCAAGGTGCCGAAAATCTTGACCCAAAGCAAAATCATGCCCCGATTTTTTTGGTTGAATTCGCCCAGGCATTGCCTCATATCTCGGACATCTCGCGGCTAGGGGCCGCTTTCCTTTTTTCAGGGTATTCCGATGCGAATGGACAAACTGACTTCGCGTTTCCAGCAAGCGCTCGCCGATGCGCAGAGCCTGGCGGTGGGGCGCGACAACAACATGCTCGAACCCGCGCATTTGATGGCGGCATTGCTCGATCAACAAAGCGGGTCGACCGTGCCGCTGCTCACCCAGGCTGGGGTCAACGTGCCCGTGCTGCGCCAGCGCGTGAACGAGGCGGTCGAGCGCCTGCCGCAAGTCCGCGGACAGGAAGGCAACATCAACGTCTCCAACGAACTGACGCGCCTGCTCAATCTTACCGACAAGCTCGCACAGCAGCGTGGTGACGCCTTCATCGCGAGCGAGCTGTTCGTGCTTGCCGCGGTCGACGACAAGGGCGAGATCGGCCAGGCGCTGAAGGCCGCGGGTGCGACCAAACCGAAGGTCGAAGCGGCGATCGAGAAGATGCGTGGCGGCGAGAAGGTCGAAAGTGAAAATGCCGAAGATCAGCGCCAGGCGCTGGAGAAGTACACGATCGACCTGACCGCGCGCGCGGAGAAATCCAAACTCGATCCCGTCATAGGCCGGGATGAAGAAATCCGGCGCGTCATCCAGGTGCTGCAGCGGCGCACGAAAAACAATCCCGTGCTGATCGGCGAGCCCGGCGTCGGCAAAACCGCGATCGTCGAAGGCCTGGCCCAGCGCATCATCAACAACGAAGTGCCAGAAGGTCTGCGCGACCGCCGCGTGCTCTCGCTCGACATGGGCGCGCTGATCGCCGGCGCGAAGTTCCGCGGCGAGTTCGAAGAGCGCCTGAAAGCCGTGCTCAAGGATCTGGCCAAGGAAGAAGGTAACGTCATCCTATTCATCGACGAGCTGCACACGATGGTCGGCGCCGGCAAGGCTGAAGGCGCGATGGACGCGGGCAACATGCTCAAGCCTGCGCTTGCTCGCGGCGAGCTGCATTGCATCGGCGCGACCACGCTCGACGAGTATCGCAAGTACATCGAAAAGGACGCGGCGCTCGAACGTCGCTTCCAGAAAGTGTTCGTCGGCGAACCTTCGGTCGAGGATACGATCGCGATCTTGCGCGGCCTGAAGGAAAAGTACGCGCTGCATCACGGAGTCGAGATCACCGACCCGGCGATTGTCGCGGCGGCGACGTTGTCGAACCGCTACATCTCGGACCGCCAGCTCCCCGACAAGGCGATCGACCTGATGGACGAGGCCGCCTCGCGTATCCGCATGGAGATCGACTCGAAGCCGGAAGAGCTCGATCGTCTCGAGCGCCGCCTGATTCAGCTCAAGATCCAGCGCGAAGCGTTGAAGAAGGAGAAGGACAAGGAGTCGCAGCAGCGCCTCGCCGATCTCGAAACCGACATCGCCAAACTCGAGCGCGAGTTTTCCGATTTGAACGAAGTCTGGAAGGCCGAGAAGGCCGCCGTGCAGGGCACGACCAAGATCAAGGAAGAGATCGAAGCCGCGCGCGCGGAACTCGAAGCCGCGCAGCGCAAGCAGGACCTCGCCAAGGTCGCCGAAATTCAGTACGGCAGAATTCCGCAACTGGAAAAGCAACTCGGCGCAGCGCAGGAAGCGGAGTCGAAAGGCTTCAAGCTGCTGCAGCAGAAAGTGACCGGCGAAGAGATCGCCGAAGTCGTGAGCCGCTGGACCGGCATCCCGGTTTCGAAGATGCTCGAAGGCGAACGCGAGAAGCTGCTGCGCATGGAGGACATGCTGCATCAGCGCGTCATCGGTCAGGACGAGGCGGTGAGTGCAGTCGCGGATGCGATCCGGCGTTCACGCGCCGGCTTGTCCGATCCGCACCGGCCGAACGGCTCATTTCTGTTCCTAGGCCCGACCGGCGTCGGCAAGACCGAGCTGTGCAAGGCGCTCGCCGAGTTCCTGTTCGACTCGCCCGACGCGCTCGTGCGCATCGACATGAGCGAGTTCATGGAGAAGCACTCGGTCGCGCGCCTGATCGGCGCACCCCCGGGCTACGTCGGCTATGAGGAGGGCGGTTATCTGACCGAAGCGGTGCGGCGCCGTCCGTACAGCGTGATCCTGCTCGACGAGGTCGAGAAGGCGCACCACGACGTGTTCAACATTTTGCTGCAGGTGCTCGACGATGGACGCCTGACCGACGGTCAGGGCCGCACGGTCGATTTCCGCAACACCGTCATCGTGATGACGAGCAATCTCGGCTCACAGCTGATCCAGGAGATGGCCGGCGATACCGAGGAGGAATACACGAAGATGAAGGCTGCCGTGATGGGCGTCGTCCAAGCCCATTTCCGGCCGGAGTTCATCAACCGCCTCGACGAGATCGTCGTGTTCCGCCCGCTCGACAAGGCGCAGATCCGCCAGATCGCGCGCATCCAGACCGCGTATCTCGCCAAGCGTCTCGGCGAGCGTCAGCTGAACATGACGATCAGCGACAAGGCGCTCGACCTGCTCGGCAATGTCGGCTTCGATCCGGTGTTCGGCGCCCGCCCGCTCAAGCGCGCGATCCAGCAGCAGCTCGAGAATCCGTTGGCCA
>Ga0105249_10005651_pt1 | contig 10819 bp, 7 predicted proteins | sample KBSS44metaG_FD_81522 | JGI IMG/M metagenome (GOLD analysis project Ga0105249, IMG submission 81522) | Switchgrass rhizosphere microbial communities from Kellogg Biological Station, Michigan, USA - KBS S4-4 metaG | ecosystem: Host-associated > Plants > Roots > Rhizosphere > Soil | place...
AACGGATGAAGAATCAGGGGAGGAAGCTTGTGGGCGACTAAAGTATTTTGCATGGCTGCCTTCTTGGGCAACCCCAGTATGGCGAACTAACGCCGCTCTGTGAGCAGTACTTTGGCCTCAATTCGCTGGGACCCCCGGAGCACCTTCACTAGTACTTCGTCCCCAGGCTTATGGGCCTGCAGGGCGTAGGTGAAGTCGTACAAGTTTCCGATGTCCTTGCCGTCGAACTCGATCAGGATATCGCCGGCCTTTAGACCGGCCTTCGCCGCGGGCGTTCCGTCGCGCACATCGGCGAATCGGACGCCATGCGGGGGCTCATCGAAGTCGGGGATGCTGCCGAAGTTGGGGCCATATCCGCCGCTGCTGCTGCCAGAACTGATGGGAGCAGTCTTCTCCACCACGCGTTGGAATTTCGGACGTTCCGGGTCGTTAACCAGACGTGTTGCGATCTGCGCAACGTAGCCCAGAAGCTTGGCGGCATCCGGCGCGTCGATCTTGTCCCAGGTGTCGCTGGGTTTGTGATAGTCGCCGTGCAGGCCGCTGAAGAAGAACAATACTGGCACCTGCTTCACGGTGAAGGACATGTGATCGCTGCCGCCGTAACCGGTGGCTTCCGAAAGATCCAGCTTGAATCCAGTGGGGGCTTGAATCGATTCCACCAGCTTGTCGAGTGTGGAACCCGTTCCGGTGCCGTTGACGAAGACCTTGCCGTTCTTGATCCGGCCGATCATGTCCATGTTGAGCATGGTCACGGCGTTTTCGAGCGGCAGCAAAGGATGGCCCGTATAGTAATTGCTGCCCAGGAGTCCTAGCTCTTCGCCCGCGAAAGTCATGAAGAGAATTCCGCGCCGCTGCTGCGGCTGTTTCGAGAACCAGCGCGCCAGCTCGATCACGCCTGCGGTGCCCGAGGCGTTGTCGTCAGCACCGGGATGGATGGTCCCGATCTGCGAGGGCGCCAGCGAATGCTCGTCGCCCAGGCCCAGATGATCGTAATGCGCCCCGATGATCACATATTCGGAAGTCTTGCCTGGAATGTATGCTGCGACGTTGTGAACCGTTTTCACATCGTGCTGGATATCGAGTGACACATTTACCGTGAGCCTAGTCAAAGGGAACGAACGCGGCTTCAGATCCTTGTCGATGCCGTCCAGAATCTCGTGCAGGTCGCGGCCTTCGGCTTTCAACCACGCCTCGGCGGTGGATTCTTTCACCTGCACGAAGAGGACGCCGGCGTCGGTGGGTCCGGTGGCTTGGCCGAAGGGCGTTAGCTGATCTTCTTGAGCGGTATGGTGCGGATAGCCGTCATTCACCAGGATCACAGCGCGGGCGCCGTGCATCTTCGCATTCACGGCTTTGATCGCGAAAGTTGAGTGCTGGGTCAGATCCTTGCCTGCGAACACGCTCTTTTCGTCGTTTTCCTGTGGCTCGTGGCGGACCAATAGGACGATTTTGTCTTTTACGTCGACACCGGCGTAATCGTCGTAATGGTATTCGTTTGCCGTGATGCCATAGCCCACGAATACGACCGGGGCCGAGACGGTGCCGGAGGAAGAGAAACTGAAGGGGATAAATCCGTCGCGCAGCCGCAGCGTTCCCGCATTCGCTTCGAAACGGTTGGTGGCGCCCAGATGAGCGCCGACAGTGGTTGTGAAGGCCTGCTCATAGCCGCTGCCCGGAACCGGTTTCACGCCGAAGGATTGGAATTGCGACGCAATGTAGCCCGCAGCTTTTTCGAGCTCCGGCGATCCGGTGGCGCGGCCTTTTAGCTCCGGCGACGCGAGGTACTTGATGTGCGCCAGGTACGCGTCCGGACTAATGGTAGCCGGAGCTTGCGCCCAGAGTGCGCATGAAAACCCGGCCAGCGCTGCAAGGGTTATTCTGCGCACGTTGTTTCCTACTTACCGCCGATCTTCGGGATGGTCACGACGCAAGTCTCTTCGCACTTCGCCTGCGTTGCCTGATGGTCGATTTCGAGCTGGACCAGTTGCTGCATGATGGGCCATTCGAGCGCACCCACGAACTTACGGCCGTTGATGTAGAGCGTCGGGGTGGCATCCAAGCCGAGCCCGTGGGCCTCCGCGATATTCTGGGCGACTTCTTTGTCGGTGACCTTGCCGTCCACGCAGCGGCCCAATTGGATCGCGTCCACACCGGCTGTTCCGGCCCAAGCCATCACCTTCGCATTGAGAGTTTCGGGCGTCACGCCTTCCTGATTCTCGTAGATCCAATCATGGAACTTCCTGAAGGCTTGCGGATTCTGCTTGTAGATGCAGCGGCCAGTATCAGAGGCGGCGCGGGCCCACGGATGGATGGATTCGAGCGGGAAGTCCTTGAAGAACACCTGCACCTTGTCGGGGAAATTTTGGACCAGATTCTTGCGCATCACGTCGGCTTCGACCTTGCACACGGGACATTGGAAATCGCCGTAGACCACGATGGTCACGGGTGCGCCAGGCTTTCCGTAGCTGGGCTGCGAATCCAGTTTGATCTGGTCGAGCGCCGATTGAAACGGGCTCTTGCTCATGTCGTACACTTCGCCCTTGATAATGTTCTTGCCGCTCTGCGAGATGAGGTAGTGCTCTTCCTTAGTTTGCCCTTGATAGGAGAGGTGCACGGCGATTTCAGAGAATCCCGGCAGATAGGGCGAAGGCTTGGGATCGTCGATGCTGACCGAGACTTGGGGGATCCACAGCTCTGCGTGGCGCAGATAGGCTTCGACGGCGGGCTTGTCGATCGCTGAGGATGGAGTCGCTTTGGTCTGCGCAAATATCGGAAGCGTGACAAAGGCGACGAGCAGGAACGTAGCAAGTTTCATGTTGGGGACCTGGTTTTTATTGTCGCGCACTCTTGCGATCATGTACGGCCGGCCTGGAGACCGGCCCTACTATACTGGATGTTTGTCGAAATACTGGCTGTTGGTTGCGCTGCTAGTGGTGTATCTGAGCAGCCTGGGCCGAGTCGGATTCCTGGGACCGGACGAGCCGCGCTACGCCTCCATCGGCCGCGAAATGGCGCACTCGGGCGATTGGGTCACGCCGCGTCTGGACGGATCCCCGTGGTTCGAAAAACCGCCGCTGCTGTATTGGCTCACGGGAGCAGGGCATAAGCTCCATCTCGTTTTTCCAGGGATGGACGAATGGGCAGCGCGGCTGCCCCTCGCGCTCATCAGCCTCGCGTTTCTGTGGTTCTTTCATCGCACACTCGCGCGTGAATTTTCTCCACGCTTAGCGCTCTCGGCGACGGGGATTCTCGCGACGTCCGCCGGCTGGGTGGCCTATAGTTTCGCCTCCGTCACCGATCTTCCGATGTCGGCTGCTTTGGGAGCAGCGACGCTGATCGCGTTATTTGACACCCGGCCGAGGCAGGGTTATGCGGCGGGTGTACTTCTCGGGCTGGCAGTCCTGGCGAAGGCCTTCGTGCCGTTAGTGCTCATCGCGCCGGTGCTGCTGATCGCGCGCCGCAAGCGGATTTCCATGCTGGTGGGGTGCGTGTTGGTAGCCGCCCCCTGGCTGCTGCTGGCTACATTGCGATACGGGTCGTCTTTCTGGGATGAATTTTTTTGGAAACAACAGGTGGGACGCTTCCTCCATCCCGCACTCGATCACGTCCAACCGTGGTGGTACTACTTGCCTGTATTGCTAGCGGGGCTGTTTCCCTGGACTCCGCTAGCAGGACTGCTGATGCGCTCGACGCCGTATCGGGATGAGCGTATTCGGTTCCTGGCGATATGGATGGGATATTCGCTGGTGTTCTTTTCCGCCGCGCAGAATAAGCTTCCGGGATATGTGCTTCCGTTGTTACCCGCATTGGCCATCGTCCTGGCATTTGCGTTGGACAAGACTCCCATGGCGGGCTGGTGGATCGGGGCGTGCACAGTGTTGCTCATCGCCACTCCCGCGATTGCCTCGTATTTGCCGGACGCGCTTGTGTCGGGAGGCGGCTCGGCACATTTCTCCGTCGGTCACCTGGCTCGCGGGTGGCCGTTTGCGCTGGCTGCTGCAGGTGTTTTTTGGCTGGCCTGGCTTGCGAGAAACGAGCCCGCAAAGCGCCAGCAGGTGATGATCGCCGCGACCCTGGCTGCGCTCGCCGCGATCGGCTATTTTAAGTTCGCTGTGTTGCCGGTTCTCGATCAGCGATATTCCGTGCGCGCATTCTGGCGCGCCAACGCGTTGCAGATCGAGGGCGCGTGCATAAAGAAGGATGTCCCTCGCCACTGGGTCTACGGCTTAAATTACTATGCCGGGCGGCCCTTGCCCGATTGCACCGGAGCCCAGGTGCAGGTGATCGTCCGCGATGGCCAGCTTCAGCTTGGGCCATAACTGTAAGAAAAATCGAGCCTACTCCCAAGGGGCTGTACCTATTACTCCGCTCGGCCGATGGATAAGCGAGAGCGGAGGTTTCTATGATTCTGTCTCGTTATACAGTTTCTCGATTCTCAGCAATGTTGCTGTCTGTGTGTGCGATTCCGTCGCTTGGATGGGCTGGCGCGAAGCCGGCCATTGATCCCAACACGCCCGAGGGCAGGCTCCTTGAGAAGGTCCAACATGAGAGCGACCTTTCCAAGAGGCTGCAGCTGCTGGAGCTCGTTCCCGAGCTGTTCCCGTCTACGCCCGCAATGGAATACGCTTACCTTGAACTGCAGGCTCGTTATCATCAGGCCGGCAATTTCGTTAAAGCCATGGCGGCCGGCTCTAATGCGCTCATCTTGAATCCCGGCAATCTGGCGGCAGCGTGTTTGAACTGGCGCATTGCGGCGGACATGAAAGATGCGGAGTTGACAGCGACATGGATGAAGCAGGCCGGATACGTCGCGGAGAAAGCGCTGAAGAACCCCGACCCGGACATGACTCAGGCCACGCGCGATTGCGGCAACAGCGCGCGGCAGGCCGCCGAACAGGAAGCGTATAAGGACGCATTCAACACCAAGAATCCGGCGGAGCGGATTAAGCTCCTGGAGGTTTTTCTGGTTAATCATCCCCAAACCACGCATGCCCAGGACATCGAAATCACGATATTTCTGGCGTATCGCGAAATGGGAGATGCCGCCAAAGCTTTGGCCGCGGCCGAGAAGCTGGTAGCCCACAACGATACGCGCGAAGACGCCATGCTGCTAGTGGCCGAATCCTATTTCAGGTCCGGCAAGGATCCCAATGCCGTGTTGAGTTTGTCGAGGAAGGCGATCGACCGTCTGAATAAAGGTGAGAAGCCGGCGGGTCTCAGCGATGCCGACTGGGCTCGCAACAAGACGGCCGAGCTTACCCAGGCTAATTACATGATCGGGTCCGTCAATTTCCAAGCCGAAAAATGGGAAGCAGCCGACCAGGCGTTCCGCGCCGCGCTGCCGAATCTTACCGATCCTCGCTTCCGCGCGGAAGTGCTGAGCTCGCTGGGCTGGGCCAATTACAAGTTGAAGAACGTCTCGGATGCGATCAAGTTCTATATCGATTGCACCAATATCCCGGGTCCGTATCAGCTGGCTGCATCGAAAACACTCAACACCATCACGGCGGAATACCGGATTAAGTAGAGCAGGGAGCACAGGCTGAAGGCCTGTGCCACACCCTTGCCTGGACGACTGCCGAGTAGTAGACTTTGGGCGTGCGATTACAGTGTGTTCTCGCTCTGGGTCTCGCGTCCGCTTGCAGCGCGTTTGCGCAGGAACCGACCGCGCCATCGGGCCAATTCTATGGGCCGATTGTTTCGGGGTCCTGGTCGAACAACATAGCGATAGCGCCGCCGGCGAAAAGTTACAGGTCCGGATCCTGGGCGAACAACATCGCGATAACACCGCCGGCAAATCATTACGTTCGGGCATCTGCCCCACCAACAGAGTCGGTTTGCTCGGTTCCTTTGCTGAAGGCGCAAATCCCGCAAGGGATTCGTTTTGCAATGAAGCAGGTCGCACCGCGAATGGACGCTGTGGCGCCCATGCCGCAAGCGAAACCGCCGGCTCCATCCTGCGAGACCCCGCGACCGCCGGTCACTAAATAACCTCGACGTGCTACTCTGAGCGCGGATGCGCCTGAGAACCATTGTTCTGGTCGCGGCAGCGGCATTGTGCGGGTGCTGGGGCCTGCTCCACGCGCAGAAGCCGTTCCAGGAATACGATACGGTCGAAGGGCACGCGGAGTCCGCCATCCCTCCGGATGCCTATGTTCCCCATGAGTGGACCCGCGGCCGCCTGATGTATCCGGACTATACCGGTTTCCTGCTGGGATATCGCCGCCGCGGAAGCTGGACCATCGACTATCCGCGCTCCGACCGGCATCTGCTTTTCGGTGTGAAGCGCCTGACTCGCATCGACTCTCGTTCCGTGGAACAGCCCGTGGCGCTCGATAATTCCGACGACATCTACAACTGGCCCATGATGTACGCCGTCGAAGTCGGACATTGGCAGTTCAATCCCGAGCAAGCCGCGCAACTTCGCGATTTTCTGGATCGCGGGGGCTTCCTGATGGTCGACGATTTTCATGGCAGCGTCGAGTGGCAGGTATTCCTCGAAGGAATCAAGCAAGTATATCCGGACCGGGAAATCGTGGATCTCCCGAAGGCCGAACCGATTTTTCACACGCTGTACGATCTGGACGACAAGTACCAGATTCCGGGCGCCCAATATCTCCGCAGCGGGCGAACCTACGAGCAGGACGGATATCAGGCGGAGTGGAAGGGCATCTACGACGATAAGGGGCGTGTGGTGGTCGCCATCTGCCACAACATGGATCTAGGCGACGCCTGGGAATGGTCCGACGAGCCGGAATATCCGGCCGAGTGGGCTAATATGGCTTACCGCATCGCTATGAATTACTTCGTCTACGACCTCTCACATTGAGCGTGCTATCCTTAAGTCCGGCTAAGACTTTCATGCGCCTGCGCGCGGCGGTTTTCCTCATTTTGGGCGGCCTCGGCACCTGGGGTATCTTACACGCCCAGAAGCCCTTCATCTCTTACGAAAGCACCGAAGAACACGCGGAAGCCGCACTGCCTCCGGACTGGGAGCGGGACGCAGAATGGACTCGCGGGCGGCTGAAGTACACCAGTTCCACCTTCGAACATCCCCTTCCTAACAACACTGGCCGATATGGCTGGCGCACGGATTACCCGTTAGGGGATCGCCACACCTTGCAGGGCCTGCTACGTCTAACGCGGGTGGATGCTAAATCGGTGGAGCAAGTGGTGGAGCTCGACAACAGCAGCGACATCTACAACTGGCCGTTTGTTTATGGCGTGGAGGTCGGGCACTGGAGTTTGAACGATGAGGAAGCCGACCAGATGCGCGATTATCTGCTGCGCGGCGGCTTTTTCATGACCGACGATTTTCACGGCACCCAGGAATGGGATGTCTTCATGGAAGGCATGCGGAAGGTGTTTCCCCGCCGTCCCGTGACCGATATAGACAACAAAGATGAGATCTTCCACGTCCTATACGATATAGACCAGCGCTCACGCATCCCGGGGGCGCAATTCATCTACAGCGGCATCCCATGGGAATTCGATGGGTTTGAGCCAAAGTTCCGTGCGATCTACGATGACAAAGGTCGTATCATGGTCGGGATCTGCCACAACGTGGACATGGGCGACGCGATCGAATGGTCGGATGACCCCAGGTATCCGGAAAATTATGCATCTCTGGCGTATCGAGTGTCGGCGAACTACGTCATGTATGATCTGACACATTAATGAGAGCCCTCATCCTACATGTTCGAGTTTCTCTTTAAGTATCCGCTCTCGATCTATCGCCAAGGGGCATTTATCTTCCTGGCCGGATGGCCGCTCTGGCTCATGGGACTGGGCGTGCTGGCGGCTGCCGGCGTGCTCGGCTTTTTGATTTGGAGGCAAAGCTCGGGATCGACCCGCATGGGCGTGGCCCGGCGGAGTTCCGTGTGGATCTTGCAGACCGCATTGGCCGCCTTACTGCTCTTTCTTCTGTGGCACCCGGCGCTGAGCGTATCTGCGCTTAAGCCGCAACAGAACATCGTGGCGGTGGTGATCGACGATTCCACCAGCATGACCACCAACGATGAGAACAGCACGCGTAAGGAAGCCGCCGAGAAAGTTCTCAACGGCGGGCTGTTAAAGGCATTGCAGGAGAGGTTCCAGGTCCGGTTGTACAAGATGAGCGACCATGCCGAGCGCATCGACAAGCTGGAACAACTGACAGCAGGCGCCACCGCCACGCACATTGGTGAAACCCTGAAGCAGGTGGCTGCGGACGCTTCGAGTCTTCCCATTGGTGCGATGATCCTGCTGAGCGATGGCGCCGACAACACCGGCGGCGTCGACCTCGAAACGCTTTCGGAGATTCGCCGCCAGCGGATTCCGGTTCACACCATCGGACTGGGCCGCGAAACCATGAGCCACGATATCGAAATCAGCAACGTGGACGTGGCGGCGCGGGCGCTGCCGGAATCGCGCCTGGGTGCGACCGTCAGCTTCCATCAGCACGGCTACACCGGGCAGAAGGCCAAGATCACGCTGAAGGAAGGTTCGAAGGTCGTCGTTAGCCAGGATGTCACGCTGAAAGCCGAGGGAACCGAGCAGGTAGAGACGGTTCTGTTCAATGCGGGCGATGCCGGAGTGAAGACGATTGAAGCGGCGATTGAGCCCTTCCCGAACGAAGAGAACCTGCGCAACAATCGCGTTACCCGGCTGGTGAACGTCGACCCGCGCAAGCCTCGCATCCTTTATCTCGAGGGCGAGCCGCGCTGGGAGTTCAAGTTCCTCAAGCGCGCGGTGGAGGACGATAAGACGCTGGACGTCGCCACCATCCTGCGGACTGCGCCCAACAAACTCTATCGCCAGGGCGTGTGCCGGCCGGGCGATACGGCTCATCCCCAGGTCAACGGCAAGTGCAATGAGATGGAAGACGGCTTCCCCAGCAAAATCGAAGACCTGTTCGCTTTCGACGGCCTGATCTTCGGCAGCGTGGACGCGCCGTACCTGACCAAAAATCAGCAGGACATGATCAAGCAGTTCGTCGACCGCCGCGGCGGAGGCGTTTTGTTCCTGGGTGGAAAAGATTCACTGTCGGACGGCGGCTGGGCCAAGTCAGCGGCCGCCGATATCCTGCCGACGACACTGCCTGAGCGCAAGAACACCTATTCGTTCGTAGGCGCCGACGTTGAGCTGACGCCCGCCGGTCAAGATAGCCTGATCACGCGCATCGAAGAAGATCCCGCCAAGAACGTGGAGCGCTGGAAGAAGCTGCCATACATAAGGACGTTCCAGGATCCGGGCGATCCCAAGCTGGGCGCGGTGGTGCTGGCGAATTTCATTCCTCACGAAGGCGGCGGGGTGAAGCGTCCGCTGCTGGTCACCATGAACTACGGGCGCGGGCGTAGCGCGATCTTCGCCACGGGCGGAAGCTGGCGCTGGCAGATGCTCCAGCCGCTGGCCGACATGTCGCACGAGATGTTCTATCGCCAGTTGCTGCGCTGGGTAGTGAGCGACACACCGCGGCACATCACGGGCTCGACTCCCAAGAGCCTGCTGGCCGACGAATCCCACGTCAAGCTGCGGGCCGAGGTTCGCGACAAGACCTATCTGCCGGCGTCCGACGCGATCGTCGAAGCGCACATCACGGGCGAAGGCACGCAGCAGGAAACAGTCAACATGATTCCGGAGCCACTGGAGCAGGGAGTGTATGGCGCGGATTGGACCGCTCCCCAGGCCGGTTCCTACATTGTCGAAGTGGTGGCGAAGCGCGGCGCCGAAGAAATTGGCAGGGACACGTTTACGTTCCGGCGGGAGGACGGCATCGCTGAAAACTTCCATGTGGAACAGAATCGCGAGCTGCTGGAAAAACTTTCCTCCGAGACCGGCGGATCTTATTACAAGCCCGCCGATGCTCAAAAGTTAGGCAAGGATATCAACTACTCGCAGGCTGGCATCACCGTGCGCGAGACGCGCGATCTGTGGGATATGCCGGCGATCTTCCTTTTGTTCCTCGGGATCCGGGCGGCGGAATGGCTGCTGCGGCGCCGCTGGGGTGTCATATGAAAAAATTCCTGCTTTTTGCCGTGGCCGCCGTATCCTTGCGCGCCGATAGCTATTTCCTGACCGTGTCCGGCCTCGGTGGCGAGGATCAATATGACCAGCGTTTCACCGGATGGGCCTCGGATCTGAACAAGCTGCTCAAAGCCGAGCCGGGCGCCAAAGTCGACACGCTTTCCGGCAAGGAGGCGACCAAGGCCAACATCGAAGCCAAGCTGCGCGCATTATCGAGCACCAAGCCAGACGACTCCTTTGTGCTGGTGCTGATCGGCCACGGAACCTACGACGATCTGGATTACAAATTCAATATTCCGGGTCCCGATATCTCGGCTTCGGAACTGGCTGGGCTGCTCGACAAGATTCCGGCGAAGCAGGTGGTCGTGAATACCACCAGCTCCAGCGGCGGCTCGTTGAGCACGCTGCAGAAACCGAAGCGCGTCATCATCACCGCGACCAAGACTGGCACCGAGAAGAACGCGACTGTGTTCGCGCGCTTCTTTATTGAATCGCTGCGCGATCCGGCGGCGGACTCGGACAAGAACCAGGCTATTTCCGTGCTCGAGGCGTTTCGCTACGCCGAGGAGAAGACCGGGAAATACTTCGAAACTCAGAAGCGCCTGGCCACCGAGCATGCCTTGATCGAAGACGTTGGAAAAGGCGAGGGCGTGAAAGCGCCGTCGGCCGAGAACGGCGAGGGATTGATCGCCAACCGCCAAGTGCTGCTACATCTTGGATCGGTGGCGTCCATCGTCAACGATCCGGAGAAGCAGAAGCTGCTCAAGCGCAAGGATGAACTGGAAACCCAGATCGACGAATTGAAGTATCGCAA
>Ga0105249_10005652_pt1 | contig 10819 bp, 12 predicted proteins | sample KBSS44metaG_FD_81522 | JGI IMG/M metagenome (GOLD analysis project Ga0105249, IMG submission 81522) | Switchgrass rhizosphere microbial communities from Kellogg Biological Station, Michigan, USA - KBS S4-4 metaG | ecosystem: Host-associated > Plants > Roots > Rhizosphere > Soil | place...
AAAAATGCAGGATAAAGGATTAGGCTAGCAAAAGTCTAAAAATAAACAAGGCCATTTATTGACCTCACCTATTGTTTTTCGTTTAAAAGATCAACCGTGATGCAGTTGACCAAGGGGTAGGATAGGATCTATTATTTTTATTGTTTGTCTAATCGTAAAGTCTTTGTTTCTGTTCCATTGGTCTGCGTTGCCTCTACATATGTCCAGCCGCTGTTTGTGATATTCCAGGTTCCATTTATTAGTGAAATCGGGTTTGGAGCCCCGGCAAAATTGGCCCATGTGGTCATGGCAGTTGCATTTCCATCCCAAACGCCGGTTCTTTCAGTTACTCCGTTCAAAATAGCATCAACCGTTTTATTACTATAATATTGAAATTTATAACCTGAAAAACTTGAGGTTATATCAGTACTGTTTTGGGTAAATTTTGTGATCTTCCATTGACCGTCGGTCATGGCTTTAACGACAAGATCTTCACCAATTTTTTCGACGGTCTTTTTACAACTGCCTAGTGAAATCATTATAAAACATAAGGGTATTAGTCTTTTCATAAGTGGGCTTAAATGGAAAGGCAAGATAATTATTATCAGCGACCTATGCAATAGTAAATAAAGGCATTTTATAAACCCAAAAGCCACTCTCAGAACAGCTTTGAAATATCTTATTTGAGATCTCTATTTTGGAAAGCCAGCGGCGGCCTTCACTTCATTGAGTTGCTGCATGTGCCGGTTGGTGTGAGAAGAGATCAAGAGACAAAGCTGATAGCAATCAATCAAGCCAAAAGGTATTTGTACGAAATGATTTCGCAGGTCTTCAGAGGTTGCTTTTATGTATTTAATATGGGCTGTCCTGGTGGTTTTAAAATCATTCAATGCTTCATCGAGGCTTTTGTAAGGAGTATTTTGAGGCTCAAAAAGAGCAAAGGTCTTCACTTTAGTCGTCCTGTCTTCTATCATTTTTACCACCTGTTCATCCGTAACTTTTAAATCCTTTTTCTTCTCAGGTGTTGGACCGGCTTTCATACTTGTTTCAAGCATAGCCCAAAGATTTTTTTCAGAAATGGCAATGTGATAAACACATTCCTTCACTGACCACTTATCTGCTGATATTTTATAATCCAACTGTGCAGCACTAAGCCCTTTGATCGCATCCTGCAATTCAGCTTTTGTACTTTTCATATGTTCAGCCGCGAACTTTCTTTCTTTTTTTGAAAGAACATCATCTGTTGGTGTGCCGGCTAAACCTGAAAAAACAAGAAATAATAGTAGAAGGTAATTGTAGGTTTTTCTGCTTGGCATAGCAATGTTTTTTATTCAAATAAAAATGGGCCGGGAGCAGTTTCTGAGGGATGGAAGAGAAAAGTTACGAAAGCATTTCAAATCAGTTATCATTTTTTTTACACTTTTTTTCGAAAATATGACAATTCCGGCTTTGTTATCTTTAACCAATGAAAATAAAAGATGTCATTACATCACTCGAAGCAATGGCCTCACCTTCTTTACAGGAAGGATATGATAATGCTGGTCTTATTACCGGGAATGAAAATGCTGATTGTACTGGCATTTTGATCTCATTAGATGCTACAACCGCAGTTATAGATGAAGCGAGAAAAAAAAGCTGTAATCTGGTAATCTCACATCACCCTATTATTTTCTCAGGATTAAAGAAAATTACGGGAAGAAATTATGTAGAAAAAGCAGTTATCAATGCGATCAAAAATGATATTGCTCTATATGCTATTCACACAAACCTTGATAATGTATTGAATGGTGTAAATGGAAAAATTGCTGAATTACTTGAGTTAAAAAATATTTCGGTACTAACCTCTAAAGAAAATCAACTTAAAAAGCTATTCACTTTTGTCCCCGTCCCTGATGCAGATAAAGTAAGACAGGCAATATTTGATGCCGGTGCGGGGCATATCGGCAATTATGAGGAGTGCAGTTTTAATGGGGAAGGTTTTGGAACTTTTAAAGGCGGGTTAAATACTGACCCTTTTGTTGGCAAACCGGGAGAACCTCACCGCGAGAATGAAATAAAGGTTGAAGTAATATTTCCGGCCTGGCTTGAGGGCAGGATAATAAAAAACTTGTTGTCAGCACATCCTTATGAAGAGGTGGCTTATGATATCGTAAGGTTGGAAAATAAATTTTCATCCATTGGGTCAGGTGTAATCGGGGAGTTGAAAGAGCCCGAAGATGAAAAGGCGTTTTTAAAGAGTTTAAAAGAAAAATTCAAGCTTCGGGTTGTCAAGCATACTGAGTTATTAGGCAAACCTATCAGTAAAGTGGCCGTCTGTGGTGGCGCAGGAAGTTTCCTGATTTCCAGCGCTTTGGCCGCAGGGGCGGATTGGTTTGTTACTTCAGATGTTAAATACCACGAGTTTTTTGATGCCAATGATAAAATGGTTATTGCTGATATTGGTCATTATGAAAGTGAACAATTCACCATCAACCTCTTGCAGGAATTTTTGGAACAAAAATTCCCTACCTTTGCCGTCCTTAAAACTGAAGTCACTACAAACCCGGTTCGGTACTTTTTATAAGCTGAAAGCTTAATAGTAACATTCTTGCCGGGTTCATAATAAACTTCAAACTAAAATAAATCATCAAATAAATGAGTACAGTAAAAGAGTATTCGGTGCAGGAAAAGCTTACCGGCCTGGTAACACTTCAAAAAATTGATTCGAAGCTGGATGAATTAAAAGTATTAAAAGGCGAGCTTCCAATGGAAGTGGCCGATCTTGAAGATGAGATCCAGGGTCTGCATGCAAGACAAACCCGTATTGAAGAAGAAATAAATGGTATCACTGAATTTATTGAACAGAAAAAAGAGGCCATTAAAGAATCTGGAGCATTGGTTAAAAAATACGAGAAGCAAAGTAATAATGTAAAGAATAACCGTGAGTTTGAAGCGATCAATAAGGAAATTGAAATGCAGCAGTTGGAAGTGAAGCTTGCAGAAAAGCATATAAAGGATGCTACTGATGAGATCTCTGAAAAAGCTGTGTTGCTTGAAAAAGCTAAAAAAACAATTGCAGCAAAAGAAGGTATACTGAATACAAAGAAGGAAGAACTTGAAAAGATCATTGCATCTACAGAAAAAGAAGAAAAGCATTTTAATAAAATGGCAGCTGAAGCAAAGGAATTAGTTGACCCTCGTTTGCTGACCAGCTATACTAAGATCCGTCATAGCTATCGCAACGGCTTGGCTGTTGTCCAAGTGGAAAGAGATGCTTGTGGCGGTTGCTTCTATGCAATTCCTCCGCAAAAACAGAGTGAGATACGCCAGCATAAAAAAATTATGGTTTGCGAAAACTGCGGTCGGGTGTTGGTTGATACTGATCTTCATGCATCGGTTGAAATAAAATAATATTAAAGAGATTTTTTTTTACCCCGTCTTGGTTTATCCGAGCGGGGTTTTTTGTTTTAAATTGCGGTTCATGCTCAAACAACTTTCTATTCAGAACTATGCCATCATTGATGTCATTGATATAAAATTTCCTGACGGAATGAATGTGGTAACAGGTGAAACCGGTGCCGGTAAATCCATTATCATGGGTGCGTTAGGATTAATATTAGGTGACAGGGCCGATTCATCCGCATTGGTGAATAAAGAAAAGAAGTGTATTGTAGAGGGAGTTTTCGAAATTGAAACTAAGGCTGGAGTAAAATCTTTTTTAAAAGGTAATGAACTTGATGGTGAAGAAGAATTAGTATTAAGAAGAGAAATTGCTGTAAATGGGAAATCAAGGGCATTTATAAATGATACTCCTGTCAATCTTGAGCAACTTAGAGAATTAAGTAGCCTGCTTGTGGATCTTCACCAGCAGTTTGATGCTTTGCAATTAGGCGAAAATGATTTTCAGCGTGAGGTGATTGATGCGTTGGCAGGCAATAGAAATGTTATTGGAGAATACAGGAGCATTTATAGTGAATGGAAAAGAATTCAACAGAAGCTTGGTGAGCTAAGAAATCAAAAACAGCAATTCGATAAAGAAGCTGATTATAACCGTTTCCAGTTTACTGAACTTGACGAAGCAGGCTTTAGAGAAAATGAACTGGAAGAAACAGATGCTGAGCTTAAAATGCTGAATAATTCTGAAGAAATTAAAAATACTTTATCAAAAGTATATTTTGAATTAAAAGAAAGTGAAAGTCCGGTTGTAAATCAATTGAAAATTTTAGCAAACCAGTTACAGGTCTATTCATTATTTCATCCTCAATTGCCGGAGTTGGTACAAAGATTACAATCTGCTCAATTGGAGTTACAGGATGTTGCCGGCGATCTTGACAACATCAGTAATCATATCAATTACAGTCCTCAAAAAATTGAGCAATTGAATGAGCGGTTATCCTTGGGCTATAAATTAATGAAGAAACATGGAGTGAAAACTACCAATGAATTGCTGACAATTCAAAAGCAACTTGAAGAAAAATTACAAACTGTTTTGAATATGGATGATAGTATTCAGCAAAAAGAAAAGGAGCTGGCAATTACTTATAAAAAAGCATTAGAGTTAGCAAATGAAATTTCGGAAGGAAGGAAAAAACAAGTGAAACCATTCGAAGAAAAAGTAAATAAATTACTTACCCAGGTAGGAATGCCAAATGCAAAGATCAAGGTTGATATAAAGGATGAGACGGATTTAAATTCTTTTGGGAAAAACAGTATCGAGTTTTTATTTGATGCAAATAGAAGCAAACAATTTTTGCCGGTAAGAAAAGTGGCAAGCGGTGGGGAGCTGAGCAGGCTGATGCTTTGTATAAAATCGTTAGTGGCACAAAAATTAGATATGCCCACTTTAATATTTGATGAAATTGATACAGGCATTTCAGGAGAGGCCGCGAGGCAGGTAGGTATTATCATGAAGGAGCTTGCAAATAATCGCCAGGTGATTTGCATTACACACCAGCCACAGATCGCAGGAAAGGCAAATGCTCATTTCTTCGTTTATAAAGAAATTGTAAAAGATGAAGTGAAAACAAATATCCGGCTGCTTAATAAAGATGAAAGAATCACTGCGATCGCTAAAATGCTAAGTGGAGAAAAGCCAACCTCAGCTGCGATGGAGAATGCGAGAGAGATGGTTGGAAATTAGCTAATTTGAAAATGTGCAAATGTGTCGATTAAATCAATCATTGTTATTTCGTTGATCATTGCATTCATGGTTGTCGCTTACTTTTTGAATAAATGGCTGCAGAAAATAATTAAACCAAGACAATCATTTGGAAGATTACTTTTTTATTTTTTATCTGTGATGATCCTCGTTTTTATCCTGTCATTTTTTATGGTTTTTTTTATTGGAAAACTTTACCCCGGAGAGCTAATTAAATAACTTCTTACATTTACCGCCACAAAACAATTGCTATGGCATATAATCTTCTAAAAGGAAAAAGAGGAATCATTACAGGTGCGTTGGACGCAAATTCTATTGCATGGAAAGTAGCCGAAAAAGCTTATGAAGAAGGCGCAACTTTTGTATTAACCAATGCGCCGATCGCTATGCGGATGGGAGAGATCAATAAGCTGGCTGAGAAAACAAAATCCGAGATCATTCCCGCAGATGCAACGAATGTAGATGAACTCACAAACCTTTTCACCAAATCACAGGAAGTACTTGGCGGAAAGATCGACTTTGTGCTTCACTCGATTGGCATGAGCGTTAATATCCGCAAAAAAATTCCTTACACAGAATCTAATTACGATTATTTCATGAAAGGAATTGATGTATCGGCAATGTCTTTTCATAAAATGCTTGCGGTGGCAAGAAAATTAGATGCGATAAATGAATGGGGAAGTGTAGTAGCTTTAACTTATATGGCTGCACAACGAACATATCCTTTTTATACAGATATGGCAGATATAAAAGCCATGCTTGAATCGATAGCCCGCAGTTTTGGTTATCATTATGGAGTGGAAAAGAAAGTCCGCATTAATACCGTTTCTCAATCACCAACAAAGACAACAGCAGGAACAGGCATCAAAGGATTTGGAGATTTCTTTGATTATGCAAATTCAATTGCGCCACTTGGCAATGCGACTGCAGAAGATTGTGCTAACTATTGTGTCACTCTTTTTTCTGATCTTACAAGAATGGTAACAATGCAAAACCTGTTTCATGACGGCGGTTATTCAACGACGGGTGTAAGTAATGAAGTGATGCAGAAATTGGGTGTTACAGAATAATTGCTGAATAGGGTACCGGAAGTACAAGTGAGTGACACAACAGGCGATCATAGTAGTAATATGGTCAGGTACATAAATTAAAAAAGTCCCGGAACCCGGGACTTTAATATTTTTGGCTCATAGCTCGCAGCTCATAGCTTCTCTCTAATATTCATCCTCATTGAACATAAAATCTTCCTGGCTGGGATAATCAGGCCAGATGTCTTCGATGCTTTCATAAACTTCGCCACCTTCATCTTCCAATTCCTGCAGGTTTTCTACCACTTCAATAGGGGCTCCGCTACGGATTGAATAGTCGATGAGTTCGTCTTTAGTGGCCGGCCATGGCGCTTCTTCGAGATATGATGCTAATTCTAAGGTCCAGAACATTTTTCGGGTTTTTGATTATCAGGAATCGGGTTTTAACTTCTACAACGCAAACCCAGCCCCTCTAATTTTTCGCAAATGTAGCTTTAATAACGAATTTACCAAATCGGGGTTTTTACCGCCGGTATAAATGGTTTCTTAAATTTCGAAGCCTCATTTGAACCGCTTATTTTTAGGGCTCAGGTCTTCAGATTATTTGATTACCTAAATTCCATAAAGGCTGCATGCTCACTGGTAAAAATATTTATAAACGTTATGGCTCGCTGGAGGTTCTCAGGGGTGTGAACCTTGAAATCAGCAAGGGTGAAGTGGTGGCTATCGTTGGGCCATCAGGTTGCGGCAAAAGCACTTTGTTGCATATCCTGGGATCACTTGATAAGGCTGATATGGGAGAAATAGTTATTAACAATACGGCTCTTAGCCTTCTTTTAGGTAATAAACTGGCTGCTTTCCGGAATAAGCACATAGGCTTTGTATTCCAATTTCACCATTTATTGCCGGAGTTTACAGCATTAGAAAATGTATGTATTCCCGGGTGGCTGGCAGGAAGAAATAAAAATGAAGTGAGGGGAAAGGCTGAAGCATTATTGAAAATATTAGGGCTTGTTGATAGGAATGAAAATAAACCAAACCAGCTTTCAGGTGGCGAACAACAACGAGTGGCCGTGGCAAGAGCTTTAATAAATAATCCTGATATAGTATTTGCCGACGAACCCACCGGAAATCTTGATAGCGCCAATGCTCAGGAACTTCATCAATTGTTTTTTGATCTGAGAAAACAATTCAATCAAACTTTTCTTATTGTGACTCACAATGAAGAACTTTCACAATTAAGCGACAGAGTTTTGCATATGAAGGATGGAAGGATAGAATAATGTGCCAATGTGAAGATTTGCAAATGTGCTGATGGCCTTGCTTTCTGAAAATTCATATCTATATATCGGGGTATTATTGGCACATCTGCACATTGGCATATTTGCTAATTAAATTCTCGGTTTCCAGGGAATTTCTTCAGCGCCAAGTTTATGAGCAGCGAATCGTGCCAATACAAAGAGATAATCGCTGAGACGGTTGAGATATTTGATGATACGCGATTCGACTTCCATTTCTTTTTTCTGCATTCTTACACAACAACGTTCGGCACGCCGACAAACACATCTTGCAACATGAAGTGTTGATACTGCCACATGTCCGGCTGGAAGGATAAACGATTTCATTACTGGTAAAACTTCATTCATTTTATCAATTTCTTTTTCTAAAAGTTCGACATCGGACTCATGTAAATCGGGAATTTTTAATTTGGTTTCTTTTTCCGGATCGCAAGCAAGTGCCGAGCCTATAGTAAAAAGCCGGTCCTGAATTTCTGCAAGAACATTATTAATGTTGTGTGACTTTAAATGATCAAGACATAAACCAACAAAGGAATTTAACTCATCCACTGTACCGTAAGCTTCAATTCGCAAATCGGACTTATAAACTTTAGTGCCACCTATCAATGATGTTTTTCCTTTGTCACCCGTCTTTGTATAAATCTTTATGGACATATGAATAATGAATGTTCAGGGGAAACAAATTTCATTAAAGAAATACGGAATAAGCAGGCAGTTTGTGTAAAGTTTTGCACAATTACTGATGATGGGCATACATGCCCATTTTTTCATTTTTTTTATCTGATTCAATAATTCCATCGCGAAGCCTTACAATACGATAGGCATGATTGGCAATATCTTCTTCGTGTGTTACAAGCACAATTGTATTGCCACTGGAGTGTATCTTATTAAATATTTCCATGATCTCGTATGAAGTTTTTGTATCGAGGTTACCCGTAGGTTCGTCGGCAAGGATGATTGATGGATCATTTACTAATGCTCTTGCGATGGCTACACGCTGGCATTGACCGCCGCTTAATTCATTTGGCTTATGATGACTTCGGTCGCTGAGACTCACCAGGTCCATTACATGCTTTGCTTTTTCTGTGCGAAGTTTTTTGCCCATGCCTGCATACACTAATGGTAACGCAACATTATCCAAGGCTGTTAATCTTGGCAATAAATTGAATTGTTGAAAAACAAAGCCTATCTCCTTATTTCTTATTTCTGCCAGGCGATTGTCAATGGTTTGGCTGATATCATGCCCATTTAAGATATAAGTTCCTGAAGTAGGTGTATCAAGGCAGCCAATGATATTCATCAATGTACTTTTGCCCGAACCTGAAGGGCCCATTAATGCAACATATTCATTTGGGTTAATGTCAAGGGCTATACCTTTAAGCACCTCCAATTCCATTTTGCCCATGAAATAACTCTTCCTGATCTTGTCGAGATGTATAACGCTTTGCATAAGCTCCATTATTCAAATTTCAATTCCAATAAACCCTGGAATTGGAATTTGTGATTTTATTGTTTCGGATTTTTAATAACCTTAGGTACCATAAAAAATTTATCATCATGAGCCGGCGTATTTTTCAATGCTTCTTCACGACTCACTGATCCTTGTACTTCATCATCTCTTAGCACATTTATATTGGAAGACATATGCAGCAATGGCTCAGTTCCTTCAAGATCAAGTTCGTCTAATTTTTCTACAAAACTTATCATCCGCTGCAGATCATTTTTTATTTCTTCTTTGTCTGCAGCATTAAACTCCAATCTTGATAAATGAGCCAGTCTGTCCACCAAAGCACTGGTTACTTCCATTTGACAAATATAGTTTTTAGTTCATGGTTTCACAGTGATCATTAAAGGATTTTCCTTTTGATTGATGAGTGGTTCTATCAGGGGAAAAGCCTAACGAAAAACGATAAACCATAAACTCTCATTATCTTCGCCGCCGCATGATAAAAAAGAAAGAAATAGTAATGAGTGGCATCAGGCCAACGGGCTTTTTGCACCTTGGAAATTATTTCGGGGCATTGAAAAATTATGTGCGGATGCAGGAAGAATACGAATGTTTTTTTATGGTCGCTGATCTGCATTCACTAACCACACATCCGGATACTAAAGAGCTAAAGCAAAATGTTCACCGGGTTTTGGCAGAAAATATTGCCTGCGGCCTCGATCCTGATAAAGTGGCGCTTTATTGCCAAAGCCATATTTACGAAACCAGCGAATTGTATTTGTACTTGAATATGCTGGCCTATAAGGGTGAACTCGAAAAGACCGCTACATTTAAGGAGAAAGTAAGATTACAACCAGACAATAGTAATGCTGGCTTATTGACTTATCCTGTTTTGCAAACAGCCGATATTATTTTACACAGGGCTTCCTTAGTTCCAGTTGGCAAAGATCAGGAACAGCATCTTGAAATGGCTCGCAATTTTGTAAATCGTTTCAACCATCGTTATGGTGATGTATTTCCAGAGCCCCAAGCATTTAATTATGGATCTGAATTGGTGAAAGTGCCGAGTCTTGATGGAGCAGGAAAAATGAGCAAGAGTGAAAACCAGTATGCTACACTTTATTTGGCCGATGAGGATGATATAATCAGAAAAAAAGTAATGAGGGCAAAAACAGATAGTGGCCCTACTGAACCAAACTCCGTTAAACTTGATTATATTGAAAATATTTTTCTGTTGCTGAAGTTGGTAAGCACGGAAGAAACGGTCAAAAAGTTTGACGAGGAGTATAACAGTTGCACAATACGATATGGCGATATGAAAAAACAGTTGGCAGAGGATATGATAAAATTTATTTCACCAATAAGAGAGAAAGTAAATGCTATATTGGGAGATGAAAATTATCTGCGCCAGGTAATGGAACAGGGAGCAGAGAAAGCTCGCAAAAGTGCGAAGGCAACAATGGAACTGGTAAGAGAAGCAATGGGGTTAAAATATTTTTAATTGCAGATTTTTGGTTTCAGATTTTAGATTACATTTATCTGACTCTTGAATCTGCATAACGAATCGCCAACCTAAACTTGAAAATGGCAAAATCAAAAACTAAACCTAAGCATATAGCGATAGCTGGTAATATCGGAGCAGGTAAGACTACACTCACTGAATTACTCAGTAAACATTACAAATGGATTCCTCAATTCGAAGACGTAGATCATAATCCTTACCTGTATGATTTTTACGAAGACATGCCGCGATGGAGTTTTAATCTTCAAATTTATTTTTTAAATAGCCGGTTATCGCAATTGGTAGATATTCAGAAAGGAAGTGAAACAGTGATCCAGGACAGGACCATTTATGAGGATGCGAATATTTTTGCCCCCAACCTCCATGATATGGGCCTTATGGCCAAACGCGATTTCGATAATTACTATT
>Ga0105249_10005654_pt1 | contig 10817 bp, 3 predicted proteins | sample KBSS44metaG_FD_81522 | JGI IMG/M metagenome (GOLD analysis project Ga0105249, IMG submission 81522) | Switchgrass rhizosphere microbial communities from Kellogg Biological Station, Michigan, USA - KBS S4-4 metaG | ecosystem: Host-associated > Plants > Roots > Rhizosphere > Soil | place...
CGCTGAGGATCTCGCGGTAGACCTCGACCGCGCCCTTGCGATCGCCGAGCTGGTTCTGCAGCACCTGGCCGAGCCGGTTCTGCAGCGTCGCAATCTCGGCATCGCTGTTCGCGAGCTGGATCTCCCGGCGCAGGATGTCCGTGAGCTCCGGCCACTGCGATGTCGCCGTGTAGAGCCGATCGAGCGCGAGCACGGCCGGCTTGTTGTCGACCTCGACCTCGAGGATCCGGCGGAACGTCGCGATCGCGCGCGGGATGTCGTTGAGCTCCTGCTCGTAGACGCGCGCGAGCCGGCTCAGCAGATCGACCTGCCGCGGCACGTCGAGCGACTTTTCGCTCTCGGCCTGGTACAGCTTGGCCAGCGTGTCGAAGCTGCCGTTGATCTCGGCGAGCCGCTCGATGTGGCCGAGCGTGAGCTGGTTGCCCGAGTCGTCGCGCAGCGCGCGCGAGAACGCGTCGAACGCCGCCGCGGCGTTGCCGATCATCTGCTCGAGCAGCGCCGCGATCCGGTGCAGCAGCTCGACCCGCGCCAGCGGATCGTCGTTGTGGGCGACCATCACCTCGAGGACGTCGACGAGCTTGCCGTACTCGCCGGCCGCGTCGTAGATCGGCTCGAGGACGCGCGCCGCCATGACCGGCTCGACCTTGCCGTGCAGGAGGCCGTCGAGCGCGTGCAGCGTCTCGGTGTTGGACGGATCGATCTCGAGCGCCTCGCGGTAGCTCTCGATCGCGCGCGCCACGTCGCCGAGCCGGATCTGCCACAGGTGGCCGATCCGGTACTTGAGCGCGACGGTCTCGCCCTTGTTTTCGGCGAGCTCGACCTGCCGCTCGAGGTTGCTGAGCAGATCGTACCAGCGCTCGGCCTGGCCATAGAGCCGATCGAGCGACTGGATCGCCGGCAGCTCCTCGGCGTCGAGGTCGAGGATCGCCTGGTAGGTCTCGATCGCCTTCGCGATGTCCTTGAGCTCGCGGTCGTGGACCTGCGCGAGGACGTACAGCGTCCGCTTCTTGTCCTCGGGATCCTCGGTGAGGTCGGCCTTCTTGGCGTAGATGTCCTTGAGCGGCTCCCAGCGCTCGAGCCGGACGTAGAGCCGCTCGAGCGCGTCCATCGCGACCTGATCGACGTCGTCGATCGACAGCACCTGGCGGAACGTCGCGATCGCGCCGTCGGCGTCGGACAGCACCTCCTCCTCGATCTGCGCGCAGCGGTAGAGCAGCGCCTTGCGCTCGTCGACGTTCGGCAGGATCTCGGCCTTGCGCTTCAGGATCTCGACGAGCTTGGGCCAGTCGCCGGTGCGCTCGTGGATCGTCTGGATCGCGGTCGCGGCCTCGACCGTCATCGGCGCCGCGGCCAGGATCCGCTCGTAGGTGGCCACCGACGCGCGATCGTTGCGGAGCTCGTGCTCCTGGATCTGGGCGCGCCGGAACAGCAGGGCGACCTTGAGATCGTCCTCCTGCGCCTCGCCGGCGGCCTGGTCGTAGAGCTCGGCGGCGTCGGCCCACCGGCCCTGCCCGCGCGCGAGCCGATCGAGCTGCTGGTGGGTGGCCTCCCAGCGCGAGTCGTCGCGCAGCGCGCGCGCGTAGGTCGCGAACGCGGCGTCGGCGTCGTCGCCGCCGATCTCCTGCAGCTCGGCGATCTGGAACAGCAGCTGGATCTTGCGCGCCGGATCGAAGGTGTGGCGCACCATGATCTCGTACACGCCGATCTGCTTGGCCCAGTCCCCGCGCGACTTGTAGATCGGCTCGAGGATCGTGGCGATCGCGAGCTCGTTCTCGGGGTGCGAGATCAGCCGCTCGAGGGCGGTCACCGCCTCGCGGTTCTGGTCCTCGAGATCGAGGACCTCGCGGTAGGTCTCGACCGCCGCGCCGACCTCGCCGAGGTGGACCTCGCGCAGCTGCGCCAGCCGGACCAGCAGGTGGACCTGCTCGTGCGCCCCCGTCGGCGTCTGGCCGACCAGCTGGAGCTGCCGGCTCAGGTTGTCGCCGAGGTCGCGCCACGCGCCGCGCGCGACGTAGAGCCGATCGAGCGCGCGCAGCGACTTCAGGTCGTCGGGCGACTGGCCGAGGATCTCGATGTACGTCGCGATCGCCTCGTCCTGGTTGTCCAGCATCTCCTCGTGCAGCGAGGCGATCCGGAACAGGAAGTCGAGCCGCTCCTCGGCGTCCTGCGCGATGTCGGTGCGCCGGCGGTAGATCTCGAGCAGGTCGGTGAACTTCTCGTCGCGGGTGAAGATCGCCTCGAGCGCGGCGAGCGCGCCGAGGTCGTCGGGCTCGAGCGCGAGCGCGCGGCGGTAGAACTCCACCGCCTTCGCGCTGTCGCCGAGGCGGTCCTGGTACGACCGCGCCACGTTGGTCGCCAGCTCGTGGGCCAGCTTCGGATCGAGGTCCCCGGCGCGCTCGAGCGCGCCCTCGTAGAGCTTGACCAGCCGCCCCCAGCCGTCCTCGACGAGCGGCGCGAGCGCCTCGAGCTGCTCCTTGGCGGCCTCGGTGGCCGGATCGGCGCGGAACGCGCGCGCGTAGGCCTCGAACGCCTTCTCGCCGTCGAGCAGCTTGGTCCGCTGCAGCTCGCCGATCCGGAGCAGCAGCGCGGTCCGGCGCAGCGAGTCGGCCTCGGCCGCGTGCTGGATCTCGTGCACGCCGACCAGCGGCCCCCACTCCCCGAGCTGCTCATACACCGGCTCGAGGATCCCGGCGACGTTGAGCTTGTGCTTGAGGTCGGGGCTCTTGAGGTACGCCTCGAGCGCGGTGCGCGCGCGGTCGTGCGACGGCACCAGATCGAGGATGTCGCGGTACGCGTCGATCGCGCCCACGACGTCGCCGAGGTGCTGCTCCTTGACCTGGCCGAGCCGGTACTTGAGCTCGGTGTGCGCGAGCTTGTCGTCCTCGGGGCCGATGATCGTCAGCTGGCGGCCGATGATGTCGGCCAGGTCGTTCCAGCGCCGGTTGCGCAGGTAGACCCGATCGAGCGAGCGCAGCGCCATCGGCTCGTCGCCGGCGGCGTCGATGATGCCGAGGTAGGCGGCGATCGCCTTCTCGTCGTCCTTGATCTCGTCCTCGTAGAGCTGACCGATCTTGGTCTGGATCGCGATCCGCTCGTCGCCGTCGTTCGAGAGCTGGAGCTTGCGCTGGAAGATGCCGAGCAGGTCCTCGAACCGGCCCTTGCCGCTGTACAGCCGCTCGAGCGCGTCCAGCGCCTGCTCGTTGCCCTCGTCGATCTCGAGGATCTGGCGGTTCATGTCGAGCGCGCGATCGACGTCGCCCTGCTCCTGCTCGATGACGCGCGCCATCACCAGCATCAGCGGCAGCGCGTCCGCCCGGTGATCGAACTTCGGCAGCGACGCCCCGTACGCGTCGACGAGCTGGTTCCAGCCGGCGATCTCGCCGGCCAGCCGCTCGATCTGCGCGCGGATCTCCTCGTCCTCGTGGTTCTCGGCGTGCGCCTTGAGCCACCACCCGAAGGCGGCGCCCTTGTCGCGCAGCTTGTCCTCGCTGTAGCGGGCGAGCTTGTCCATGCGCTCCTGGCGCAGGTGGCGCTCGTCGGTCGCGCGGAGCTGGATCTCGAGCACGCGCACGAGCGCCTTCGGATCGCGGCCGCCCTCGTAGAGCGGGATCAGCGCCTCGGCCGCGGCGAGGTTCTCCGCGTCGAGCGTCAGCACCTTCTCGAACGCGCGCATCGCGCGGTCCGGCTTCTGCAGCACGTCGCGGTACAGGACCGCGATCTTCATCGCGAGCGCCATCCGGTGCTGCTCGCTGCCGGCCTCGACCTCGCGCTCGAGCACGCGGATGTACTCGTCGATCTTGTTGCGCGAGCGGTAGAACTCCTCGAGCTCGTCCCAGCGCCCCTCGCTGACGTACAGCTTCTTCAGCGCGTCCTGCGCGCGGCGGTTGTTGTCGTCGATCGAGAGCAGCCGCTGCCACGCCTGGATCGCCTTGGCGCTGTTCTCGACCTTCTCGGTGTAGAGCAGGCCGAGGCGCTGCAGCGCGTCGGCGCGCGCCTTGTCGTCGGGCGCCGCGTCCGCCTGCCGGCTGCAGATGTCCGCGAGCTTCTCCCACTCCTTGTTGCGCTCGTACAGCTTGTAGAGCTCGCCGAGCGCCTCGTCGTGCGTCGGCTCGTACTCGATGACCTTCTCCCACCAGTACGTGCAGATCTCGGGCTTCTTGACCTTCGTCGCGGCCATGCGCGCGACGTCGATGACCTTGGCGGCGCGCTGGTCCATGGGCGTGCGCTCGACCTCGGCCTCGCGGAGCTTGATCAGCTTCTCCCAGTCGCGGCGCTTCTCGTAGACGGTGAGCAGGTGGGCCACCGCCGTCTCGTTGTGGGGATCGAGCTCGAGCACGCTCTCGAACGCCTTGATCGCCTCGGCCTGGTTCGAGAACCGATCGAGGTAGAGCTGCGCCACCTGGAGGTAGATCTCGACCTTCCCCTCGTTACCCTCGGTCTGCTTGGCCTTCTCGGTGAGCACCTTGACCAGGTCGGGCCAGCGCTTCTTGCCCTCGTAGACCGCGGCGAGGCGGTCGTAGATCTCGAGCCGCGCCGGATCCTGCTGCGACGCGCTCGTCAGCGCCGCGATCACCTGGTTGTCGTTGTTGAGCTTGCCGTAGACCTCGGCCAGCTCGAGGAACACGTCGGCCTTCTCGGGGCCGGACGCGGAGGCCTTGGCCTCCTCGTCCTTGAGCGCGTCGGCGAGCTGCGCCCACGAGCCGTTCGCGCGCAGGACGCGCGCGAGCTCGCGCCGCGGCGCCTTCTCCTGCGGGTGCTTCGCGATCAGATCCTTCCACGCCGGGATGCCCTTGTCGGCGCCGCTCTCGGCGGCGCGCGCGGCCTTCATCATGTCGCCCAGATCGCCGCTGACCGCGGGCCGGGCCGGCTCGACGGCCGCGACCGGTGCGGGCCGCGGCGCCTCGACGACCGCGACCGGCGCGGGCCGCGAAGGCTCGGCGGCCACGACCGGCTCGGGCCGGGCCGGCTCGGGCAGCGGCGCCTCGACGACCGCGACCGGCGCGGGCCGCGCGGGCTCGGGCAGCGTGTCGCGCACCACCCGGTCGCGCGGCTCCTCCGCCGCGATCACCTGCATCGGCATCGAGCCGGCCGCCGACGGCTCGGGCTGCGCCGGCTCAGGCGCCGGGGCCGCGCCCTCGGGCAACCCGACGACCTCGATGAACTCCTGCACGCTCGGGTTCTTCGGCTCGATGCGCGCCGCGATCGCGAAGAACCTGCGGGCGCGCTCGATGTCGTTGGCCTTGTCGAACGCGATCTGGCCGGCCTGGATCGCGATGAAGAGCTTGTCCTCGCCGGCGAGCCGGTCGAGCACGCGGTCGGCGAGCTCGAGCAGCTGCGCCCACTCGCCGCGCTGGCCCTGCACCTGGCAGAGCAGCGAGAACGCCGCGACCGGCGAGCGCATCATCGAGCCGTTCGCGACCGTGGCCTTCATCGCCTCGTCGAAGAACTTCGCGCCGCGGTCCCGGTCCTTGAACCGCTGCACCCACTCGAGCGCGAACGTACGGAGCGCCTCGACCCGCTTGGTGTGGTCGGTGGCGCGCTCCGCGCGGCGCCGGTGGTGTGCCTCGAGCTCGTCCCACCGGTTGGTCGTGGACAGCAGCGTCTCGTAGATGAAGTTCGCCGACGGCTCGTCGATGTCCTTGGCGAGCGTGCGCTTCAGCAGCTCCTCGAGCCGCGGATCCTCCGGCGCCTCGAACCGCACGATGCGCGCCGCCTTGAGCAGCATGCGCGCCGCCAGGACGTCGTCGGGCGCGCGATCGACCTTCTCCAGGATGAGGTCGACGGCGTCGGTCCAGAACTCGGGCTCGTAATCGAGGGCGGAGAGCGCGTCCTGGACGCGGACCGACTCGGGCGTCCGCTCGATGGCGCGCTGGAGCACCGGGAGCGCCTTGTCCTTCTGGCCGCTGTCGAGCAGCGCCTCGCCGACGATCTGGGCGAGGTTGGTCGACGCCATCGGGCTCCGGAGCTCCATCTCGCCGAGCTTCGCGACCATCTCGAAGCGGCCGATCTCCCCGTAGACCTCGCGCGCCCGCGACAGGGCCTTGAGGTTGTCGGGGTAGAGCTTCCAGGCTCGCTGGTACAACCCGAGCGCTCGCTCGCGCTCGGGAATCACGTCCTCGACCAGCGCGGCGAGCTCGTACAACCGCTCGCTTTGCTCGAGCTTGGTGCCCGACGCCTCCAGTTCCTTCTCGAGCTCGTCGATCGCGGCGACCCAGTCGCGCGACCGACGCAGGCGTTCCCGAAGCAGATTGCGCGTATCCATCTGCGGTCTATCCTCCCGCAAACTCAGAGAAAACCACGCCCCTACCCTCCCCGGTGCTTATATCACGGCTACTTGCGCGCGTGTGCAGCGCGCCGCGCGCTTATTTCTCGGCGCGTACGCCCCCTGAACACACCAACCTCGTCGGTTATGGAAGCGGCTATCGAAGCCCTGGCTACTTCTTGCCCTTGCCCTGCTTGACGACGTCCTCGGGCGACTTCTTGGCGCCGGGCTTCTCGGTGGGCTTGGCGCCGGGCTTCTCGGTGGGCTTCTCCGCGGGCTTCTCGCCGGGCGCGGGCGTCGGGGTGGCCGTCTTGGCGGCGATGTCCATCAGCATCTTCGCGGCCTGCGCCTTCGAGAAGTTCACCGAGGCGCCGCCGGTCTTGGAGAACTCCTCGAGATCGCGCTTGGCCTCCGGGAGCTTGCCCAGCTTGTAGTAGGCCTGGCCACGCTGGAACTTGGCCACGTGTAGATCGCGGCGCTGCTCGAGCGCCTTGGTGTACGCCTCGATCGACTTCTCGAACAGCGACTTGTCGTCGTACGCCATACCGAGGACGTACCAGAGGTCACCGGACTCGTTGGAGTCGGGTACGATGTTGGGCGCCACCGCCTGCTGGGCGACCGCGAGCGCCTGGTCGGTGTAGTCCCATGCGCGATACAGCTCGGCGAGCGCGACCCACGGCGCCGCCTGGGACGGCACCGATTGCAGCGCCTTGGTGAACTCCTCGGCGGCCTCCTTCACCTTGCCGGTGTCGCGATAGATGCGGCCGAGGTAGTAGTGCGCGCGCCAGAGCTCGGAGTTGAGCTTGACGGACTCCTGGAGGTGCTGCAGCGGCTTCTCGAAGCTCACGCCGGACATGTCCGGAGTGATCTCCTCGGGCTTCTTGTTCTGGGACTGGGCCTGCTGCTCGGCCGCCTGCTGGCGCGAGCGCTCGTAGAGCGCGAGGCCGAAGAACATCTGGTACATCGCCTGGCCGGGCGCGAGCTGGACGGCCTTCTCGGCGGCCTCGACGGCCTCCTTCCAGTTGTTCTTCCGGCTCTGCGCGTAGGCCAGGTAGTACCAGGCGCTGTGGTTGTCGCGGTAGCGCTCGATCGCCTTCTGGTAGCGCTCGATCGCGGTCTCCCACTGGTTCGCGCCCATCGCCTTGGCGCCCTCGTTGGCGGCCTTCACGGACGCGTTGCGGGAGTCGTTGGGACAGCCCGCGAGGCAGAGGAGCAAAGCTGCGCTGGTGATGGCGGCCACGAGCTTCATGCCGCGAACGTAGACCGCTTCGTCGAGCGTCTCAAGTAATGAGAGAGGGTTCTCGACGGCGGTGTGGGCCGAAAACGCCCGAGCCGCGAAGCGCCAGCGAGCGGCGAGGCTCGGGGCCATCGCTGCCTCGCGCCGCTCTCGCTGCTGACGCGTGTCAGCCCGCTCGACCCGGCGTCCAACGGACCGTTGGACGCCCTATCGCCTCTTCGCGGCTCGCGGCTCAGCCGCCGCCGCCGAGGCGGAAGATGAACGGGTAGTTCACCTGCACGTTGCCGCCGCCTTTGGGCTTCGGGAACTCGATGTTCCGGATCACGTCGGCCACGCAGTTGGCGACGTTGGGATCGACGCCGGAGCCGCTCGACGACGAGACGTTGCCGTTGGGCGTGATCAGGAAGTTCGTCATGACCGTGCCCGAGAGCTGGGGCTTGGCGAGCAGCTCCTTCTCGTAGCAGTACTGGATCTTCTGCTGGTTGCGCTTGATGTAGCGCCGGATGATCGCCTTATCGAGATCGCCCTGCGCGTTCGGCTGGCCGATCGACACCGTCGGCACCGCCGCCGTACGGCCGCGCATACCGCCGCGACCGCCGCCGACGCCGTAGCCCGAGCCGGTGCCCGAGCCGTGGCCGATCGTGCCGTAGCGGCCGGTGCCGATCGTGCCCCAGCCGGTGCCGCCGCCGCCCGGGCCGAAGCCCGACCGGCCGAAGCCGAAGCCGCCGTTCATCTCGCCGGCCTCGTTGCCGAGCAGACCGCCGTAGATGTTGCCGTCGTCGAAGCCGCTGGAGATGTCGCCGGTGCCGGTCAGCGAGGCGAACGCGCCGCCCTGGGTCAGCGCCGTCGAGCCGAGGATGCCGGCGTTGCGCGCCTGCTCGATCGCCTGCTGGCGGGCGAGCTGCGGGTCCTCCTGCTCCTTCTTCATCTTGTACTGGCCCTCGGCGCGGTCCGAGTCCTTCTTGCCCATCTTGCCCTCCTCGAGGGCCATGGCCGTGCCGGTGCCGCCGGACTCGTCCGCGCCGTCGTCGGGCTTGTCCTCCTCCTCGGGCGGCGGCGGGTCGTCCTGCGCCGTCGAGTTCGAGCGGTTGGTCAGGTCCTCGCGCGAGGCGAGGTCGACGTTGGCGCCGCTGTCCTCGATCGGGATCTGATCGAGGATGAGCCAGAAGCCGAGGTGCACCGCGAGCGAGCCCGCGAAGTAGACCAGCACGCGGCTCTCGAGCGCCGCGAACAGCGGGCTGACGTAGCGGCGCGGCTGCGGGACCGCAGAGACCAGGAACGTGGCCTTGCCCGAGCGGACGCGGATCTTGGCGTTCGCCGGGATCGGCATGATCGTGGTGCGGCCCTGCGCGGCGAGCTCGGCGAGCGTCGTCGTCTGGCCGTTCACGACCATCTCGCCCTCCATGCCGTGGCCGAAGTGGAACGCGAAGTCGTCGCCGTGCGGCGCGACCATCGCGAACTCCGGCGCCGGCGCGCTCTCGGTCGCGAACTCGACGCCCGGCGCCGTGCCGATCCGGTAGTACGGGCTGCGCCGCTCCGCGCGCATGCGCGCGAGCGCGGCGGTGGCCGATCCGATCGCGATCAGGAAGCCGCCGAACATCACCCAGTCGTAGGCCCACGACAGCTTGACCGGACGGATCGAGTAGGCCGGCCGGCCGCGCTTGGTCAGCTCCTCGACGCGGGTCTTGTTGTAGGCCGCGTTGTTGACGGCGCTGAAGAACGCGAACCCCGAGAAGAGCAGCGCGACCAGCGCCACGCCGAACAGGCCCCAGGTCGCCGGCGACACCTTGCCGCTGCGCGGGTCGATGCAGTGCTTCACGTTGACGACCGAGTCGCCGAGCATGGCGGCGATCTCGACGGCGCGCGCGCCGCTGTGGTCGTCGACCGACTCGGCCATCGCCGCCTGGAAGCCCACCGGGACCGACGCCGGGCCGCCGAAGCCGAAGATCGGCGCGCCGCCGGGGAGCCCGGGCGGCGGCCGGATCGCCGGGGCCGCCGGAGGCGCCGCGACCGTCGCGGCGAACGCCGGCGCGGCCATCGGCGCGGGCGGCGGCGCGAACGCCGACGGTGCGGGCGGCGGCGGCGGCGCGAACGCCGGCTGCGGCGGCGGGACCGGGCGCGCCGGCGGCGGCGTGGGCGGGATCGCCTGCGCCATCGGGGGCGGCGGCGGGACCGGGGTCGTCGGGCGCGGCGTCGACGAGATCACCTCGCTCGAGCCGATCGCGCCGGTGTTGACCTTGGTCGGCTCGTCCTCCTCGCCCGCGCCGATCGCCAGCTCGATCCGGGTCTCGCCCACGACGATCGTGTCGCCGCTCTGGAGCTTGGCCTTGTTGACCTTCTGCCCGTTGACGAAGGTGCCCTTCGTCGAGCCGAGGTCGATGATGCTCACGTCACCGGGTCCGTTGACCTCGATGATCGCGTGCATGCGACTGACCGTCTCGTCATCGAGCTTGAGGTGCGCCGAGGGCACCTTGCCGAGCTTGATGACCGACAGGCTCAGCCTCTCCTCGCGGATCAGCTGGTCGCCCTTGAAGATGCGGAACGTGAGAGGTGCTTTTGCGCCGGCCATGAGTTTCTCCCGGTGGAGCGACTGCTACTGCGGGAAGGCCGGGGATGACTGGCGCGCCGCCGTCGAAGAGCTCGACGACGGCGCCCGGTCGCTACAGATCCTCGGCCGACTTGATGATCTCGGGGATGAAGTCCTTGCGGATCCTGATCAGCGATGAGTGCTTCGCGAAGTCACGTGCGTCGACGGTCGAGCCCTCCGGCTTGATGAGGTCGCCCTCGATCGTGTCGCCGGTGAAGTCGTAGACCTTCGTCTTGCCCGCCGCCGGAGCCCCCTTGTCCGCCTTGGGCTGCGCCGCGGCGGCTCCGGTCATGAACAGCACGAGAATGAGCACACTGGATAGCTTCCGCATGGTCGACCTTCGGGTGAGGGTCGGGTTGCAGAGATCCGTGAGCACGGAGCCTCGGACAACCCGCCTTGGTTCCTGGTTCCGAGATTCTTTCCAAAAAGTTCCGCGATTGCGAGACACCTCGACATGGGGCAAGTTGCCACGATCGGCCCCATGGAATTTCAGCAGCTTACTTCTTGGGAGGTGGTGTCCCACCTGCCGGCGCCGGCTGGTTGGCGGTCGCCTGCAGGAACTTCTGGGTCTGCGTCACGGTCTTGGCGATCAGCGCCACCTGCTCCTTGGCCTCCGCGATGTCCTTGGGGTCGGCCTGCTTGGACTGGAAGTCCTGGAAGTACTGCTTGGCGACGTTGTAGGTGGCGATCGACTCCTGCGGCGGCTGCTTGGTCGCGCGGAAGTCCTTGTA
>Ga0105249_10005656_pt1 | contig 10816 bp, 6 predicted proteins | sample KBSS44metaG_FD_81522 | JGI IMG/M metagenome (GOLD analysis project Ga0105249, IMG submission 81522) | Switchgrass rhizosphere microbial communities from Kellogg Biological Station, Michigan, USA - KBS S4-4 metaG | ecosystem: Host-associated > Plants > Roots > Rhizosphere > Soil | place...
CGAGGAATCGCCGGGGCATTGTCATTCCGAGCGGAGCCGCGTAGCGGCGGAGGCGAGGAATCGCCGGGGCATTGTCATTCCGAGCGGAGCCGCGTAGCGGCGGAGGCGAGGAATCGCACTCGTCCCGGCCGGGAGGCCGCTCTATCGGGAGGATGGCGATTCCTCGCCCTCCGGCCCTACGGGCCTCCGCTCGGAATGACACGGCCCGGCGATTCCTCGCCTCCGGCCCTACGGGCCTCCGCTCGGAATGACACGAGGGGCTAGCCCTCTCCTCGCAACGCCGTCACCGGATCGACCCGGAGCGCCTTCCGCGCCGGCAGATAACTCGCCACGGCCGCGACGAGCAGCATGACGGCCGCCAGCAGGCCATAGGTGATCGGGTCCGTCGCCGTGACGCCGAACAGCATCGACGCCAGCGATCGCGTCAGCGCGTACGCCGCAACGAGACCGACCGCGACGCCGATGACGGCGTACCGGACGCCGTCGCTCATCGCATGTCGCACGATCTGCCAGCCGCTCGCACCTAACGCCAGTCGCACGCCAAACTCGTTCGACCGCCGGCTCGTCGAGTAGCTGATGAGCCCATAGACACCGATCGCCGCCAGCACCAGCGCGAGCGCCGCGAAGCCGCCGATCAGCGACAGATTGAACCGCCGCTCGCGGAGCGACGTCGCGACGAGCGCGTCTACCGTCGTCGCGGTGTAGATCGCCTGACGAGGGTTCACGCGCCACACCGCACGCTGGAGCGCCGGGAGGAGCGCCGCCGGGTCGACCGACGTTCGAACGGCGATCGTCATCGATCCGAACGGGAACTGCGCGTGCGGCAGGTACATCTCCTCGCGCGCCGGCTGCTGAAACCCGTCGTGGCGGACGTCGGCCACGATGCCGATGATCTCGCGCGACTGCGCGCCGTCGAACCGTGCGGCAATACGGCGCCCGATCGGGTCCTCGTTCGGAAAATGATGTCGCACGAACGACTCGCTCACGACCGCCACACGCCCGCTCGTGGCGTTGTCGGACGCGGTGAACGTTCGCCCGCGGCGCAGCGCGATGCCCATCGTCTCGAAATAACCGTTCGTGGCGACGGTCGTGAACGCGTTCGGCGCCTCGCCCGGAGCGGGCGCAGGCCTGCCGTCGACGGTGATCGCGGACTCGATGCCGATGTTCGCGAGCGCGAACGGAAACGCGGACACGCCGCCGACCGATTCGACGCCCGGGACGGCCTTCATCTGCTCGAGCGCGTCGCGCATGAAGCCCGCGCGGAGCTCGGCTTTCTCGTAGAGATCATAGAGGAAGACCTGCACCATCGCGCGCTTCGCTGGGGAGAAGCCGGGATCGACGCGCACGAGGGTCATGAAGCTCCGAATCAGCAGCCCCGAGCCGACGAGCAGCACGAGCGCGAGCGCGATCTCCGACACGATCAGCACGCCGCGCAGGCGCAGCCGTCCACGGGACGCCGAGGTGCCCCGTCCGCCCTCGCGGACCGCGTCGTGAAGGTCGGGACGCGAGAACGTACGGACGGGCGCCAGACCGAAAAGCAGCGCCGTGGCCAGCGTTGCGCCAAGCGTGAACAGCAGGACGCGGCCATCGAGCGCGATCTCCTCGGTGCGCGGCAACGTCGCGGGCGTGAGCGCGAGCAGCAGCGTGATGCCCCATTTCCCGAGCACGAGTCCGACCGCGCATCCGAGCGCGGCGAGTACCGCGCTCTCCGTGATCATCTGTCGCGCGAGTCGGGTGCGACCGGCGCCCAGCGCGGCACGGATGGCGAACTCGCGCCGCCGATCGGAGCCGCGGGCGAGCAGCAGGTTCGCCACGTTCGCGCAGGCGACCAGCAGCACGCAGATTACGGCGCCGAGGAGCACGAGCAGCGCCGGACGCACCGACCCGAGCAGCTCGTCCGGCACCGACGCCACCTGCACACCGACCTTCGCGTTCGTCGACGGGTACGTCGCGGCAAGCTCTCGCGCGATACGGCTCATGTCATCGCGGGCGGCCTGGATGGTCACGCCCGGGCGAAGGCGACCCACGACACCGAGATAGGTCGACGCTCGGTCCCGCTTGTCTTCCTCGCTCAGGATCTTCGGCGCCCAGATGTAGCGCCGCTCCGGAAACTGGAACGACACCGGCATCACGCCGATGATCGTGTGGGCGACGCCGTCCAGGATCTCCTTGCGCCCCAGCACTGCCGGGTCGGCCCCGAAGCGCTGCTGCCAGAGCGACGTCGAGATGATCGCCACCGCCGCGGCGCCAGGCCGGAACTCCTCGGGACGGAAGATCCGGCCGAGCCTCGGCGCCACGCCCAGCACGGCGAAGTAGTCCTCGGACACGAGCCACGAGTTGATGGAGATCGTCTCGCCGGCGGCGCCCTGCACGTCGTGGCCGAAATACTGGAAGAACGCGAGCCGCTCGAACGAGCGGTTGCGCTCGTGCCAGTCGAAAAAGTTCGCGGGCGTGGCATCGTCACGCGTCGATTGCGCGTCGAGCTGGAAGAGCCTAACGAGGCGATCCGCCTGGGGGTACGGGAGCGGTCTGAGGAGCACGCCGTCCACGACGCTGAAGATCGCGGTCGTCGCGCCAATGCCGAGCCCGAGTGTCAGGATCGCGACGAGCGCGAACGTCGGCGACCGGCGCAGCTGTCGGGCAGCGAACGTGAGATCATGCTGCAGCTCGTGCCCCAGATCCGCTCGGCGCCGATCGCGCTCGATCACGCGCTCGTCCGCGCGCAGCGCAAGCCTCGCGCGATCGACGTTTCCGAACTGCCTGCGGGCGCGGTCACGCGCCTCGTGCGGCGGAACGCCTTCGGCCACGAGCTCGGCCGCGACCATGTCGATGTGGAACGCGAGCTCGTCGTCGATCTCGCGATCGATCTGGCGATCGGAGCGACGCGGGAAGCGGAACAGGCGGCGGAGCCCGGGGATGCGAGCCATACCGGCACCTCGGTGGTGTGGGAGATTCCACACACATTGTGAGGGGAACAGTGCAACGGTGCGGCGGCGGCGTCAATAGCGCTGGGACCGACCGTTCACCTCTCCGACGCCGGCAGCGAACCAAAGTTGGCGGCCGTCATTCCGGCGCCGAGGAGCGCGCCTCGTTCTCGAGCAGCGCGGCCACCTGCCGCTTCCGGACGATCACGACGAACACGAGGATCACGCCCACCACGAGCAGCGCGGCGATCAGATCCTCGTAGCGCCGAATGTGCCCGAGCACGACCATCGCCGTCTCGCCGAACAGCCAGCCCACCAGCGCGAACGTAGTCGCCCACACCACCGACGCGATCGCGCTGCCGATCAGGAAGATCGGAAGCCGCAGCCGCGCGGCGCCGCACGCGATCGGCAGCACGATGCGGGCGCCGAACGCAAACCGGACCGCGATTGCACTCCGCCACGGGCTCCGCCTAACGAACACGAGCAGGCGCGTGACATATCGCCCGGCCTTGCGAAAGCGCTTCCGCACCCAGCGGCTGCGCCATCGGCCGAGCGCATACAACGCGACACCGGCCGCCCAGGTGCCCAACGCACAGGCGAACACCACGCGCGTGAAGCCCAGATGGCCTTCGTGTGCCGCGAACCCGCCGACGATGGGCGCTGCCTCCTCCGTGATGATCCCGGACGCACCGAGCGCGATGTACGCCCACGCTTCGGCGAGATGGCTGAGGAGAGTATGTGATTCCACGGGGTTGAATCTAGGGGAAGCGGGAGACGGGAGACGGGAGAAGGAACAACCCCCGGGATGCCTTTCTCACATAGAGAGGTATCCCGAGGGTTCGACGTCTCCCGTCTCCCGCTTCCCGTCTCCCTCTAGTCTAGTCGCCCGCCTCCGGCGACAGGCCCGGCACCGGGTACTCCGCGGTCTTCTGCGCCACGTGCACGCCGAACCGGCGCGCGAAGGACGAACGCCACTCGTCCAGGATCTCGTAGAACGTCGGGATCGCGACCAGGGTCAGCAGCGTCGACGTGATCACGCCACCGATCACCGCGATGCCTAACGGTGAACGGAACTGCGCCCCTTCGCCCGTCCCCAGCGCCACGGGAAGCATACCCGCGATCAGGGCGACCGTCGTCATGAGAATCGGACGCAGTCGAATCGAGCCGGCCTCGATCAGCGCATCGCGTAGCGCCATGCCGTGCTTCTCGCGGGCCCACTTCGCGAAGTCGATGAGCAGAATCGCGTTCTTCGCCACGATGCCCATGAGCAGGATCACACCGATCAGGCTCATGATGTTGATCGTGTTGCGCGTGATCGCGAGGCTCAGCATCACGCCGATCAGCGACAGCGGCAGCGACAGCATGATGGCGAGCGGATCGAGGAACGACCCGAACTGCATCACGAGAATGAGGTACATGAGCCCGATGGCGACGCCGAGCGCGAGGAAGATCTGGCCGAACAGCTCGCCCTGCTGCTGTGCCTCCCCCCCCTTCTCCACTCGGATACTCGGCGGCGGCTGCAGCGCCAGCATCCGCGCGAACGCATCGTTCGTCACTTCGCCCATCGACCGGCCCGAGGTGTTGAACTCCACCGACACGACCTTGTCGCGATTCAGATGGCGGATGACTGCCGGACCCACGCCCTGCTTCACGTCGGCAACCTGACCGAGCGGCGCCGTCGTCGGCACGCCGTTCGGGCCCTGGATGACCAGCGGCAGCTGTCGCAGGTCGGCGGCACGCTTTCGCGCGTCCGGTGCAAGCCGGACGTAGACATCCCGCATCTCGCCGCTCGGATCCTGCCAGTCGCCCGCGTCGATGCCCGCGAACGCCGGGCGCAGCGCCTGTGCGACCTGACCGACCGTCACGCCGATGCTTCCCGCGACGCCACGGTTCAGGTCGACCGTCAGCTCCGGCTTCTGTCCCTTCGTCGAGAGCGAGACGTCCACGGCCCCAGGCACCTGCTCCACCGCTTTCAGCGCACGTTCCGAGTACTCCGCCAGCTCATCGGTGTTGTTGCCACGGACCTGCAGCTGGACCTGCTTCATCCCGCCACCCCAGTCCGTCGCGAACACGGCGATCTTCGCGCCGGCCAGCGTCTTGAGCTCATCGCGCAACTGGGCCGAGATCCCCTCGACGCTGACGTTCCGCTCGCCCTTCGGCACGAGACGAACGTAGATCTTCGCGACGTCCACCGCGCCGGTCTGTCCGCCGCCAATTGTCGCGTACGCGTACCGCACTTCCTTGTGCGTCCGGATCTGTCGGGCGACCTCGTCGGCCTTGATGCGTGTGTACTCGATGTTCGAGCCCGGCGGTGACTCGATCGTCACGTTCAGCTCGGCCTGGTCATCCTCGGGGAAGAAACCGAAGCCGACGAGCGCATTGCCGCCGACCTTGATGGACGGCATGGCCAGCGCGAAGAAGAACGTCCCCGCCGCGATCGCCGTGACGGTCCAGCGATGGTCCAGCGCCCAGGCGATCACGTGCTTGTAGTTCTCTGCCTGACGATTGAACCAGTGATTGAACTTGTCGAGCTGGCGCGTGATCCACGACTTCTGGTGCTCCTGGAGGTGCGGATCCGCCCAGTAGGCCGACAGCATCGGGTCGAGCGAGAACGACACGAACAGCGACACCATCACCGAGAACGCCATCGTCAGCGCGAACGGCTTGAACCACTGCCCGCCGACGCCAGGCATGAACGCGATCGGCACGAACACGGCGATGATCGAGAACGTCGTCGCGGCCACGGCGAGGCCGATCTCATCGGTACCCTCCCGGGCGGCCGTGTAATGATCTTTCCCCATCTCGACGTGTCTGACGATGTTCTCTCGAACCACGATCGCGTCGTCGATCAGAATGCCGATGGCGAGCGAGAGCCCGAGCAGCGACATCGTGTTCAGCGTGAAGCCGAACGACCACACGGCCACGAAGCTCGCGAGCACCGAGACCGGCAGCGCGAGGCCCGTGATCACCGTCGACCGCCACGAGTTCAGGAACAGGAACACGACGAACACCGTCAGCACGGCGCCGAGAAGCAGTGACTCCTCGACGTTCTTGACGGAGTTGCGGACGCGCTCACCGCGATTCTTGATCACGTCCACCGTCGTCCCTTTGGGCAGACGGCTCTTGATGCCGTCGAGGCGCGCGATCACCTGGTCGGCAACCTGCGTCGTGCTGTAGCCCTTCGACTTCTTGATGTCGATGCCGACCGACTCGCGGCTGCCCTGTGTGCCAGGGCTCGTGAACAGCGCGAGCGAGCGTGCTTCCTCGGTGCCATCCAGCACGTCGGCCACCTGACCGAGCCGGATCACCTGTCCGTTGCGCTCGGCGACGACGATCTGCTCGAACTCATCGGGCCGATCGAGTCGGCCGCGGAGGCGAATGGATCGTTCGTCGAGGTCGCCCGTCACGCGGCCGACGGGCGCGGCGAGGTTCTGCAGCTGCAGCGCCTGGACGAGCTGCGACACGCCGATCCCGGCGGCCTGCAGCGCTTCGGGCTTGATCTGTACGGTGAGCTCGCGCTCGACCTTCCCCGGCACCTCGACTTCGGCGACGCCGGGGATCGAGCGGAACTCGCGCGTCAGACCGGGATCCGCGAGGCGCGTGAGCTCGCCCGGCGACAGTGTCGTCGACGACAGCGACAGCGACACGATCGGAAGATCGGTGTCGTTGAACTTCTTGATGATCGGCTCCTCCATCTCCGCCGGGAGATCCGAGCGGATGCCGGAGATGGCGTCGCGGATGTCCTGCGTCGCCTCGGAGAGCGGCTTGTCGAACAGGAACTCGACCATGACGGTCGCGTAGCCATCCTCCGCCACACCGTTGACGTTCTTGACACCGCTGATGGACGAGATGGCCTCCTCGACCGGGTCGAGGATTTCCTTTTCGACGCCGTCCGGTGACGCGCCCGGATACGGGATGGCCACCGTGACGAACGGCGGGGCGATGTCCGGGAACTCATCGGTCTGGAGCTTGCCTAACGCGATGAGCCCGAAGACGACGAGCGCCAGCATCGACACGATCGTGACGATGGGACGCTTGATCGCGAAATCGGAGATGAACATGGGACGCTCCTAGCTCTTCGAGGCGGGCGTATCCGACGGATTGCTGACGCGAACCGGCGTGCCGGGCGAGATGCCGCGGGCCGCGCCGACGAGCAGGGTGTCACCCGGCGTCAGCCCCGTCTTCACCTCGACGCGCTCCGACTCCTCGTCGCGCAGACCCAGCTCGACGTCGACGCGCTCGACCTTGCCATCCTTGAGCCGGATGACGAACGGCTTGACGCCGGTGACGTCGACCGCCGTGGTCGGAACGACGAGCACATTCCGGCTCTCGCTCGCGACGCGCCCCTCGGCGAACAGGCCGCCGACGAGGTTGTTGCCCGAGTTCGGCACCGAGACGACGACGCGCACCTGGCCGGTCGTCGGGTCGGCGATCGGATTGATGCGCGTGATCTTTCCGGTGAACGCGCGATCGGGATAGCCGCTGACGCTGAACGACACCGGCGAGCCGACCTTGATGGCCGTCAGCTGGTTCGCGGGCACCGCGGCCTCGAGACGCATCGTCGACGGGTCGACGACCGTGAACATCTCGCCGCCCGGCTGCACGACGTCGCCGCCGGAGACCTGGCGATGCGAGACGATCCCGGCGAACGGCGCGCGGATCTGCGCGTCAGACAACTGCTTCTCCTGCAGCGTCAGGCGCGCTTTGGCGTCGGCGAGCTGGGACTGCGCGGCGACGTTCTGCGAGCGCGACGATTCCAGGTCGCGCTCCGCAATGGCGCCGGCAGTCGACAGCCGCTCGTTACGCTCGAGGTTTCGCTGGGCAACCTCCGCATTGCTCTGCGCGGACGTCACCGCCGAGCGCGCCGACAGGTACTGGTCGCGGATCGTGCGATCATCGATGCGCGCGAGGAGCGCGCCCTGCGACACTCGGCTGCCCTCGTCCACGAGTGTCTGGAGCACGGTGCCGCCGATCTGCGCGCGCACCGTGGCCTGCTCCGCGGCCTGCAGGTTCCCGGAGAGGGCTGGGCCGCTCGCGAGCTCCGCGGCAGCCGCTACCACAATGTTCTCGGTGCCGACGGTCGTCGGTGCCGGCGTGGCTTCCGCTTTCGCGTCACCGGCGTCCCCGCCTCGGCAGGCGCTCAGCGCGGCGGCAAAGGTCAGCGCGGCAGCAACCGAAACGACGGTTCGGCCGCGACGAAAGGTCTGTGCTGGCATTCGAGTCGAGCTCCCTTACTGTCCGGGTGCAGAAACGCTGGCGGCTTGGCCCGCCCGCGGTTGTTGCGGTTGCTGTTGCTGTTGCTGTCGTATGCCGGCGCCGCCCGCGGCTGGGACGGTACCGCTTCCGCCGACGCTCGAGCCCGTGCCAGACGCGCCGCCGGCCCCGAGGGGCAGATCCTTCAGCAGCGTTAGGCGCAGCCGCGCCACCTGAAAGTCGCGAGCGGCCTGGGCCCGATTCGCGCGCGCCTGTTGAAGCAGGAGACGCGATTCCGTCAGCTCGAGCTGCGTCGACAACCCTTCACGAAAGCGCACTTCGGCGATGTTGTAGGCGCGCGTCGCCTGGTCCGCGGTTCCGCCGCTTGCCGCGAGCGTCGCCACGGCCTGCTCGAGCTGCGCCACCGACTGCCGCGCGTCCAGCGCCGCGAGCTCACGCGTCAGTTGCAGGCGCGCCTTCGCTTCGGCCACGTTCGCCTGCGCGACAGTGTTCTCGCCGCGAATGCGCCCGCCGGTGAACAACGGCATCGACGCACCAACGGTGACGGTCCAATTGTTCACGAACTGGTTCCACCTCGGTACGCCGCCCGCGGGAAATGCGACGCGACCATACGATGTCGAGAGCGTCAGGTCGGGGATGTACTCCGCCTTCGCCACGCGCCGCTGTGCTTCCTGAGCAGTCAGTGATTCGCCGAGCTGGCGAACGGTCGCGCGTCCCTCGGAGTTCGTGTCGGACCGCTGGACGATCGAGTCGGTGAGTGCAAAAACCATGGCGGCGAGATCGGCACGATTTCCCGTGCTCGCCGACACTCTGACGTTCGCCGCCTCTTCGACCTCGACGATACCGTCGGTGAGCACCAGCGAATCGCTGTATGGCAGATTGAGCAGCTGCTTGAGCCGGAGGTACGTGAGGTTGCGCGACGTCTTCGCCTGAAGCAGCGGCGGGAGCTGATTGTCGCGCGTCACGCGGGCGCGCAGCAGATCGAACTCCGACTGGTTGCCGACCTGTCGCGACAGCGTGGTCTGGCGCAGCGCCTCTTCGGTCTGCACGAGCGACGAATCCGCGATGTCGACGAGGCGGTCAGCAAGTGCCGCATCGTAATACGCCTGCGCGACGTCGAGCTGCAGCTGCGCGCGCTGCGCCGTCAGCTCGATGCTCGCAGACCGACGGCTCGCGGCGGCCGCGTCGTTCTGGGCTGTGACGCGTCCGCCGGAGTACAGGTTCAACGACCCGGTCAGACCGAGCTGATATTGATTGGGGGCGCCGAAGCCGACTTTCGTGAAGTCGATACCGCCGCCGCTCGAGCATTGCGCGAACGCTTCCAAACCCGCGACCCGTTCCACCTGCCCTGCCCCGGCCGCCGCGAGGTATCGCGTGCACGGCTGGAAGTACGTCGTGGTGTCACGACTCGGGACCGGAGGCACCTCAGGTCCGGGTTCGGGCGCGGAGTTCTGCAGCACCTCGAACTGGCTCTTCAGGGTGCGCGTGTATTGCAGCGAGCCATTCAGCTGCGGCAGATACTGACTGCGCGCCTGCTGCTGGGTTCCGCGCGCACGCTCGACGCCCGCGCGGGCGATCTGAATGCTCTCGCTCTCGCGCTCGGCGATGCGCAGGGCCTCGTCGAGCGAGAGCGCGCGCGGGGTGGTGGCGGCGCTCGTTCCCGTATTACGTGCCGGCGTGGGCTGCTGAGCCGCGAGCGGCTGGACCCGAAGCGTTGGCGTGAAGATGGCGGCCGCGGCCACGACAGCGCCGATGCGGATGCTCAAAAGCATGGACGTCATTCCGACTGGAGAGTGGATCAGCGACGCGCCGACGTGTTGTGGGCGCGCGGTCTCGGATGCGCGGTGCGCGCGCGGCTGCGGCGGCCCGATGCGTCGCATCCGATGGCGCGAAGGAAAATTCGCGCGTAGAGCGCCGCCGCATCGGATTCCGGCTGCGGGTACAGGTCCGGCATCATCTCGCGGCCCATGGCATCGGCGAACAGTGCACTGATCAGCATGGCGGCGGCGGTCTGTACCTCACGCTCGGAGATCGAGCCGGCGAACCGCTCGAGTCGCTGCGCGTACGTGCAGAGCTCGTGAAACGCGGACAGCGTGCCCTCCGACATGCAGGGGGCCATCTCGGGGTGCTCCTCGATCTCCCCCATCGCTTTCCGGATCATCGAGCGGGCGCCGCGGAGGTGCGTCAGCTGGGCACCGCACCAGGCGGAGAGCTCGCGCTCGGGCTCGACGGACTCGTCCGGAAGCGCCTCCGGGTTGGCGCTCCGCGGCGCATGCTCCCGCAGCGCCTCGGCGATGAGTGCGGACTTGGATCCGAAGAGGCGGAAGAGGGTGACTTCGTTGACCCCTGCCTCATCGGCGATGCGGCGCGTGGTGGCGCCGCGGAAGCCGGACTCGCCGTAGATGCGTGCGGCGGCGGCGAGAAGTTTCTGTCTGCTAGCCATAGGACCAGCTAATCTAGACAGGGTGGGGAGCGAATGCAAGTAACTACTTGCACGCAGTGAAACGGGAAGCGGGAAGCGGGAGACGGGAAACGGGTGGGGTTACAGTGCTCGGTTCCCGGTTCCCGGTTCCCGGTTCCCGTCTCCCGTCTCCCGTCTCCCGTCTCCCGTCTCCCGTCTCCCGTCTCCCGTCTCCCGTCTCCCGTCTCCCGTCTCCCGTCTCCCGTCTCCCGTCTCC
>Ga0105249_10005666_pt1 | contig 10806 bp, 11 predicted proteins | sample KBSS44metaG_FD_81522 | JGI IMG/M metagenome (GOLD analysis project Ga0105249, IMG submission 81522) | Switchgrass rhizosphere microbial communities from Kellogg Biological Station, Michigan, USA - KBS S4-4 metaG | ecosystem: Host-associated > Plants > Roots > Rhizosphere > Soil | place...
GTCTGTGTGGCGGCCACCGTCTGTTGCGACGCCGTGTCATTCGGCCGCGTCAGTTTGGCGATGCCGAAATCGAGAATCTTGATCCGGCCATCGTCGGTGATGAACAGATTGTCCGGCTTGATGTCGCGGTGGACGATGGTCTTGTCGTGCGCGGCGGCGAGACCCTCCGCGATCTGACGCGCGTAATTGAGAACCTTGCGTGCTGGCAGCGCGCCGTCGTGCAGACGCTGTCGAAGCGATTGGCCCTCGAGCAGTTCGGACACGATGAAAGGCGCCCCGGCCTCGTTGCCGATGTCGTGCACGGCAAGGATATTCGGGTGGTTCAGCGCGGCGGCCGCGCGGGCTTCCTGCTCGAATCGACGGAGGCGATCGACGTCGGCCGAGAATGCCGCGGGGAGAACTTTGATCGCGACATTGCGTCCGAGTCGCGGATCGCGCGCACGGTATACCTCGCCCATGCCGCCAGCGCCGAGGGCGGAGACGATTTCGTACGGGCCGAGACGGGTGCCGGGAGCGAGGGCCACAGCGGTTCGTGCGGATTATACGGGAAGGCCTCCGACATACTCGCTTTTGCTACTCGACGGACGCATTCGTTAGTCGTGGCTTCCGTGCGCACTCAGGACAATGAGCTCGTCCAGATCTTTCCTTTGAGGTACGACACGACGTGTTCAGTCTGGAACAGTGGGCTTCCTACGCATTCCCTAAGCTTGACCGATGGTGTTGTTTCCACAGCCTGCGGCTGGCTCGGCTCCAACCAGCTATAGCCGCACCAGGCTGCCCCTGGTGAACTCCCGTTTGTGGTACCGGGCCGGATTGTGCGACGCGGTGATCTGCGCTCGGCAAATTCCGATGCTCACTAAACACTTCGCAGACGCGCTCGAAGCCGCTCGCTGGCCCCATGGTGCCTGCCTCTTCCTGATCGGGCATCGCTTTGCGCGAGCACGGCAGGGCAAAGAGGACAGCGCCCTGGCTGAGGCGGTCTTTTTCTCGCCTGCCGCGATCGCGACGGTGCCGCACCTTATCGCCGTGTGCGGAGCGGAGCCAAGCCCGCCGCCGGACCGGGACTACGCGACGCTCCTTGTCGGCAAGCCGAGCGACTGGGATCTCTTACCGCGGGGACTCCACTAAAGGAGGCACCGGCCTTGGCGCCGACTGTGTGCTATCCAGCACAGACAGGCTCAACCCCGTGTGTCAGCCTCAACGTGCTTGAAACCGTGGCGCTCTATCAGGTGCTCGTGACCTATGACCGTGAACGGACAGCAGGCCTGACGAACGGATGTCGCCGACGCCACTGCCACTCGCGACAAGGCTCGTGCGACGAACAAGGCCGCCTTTCGGCCGTGAGAAGCCTCAATGACAGATAGCCGTTCAATAACGCAGATCACGACGATGCTGGATGTCGAGCCAAACGGCTTCTCGTCGGCCACGTGTCCGCTGTGTCAGACGACACACCGGTCGCTGACGCACGAGGCACTCGCTGCTGGCGACTCCTGGTCTTGCGCGAGATGCGGCCAGCGCTGGCATGCGCTGCGCCTCCTTACCGTCAGCCGCTATACGGCGTGGGTTGCCCGCCACGGATAATCTGCAGCGGCACGCCGTCTACTTGTGGCTTGACGATTACCGCCCGGCGCCTGATGGCTGGGTGGGCGTCACCACGGTTGTTGACGCAAAGCTTTCTCTGGAGACCGGTCGTGTCGATCGCGCGAGCCTCGACCACGATTTAGGCGCGTGCGAGACGTGCATGGACGGCATGGACGTGAACCAGTGGCTGGAAGCCCACAACTTCCGAACGATGCCGCATTGTAAGCATGTCGGTACAGGTTATGACCTCTGCGTCTGGATGGCCGACACAGGGCACTGGCCGACGGAAATGCCGACCGTTCACAGTGCGAACCGAGTCGGAGGTAAGCGGATGAAAGCCATCATCGACAAGTATTTTCCCCGGCAGCGCTGAGCCTCGCACCGCCATCCTCCTTGCACACCATTCGAATGAGCGGTCACTCCTCCGCGCCTTGGCTATATCGCGCCGTGTCGGTCGAGCCAGTCAAGGACTTCGGCGATGCTCAGCGCTCTCTGAGCGTGTCCCACAGATACCGGCAGAGAGGACAGAAGGAGCACTGCGTCTCCGTTCGCTCGAGCGTGACAAAGGCGTGTGGCGATCCGCAGCGCGGGCAACTGACATAGCGCCGGGCTGCAGGCTGCGGAAACAACACCATCAGTTCATTCTACGCACTGCGTGCGAGCCGCACTGTCCCGGACTGAACACTTGATGGGATCTCCGCGCACAACCCTTCACAGCATGCTCCATCACCTCAAACAGCAACGTGTTCCGTTTGGAACATCGCTTGGTGCCGTAATCCGGCACGCTGGCACATGGCCATCGACCCCACGGCATCCCGCCCAGAGCTATCGCTGATAGCTGCTGCTGGCCTGATCGTCATGGTGGTGGGGCTGCAGGTCGCGAATCCGCGGGCCAGCGCACGGTCATGGACCCGCGAGGCCGCCGACGCCGCCGCGGACTCAGCGACCCTCGAACACGCGCAGCGATTCTTCTACAACGGCGACTACGACAGTTCAGCCGCCATGACCGACGCGCTCTGCGTGGCACGCCCTGATGACCTCGAGGCGTGCGAATTGCGCACAGCCAGTCTGCACTTCCAGATCAAGAAGGCGATCGGCGACACGGTAGCGCGCGACAAGACCACCGCGTGGGCGCAATGTGCTGCCTGTCCGACACTGATGTCCGCCTTCATGGCAGACACCGTCCGCAGCCAGACTTTTGTGCGAAGCAGGCTGACGGTCCACCCCGATGACGAACACGCGTTGTTCTTCCTCGGAAAGATGGACCTGAACTACGTGTGGCTCCAGTTGGGCACACTCGGGCGCAAGACTGGCTGGGATGAATATTGGGAGGCGAGGCGATCGCTCGATCGCGTCCTTGAGATGAATCCAGCGCATGTTCGGGCACGCGTTGCCCGCGCGTGGGTCGACTACATCGTCGGGTCATCGGTTCCAAGGGGTGCTCGCTGGCTCCTCGGAGGCGGGAATAAGAAGCGCGGGCTCCTCTCCGTACGCGAGGTCGCCGAACGTGGCAGCGGCGAATTCTTCGATCAGGCCGAAGCGAAGTTCGCTCTCTGGGATATGCAGGTGCGCGAGCGCGAGGTCCCTGGTGCCATTGCCACCGCGCGGACGCTGGTGCGCGAATTCCCTGAGAACCGCGAGCTGCGCAAGTTCCTCGCGATTCATGATCCGACAGCGTTAGTTATCGACCCAGAGCTTCCGTCACCCTAGTTGCCTCTCGACCCCGATCGAAGAGCGGTCGTACCCGCGTGCGCCCGGCGTCGCGTGCGATAATTCGCCCGACGCCCGATGTCACGAGCAAAAGCCTATCGCGCTGAGCCACGCGAGAAACGAACGGTCTTCGACACCGCGGCTTTTCTCAAGTCCACCGGTGCGACACGGCGCGTTGCGACGTATCCAAAAGGACAGATCGTCTTTTCGCAGGGCCAACCCAGCGACGCGGTCATGTACATTCAGAAGGGCGGCATCAAGATCTCTGTGCTGTCCCGAACCGGCAAAGAAGCGGTGGTGGCGATGTTGGGGCCGGGCGATTTCTTCGGGGAAGGCGCCCTCACCGGTCAACCCGTTCGACTCGGGACAGCGACCGCGACGATACCGACGACCGTACTCGTTATCGAGAAGGGCGCGATGCTTCAACTCCTCCGTGACGAGCCGAAATTTTCGGAGCGGTTCATCGCATACATGCTGGAGAGAAACCTCCGCGTCGAAGCCGACCTGGTCGATCATCTCTTCAACTCCAGCGAAAAACGGTTGGCGCGGACACTGTTGCTGCTGGCGCGGTATGGTGATCAGGCGGGACCGCAGCAGCGGATACCGAAGATCTCCCAGGAAACCCTTGCCGAAATGGTCGGCACGACACGTTCGCGCGTCAATTTCTTCATGAACAAGTTCAGAGACCTGGGGTTCCTCGAATACAACGGCGACCTCAAGGTCAACACCTCGCTCCTCAGCCTCGTCCTGCACGATTAGCTCGTTCGCGATCCGATGGGCTCGCCCACTCGCGAATCACGACACGCAACTCGTCGGCCTGCTCATGCAGCTGGCGCATCCGCTTCACCTGCTCGGCCAGGTCGCGACAGATTTCCGCGATTTGGCCTTCAACGGCATTGGGCAGTTCGGCGGGTCTTGGCCGCCGCTGTCTCCGCTGCGCGGCACCTACGGACTTGGGCATGGAATTCCCTCAGGGCCCATGCTGACAGCATCGGGTGCCCACGGATGTACCGTTCGGAACGGTTGCGGTACGCCGCCGGCACGCGTGGATGAGAGTTGAACATCCCACGATACCGCGACAGCACTGCGGCTGTTCAAAACTGAGCACACTCATTACGGTTCGCGGAGTAGCATCGGATCTGATGCGTCATCTTCTGTGCCCGATGTGCCGGCAGCCGGGGCGGGCGTTGCCCGCGTCGAGCCCCGACGCGGGGGCGACCTACTACCGCTGCGATATCTGCGGCCGCGTGTGGACGCATCGCAACGATGCTCCGAACTCACCGCCGACGCCGGTGACGGTGCCGCCGAAGGACCAGTGATTGGCAGCGCTGTGGAGCGACGCGGCCTTTGGCCGCGCCTTCATCTGGTTCCTGGGATGTACTAGGCTCGTGCCCTGACGCCTGCTCCCCCTTCGGCTGCCGGCAGTTGAAGGTCAGGCAATGGACGCGCCGTAAACAGATACCGACAGGGCCGGGCGATCAACCGGGCCCACCGGTTCGCACGGTTCACTCGAGCACTGTCAGTGGCGATTCCGGTGTTGGCGTACATCTGCCGGTACAACTTCGAGAGCAGGACGAACGCGATGCGAGCCCGAATAGTAGGCGTCACACGTGATCGCACCCAGATGCGCCGCAGACTGTAGAAGTGGTCCCAGACTGCCTGCGTCCTCGCACGAATCTCGTCCGGGGACATGACGGGATGAGGCGCATAGACCTTGGGACGCTTCTCCTGTGGGATCAACCAGTGCCGTGTCACCGGGATGTCTCCAATGCGGGCTGCGTTGTTACCGAGACTCTTTTCCCAGGCGGCGAAGTCGACGGTGCCGGGATAGGGTGTGAGCATTACGAACTGCGCAAATGCCAACCCCGCGCGGTCGGCAATGTCGGCCGTTGCCGCAAACGTGGACGGGCGATCGCTCGGCAGCCCGAAGATGAATGACCCGAGCACACCCACGCCGTGATCGCGGAAGGTGCGGAGACGAGTCACCAGCGCTTCGCCGACATCGTTGAAGCCCTTGTAGACGTCCTTGAGGCCTTCCGGCGTGACGGCTTCCACGCCGACGAGTGCCCCCTTGATGTTTGCCCGCCGCATCGCATCGAGGAACGCAACGTCTTCGGCGGCCTCCATCGTGATCTGCGTGAAGAACACCATGTCCGGCGGCAGTTGCGCCAGCCGCTCCATCAGCTCGAATCGCTCCGCGCGCAGTGCCCGCAACTGCTCGAGCCGCGCCACATTGTGCTGTCGTTCCGCCATCGCGAGATCGGCCAATGCCACCGGGTAAAAGTTGTCGTCGGCAAGCGCCACAAAACGGAAGCCGCGCCGGCGCAGCTCCACAATTTCTGCGACGACAGCATCCACGCGCCGCTGTCGCGGCTTCTGGCCATCGGTGCGCCAGACAGAACAGAAAGAGCAATGCTTGGGACAACCGCGCACGGTCTGGACCGAACCCCACATGTAACGCCCCGCCGGCAAGAGCTCCCACCGGGCGGGCGCGAAGCGGTCGGCATCGACCTGGCCGGCCTCATAGATCCTCTGTAACGTCCCGCTCACCGCATCCTCGAGCACCTGCGCCCAGACGACGTCGCCGTCCCCTTTGACGACGGCGTGTGCGCCGCCCAGATCGAGCGCCTCGTCTGGGTAGAGCGTGGCGTGGATGCCGCCGTAGACCACAACGGCCCCTCGCGCTCTCGCGAGCATCCCGATCTCGTATCCGCGAAGGGCATTGCCGGTGTGAATGCCGATGCCGACGACATCGCCGGGCCGAAGGGCGTCGACGGCGAATGGCTCGAGGGTTTCGTCTGTGATCTGCGGGCGCCCATACGATGCCGGAGTCGCCGAGGCGAGGACGAACAGCCATCGCGGCGTGATCACCCCGACACCAAATGACAGGTGACTTGGATTCACCAGATGAACGGTTGTGGCGCCCGCCGACACCCGTGGTGAGGGACGGACACGGGTCGCGGCGTCACCCGAACTGAGGGATGAGTGCCACTGCAGCTGAGCTCCAACCGCCGCCTGCGCCGAGGCGTGCTCCGTCATCGGGAGGACACCGCTTCTGTATGCTGATGTCGCATCTCTCGCATCGAATGATCGAATGTACACAGGACCTGACGCACCGCGCTGTGCAAGATGGAACACAGACCAACCACGCAGCAACGGCCGAGTACGTAGTGGCGCGGGTTCAGACGAAACGCGTCCGCTTCCGAGCTGCGAACGACTCTTCTCTGGTGCCAGAGGGCTTCGACGTCGTTCCGACGACGCATGTCGAGTTCACAGTAGGGGAATCGTCCCGCCATGGCGCGCCGATGACGCTGGTGAGATCTGTTCAAGCAATTTGACCGGCTGTGCGCCTGCGCTAGACGAACAGCGGAGGGGCCGTTTCTGCAGCCAACGGCACGTCGATCGCGAAGATGCATCCTTTACCAGGCATATTCTGCACAAGGATGTCACCGTGGTGTGCGCGCACGGCCTTTCGAGCGATCAACAGCCCGAGGCCAAGACCGGAACGATCGGTGCCACGCCGCTCGCCGAAGGGTTGAAACAGGTCGCCCGTGCCTCCCGGAATGCCCCCGCATTCGTCTTCGATCTCGACGACCAATCGCTCGCCGCGGGCCCGGGTCCTGAGCACGACCGTTCCTCCGGCAGGCGTGTGCTCGAAGGCGTTCTGCAACAGGTTCATGACCGCTGACGTGAGCAGCTGCGGGTCCGCATCAACCGTCAACGTGGAGTCGACGGGCTCCACAGTGAATCGAATGTGTCGCTGCTCCGAGTAGAGGTTCCCGGCGGCGACTATTTCGTCGACGAACGCGGTTACCGCGAGCCGCTCGCGTTGCTGTTTTCCGGCGGCCAGGCGAACCTCCGACAGCATGCGATCGACCAGGTCCCGGAGGCTCGTGAGGGTGCGTGCGAGTACCGCTGCGGTACTCCCATTGACCGCGACGGCGCCTCGCCTCAGTGTTTGAAAGGCGAGGATCGCGGTGTGCAGCAGGTTTCGAAGCTCGTGAGCCGTCTGCCCGAGACGCTCCACCTCATCCTCGGATCGTTTCTGTGCCGTCAGCCGCGTATGCTCAGTGACCGCTTCAGCGATCGCGGTATCGAGGCAGCGGTTCAAGGTATGGAATTCCTCGACGCTGATCGGCGCCCGCCGTTCGACCGCGATTTCGGTGATCGCCTGGCAGATGTCGCCGTAGTCGTGCACGACCTGGGTGACGTCGAAGCCCATCGCCAACAGCTCCGCGCCGTGCCGTGCGGCCGTGGAGCCGATCGAGTCGCTCGCGAACGGTGTCGCGGTCCGCTCCAATTGCAAGGTCTCCACCAGCTGCGTCAGAAAGAGCGGTACGCCGTACTCGATCTCGTGGTTCGAGACCGATGGCCACGGACGGCTGCGCACTCGCTCTCTCGTCCGCGAGATGATGCTGTCCCGATTTGCGGCGATGAATTCGTACAGCATCAAACTCTCCAGTGACCCCCGACGAATCGCCGCTCAGGACGCATCGACCTCGACGCGCAGCCGTTGACGAGCTGGGGAAGGGGTATCGGGACTGTACAGCTGCAGCCAGGAACACCACTGTTCAAGATTGAACATTACGGGAACCGCTAGGCCGATGATGGTGTACCCAACCGAACAGCCGCACGGTGCACCATGTGCCATCGTCGTCAAGAACGGAGAGACGGAAGGCACAGATGTCCGACATTTCTACGGAACGGGATCGCATCGAAGCTGAGCGCGCGCGCCAGGTCGCGGAGCACGAGCGCGAGAACGTGGAGCAGACCCGCAACGTCGTCGAAGAGGCTCGCGTCAAGGCGGAATCGTCCCGGACGACAGCCGAGCACTTTCGCGTGCTGGCCGAAGAAGCCCGGGAAGTCGGTGAGCGATTGCGGCGTGAGCTCGAGTGGCTCCGACAGGAGCGGGAAGCGCTGCGCGGCGCCGCCGAAGAAGCGCGCCATGCCGCCGAAGAGGCGCGCCATGCCGCCGAAGAGGCGCGCCACACCGCCGAGGAGGCGCGTCACGCTACGATTGCGGCCGTGGCAGCCACCGCCGACGCGTTGAGCACCAACCTGACGCAGATGCAATTCCTCGAGGACGCACGTAACACGGTCAGACAACTCAAGAGAAAACTTGATGACACCCAGTGAGAACCGGTGTTCGCAACGACACAGTCGAGCGAGTACTCAAAGGGTCTCTTGAAGTCCAAATCATGGTGACTACCGCGGCGTGAGCGCGTCCTTCAGAAGGATGACGGCGAGGGCCACGCCGTCCCACGGAGCCTTCCCTGGGCTGTCTGTCGAAGTGGCGCTGAGTGGCATCGCTCCCGTCGCCTGGGGGTCGAGATGGAATGTGCCGATCAGGTGGTCACGCACGATAAGGGCGCGTGCGCGCGATTGCAGGTACTGTTCCTCGCGCGGGCCATTTTGCGCATAGCCTTCGACCATAAGGATGCCTGACACAAGGTACTCCAGGTAGGGTGCGATCGCTGCGTCCACGCTAGCTTTGCCAGCCTCGCTCAACTGCTCTCTTTCTGGGTGCCGACACGCGCCCAAATAACCACGAAGGGATGGGTGCCTCAATAGAGGCGGGTACATCGTCTTCGATGACTTCCCCATGTGTGACGCGCGAGCCCTGTCCACTAGAGAGCCGCCGTCTCGAGCACAAGGTATTGCGATGTCGAGCGCAAAGGTGGCTTCCACATCGCAGGGTCAGGTGGTAGCAACTGCTACACAGCCGTCATCGCTCGCGGCGCCGACACCCTCGAGCGCCTGTCACCTCGACAAGCTAGTTCTGGAAAAAACGAGCCCCGGCCTGCTCTCGGGAGACGTGCAACTGCGCGCATTTCTTGGTACGCAACATGCTCTCTGACGCTGGGTCCATCTGCACCGACCACCGCATTCGATCTCCAACGACTCCAAACACCTCGGCAACAGCAAGAGATACATGGCCAAATCAACCCGACCATCGAAGACCGCCAAGAACAAGAGCACCGTACGCAATAGCCGAACGACCGTAAGCGGGCCGGCAGAGCCAGATGCCTCAGGGGCCGGTGATCCGGCAGAGCCAGATGCCTCAGGGGCCGGTGATATCGTCGCCGAGAAAGCAGCGGGCACCCAGGTCGTTGCTTCCGCGTTTCCGTCCAATCCCAACAAGGCGGCGGAATACAACCCCGGCGCGTCGCTCGCGCCTCCTGAGGGCGCATCGGTCAAGCCCAAAGATCCGATCGTCGGCGCCAGCACGGTCACCGAACTGAACGGTTCCGACAAGGTCGGCAGCGGTCCGAACATCGGCCACAATCCCACAGTCGGGTCACTCGATCGCGTGCGCGTCGATTCCACCGACCGAGTGCTCACGACCAACCAGGGTGTCCCTGTCGCGGACAACCAGAACTCGCTGAAGGCAGGCCTTCGCGGTCCGACGCTGCTCGAAGACTTCATCCTGCGCGAGAAGATCACGCACTTCGATCATGAGCGCATCCCCGAGCGGATCGTGCATGCGCGCGGCTCGGCAGCCCATGGTTTCTTCGAGTGCACGAAGGCAATCCCCGAGTTCACTCGCGCCTCGCTCTTCAGCGAAGTCGGCAAACAGACACCGGTCTTCGTCCGGTTCTCAACTGTCCTCGGCGAACGAGGCTCGACCGATACGGCCAGGGACGTCCGTGGCTTCGCCGTCAAGTTCTACACGGATCAAGGGAACTGGGATCTTCTTGGCAATAACATCCCGGTCTTCTTCATTCAGGATGCGATGAAGTTTCCGGACCTGGTGCACGCAGCCAAGCCCGAGCCACATTTCGGCATGCCGCAAGCGGGATCTGCACACGACACGTTCTGGGACTTTGCTTCGCTGATGCCAGAGATCACTCACATGCTGATGTGGGCGATGTCCGATCGCGCCATCCCACGCAGTTACCGCACGATGCAGGGCTTCGGTGTGCACACCTACCGCCTGGTGAACGCCAAGGGGGAATCGCGCTTCGTCAAGTTTCATTGGAATCCGAAGGCCGGCACCCACTCGCTCGTATGGGATGAGGCCGTCAAGATCTCCGGCGCCGACTCGGACTTCCATCGCCGCGATTTGTGGGAAGCCATCGAGGCGGGCGCGTATCCCGAATACGAACTTGGGCTGCAGATCTTCACGGAAGAACAGGCGGAGAGCTTCACCTTCGACGTGCTCGATGCCACCAAGATTGTCCCCGAGGAGCTCGTGCCGATCGTTCCGGTCGGCCGGTTGGTACTGAATCGGAACCCAGACAACTTCTTCGCCGAGACGGAGCAAGTCGCATTCTGCGTGGCGCACGTCGTCCCCGGCATCGACTTCTCCAACGACCCACTCCTCGCCGGTCGCATTCATTCGTATGTGGACACGCAGATTTCACGCCTGGGCGGTCCCAACTTCCACGAGATTCCGATCAATGCGCCGATCGCGCAGGTGCACAACAACCAGCGCGACGGCATGCATCGCCAGGCCATCCACCGCGGCCGCGTCTCCTACGAGCCGAACTCGCTCGGCGGCGGGTGTCCATTTCA
>Ga0105249_10005671_pt1 | contig 10799 bp, 10 predicted proteins | sample KBSS44metaG_FD_81522 | JGI IMG/M metagenome (GOLD analysis project Ga0105249, IMG submission 81522) | Switchgrass rhizosphere microbial communities from Kellogg Biological Station, Michigan, USA - KBS S4-4 metaG | ecosystem: Host-associated > Plants > Roots > Rhizosphere > Soil | place...
AGGGTCTTTGAAGAAAACCGCGAAGACGCCGGACTTACTGAAGTTCAGGTGCTCTAGAGAGCGGCGGTCTCTCTGCGTGACGTACGGGAGCCAGCCCGCGGCCTGCCCCGGCGTGCGCGCGTAGTAGACGCGGTTCTTCGTCCATGGTGCCTTCGAGCTCACCAAGCCCGAGCCGAGCGAGCCCCATACCGGGCCGCACGGCGAGCAAGCTGACGGCGGCACGGAGTTTGGTGATCGCACCGCGCTCGCCAGCGAGGAGGAAGCGAGTGCGAGGCCGCAGACGAGAGCAAGTGCGAGACGACACAACATCGCCCAGACGGTGACAGAGGTCCCCGGTCGATTCAAGCCGGGGTGAGAGAAGTCGAGGATGGCGGTGAAGCTCGATCGCGTTCGGTGCAAGAGACTGACCACCGTCGCATCTAGTAAGTGGCCGCGCCCGCCGTCTGCGACGAGGGGTTGCTGGGGCCGCTCATCCCTCCGATCCCCCGCGGACGCGGCCGCTACGGCGTAGTTCGACTTGCAGGGCCAGTACTAGTTGTGTGGCATCTCGGTGCGAGGGAGAGGGCCGGACCGCGAGCTGAATCCCTAGACCCCAACGCCGTTCGACCCGAGCAGCTCGTTCGAATCCCTTGCTGTGTCGAGTGTGGATTTGGTGTGGTGGCCGGAAGAGGAGGATCGCTTCGCGGCCTAGCTCACAGATGACGAGCCGCCCGAGCTGGCGTTCCATTGCTCGAAGCCCGCCGAGCGCGAGTTCAGGGACTAATCGGACCGGAGCCAGGCGACCCTGTGTCGTAAGTGGGGCAGCTGCGCCGCCCGCAGTGCCCCAAAGGCCGCCCGGCCCCTCATTCCAACGATGTGGCTCTAGATCAGAACTCGCAACCGGTCATTGGGCCAGATCTCCACGACCAGCACCGGAGGTCGGTCCGCGTCGTCATCGCGTATGCCAGCCAAGTTACTAAGCGCCGAGTAGTCGCCGTTCTCCCGTGGCCTTAGCAGCCGCAGGAGGCCAGGTGGCGGCCTACTCGGCGCTCTTTGCAAACGGCTCGGCGGCGTTGAGGGTTACTCGCCCATTTCCACGACTAGCACCGGAGGTTGGTCGGCGTCGTCATCCCGAACCGCGATGACGGTCAGCATGCTGCGGCCCAGCGGGATCGTGTCTCCGGCGCGCCACGTCGAAACGGCGGTCTCGAACGTCGGCGGATCAGCGGGTGTCCCGCCTTCGAGCTCGAGCCTGAACAGAAAGCCTGCCATTCGGATGTCCCCTTCCGTGTCGGTTGGGGCCGAACGGTTCGGCGAGCGTATCGCAGGCGGACGGCGCGCAAGAAACAGACCCCAAATCGCATCTAATCAAGTGGCCGCGCCCGTGCTCTGCGGTTGAGGGATCGGAACCCAGTCCTTCTCCTCTCCGACCCCCCGCGGACGCGGCCCCGGCTCGCACGGCATGGCGTTTGTTTCTCTGCCGAAGCGGTAACTCGCTTACCACTCGCGCCTATCTACCTGAGCAGGGGTCTGCAGAGCATGGAGCGCAACCTGGGGCTGGGCTAAGCGCTCGCCTGCACCCTTCTAGGAGCGAGTAGGGGCGGCTGGCGTCTTGGGAGAGCGTTGGCCGTCTCCCCTTCTTTGACTAGCCGCATAAGAAGCGCCCCGACGTCCCGATCGAGGCCGGGGCTGAGGGCGGGGAATTCTAGGAGCCCGCGGTATGCACCGCACGTGCTCGACTGGCACGTACGTTCGCGTCCGACTCGCGTGGTTGAGCGAAACGCGCTTGCTCAAAAGGGCTACGAAGGCGCATACGGGATTCGAACCCGTGCCGCCGCCGTGAGAGGGCGGTGTCCTAGGCCACTAGACGAATGCGCCCGGCGGAGGCGTAGTGTAGCGACGATCAGAGCGAACTTCGGCGCATGACTATCCTGATGCGCGTGAAGCGGGCGCTCCCATTGGTGATGCTTGCCGCGCTCGCGCTCGCAGCCTCCTCGTGTGGCGGCGGCGGGGACAAACAGCTCTCGAAGTCGGAGTACGAGACGCAGGTCGGCGCGATCCTGCAGCCGCTCCAGGGCACGACGCTCCAGGATCTCGTCTCGATCAGCCCGGCAGACAAGGATCAGGCGATCGCCGCGCTGAAGAACGGTGAGACGAAGCTCCACGACGCTGCCTCGAATCTGTCGTCGATGCAGCCTCCCGACGACGCGGTCGGCGCGACGCAGCGCCTCGCGCACGGCGTCGGCCAGATCGCGGACGAGGTGACCGTCGTGCGCAAGGGTGCCGAAGCTGGCGACTTCTCGAAGCTCGTCCAATTCAAGGTCTCCCTGGCCTCTGATCCGGCCGTGTTGGAGATTCGAGACGCGGCGCTCGAGCTGATCAACTTGGGCTACAACGTCGCCGGCTCCGGGCCATGAAAAAAGCCCTGCAAGCGCAGGGCTTTCGAAAGGCTGCGGGGCTAGGATTCGAACCTAGACTACTCGGTCCAGAGCCGAGCGTCCTACCATTAGACGACCCCGCAACGCGCGGTTGCGGCTTCGGGGGAGTGTAGCCGAGCTTTCGCCCGCTCAGACCCGAAAAGCCGCTGCCCTAGGCCGCGTCGGCGGCCCAGTCGCCGTAGAGCGAGGTATAGAGCCCCCGCTTCTGCATGAGGTCGGCGTGGGTGCCCTGCTCGACCACCTGCCCGTGCTCCAGCACGACGATCAGGTCGGCGTCGCGGATCGTCGAGAGGCGGTGGGCGATCACGAAGGCGGTGCGGCCGGCGAGGAGCCGCCGCAACGCGGACTCGATCTTTCGCTCGGTGCCGATGTCGACCGATGACGTGGCCTCGTCGAGGATCAGGATCCGAGGATCGGCGAGCAGGGCCCGGCCGAGCGCGACGAGCTGCCGCTGACCGAGCGAGAGCCGGGTGCCACGCTCTTGCAGCTCCGTCTCGTAGCCGTTCTCCAGATGGCTCACGAACTCGTGGGCGCCGATCGTCTCGGCGGCGCTGACGATGTCGTCGGGGGGAGCATCGGGCCGCCCAAACGCAATGTTCTCGCTGACCGTGCCGGCGAAGAGGAAGCCCTCCTGCGGCACGATCCCGAGTTGATGGCGCAGTGACGACTGCGTCACCTCACGCAGGTCGTGCCCGTCGATCGTGATTCGGCCCTCGCGCGGGTCGTAGAAGCGCGCGAGCAGCTTGGCGATCGTCGACTTGCCGGCTCCGGTGTGACCGACGAGGGCGACCGTCGTTCCAGCCGGGACGTCGAGGTCGAGGCCGTGAAGGACTTCCGGTCCTTCGCCGTAGCCGAACCGGACGCTTTCGAAGCGAACGTGCCCCTCGACGGGCGGAAGCGGCTTCGCGCCCGGCTCGTCGCGAACCTCCGGCTCCTCGTCGAGCACGTCCGCGATCTTGTCGAGGGCAGCCGTTGCCGACAGGAACGTGCTGTAGAGCTGCGAGAGCTGCTGGACCGGGTCGAAGAAGTTCTGGACGTAGAGCAGGAAGGCGAAGAGCGTCCCGAGCGTGATGTCGCCCTGGAAGTAGAGATGGCCGCCGTAGCCGAGGACGACCGCGAGCGCAATGGACGAGAGCAGATCGACGAAGGGGAAGTAGAGGCCGTTCAGGACGACGGTCTCCATGTTCGAGTCGCGGTAGCGCTCGGTCACCTTGCGGAAGTTCTCCGTGTTCGTGCGCTCGCGGGTGAACGCCTGGACGATGCGCATCCCTGCGATGTCCTCGGCGAGCGTTGCCGTGACGAGGCCGAGCCGCTCGCGCACCGCGGCATACGCGCGGCCAGAGCGCACGCGGAAGATGACGGTCGCGATGCTCATGAAGGGGATGACGATCAGCGTCGCCAGCGCGAGCCGCCAGTCCAGGATGAAGAGAAGGATCGCCGTACCGACGAGCGTCAGCGTGTTCTGCACGAGGCTCGTGACCCCGTCGGTGACGAGCTGGTCGATGGCCTCGACGTCGTTGGTGAGCCGGCTGATGATCACTCCTGCGCGATTGCGCTCGAAGAAGCCGAGCGAGAGCCGCTGGAGGTGGTCGAAGAGCCGGTTCCGCAGGTCGGCGAGGATCCGCTCGCCGACCCAGCCAGTGAGGTAGGTCTGCGCGTAGCTCATCGCCCAGTTGAGCAGTCCAAAGGCGAGGAACGCGGCGACGATCCACCAGAGCGCGGTCAGATCCTGGCGCCGGATGCCGTCGTCGATCGCGTACTTGGCGAGCAGCGGCGGCGCGAGCGCCGTGGCCGTCGCCAGCAGCAGCGAGACCACCGACAGGATCGTCCGCGTCCGGTACGGGCTCGTCAGTCGGAGGAGCATCCCGAGGCGACGCTGCGTGCGTCTCCAGGACCAGTCGTCGACCCGGGCGCCGCGCTCCCGCATCAGATGGCTCCCGGGCTGCCAGACCCTCAAAGCGCACCCCCACCCGACTCGAGGGTGGGGACCGACCCACCGCCCTCACGGGCGACGATATCCCGGCGAGGCGCACGCGTTTGGGTCGATTTCGGGCCGAAAGCGTGAATCACGATGCCGCCTCCAGCGCCTCGTCGCCCGCCCGCGCCTCGACCGCGTCGGCGAACCGGCGCTCGAGCAGCCCGTGCTCGTAGATGTCGCGATAGACGACGCTCGTCTCGAGCAGGTCGTCGGACGTACCGCGGGCCGCGATGCGCCCTGCGTCGAGCACGACGATCTCGTCCGCCAGGGCGATCGTGGACAGGCGGTGCGCGATGATCACCGTCGTCCGGCTCTTCATCGCCTCGCGCAGGCCCAGTCGGATCCGCGCCTCCGTGGTCGCGTCCACCGATGCCGTCGCGTCGTCCAGGATCAGGATCCGCGGATCGACCGCGAGCGCGCGGGCGATCGCCAGCCGTTGCCGCTGGCCGCCCGAAAGCGTGATCCCGCGTTCCCCGATGATGGTGTCGTAGCCGTCCGGGAGCTGCTCCACGAATTCGTGTGCCTGAGCGAGTCGCGCGATCTCCTCGACCTCGACCGGGTCGAGATCCGGGGCGCCGAAGGTGATGTTCTCGCGCACCGTCGCCGAGAAGAGGAAGGGATCCTGCGAGATGACGCCGATCGCATGGCGCAGCGAGGTCAGGTCGACGTCTCTCACGTCGACGCCGTCGATCGTGACGCGTCCCGCGGTGACGTCGTAGAAGCGTGGGACGAGCGAGGTCAGCGTCGTCTTGCCCGACCCAGTCTGGCCGATGAGCGCGATCGTCTTGCCCGGCGCCACGTCCAGCTCGATGCCGTCGAGTACGGGCCTCCCCTCGAGGTACTCGAAGCGCACGTGCTCGAACCGGAGGTGGCCGCCACCCTCCGGGAGCTCGACCGCGCCGGGCCGCTCGGCGATCTCCTCCGGCTCGTCCATGACCTGGAAGATTCGCTCGCCCGAGGCGGTCGCGCGCTGGGCCTGCCCGATCCACATCCCCAGCGAGCGCAGCGGCATGATCAGCATGCCCAGGTACAGGTTGAAGGCAACGAAGCCGCCGACGGTCAGCTCGGCGTGCTGACCGGTCGAGACCATTCTGGCGCCGACGAGCAGCACGGCTGCCTGGGCCACCAACGGCACCCAGGCGATGAGGGGGACGTAGAGCGCGCGCTGGCGGTTCGCGCGCAGCGTCTCGCGGAAGACCGCTTCGGAGCGCGCATGGAACTTCGCCGACTCCTGCGGTTCTTGCGCGAACGACTTGACCACGTGGACGCCGACGATGTTCTCCTCGGCGACCGTGGCGACGTCTGCGAGCTTCTGCTGCACGTCGCGCAGGGTGGGGTGCGCGATGTGGCTGTAGCGGTAGGCGAGGGCGACGATGATCGGGATCACGGCGAGCACGATCAGCGCCAGCTTCCACTGGAAGAAGAACAGCACCGCGGTGACCGAGACCACCGTGAGCACGTTCTGGAAGAAGAAGATCAGCCCGTAGCCGAGGAAGAAGCGAACACCCTGGAGATCGACCGTGGCTCTCGACATCAGCTGCCCGGTCTGGTGCCGGTCGTAGAAACCGAAGGAGAGCCGAACGAGGTGTGAGTAGAGGTCTCGGCGCAGGTCCATCTCCACGGAGAGCGCCTGGCGGCCGGAGATGAGGCGGCGCCCCGCCATCAGGACGGCCCGAACCGCGCCCAGCGCCACGATCGCTCCGACGAAGAGCCACAGCGTCCGCTCGTCGTGTGGACGGATGGCGGTATCGATCACGTCCTTCGTGATCCAGATCAGCGCGATCTGGGCCATCTGGGAGCCGACCGCAAGGATGATCGAGACGATCAGCGACGCCTTGTAGGGGCGGAGAAACCCCATCAGACGGGCGAAGGTGTCCCGATATCTAGGGGTTTCTGCCATCGGACAAATCTAGCCGCCGGACCCCGCGAGCCGGCTGAGCTCCTCGCGGATCAGGGCTGCCGCATCCTCGACTCGGGCGCGGTTGGCGGAATCGTTCAGCCAGCCGCTGGCGCCCGAAGGGTGGGGCAGCGGGATGGCGACCGCCTCGTCGAGCTGGAGTCGCCGGCCCACGCATTCGGTCACGCTCTTCAGGCCGAGGAGGCGGCGCGCGGCGAAGCCGCCGACCGTGACGACGAGCTGCGGCTTCATCAGGCGGAGCTCCCATTCCGGCCAGAACGAGCAGAGCTCCTGCTCGCGCGGCGTCGGTGTCCGGTCGCCGCGACCGCTCACGGCACGGCCGGGGTAGCACCGAGTGACCGAGGCGCAATAGAAGGTGCCGTAGAACTCGACCTCCTCGAGCTGCAGCCAGCGCCGCAGCGTCTGCCCGGCGCGGCCGCGCCAAGGCAGGCGCTCCTTCCCCTCGACGACGCCCGGCGCCTGTCCGAACATGAACGCGCGCTGGTTCTCGTAGGGCTGGACGACCGGCAGCGACTCGAGCGGGAATCCTTCCTCGGAGCAGGCGCGGCAGGCGCGGTTGTCGCGCTGGAGCGAGGCGATCGACCGGTAGTGCGAGCGCCGCCGCGTCAAGAGCGGACGGCGACGAACCAGCGCCCGGCGAAGACCGTGTTGCCGCCGCCGAGCTCGGCGGCGAGGGCATCCGGCTCGAAGTAGCGCTTGAAGACCTGCCAGCGGGAGCCGTCGTTCAGGGTGCGCTCCTGCCACTGCTCGCGGGGGACCTCTGGTTGGACGGCCGAGTCGACGATCACGAGCTCTCGGCCCACCCGCCGGGCCTCGCCGAGAAACTCCTCGCGCTCGGGCGGCTCGAGATGGCCGTAGAAGTGGCCGCTGAAGACGCGCTCGAATGCGCCGTCCTCGAATGGGAGCTCGAGCGCGTCGCCGCGAACGTACGTCGCGTCGGGCGTCTGGCGGCGGGCCTCGTCTAGCATCGCATCGCTCTGGTCGAGGCCGACGATCTCTCCGGGGAGGTGCCGGGTCAGGAACCCGGTGCCGCAGGCGACGTCGAGCGTTCGTGCAGCCGGGAGCGCCTCGAGCGCGCGCCGCAGGGCGTCGATCTCCTCGTCCCAGCCGGGTCGCTCTCGGTCGGCGAAGCGGCCGTTGCCCCGATACCACTCGTCGTACTCCGGCGCACGAGTGTCGTAGTACGCCTTCACCGCTCCTAGACTACGCACGTGGCGCGGCCGCTCGAGTCGGTGCCGAACTTCTCGGAAGGCCGTGACCGGGCGACGATCGACGCGCTCGCCGAGGCGCTCGGATCGCGGGCCCGCCTGCTCGACGTGCACGCCGACGAAGACCACAACCGCTCGGTCTTCACGCTCGTCGGCTCCGAGGACGAGCTGACGGCGGCGCTGCTGGCAGGGATCACGTGCGCGCGTGACCGCATCGACCTGCGGCGCCACGACGGCGCGCACCCCCGAATCGGGGCCGCCGACGTGGTTCCGCTCGTCCCGCTTGTCCCGGAGGACCTGGCGCGGGCCCGCGAGGCGGCGTTGCGACTGGCGGAGCGGGTGGGGACCGAGCTCGGCCTGCCGGTCTTCCTCTACGGCGAGCTCGGCCGCGACCGTGGGCCAGCCTTCTTTCGCGCCGGCGGGCCGGAGGAGCTGCAGCGGCGCATCGACGGCGGCGAGCTCGCCCCCGACTTCGGGCCGGCGAAGCTCGATGACCGGGCCGGGGGAGTGCTCGTCGGAGCGCGCAGGCCCTTGATCGCCTTCAACGTCAACCTCCGAGGTCGCTCGAGGCCGCGAGGGAGATCGCAGCGCTCGTCCGGGAGCGGGACGGCGGCTTCCCTGGAGTCCGGGCGCTCGGGCTCGAGCTGCCGCGAGCCGGGCTCGTGCAGGTGAGCATGAACGTCGAGGATTTCGAGGTCGCAGCGCTGCACGAGATCGTCGCGCACGTCGAGCGCGAGGCCGCGGAGCGCGGGGCGGAACTGGTGGGCTCCGAGCTGGTCGGCCTGATGCCGGCAAAGGCCGCGGTCGCCGCCGCGGGCTCGGCCCTCCGAATCGACGGCTTCGACGCTTCGAGGGTGCTCGAGCTGCGCCTGCTCGAGGAGTAGCGGCGCCTGGGAGCGCTCGGGCCGAGGGATACACTCGCGCCGTGATCGAGAGCAAGGCGCTGACGGGCGACGACCTCGCTCTGGCGGACGTTTGGGCGGTAGCCGTCCGGCGCGAACCGGTCTCGCTCACCGACGACGCGCGCGAGCGGATGCGCGTGGCGCGCGAAGTCGTCGAGCGGGCTGCCCACGGCACCAGCGAGCACACCTACGGCGTCAACACCGGCTTCGGCAGGTTCGTCTCGCGCGCGATCCCCGAGGAGCTGACGGAGGAGCTACAGCTCCGGCTCCTGCGCAGCCACGCCTGCGGAGTAGGGGAGCCGTACCCGGATCAGATCGTGCGCGCGGCGATGCTGCTGCGGGCGAACGCGCTCGCGAAGGGGTACTCCGGCGCCCGGGTGGTCACCGTCGAGCTGTTGATCGAGTGCCTGAACCGTGGCGTGCTTCCACATGTCCCGAGTCGCGGCTCGGTGGGTGCGAGCGGCGATCTCGCACCGCTCGCACACCTGGCCCTGCCGCTGATCGGCGAGGGCGAGGCCTGGGTCGATGACAGGCGGCTTCCGGGCGCTGCGGCGCTCGAGGCGGTGGGGCTGGAGCCGGTCCGGCTGCAGGCGAAGGAAGGCCTCTCGCTCGTGAACGGCACGCAGTTCATGGCGGCCTTCGGCGCGCTCGGTCTCTTGCGGGCGCAGTGGCTGGCGAAGACCGCGGACATCGCGTGCGCACTGTCGCTGGAGGCGCTGCAGGGCTCGCGCACGAGCTTCCTCCCTCAGGTGCACGCGGCTCGTCCGCTCCGTGGCCAGGCGGATTCCGCCGCGAACGTGCTCCACCTGCTGGAGGACTCCGCAATCAATGAGGCGCACCGCTGGTGCGACCAGGTTCAGGACGCGTACTCGCTCCGCTGCGCGCCGCAGGTGCACGGTGCCAGCCGCGACCTGCTCGACTACGTCGACTACACCGTCACGACGGAACTGAACTCCGCAACCGACAATCCGCTCGTTCTCGTCGACGACGACCTGCTCGTCTCGAACGGGAACTTCCACGGCCAGCCGCTTGCGTTCGCCCTCGACGCCCTGGCGATGGCCGTCGCAGAGCTCGCCGACATTGCCGAGCGGCGCGTCGAGCGGCTCGTCAACCCGAGCCTCTCCGGCGGCCTGCCTGCGTTCCTCACCGGCGACGGCGGGCTCAACTCGGGTTTCATGATCCCGCAGTACGTGGCCGCGTCCCTCGTCAGCGAGAACAAGGTGCTCGCGCACCCTGCGAGTGTGGACTCGATCCCGACGAGCGCGGGGCAGGAGGATCACGTCTCGATGGGCAATGCCACGGGCCTCAAGGGCTGGCAGGTGCTGGCAAACGCCGAGCGTGTCCTGGCGATCGAGCTGCTCGCCGGCGCCCAGGCGGTCGAGTTCCTGGCGCCGCTGCAAGCGGGCGCGGGAGTGCGCGCGACGCGCGAATTCGTCCGCTCGCTCTCCTCCCGGTTGCGTGACGACCGTCCGCTTGCCCCCGACATCGAGGCCGTTGCCGCCGCGATCGGGGACGGGTCGGTCGTCGAGGCGGTCGAGGCGGAGGTCGGGGAGCTGCGGTGACGAGCGGAAATGGGCAGGTTCCGTCGAGGCGGCGCTCCGTTCACCCCTACCGGGACAGCGCGCTCGCCTACGCGGTGCTCGGCACGGTCGTGTTCCTGATCGCCTGGCTGACGGGAAGCTCGGTGCTCCGGGCGCTCGCCGGAGGCGGCGGGGCGTTCGTGCTCGCGACCGCGTGGACGTGGTGGAGGCTCCGGGCTCGCGAGCGTGCTCGGGAGCGGCCGTGAGCGCAACCCGCTCCCTCGATGCCGCGGTCGAGGCGTTGTGCGGCGATCTCTCCGCGATCCGCGCGCCGCGCGGTACCGAGCTGAACGCCCGCTCGTGGTCGACCGAGGCGCCGCTGCGCATGCTCCTCAACAACCTCGACGCCGACGTCGCGGAGCGGCCGGAGGAGCTGATCGTGTACGGCGGATCCGGCAAGGCAGCGCGGAGCCCGGAGGCGCTGAAGGCTCTCGTTCGCTCGCTCCTGACCCTGAACGAGGACGAGACCCTCCTCGTCCAGAGCGGGAAGCCGGTCGGGGTTTTTCGCACGAGCACGGCCGCCCCGCGGGTGCTGATCGCCAACTCGCTGCTCGTGCCGCGCTGGGCCACCTGGGAGGAGTTCCGTCGACTCGAGGCGCTCGGGCTGACGATGTTCGGGCAGATGACCGCCGGGAGCTGGATCTACATCGGGACGCAGGGGATTCTCCAGGGGACGTACCAGACGTTCGCCGCGGCAGGCGAGAAGCACTTCGGCTCCCCCGACTTGTCGGGCAAGACGATCCTGACCGCGGGACTGGGCGGGATGGGCGGCGCCCAGCCGCTGGCGGCAACGCTG
>Ga0105249_10005673_pt1 | contig 10798 bp, 10 predicted proteins | sample KBSS44metaG_FD_81522 | JGI IMG/M metagenome (GOLD analysis project Ga0105249, IMG submission 81522) | Switchgrass rhizosphere microbial communities from Kellogg Biological Station, Michigan, USA - KBS S4-4 metaG | ecosystem: Host-associated > Plants > Roots > Rhizosphere > Soil | place...
CGGACGACAATCATCCTATACTCGCGCGAGAGCTAGATCGCTCGCGAACAAGCTCCTCTATCCATTCGTCATTCAAAGCGCTTCCTTGATGGGAACACTGCGTCGATTTCCCAAGACCCACATCATCGCGATCTGTCTGATAGCGATGCCGTTGGCGTCCGTCGTACTCGTCGATTCGAACGACGATCGCATTGAACGCACACGCGATCAAATGGCGCTGGTCAGCGTGCCGCCGGTCGTCGAAGACGCAATCGATCGATTAGCCATCGACTTGCAACCGCCCGCAAATCCTGTCGTCATCGAAGCCGAAGTCGCTGAACCATCCCCCGGTCCGAATGTTTCGGAGCGCGTCGAGAAAGTCCGAGCCGGCGACACTTTGGCTCGCGTCTTTGAACGAGTAGCAGTTTCACAACGTGATCTTGCAGCAGTTCTCGAGAGCGGCCCGCTCGCCAAAGTTCTGCAACACATCTATCCGGGCCACGAAATCCGATTCGTCACATCGCCGGATGCGGGGCTCGTAAAGCTCAGCTACGCGCCGGATCGCCTCGAAACGTTGGAATTCGAACGCGACGGCGACGCGTTCAGTGCCAGGCACGTGACACGCGAAGCGCAGATCTCGCCTGCGTACAAGCATGCGACGATCGACCAATCGCTCTTCGTCGCAAGTCAGCAAACTGGGCTGAGCGACGAGATGACACTGCGCCTTGCACAGATATTTCAGTGGGACATCGACTTCGTGCTCGATATCCGCAAGGGCGACGAATTCTCAGTGCTGTTCGAAGAGAAGTACGTCGATGGAGAATTCATCGGCTTCGGCAAAATTCTTGCGGCGGAATTCGTCAACCAGAACACCAAGTATCGAGCCGTCTATTACGTCGACTCGTCCGGACGAGGTGACTACTTCAGCGCGTCCGGCGACAGCATGCGCAAAGCGTTCCTGCGCGCGCCAGTCGAGTTCAGCCGCATCAGTTCGAACTTCAATCTCCGCCGCTTTCATCCGATACGGAAACGCGTGATGCCGCACCGCGGCATCGACTACGTCGCGCCGGCTGGAACTCCGATCCTTGCGGCCGGCAATGGACGTGTCAGCAAGGCGACTCGAACTCAGCCGAATGGCAACTTCGTGATCCTGCAACACGGGGATCAGATTCAGACGAAGTACCTCCACCTCTCGAAGTTCGGTCGGGGAATACGCAGTGGCGCGCAAGTACGGCAGGGCCAGGTGATCGGTTACGTCGGCGCCACAGGCTGGGCGACCGCACCGCACCTTCATTACGAATTTCTGGTGGGCGGCGTACACAAGGATCCGCGCACGGTACCGCTTCCAAAGGCGCGTCCGATTCCGTCGAGCGAACGCGGTCGATTCGACGCGCAGACAACCCCGTTGCTCGCCCAGCTCGATGAGCACCGCAGCGAACTTCAGGTCGCCCGCAATCCATGAGCTCGCCCCTGTTCATCGGGGCGATCTCTGGAACGAGCGTCGACGGCCTAGACCTGGCGGTGTTGGAGGCCGGCACTCCTCCTTCTATAGCTGCGGGTCGCACCGTCGCGATTCCGTCCGATCTCACGCGCTTGTTGAAGGACCTGGGCTCCGGCAAGGTCGAGAGTCTCGACTCGCTCGGCGAAGCAGACTATCGCCTGGGTGTGTTGATCGGTTCGTCGATCGTCGAATTGCTCGCCGACCTGTCGTTGAAGAAGCAGGCCGTCGTCGCCATCGGAAGCCACGGCCAAACCGTGCGGCACCGATCCGAAGGTGCAACTCCGTTTTCTCTACAGATCGGCGATCCGAACCTGATCGCAGAAATCACCGGGATCGACACCGTAGCCGACTTTCGGCGACGCGACATGGCAGCGGGCGGACAAGGCGCACCACTCGTGCCGCCGTTCCACGAAGCGTTGTTTCGAACCTCAAAAGAGAACCGAACCGTTCTGAACATCGGCGGCATCTCGAACATCAGCCTGCTCCCTGCGGACTCGAGCGCTGACGTCGTCGGCTTCGACACGGGACCCGGCAACGCGCTGATAGATGCGTGGGCCGAACTGCATCTGGGCACAGCCTACGACAACGACGGCGCTTGGGCGCGCACAGGTCGCCTCGACAGCTCGCTGCTGAATCAGTTGCTCCAGGATCCGTATTTCCGCGCGGTTCCGCCGAAGAGCACCGGAAAGGAACTGTTCAATCTGGCCTGGCTCGCGACATTCAACACCGCAACCGACAAACGAGATCCGGAGGATGTTCAGTCGACGCTCGCCGAACTGACTGCCGCGACCGTCGAGCAATCTATTCGACGGTGGGCGGCCGAGACTTCGACCGTGATCGTCTGCGGCGGCGGGCGATTGAACGGCCATCTGATGGAACGTCTGGCAGACCGCTTGTTTCCGATTCCCGTATCACCCACAGAAGCGCTCGGGTACAACGGCGACTGGATCGAAGCCGCGGCTTTCGCCTGGCTCGCATTCCGCACCATCAATGGCAAAACGGGCAGCGACCGCGTCGTTACCGGAGCTCGCACATCTCGAATGCTTGGTGGGATCTACCGGAAAGCGGTCTAGATCGAGAACGAGTTACCGCACCCACACGTCGACGACGCGTTCGGATTCTGGACCACGAACTGCGCGCCCTGCAGGTCTTCGCGGTAATCCACTTCAGCGCCGGCCAAGTACTGATAGCTCATCGAATCGACGACCATCGTGACACCGCCATTCTCGATCAGCGCATCGTCGTCCGCGATTTCTTCGTCGAACGTGAATCCATACGAAAACCCCGAGCAGCCGCCGCCCGTGATGAATACACGCAACTTCAGCGCGTCGTTGCCTTCGCCTTCGATGAGATCGCGAACCTTGTGGGCGGCTCGATCGGAGAATTGGATTTCGGGAACCGTCGCGGTCACGTAAACCACTCAAATCACTGGAGAGCGATTATCGGGACCGGTCTGCCCTGGGTCAAATGCAACCCGCGACGCCAGTTCAGCGGGCTTCTTCGCTAACCCGCGGCAATGGATGCACGTTGCTCTTGACGTCGGTTTCAGCTTGGACGTGCACCAGCTGGCCGTCGACCATCGCGCCGAGCTGCATCTCGATCAGCGTGTAGTACACGTTTCCGGAGATTCTCGCGTGCGGAGCCAGTTCTACACGTGTCCCGGCGTGCACGTCACCCTCGACTCGGCCATTCACCACGACGAATGGCGCATTGATCTGGCCTTTTACGGAGCCGACGTCGCTGATCATCAACGTCGCATCGCTTCCCGCTTCCGCGAGCACGTTACCTTCGATGTGGCCGTTGACGTACAGCTGATCGGAGAAACGAACGTCACCCGTTACCGCGGTGTTTTCGGCAATCAGCGTTGCGCCCTTACCCATCTTGGTGACCGGCTTCTTGCTCATCATCCTCAATCCTCCTCAAGCGTCCAGCTGAAGGTCTTCTGCACACGCTTGCCATCCTTTCCGGACGTCGCTGCGGTTACTACGACCTGTTCCGGTTTCAATCCTTCCGGGATCACCAAAGTGCCGGTGAAGTCCTGGAAGTACCGGAATTTGAACGCCAGAGGATAGGTCTCGACCTGCGTCATTTCTGTGAGCGGCAGCACTACTTGCTCGTTAGCGGACGTGCCGACGATGTCGACCGTCACGGTTCCGGATGCCCAGTCGTTCTTGTCTGAGACCTGTGTCAACAGCAGTCGATACTTGACCTCGGTCGGATTCGCGTTGGGGTTCAGTTCCAGCTTCTCTACGCGCAAGCCACGCTGCGCTTCCGATGGAGCCATTAGCTGTCGATAGAACAGCACCTCTTCCTGCGACGCCGAAAGCTCGTCGCGGAGCGACTTGATGGTCTGACGCAGACTCTCGTTGGCATCGCCGTCAACAACCTGGCTGAGTTGAATGTCGGCGAGCTTGCGTTCGAGTTCCACCACGCGTTGCTCGGCCGCTGCATTTTCCGATGTCGTCCCGATGATCGCCGACGCAGCTACATCGAGGTGTCCGCGGCCTGCCAAATAACCGGCGAGACCGATGCCGGCGACGACGATGAGCGCAATCGTGGCCAGCACCGCGTTCCGCCGCGGGCGATGTGCCACCACCTTCATTCGCAAGGAGTGAATGCTCCGACTCATCGCGCTCCGCTCATTCGACGTCTTCTTATACTAGAATGCCCGGCTGGTCAGTTTTGCGGACGGCGTCTAGATGTTTCAGCGATCGATCTGGATATTTCGGTTCGGATCGCTCCCCGTGCCGCCGTTTTGAACATGCTGTGGGTGAAGACTGCGCACATCATGTTCGTCATCTTCTGGTTCGCCGGCATCTTCTATCTGCCTCGGCTCTTCGTTTATCACTCGATGGCGACAGACACGATCGGCATCGAACGATTCAAAGTGATGGAGCGCAAGCTGTATCGCGGCATCATGACGCCGGCCGCGGTCATCGCGGTTCTGTTGGGGCTGTGGTTGCTGGCGGCATCATGGGACGCCTTCGCCCGCGCCGGTTGGCTGCATCTGAAGGTGGCGCTGGTGGTTCTGCTGATCGGCTACCACCTCTATTGCGGCCGGCTCATCCGCGCGTTCGCCCGAGACCAGAACCAGAAGAGTGATCGTTTCTTTCGATGGTTCAATGACGCGCCGCCGCTGTTACTTCTCAGCGGAATCGTCGCGCTCGTCGTCGTCAAACCTTTCTGAGACACAACATGGCTTCCAGATACGCCAAGTCTGACGAACTGATTCGCCGCGCCGAAGCGAGCATTCCCGGTGGCGTCAATTCGCCCGTGCGCGCTTTTCGAGGCGTCGGCGGAACGCCGCTGTTCTTCAAGTCCGCTCGAGGCGCTCAACTCGTCGACGTCGACGGGCACAGTTACATCGACTATGTCGGCGCGTGGGGACCGATGATTCTCGGTCACGGACATCCGAAGGTGCGCGCAGCCATCGTCGAGCAAGTAGAGCATTCGCTGGCGTTCGGCGCGCCGACCGAGATCGAAGTGGCGATGGCCGAGAAAGTCAAGGCGATGGTTCCAAGCATCGAGAAGGTGCGTATGGTCAACTCCGGCACCGAAGCGACGATGTCGGCGATACGTCTCGCTCGTGGCTTCACCAGACGCGACATCGTTATCAAGTTTGCCGGCTGCTATCACGGGCATGCCGATTCCCTGTTGGTGAAGGCCGGTTCCGGACTTCTCACTCTCGGTATTCCGAATTCGCCCGGCGTTCCCGAGGACACCGCGAAACACACGCTGAACCTGCCGTTCAACGACGTCGAAGCCGTTCGCAAAGCGTTCATGGAATACGGCGACCGCACGGCTTGCGTCATCGTCGAACCCGTCGCCGGCAACATGGGTTGCGTGCCGCCGCGTCTGGGATATCTTCAGGCGTTGCGGGAAATTACGCAGCAGTACGGTGCGCTGTTGATCTTTGACGAAGTCATGACCGGGTTCAGGGTAGCCCGCGGCGGAGCACAAGCGTTGTACGGAATCAAGCCCGACCTCACCACGCTGGGAAAGGTGATCGGCGGCGGAATGCCAGTCGGCGCGTTCGGCGGTCGACGCGACATCATGGACCAGATCGCGCCGCTCGGTCCCGTCTATCAGGCCGGCACACTGTCCGGCAGCCCGCTCGCAATGGCTGCGGGTCTCGCGACGCTCGGCGAAATCGACAACCAGCCGTTCTACGATCGACTGGCCGCAACGACTTCCGGTCTGGCGAGCGGCCTCGCGGCGGCGGCGCAGCGGCACAACGTGCCTGTTAGAGTGAATTGGATTTGTGGAATGTTCAGTTTGTTCTTCACCTCACAATCCGAGGTGTGCGACCTCGACGACGTCTCCGCATGCGACGTGAACCGCTTCAATCGTTTCTTTCATGCGATGCTCGCGCGCGGCGTCTATTTGGCACCGTCGGCGTTCGAGGCAGGATTCGTCGGGGCCGCGCACGATGACGAGAGAATCTCGGCGACGTTGGCGGCGGCCGACGAAGCACTCGCGGAAGTAGCATCACTATGAGCCACTACGACATCTACGCACTCGGTAATGCGCTGGTAGACATGGAGTACAGCGTCGACGACGGGTTCCTTCGGCGTCATCGAATCGACAAGGGGCACATGACGCTGGTCGACGAAGCGCGGCTCGAGGAATTGCTCGTCAGCCTGCGAGACCTCGAGCCGAAGCGGATGAGCGGAGGTTCTGCGGCCAACACGATGATCGCCGCTCAGGCGTTCGGTTGTCGCACCTTCTATTCATGCAAAGTTGCAGACGACGACGTTGGGGGGTTCTTCGTGAAGGATCTGGCCACGATCGGCGTCGCCACCAACCGGCAACGCCCGACGACGAACGCCAAATCCGGACGCTGCCTGGTTCTGGTTACTCCAGACGCTGAGCGGTCGATGAATACGTTCCTCGGAATCTCGGACAAGCTGACCGTTTCCGAGGTGGACGAGGAAGCGCTGCGCAACTCGCGCTACACGTACATCGAGGGATTCCTGAGTTCGTCCGAAACCGCGCGCACCGCGTCGATTCGCTGCCGTGAACAGGCAGAGGCGGACGGCATCAAAACGGCAATGACGCTGTCCGACGTAAGCATGGTACGGATCTTCCGCGACGCACTGACGGCGATGCTCGGCAACGGGGTCGACCACCTCTTCTGCAACGAGGAAGAAGCGCTGGATTGGGCCGGCAGCGATCGACTCGACATTGCCGTCGCGGAGCTGAAAGACATCGCCCGTTCGGTGAACGTGACGCTCGGCGCGCGCGGCAGTCTGGTGATCAACGGTCACGATCGTTGGGAGGTACCCGGATTTCCGGTCAAACCGATCGACACCAACGGGGCTGGCGACATCTACGCGGGTGCCTGTCTCGCCGGTTGGACTGCCGGAATGCCTGCGCAGGTCGCGGCGCGCTTTGGGAACTTTGCAGCAGCGCGGCTGATTGCCCGATACGGCGCGCGCCTCGAAACGATGGCCGACTACCGCAGCGTGCACGACGACTTCCGGAAAATTCCCAGCTGAACCGCTTCACAGGCACACTGGAATCGGTTCCGCGAGGGTAAGGGCCCGCGTAGTGACGAGCACACGAAACGCCACCACTTCAACTCCGGCTTGGCATGCCGCGCGAACCGCATGGCCGTATGCCGCATCGATGTCGTCAGCGGTCGTGACGCGCTCGATTCCGTTGTGCTGCACACAGAAGAGCAGTACGGCGCGATGCCCGTCGACGCACATACGCTGGAGCGACGTCACGTGGCGACGCGCCCGATCGCTCTTGGCATCCGGAAATGCACCGAGCCCATCGCCGCGCGACAAGGTCACACTCTTTATTTCGACGTAGCATCGCTCCTCGCCGCGTTCCAGCCGGAAATCGAAGCGGCCGCCTTCGCCCGGAATATGCGATTCCCGATGCACCGTCATGCCGTCGAAACCGGCGATGCGCTTCGCTTCGAGTGCTTCGCCCACGATGGCGTTTGCGCGACTCGGATTGACGCCAACCAACTCGCCGGACCGCGTCTCGACGATTTCCAGCGTGCACGCATACTTCCGGTTCGCATTGTTCGATCGCGAATACCAAATGCGGCTTCCCGGATCAGCGCAGCCGGACATCGCGCCCGGATTCGGACAATGGAGCGTGAATGATCGACCGGACGCATCGACGATGTCGGCCAGGAAGCGCTTGTATCGCTGCACGAGTGTGCCGACCTGCAATGGCGGCTCGAAGTCCATCAGTTGACGCAACCGCAGTTGGAGGCGCGCGCCGTTAGCCCCTCGGTTGTTCTGTTGTCAGACTGGCGCAATCGCTCTGCGGATTCGCGTGCGATGCGGCGTAATTTTGCTCCGATCGCAGCTGCCGATTCGGCTCCTAGCCTGACGGAATTTGCCGGCCAATCCGGTGCTCCGATTTTTCTGGCGGCCGCCGAAGTGTTCTGGTAGCGTACGCGCCCTTCATTGCAGGGGCCCCGTCCTCTCACCACCAAAGGCCAACGGTTCGGAGACGAGCGAATTAAGCAAATGGCGGCGAAAATACGGAAAAAGACTTCAGCAGCAAAGCCAACCGCGGCGAAAGCGACAACCGCAAAAACCACCGCAAAGCCCAAAGCAAAAGCAAAAACCAAGGCGAAGGTGATCGTGAAACCAAAAGCGGAAGTAGCTCCGAAGCCCGCGGCTAAGCCGAAACCGAAAGCACGAGTGGTGGATTCGCCATTCAAGAATTTCATTCCCTACGAACCGAAGCGCGGCGAAGCGTACATGGATTCGAAGCAACTCGACCATTTCAAGGACATCCTCCTGAAGTGGCGACAAGATCTGATGGAAGAAGTCGATCGCACCGTGCACCACATGCAGGACGAGGCGGCGAACTTCCCCGATCCCGCAGATCGGGCGACGCAAGAGGAAGAGTTCAGCATCGAACTGCGCACGCGTGATCGCGAACGGCAGTTGATCAAGAAGATCGACAAGACGATCGAACGCATCGACCAGGAAGACTACGGTTACTGCGACACCTGCGGTGTCGAGATCGGCCTGCGTCGTCTCGAAGCCCGGCCGACCGCAACCCAGTGTGTCGACTGCAAGACGCTCGACGAAATCAAGGAGCGTCAGCTCCACGGATGATCGATTGGCGAGCGAGGGCGTAACGGAAGAGACCGGTCGCTTCGCGCCTTCGCCTACCGGTCCTCTGCACCTGGGGTCGCTTTTCAGCGCCGTCGCGAGCTATGTGCACGCACGCGCGCTCGGCGGCCGCTGGTTGGTGCGGATGGAAGATCTCGACACGCCACGGTGTGTACCGGGTGCGGCAGACGCAATCCTCACAACCCTCGATCAGCATGCTCTGCAATGGGATGGACTGACCTACCAGCACCAATGGATCGAGTCGTACTACGCCGCGCTCGAACAGCTTCGCGCAGACGGTCACACGTTTGCGTGCACGTGCAGCAGAAGTCAGACCCAGGAGAGCAGCGTCTACCCGGGCACCTGCAGACAGCGGATTGTTCCGCTCGACGCGCCGCATTCGATTCGACTGAAAGTGCCGGACGAGACGATCGAGTTGTTCGATGCGATTCAAGGGCGCTACGCGCAGCGCCTGCGCGCGGATGTTGGCGACTTCGTCGTTTTCAGACGCGACCGGATCGTCGCGTATCAACTGGCGGTCGTGGTAGACGATGCGGCGCAACGGATCACGCACGTCGTCCGTGGCGCGGATCTGCTCGACAACACCCCGCGGCAGGTGTTGCTCTTTCGGCTTCTGGGTGCGCATGCCCCGCGTTACGCTCACGTACCGGTACTGTCGGATCGCAGCGGCCAGAAGCTCAGCAAACAGACGCACGCCACCGCGGTCGACGCCGCTTCGCCGTCCGACAATCTGTGGCTCATCCTCGCGTTGCTCGGCCACGAACCACCCAACGATCTGCGGGGGGCCGATCCGACCGAGTTGCTTACCTGGGTCACAGCACAATGGGATGTTTCGCGAATTCCGCGGCGCGCAACTCACTCCGAATTCGTGTGCATCTGAAGACCCTTTGCTACCATCAACGCCGTCTGCCTGGGGGCGGAGACGTATGAGGCGAGTCTTATTGCTGGATCCCGATGTCGCGCGGCGCGATCGGATCAGCCACGGTCTCACGGAAAAGGGTCTTCTCGTCATCGGTATCGGCGATCGGGACGGGCTTGCCTCCATCGACCTATCGGGCATTGACGTTGTCGTCAGCAAGGTCGATCTGCCGTCGGGTCCAGCCACACGACTGCGCGATCGGCTCGTCGGGCTACCGCTGATTCTGTTCACCGAAGACCCGAACCTCCGGCGGGCCGTCGAAGCGATGCAGCAAGGTGCTTCCGATTATCTGGTACTGCCGTTCGACGCAGACGAGCTGATCGCCGCAATCAGTCGCAGTTTCGAACGCGCGGCTTCGGCGCGCAGCGACGAACGCTCTCAGCCTGCAATGGCAATGATGGTGGGCCACTGCCCAGCAATGCTGGATCTGTTCCAACGAATTCAAACGCTGGCCGAAACGCCTGGGTCGCTGCTCATTCAAGGCGAGTCCGGATCGGGCAAAGAACTCGTTGCGAGGGCCGTTCACGCGGCCAGTCGCCGACGGGCGCGCCCACTGATTTCGCTGAACTGCGCAACCATTCCCGCATCACTGATCGAAGCCGAGTTGTTCGGCGACGGCGCAGGCGGCGATTATCGCCGCGGCCTCGTGGAAGCCGCCGACGAAGGAACTCTCTTTCTCGACGAGATCAGCGCATTGACCTTGGAGGCGCAGGCGCGACTGTTGCAGTTGCTGCAGGACAACGCCCGCACCGCAGCGCGCACCGGCAACGGATGGAACGTCGATGTCCGTGTGATTGCAGCAACGCATCGCGACCTGCGCCCGCTGGTGGAAGCGGGTCGGTTCCTCGAGCCGCTCTACGTGCGCCTGAATGCCACAACGCTGACGGTGCCGCCGCTGCGCGAGCGCGGCCACGACGTCGTGGAGCTGGCCTGCTGGCTGCTTCGGCGCATCTGCCACAAATTGTCGAAGCCCGAGATGACGTTATCCGAAGCCGCATTGGCAGCGATCGGTCGATACGACTGGCCGGGCAATGTTCGCGAGCTCGAGAATGCGCTCGAACGCGCGGTCATCCTCTGCGACGGCAGCGTCATCGAGGCCGAATTGCTCGCGATCGATCACACCAAGGCCCCGCACCGGTCTTCGCAATCGTATCCGGACGAGGCGGAGACCGAGACCAGTCTCGAAGGCTACTTCGTCAAGTTCGTACTCGAGCATCAGGACGCACTGACCGAGACCGAACTCGCGAACAAGCTCGGCATCAGCCGAAAGAGCCTCTGGGAACGACGTCA
>Ga0105249_10005674_pt1 | contig 10798 bp, 8 predicted proteins | sample KBSS44metaG_FD_81522 | JGI IMG/M metagenome (GOLD analysis project Ga0105249, IMG submission 81522) | Switchgrass rhizosphere microbial communities from Kellogg Biological Station, Michigan, USA - KBS S4-4 metaG | ecosystem: Host-associated > Plants > Roots > Rhizosphere > Soil | place...
CTCACGGCCGCGGCCGGCGAGCGGCCAACGCGATCTCGCATGCGAACGTGTCGTTCAGCGCGACGTCGCTGCTGCCTTGCGGGTGCGGGCTGCGCGCTTGGCCGCGTCGCTTCGCTGGGCCGCCCGGCGCTTGCGCGTGGCCGCTGCCTTCGCGCTGGCCCGCCGGCGCACGGCCGGGCCGGTCACGCGGCTGCGGATGGCCTCGGTCGCCCTCTCGAGATCCGCGAGCGCCTTCCCGGTCTGCCACCGCGGCAAGCACCGCCGTGGCCACGTCGCGGACGGTGAGCGCCGCCGGCTTCCATTTCGGTGACCCCGTGGCCGGGCGGACGTCACGCAGGATCCAGAGCGGACTTCAGCGCATCCGGTAGGGGCTGTGTTACTCGTGCGCCAGGACGCTGATCACGAGGCCGTGCGGATCGCGAACGAAGAAGCGACGGACACCCCAGGGCTCGTCGACCGGACCGTAGATCACCTCGTGCCCGGCCCGTACCGCCGCAGCGTGTGCCGCATCGACAGCGTCGCGCGAATCGACGTCCACGCCCATGTCGGGCAACACAGGCTCCGAGCCCGGCGGCGCGAAGAGGACCTGTGCCTGACCGGCCCCGAAGCCGATGTAACCGCCGCCGAACGTGCCCTCCTGGAGCCCGAGCACCCGCGTGTAGAAGGCGCGCGTGGCCTCGAAGTCCGGCGATTCGTGGTAGGGCATGATCCGTCGCACAGCCATGCGGCCGAGTCTGGCAGGGTGGACGCTCGACGGTGTCGCCGTGCGTGCGCTGGACCTTGCGGCCGCCGCGGGCGAAGGTGGAGGAGACGACCGGCCGGCGCGCCCCCTCCGGTCGCCTGCAGCCTGCTGGCGGTCGTGTGCGGCCAGTTCGCGGTCGCGAGCCGCCTGTTCGCGGTTGATGTGCGCGCGCTGACGGTCGGCCCGGGCGCGGCGCGCCGCCTGGTCAGGGGATGGGCCGCTCTACCGGCGCGCTTCGCGAAAAGAACGCTCGCTTGATTCCGAGACGCGCTCGCATTGCGAAAGCTGGGCGCGACCGTTCCGGCACGTGCGCAGGACGTTTCCAACGGGGTCGGATGACCTCACGGTGGCTGAGGCTGCCGATGCGCTGGGAACAAGCCCTCAGACCGTCCGGAGGCTGCTGCGAAACGGCGAGCTCCGCGGGCGAAGGCAGCCTTGGGGCGACCGGTTCGTCTGGGTTCCGAGTCGGGAAGGTGTCTCCGAGTTCCTTTCGCACCAGGGGCGTCTGGATGGACGCCGCCGGAAGCGGCCGGCGACCGCCGAGCTCCGTCGGGCGCCGGACATCACGTCGCCGGCTGCACCCGCGGCCGCGTTGCCTCGGCCCGCCGCCGCCCGCGCGCGGCCGGTCGAAAGATCGTGGTTCCTCCGTCCACGCGGGCGCGCGGCGCTCGTCGTCGTCGTGCTCGGGGGGCCGCTCCTCCTGCTTTATGTGTCGGCGCAGATCCTGCCCGGCGCGCTCTGGTTCGAGGAGCTCGGGCAACTCGACGTCTTCCGCCGGATCGCGGTGGCGAAGGCCGAGCTCTGGCTCCTGGTCACCGCCACGGCTGCGCCCTTCGTCGCGCTGAACCTCCTCGTCGCGCTGTCGCGTGCCGGCGTCGCCCGGACGCGCTCGGTCGCACTTGCCGTCGTCGCCGCATCTCTTGTCGAGGGCACGTCGCTTGCGACGTCCGCCTCCCGGCACTGGCAGACGTTCCTGCTCTGGCGCCATCGGCAGCCCTTCGGCGTGCTGGATCCGATGTCCGGCAAGGACGTCGGGTACTTCGTCTTCTCGCTCCCGTTCCAGCTCCTGGCGTCGCGGCTGCTGCTCTGGCTGGTCGCGGTCGCGGTCGTCTCGGCGGTGCTCGTGTATCTCGCGCGAGGCGCGCTCACGCTGCGGCCGCTTCGCGCGTCGTACGCGGCCCAGGTACACCTTGCCGCACTCGTCGCCGCGTTCTTGCTCGCCTTGGCGTGGAGGTTCCGCCTCGAGCGGTACGCGCTCGAGCTCGGCCAGCCCTCGGCCACCGGCGGCGACTCGTTCGCGGGAGCCCGATACATCGACGTCCACGTTCGCTCGCCGGCGCTCGCGGCGCTGTCGATCGTCTCCGTCGTATCGGCGCTCGCGTGCGTGGTTGCCCCGCGCATTGCGCGACGCGGATACCGGCGTCGAGCCGCATTGGTGATCGGTGTTCCGGCCGGAGGGCTCGTCGTCGCACTGGTCTCGTTCGGGTGGCTGCCGGCGGTCGTGCAGCGGTTCGCGGTCGACCCGAATCCGCTGTCCAGCGAACAGCCCTTCATCGAACGATCGATCGCGGCGACGAGGAACGGCCTCGGGCTCGATCGGACCGGAGTCCATCCGTACTCGCCGACCGGCCGGCTGAGCGCAGCCGACGTTGCGCAAGCACGCTCGCGACTCGCGGACGTTCAGGTCTGGGACACGCGGATGCTCGAGGCGAGGATGCGCGACCTGGTCAGCGCGGCGCCCTTCTACCGGCCGAGGAAGCCGACCGTCGACACCGTGCGGGTCGCCGGACGGCGACGGCTGACGGTCGGCAGCACTCGCGAGCTCGACCTCCGCCTTGCCGGCGGCAACGGCCGCACGTGGACCAACGAGCGTCTCGCGTACACCCACGGGGTCGGCCTTCCCCGGTTCTCCGCAACCGACATCGAGCGGACCGGCCAGCCGCGCTTGCTGGACGCCGGCCTACGCGCCGGCCAGCCGCGCATCTACTTCGGCGACCTCCCTCCCAGGGCGCCGGGCTGGGTCGTCGTGGACACTCGCCGCCCCGAGGTCGACGTGCCCGGCTCACGCCGGGCGTACCACTACACCGGCCCGGCCGGAATCCCCCTTGCGAGCGGGATCGGGCGGGCGGTATTCGCGCTCGCGCTCGGAAGCAGGAAGCTTCTCCTCTCAGACGACGTGACGCGCGAGTCGCGGATCCTCCTGCACCGCGACGTGCGCGACCGGCTGGCCACGCTGGCGCCGTTCATCCACTGGGACGCGCATCCGGCGGCGCTCGGCGTCGACGGCCGGATCGTCTTCATGGTCGACGGCTACACCACGAGCGCGAGCTATCCGAACGCCGAACGCGTCGCGCTTGGAGGGGCCTCCGTCAGCTACGCCCGCTCGGCCGTCCGTGCGACTGTCGACGCGTTCTCGGGCCAGGTGGGGCTGTACCTGACCGACGAGTCGGACCCGATTGCGCGTGCATGGGCCGCGGCGTTTCCGTCGCTCCTTCACCGGCCGGGAGCGATGCCCGCGTGGCTTCGCGATCGAGCTCGTTACCCGATCGACCTCTTCGAGGCGCAGGCGACCGCCTACGAGCGATTCCACACCACTCGAGCGGACGTGTTCGCGAGCGGCTCCGACGTCTGGTCGCCGCCGACGAGCCTCTCCGGCTCGATCGAGGTCGCGGGCGACATCCGGTTCGACGAGGACGACGAGGACGATCTGCGCCGGCCCATGAGGCCCGAGTACAAGCTCTCGCCGCCGCCCGGGCAGGCGACGCCGCGGCTCGTCCTCTCGACCAACTACAGCCCGCGCCGCGGACAGAACCTCGTTGCGTCGCTCAGCGGCTGGATGGACGACCGCGGCCGGGCACATCTGGCCTCGCGGATCCTTCCGCGCGACCCGATCACCCTGGGACCCGCGCAGGTCAGCCGGTTGGTCTTCTCGACGCCGCGCGTCAGCAAGCTCCTCGGCCTCAGAAACCTCGAGCTCCGCGACCTGGACAGGTCCTCGCTCGACACCGTCTCGCTCGGCAGGCCGCATCTGCTGTATCTCCCGCGCGGCATCGTCCAGATCCAAAGCCTGTACAAGGGCGCGAGCGGACCCGGTGTCTCACGGATACTCGGCGTCACCGCGTTCCTCAACGGTCGTGCCGGCATCGGGTCCGATGTCGAGGCCGCGGTGCGGCAGGCGCTGCACGAGCCGCCGAGTGTCGACGTACTGAGACCGCGCGGACGCCCTGTCGTGGGAGCGCCGGTCGAGCTGCCGTTCCGCGTCCACAACGCGCGCCGCGAGACGATCACGATCACGTCGCCCGCCGGCCGCGAGGACGCGAGGCGCTCGATCGAGGCGGGCGTGGGAAGCGTCATCTGGATTCCGACCGCTGCGGGCCGCGTTCGCATCCGCGTCGCAGTCGAGGGTCTGGACGGAAGCCGGGTGGCCGGCAGCGCCGGGTTTCGCGTGCTGAGCCCGGCACCGGCCGTCCGGGTGACGAACGCGCCGGCGCGCACCCGCGTCGGCCGCCCGGTGAGGTTCTCGTTCAAGGTCGCGAATGCGCTGAGCGAGCTGGCCGAGGTCTCGACCCGGGACGGCACGTTCACGCGCCGCTATCGCATCCGCAAGGGCACCGGCTTCGTCGAGTGGACGCCGACGACGGCGGGATCCGCTGAGCTGCGGATCCGCGCGCGCGGCCGCGAGGGGCAGACGGCAAGCGACTCCGCGAGGCTCACCGTGGCGCCGGGCCCTCGCACGGTCGCTCCGGCGGTGACGCTGCTTCAGGTCCCGGATCGTGCCACTGTCGGCCGCGAGTCCGAGATCGCCTTCACGGTCGCCCGATCTCCTGTCGTCATTGCTCGGATCGCCGGAACCGGTGGAGCAGCGCGCGTCTGGCGATTCGCACGTCCCGTCGGCAGAGTGGCATTCGCCTGGAGGCCGACTCGACCCGGTAGCTATCGACTCACCGTCAGCGCGGAGTCGAGCAGCGGCACGATGACGCAGACGACGATCCCGCTGACCGCCGGGGTCGAGCCATGACGCAGACGTCCCGTCACGGGATCCAGGGCGCTACATGGCAGCGCAAGCTTCTCGTCGCGGGCGGGTGCGCTGTCGTCGGTCTTCTCGTCGATCTTGCGCGTCCGGTGTTCCCGGTGCAGCTCGCGGCCGTCGGCCTGGGGATCGGGCTGGTCGGGGCGTCGTTCCTGCTGGCCTGGGCGGCGGACGCGGGCGAGGCGGTGTTCTCCGGCGGCGTCGTCCTCGCGGTCATCGCGCTCCTCGCGGTGCTGCCAGAGTTCGTCATCGAGACGCGGTTCGCGTATGCCCAGGAGACCGAGCTCGTCACCGCGAACCTGACCGGTGCGACGCGGCTCCTGCTGACGGGCGCGGTCGGGCTGCCGCTCGCGATCGCGTGCATCGCTAGCAGGAGGAGCCAGGCGGCGGCGTCGCTCGAGCTCGCGCCGCCCCGACGGCTGGAGCTCGCGGTGTTGCTGATCACGTCGATCTTCGCACTCCAGATCGTCGTCATCGGGAAGCTGACGCTCCTCGACGGCGTCATCCTCGTCGCGCTGTACGCCTTCTACGCGCGACGGGTGCAGGGCTCGCCGGAGGAGGACGCCGCCGTCCTCGGCGTACCGGCCGGCCTTGTCTCGCTCCCGCCGCGACGTCGACGACCCGTGATCGCCGCCCTGAGCCTCGTGGCGGGCGCCGTGGTCATCACGATCGCGAACCCGTTCGCCGACGCGCTGCTCGCCACCGGGACCTCGCTGGGGATCGACCCGTACTTCCTGATCCAGTCAGCGGTCCCTGTGGCGACCGAGGCACCGGAGTTCGTCGTCGTCGCGGTCCTCGTCGCGAACCGCCGTCCAGCGCAGGGACTGTCGTTGTTCCTCGCGTCGTCGGTGAGTCAATGGACGCTCGCGATGGGCGCGCTTCCGATCGCGTTCTTCACGGGAGGCGGAGGCACGTCGCTGCCGCTCGACGCCCACCAGCAGCTCGAGCTGGGCTACACGGTCGCGCTGACACTCTTCGCCGTCGCCGCGCTCGTCTCGCTCCGGCCCGAACGCGTCGACGCCGTGCTCATGGTCGGCCTGCTCGCGATCCAGCTCATCTATCCGACCGCGTTCATCCAGGTCGCGTCCACGTTCATCTTCCTCGTGTTCGCGCTCCATCTCCTTGTCGACCGCCGGCCTGCGGTCCGTGTGTTGTTTGCAGCACTGCGTCGGGGACGCGGGCGTTCGTGAATCGGGCGGCCCACAGTCTGCGCGGCGGCCGGCCTGAGCGCCGTCGGCTCTGGCGCGAGGGTCAGGCTTCCACGCGACCGAAGAAGATGCGTCGGGCGCTCGCCGTCAGTCGGGCGTCGGGCGTGTCGGAGTAGGCGAGCACGGCGTTGATGCGCTGGGTGTTGCTCTCGATCGGCGTGACGCGGTGCGGGCTGAGGTGTCCGCGGAAGAGCGCCAGCGGGCCCGGCTCAGGGCTCATGGTGCGAAGCCGGTGCGGTCGCCGGCCAGGAGCGCGGCCACGCCCCGCGGGTTCTTGTCATCGGCGGTGCGCAGCATGGGCACGAACTCGAACATGCCTCCGACCGACGGCTCCTGCAGCATGAGCGTGACCACGAAGTCGGCGTTGTCGAAGTGCCAGCCGAGCTCATCGCCCGGGTCGTAGAGCATGACGTTGAGGGCGCCGATCTCGTCGGACTGGCGAAAGAGCGGCTCGACGTCGAGTGAGGCGCCGACGAACGCGGTCAGCTCGTCCGACTCGTAGACCGCGCGCAGCGGCGAGGCGTCCGGGATCTGGTCGTAGGCGATCAACGACTTCGCGGAGCGCACCCGGAGGCGGAGAGGGTCGTCGTCGGCGAGCTCCGCCTCCTTGCCCGAGAACTCGATGTTGTGGGTCGTGTCGGTGCGGTGAGGCGTCGCGTCCCACTGTGGAATCTCGGCCACGATCTGCTCGACGGCCTGCCGCCTGAGGAATCCCGGCAGATCACAGGCGCCCACCGCGGCGAGCTCGGACCGGCAGCGGGCGACAAGGGCGCGACCCGCGGGTCCGTCGAGGTCGTCGATCGGATACCGCTCGAGGTCCACCGGGCTGATCGCCTGCGCTCGCATCGTTCTGCTCCTCGCTTGACCGCGGGCCACGCTGCCACGATTGATCGAAGTCCTCGATCATTCTGGCCAACGCGTCGAGCGCCATCACGTGGTGGCCCTGCCGGAGCTGTGCATCGACACGCGCGACGAGGTCTTGCGCGCGATCCCCTTCGACTGCCTGTCGCCGCCCCGGCAGCTCGTTCTCGCCTGGCATCGCGACCGTCATCCCGACGGCCTGGATGACGTGCTCGGCGCGGTGCGTCAGGGCCGCATCCGTCGCCCATCTTCACGGGGTCATGGCGTCACGGTACGCGTGCGAGGAGCCGTCCTCGACCACGCTCATGGCGAGGCCGGCGATCAGGCGGTTCAGTTCCGTCCCGGTCAGACGGATCGTGGCGTGATGGCCACCCCCCGGGCCGAGAATGGAGAGACGCGTTCGACCGTCTGGGGCCGCCCGGAGACGGACACTGTTGCCGTCCGCCAGCTCGATTCGCCGCGAGCCATCGGGATGCCGATCCATCATCGGGGCATCGTACGCAGGGTGCGTGCACCTACCCCGTCGCACGAATCCGGCCGGGGGGCCGCTTGTGCCTCGCGGCGGCTTAGAGCCAGGAGGCGACGCTGATCTTGCGGGGGTCCTCGTCGGGGTGCGCGGGCACGCCGTAGAGCGTCTGGGCACCCGCCCAGAGCACGTACCGGCCCAGGTGGTTGGGGTAGCGCTCGACCTTCGCGTTGAAGAAGTCGACGGCGGTCTTTTCCGTCTGCAGGAGCCACTGCGCGTCGTCGAGGTACTGCCGGGTCTCGGCGATGGTCCGCTCGGCGTCGTCGTCGAGCTCCTTGTTCTGGTGTCCGGCGACGATGTGGCGGGGCTCGAGCGACTCGACCGTGTCGATCGCCGCGCGCCATGGTCCGAAGCCGCCCTCGAAAGCGGGCTGTGCCAGGTACATGTGGACGCCGTTGTAGATCACGTCACCGGCGACGACGAGCTCGAGGTCGGGGACGTGGAGGACGGTGGTGTCCTCGCTGTCGGTGGTGCCGACCTCGACGATCACGAGCTCGTGGCCCTCGAGCGTGAAGTGGTTGTCGGGGACCGTCACGGCCGTGACGGGCGACGGCGGGATCCCCGCGTACACCTTGTCCCAGAGCAGCGGCCGTGCTGCCGCGTTGCGCTCCATCTGCGCGATCGTTCCCGCGCTGGCGACGACGCGCGCGCCGAAGCGCTCCGCCAGCAGCCCGGCGGCGAACCAGTGATCGCCGTGGGCGTGGGTGACGAAGATGTCGGTGAGGGTCCGGGCCTTGCTCGCGACCCAGTCGCCGAGCACGCGCGCCTGGTCGATCGTCATCCCGGGGTCGGTCAGCACGGCATCCTCGCTGCCGCAGATCAGCGTGCTGGCCATGGGCGAGAACCGTTTCGGCTCCCCGTTGGGAAGCGTCCCGTCCTGGGGCGGCGGGTCGTTGACGAAGACGTCGTAGCTGAGGGTGCGCGGTTGGGTTGTGCTCATTGCCTCACCATCACGCGTTCGGCCTCTCGTCGCGCCCGCGTCGTCCCTGGTCCGGTGCCCGGATCCTCGCCACCCGCGAGATCAAGGTCCTCGCAGCGCGCATTCGCGACCCAACGAGTCCAGGGAGCAGACCAGGGGCTTTACGGGCGCAACACGGAGGCGCGACAGGCAAGGTCCGCCGTGACCGCGCGCGTCACCCTGAGAGGAGAATCCTTATGAGCGCCTCGCCGGAAAGCCTGAACACGTCCATCGCCGACATGCTCGGCGACGACACGACCGAGCTTCGCGAGGGATACGCCGAAGTCGGCGACGTGAGGCTCCATTACGTCGAGGCCGGCGAAGGGCCGCTGGTCGTCCTGCTGCACGGCTTCCCGGAGTTCTGGTACGGCTGGCGGCTGCAGATCGCGCCGCTCGCAGCGGCCGGTTTCCGCGTGGTCGCGCCCGACCTGCGCGGCTACAACCTGTCCTCGAAGCCCGACGGCGTCGCGGCGTACACCGCCGGCAAGCTGGGCGACGACGTGCGCGATCTGATCCGCGAACGCGGCGCCGAGTCCGCGCTGCTGGTCGGGCACGACTGGGGCGGAACCGCCGCGTGGACTGCGGCGATGAACCACCCCGAGGTCGTGCAGCGGCTGGCCATCCTCAACGCGGCCCATCCGCGCAAGCTCAACGAGGGACTGCGCCACCCCAGCCAGCTCGCGCGGTCCTGGTACTTCTTCTACTTCGCGCTCCCGGACCTGCCCGAGCACCACGTGCGCGCGAAGGACTGGGAGTTCTTCAAGCACTTCCTGCATGACGCTCAGCCGCCGTACACGAAGCAGGAGATCGATCACTACATCGAGGCGTGGTCGCAGGAGGACGCCGCGACAGCGATGATCGACTACTACCGCGCCGCGGTGCGGCCGCCGAAGGGCACAAAGACGGAGCTTCAGCCGATCTCGGCGCCCACCCTGGTCATCTGGGGCGAGAAGGATCGCTACCTCGGCCCGGATCTCGCCGAGCCCCACGCCGATGACGTCCCCAACCTCGACCGCGTCGAGCGCCTGCCAGACGCGTCGCATTGGGTCCACCACGACGAGGCCGAGCGCGTCACACAACTGCTCATCGACTTCTTCGCCCCCGCCCGCCCAACCTGACACCGCCGAACGTCGACGGTCTCCGCCGGGTCAAGCGGTCGGCTGCGGCCGCCGCTCGGCGGAGGGGGTGGTCAAGATGTCCCGGGCGAGGCGGGCCGGGAGACGTCGGCTCGTGTACCGAGCGACCGCCCACACGGCCAGGAGCGCGCCGCCGATCGCCGCGCCGAGGAAGCCGTCGGCGAGGTCGGTGATCGTGTCTGTCTCGCCGATGAAGAGATTCTGGCCGAACCAGTGGTCGACCACCCACTCGTAGATCTCGTAGCCGCTCGCGGCGGTCACGCCCAGGCAGGCGGCGATGAGCGCCATGCCCACCACCTCGAATGTGCTGCCCACCCGCTCGGCCGGATCGGGCACCACGTCGAGCCGCGCGAAGCCGATGTACAGGATCGGCGCGAGGCTGGCGGGCAGCGTGATGTGAACGGTGTTGTCGTACCACCAGTAGTGGCTGAAGAGGTGAAGCGCGTTTCCCCACCCCTGGAAGACCATGGCCGCGCAGAACAGCAGGTCGATCGGGCGCGGGACGTCGAGCGCCCGGACCACGCACACGAGCATCCCGGGGATGAGCAGACGCACGAAGGCGTCCCAGTCGCCCTGGAGCGCGAAGATCACGGCGCCGACGCCGAAGCTCAGGCGGACCAGGTCGAGCGGGTCGCGCAGCCACGGGTGCCAGTCGGCGATGAAGACCGCATCCCGGTACCGCCTCAGATCCGCCCGCCACTGAGACTGTGGGCGCGTGGCGCCCGCGTGCTTCGCGTCGCCGGTCACGGCGCGACGCTACCGCCTGGCCCGCGCCGCCGCCATGTGTGTGTCCGTTCGGGAGGCCGTCGGCCGACCGAGACCCGGCCGATCAGGCGCCGGCCGGGGACGCCCGCACGATGTGGCGAACGAGCACGGCGGAAGCGATGGCCCCGATGGCGATGGAGCCCCCGGCGACGACGAGCGTCGCCATCGATCCGGAGGCCACGGCCGTGCCGAGCACGGCGTAGGGGACCGTTCGCAGGGGAGCGGCGATGGCCATGGCCCCGAGGAAGGCCCACGGACGGACCCGTGAGGCGCCCGCGACGTAGTACAGGCCGCCGGCGGGGACGCCCGGCGTCAGCCGGGCGGCGAGGATCGCGGCGAAGCCGCGGCGCTCCAGGAGCGCATCGATCCTCCCGAGCCTCGTGCTGTGAGCGATCAGCCGGTCCGCCTCGCCGCGAGCCGCGGTGCGCGACAGGGTGAAGGCCGCCAGGCCCCCGGCGAGAGCGCCGAGGAAGGCGACCGCCGCACCGCCGACGACGCCGAATGCCAGACCCCCGGCGGCGGCGAGGACCGTGCCGGGGAAGAGCGCGGGCGTGAGCAGGGTCCACGCGGCA
>Ga0105249_10005676_pt1 | contig 10788 bp, 8 predicted proteins | sample KBSS44metaG_FD_81522 | JGI IMG/M metagenome (GOLD analysis project Ga0105249, IMG submission 81522) | Switchgrass rhizosphere microbial communities from Kellogg Biological Station, Michigan, USA - KBS S4-4 metaG | ecosystem: Host-associated > Plants > Roots > Rhizosphere > Soil | place...
AGGGCGGCGCGCACGGCGGCGGCGCGGCGAGCGAAGCCCTCGGACTCGGATCACTGCTGCTCAGCCGCGGGGCCGCGACGGTCGTCGCACCGATCGCGGTGGTGTCGGACCTCGCCTGTGCCGAGCTCATCCGCGACCTGCACGACGGATGGCACGGCACCATCCCGATCGCGCGTGCGCTCGCCGAGGTCCGGATGCGCGGTCTCGCATCCGCTGCGCCGGCGATGTGGGCGACGGCCGCGTCGTTCCTGTGCTTCGGCACCGGAGCGCTCACGCGGCGAGGGTGATCGGCGAGGGCGGTCGGCGATGGTGATCGGCGAGGTCGATCAAGAGGATCGGGGAGTGCCGATGACGGGATGCGCGCGGACTACTGTGCCCGCCGATGCGCTTCCGCCTCATCCCCAGCAACGACGAGTTCTTCGTGCTGTTCTCCCGCGCAGGATCGAACGTCTTGCGCACCGCCGTCGCGTTGCAGGGCCTGCTGACTGACTTCGACAACCGCGACGAGCTCCACACCCGCGTCCGAGAGTGCGAGCGGGCGGGTGACCAACTGCACGACGACATCCTCCGCCAGCTCGACAGCACGTTCGTCACGCCGTTCGACCGTGAGGACATCCACGCGCTGGCCGAGCAGATCGACGACGTGGTCGACGACATCTACCACCTGTCCGAGGTGCTGGTCATCGTGCCCTTCGAGTCGCTGCTGCCCGAATTCAAGGAGCAGATCGACGTGCTCGTGGCCCTTGCCGGGCGCACCGTGGAGCTGCTCGATCGGCTGCCACTGATGAAGGGCCTGCGGCCGGTCCTCGACGAGATCGACCAGCTCGAGAGCGACGGTGATGCGATCTTCCGGCGCACGCTCAAGCGGTTGTTCGCCGGCGACCTCAGCGCACTCGACGTCATCAAGTGGAAGGACTTGATCGAAGCGGCCGAGGAGGCCATCGACGGCGTGGAGGACATCGGCGACATCGTCGCGTCCATCCTCTTCAAGCACGCCTGAGGACGGGAGATCGTGACCCTCGGTGCTGTCATCGTCATCGCCGTGGCGCTGGCGTTCGACTACACGAACGGCTTCCACGACGCAGCGAACTCGATCGCCACCGTGGTGTCCACGCGCGTACTGTCACCCAGGTACGCCGTGCTCTGGGCGGCGACGTTCAACTTCATCGCGTTCCTGATCTTCAAGACCGCGGTCGCGTCCACCATCGCGAAGGACGTCGTGCATCAGGACGTGCTCACCATCGGGGTGATCTTCGGCGGACTCGTCGGCGCGATCGGTTGGAACCTGATCACGTTCTTCCTCGGCCTCCCGACATCGTCGTCGCACGCACTGGTCGGTGGCATCGGCGGGGCGGCAGTCGCCCGCCACGGGTTCCACGTGCTGATCTCGAGCGGCCTGCGCAAGATCGGCATCTTCATCGTGCTGTCGCCGCTGATCGGCCTTGCGCTCGGGCTCACGTTCATGATCCTCATCCAGTGGATGTTCCATCGCGTGAAGCGGGTCGATCGCCTGAACAAGGGCTTCCGTCGCGGTCAGCTGTTCTCGGCCGCCGCCTACTCGCTGGGGCATGGCGGCAACGACGCCCAGAAGACGATGGGCATCATCCTCGCCGTGCTGATCGCGGCCGGCACCGTCGGCCCCGATGCAGACGTTCCGATCTGGGTGGTGCTCGCGGCGCACAGCGCGATCGCCCTCGGCACGCTCTCCGGCGGGTGGCGGATCGTGAAGACGATGGGCTCGAAGATCACGCGACTCCAACCGGCAGGCGGCATGGCCGCGGAGACCGGCGCGGCGATCACGCTCTTCTACACGTCCTACGCGGGGATCCCGGTGTCGACGACCCACACGATCACCGGCGCGATCATCGGTGTCGGTGCCTCGAAGCGGATGTCCGCCGTTCGGTGGACGATGGCCGGCCGGGTCGTCGTCGCGTGGATCGTGACGATCCCTGGCGCGGCGATCATCGCCGCGGTGACGTCGTTGATCGTCCAGGCGGTGGCCTGATGCCGTTCGACCGCCGGATCACGCTGTTCGCCGTGCTGGCGGTGGTGTGCTTCGCGCTCACCCCGCTCGCGGACGACAAGTACGACCAGGTGCCGCCGATCGTGGGCACGGGTTACGTGGTGCTCGCGATCCTGTTCCTGCTCGACTGGTGGTCGCGGCACCGAGCCACTCGGGGGCGTTGACCGCGAGGGGTACGGTGCCGATCGTGCCGGACCACGACGACATCACCCACTACGACGCGGTCGAGGCGTACTGCGATCGGCTGAGCTACCGCTCGGGCGACGTCGTGGGCGTCCACGTGTCGTGCGAGACGGACGTGTACGACGTCGAGATCCATCGCTGGGGTGCCGAGCGGGTGCTGGTGTGGAGCGCGTGGTCGTTGCGCGGGGTGCACTGCGAGACGCCGGCCGACGCGGGTGCTCAAGGGTGCGGTTGGCCCGTCGCGTTCAGCGTGCCCGTCGACGACGAGTGGACGAGCGGCTGCTACCACGTCACGCTGACAGCACGCGGCGCCGACGCCGAACGCGCCGTCGGCCACGCGATGTTCGTCGTGCGCGCGAGCACTGCCCGGGCGCCGGCGTTGCTCGTGCTCGCGACGAACACGTACCACGCCTACAACAGCTGGGGCGGTCGCAGCCTGTACACGGGTGGCCGTGCCGTCTCGTTCCGTCGCCCGTTCGGCCGCGGGATGATCGCTCGGCCGGAGACCGAACGCGACGATCGCAAGAGCCCGCCGCTGTGGCGAGGCGAGGAACCGGACATCGACGGCGACGCCTACCAGCGGTACCGGTTCGAGCATGGCTACCCCGGGTTCATGAGCTCCACCGGTTGGTTCACATACGAGCGGCGGTTCGTCGAGTGGGCCGAGCGCACCGGATTCGCGGTGGACCTCGCGGTGTCGTCCGATCTTGCCGACGACCCGTCGCTGACCGACGGGTACCGGCTCGTGCTCGGCGTCGGCCACGACGAATACTGGTCGGCGCCGCAGCGCGATGCGATCGAGGCGCACGTCCGCGCCGGAGGCAACTACGCCAGCCTGTCCGGCAACACGATGTTCTGGCAGGTGCGGGTCGAGGGCGGCGGCGACACCATGGTGTGCCACAAGTACGCCGCGCACGTCGACGATCCGGTCGTCGCCGCCGGCCGACCCGAGGCGATGACGGGCATGTGGGCCGACCCGTTGGTGGGGCGCCCCGAGACCGCGTTCCTCGGGGCGGGCTCGGCGTGGGGTCTGTACAGCCGGTTCGGCGCGGCGACGCCTCGCGGCTCCGGAGCCTTCACCGTCTACCGCGAGGACCACTGGTTGTTCGACGGCACCGGGCTCGGCTACGGCGACCTGCTCGGCGCGCAGGATGGCGTGGTCGGCTATGAGACGGTCGGATGTCGGATCGCGTTCGACGACCTGCAGCTGCCCGTGGCCGCCGGCGGCGACGGCACACCCGAGGACATCGAGGTCGTCGCGTTCACACCGTCGTCGAACCTCGCGATGGGCGAGTACCCGAAGTCGATCGCCGCGCTCGACGACCAAGGCGATCTCGAGTTCGTCGCGGGCCGGTTGCACGGCCTCGTCGACGGCGCGCCCACGGCGGACGCGCTGGCGCGGCACCGCCACGGGAACGCCGTGATGGTGGTGTGCCGGCCGTTCGGCGCCGATGGCGGCGAGGTGGTCACCGTCGGCTCGACGGACTGGGTCTACGGACTCGGCGACCCGGCGGTCGCGCAGGTGACCGCCAACATCCTCCGCCGCTACACCGCCTGAACCTCGCCGGGCGCGGCTCGTCCCACCGCCTGCACCACGCGGTTCATCGGCTCGCCGTGGGTCAGGTCTGCAGAATCCAGGTTCCACAATCGGCGTCGGTGTTGAAGCCGACATCCGACGGCAGGATCGTGACGATCTGCTGGCCGCCACCGTCTACGTAGTCGTTGGCGATGATGCTGCCCAGCCCTCCACCGAAGCCGGTCACCCGCTCCCAGTAGCACCCATCGGAGGCTGTCGTCGCATATGTCCCCGCGGGGATGTCCGACCCGACGACGTACTGCCCGGCGCCGAAGAACGGCGTCATCGACGCCGGTGCGACATAGCGTCGCATGGACCCACACGAGGCGCGGAACGTGAAGCCGGCATCCGACGCGGAGATGTCGACGATCAGCTGCCCAGACTCGCGGAGGTCATTCGCGATGATCTCGTCGAGGGTTCCGCCGAAGCCGCTGATCCGCTCCCAGTAGCAGTACTGCGTCGGGTTCATCCGATACCGCCCCGGAGCGAGTTGCGAGTTGACCTGGTAGGTCCCGGGGGCGATGGCGGGATTCGGCGCGATCGTCGAGGGTGGGTTCGTCGCGGGTGGGTTCGTGGCCGGCGGGTTCGTCACCGGTGGATTGGTGAACGTGGGAGGAGGCGTCGTCGTGGTCGTGGGCGGGGGCGGAGTTCGGCGGCTGTCCATCAGACGCGCCGGCGTGAGTCCCGTGAAGGCGTTCCCGACGGGGAACCAACCGAGCACGTCGACCACGATGTCGGCCGCGCCGGCGAGGTTGTACAGCGAGATGCTGCCGCGGTCGCCGACCTTGACGATGACCATGTTCGGGACGGTCTGCCCTGGCGTGTAGTTCAGGTTCGCGGACGTCGGTCGAGCCGCACCAGCGGGAAAGACCGTGAGGAACGATGCGATGGTCGGATTCGTGACCGTCACGTTGAGCGCCACCGCGCCGACGCCGCCGGCGGGTACATCCCCTCGCCCGACGACCTTCAGCTCCAGCGTGGCGTTCGGTCCGATCGGCCCCGAGCCGGCATACAGCCCGTCGATCGTCGGCGACCCGGGTCGCGTATCCATCAGGCGCGCCGGCGTGAGCCCGTTGAACGAGCTCGTGCCCGCACCCACAGCCGCAATCGGCTCGAACGGCGCAGGGATCTCTGGTTGCGTCGTCGAGGTGGTCGACGCCGCGGTGGTAGTCGGGTCAATCGTGGTTGCCGGCTCGATCGTGGTCGTCGCCGGTTCGGTGGTCGTCGTCGCTTCCGTCGTCGTCGTCGTGGCCGGTTCGGTGGTCGTTGTCGTCGGTTCCGTCGTGGTCGTTGTCGACGTGGTGGTCGTGGTGGTCGTGGTGGTGGTCGTAGTCGACGTGGTGGTCGTGGTGGTCGTGGTGGTGGTCGTCGAGGTCGTGGTCGTCGACGTCGTGGTCGAGGTGGCGGGCGGCGTCGTGGTGGTGGTCGTGCTGGTCGTGGGCGGTGTCGTGGCGGTGCTCGGTGGCGAGGTGGACGGTGGCGAGGCGGTCGTCGTCGGTGCGGTCGTCGGCACCGGCGGCGAGCTCTCGGCGGCGGTCGGGAACCACCCGAGCACGTCGATGACGAGGTGCGCGTCGCCGTCGTAGTTGAACAACGAGATCTGGCCGCCGTCGCCGACCTTCGCCATCACCATGTTGGGGACGGACTGGCCCGCGACGTAGTTCAGGTTCGCGGCAGTCGGTCGCGCCCCGCCGGTCGGCCACACCGTGAGGAACGACGCGGCGGTGGCGTCGACCACGGTCACGTTGAGCGCCACCGCGCCCGCGCCGGTCGCCGGCACGCCACCGCGCCCGACCACGGTGAGGTTCTTGACGCCGCCTGGGCCGACGGCACCGATGCCGGCGAAGCTCGAATCGATCGTCTGATAACCGGGCCGGGTGTCCATCAAGCGTGCGGGCGTGACAGCGGTGAACGCGTCCGTGTTGGGGAACCAACCCATCACATCGACAACAACATCGACGTTGCCCGCGTAGTTGAACAGCGAGATGAAACCATTCGCGCCAACCTTCACGATCACCGCGTTCGGGATGGTCTGGTTGGTGTTGAACACCAGGTTCGCGGCGTTCGGTCGGGGTGCACCGGCGGGGAACACGCTGACGAACGAGGACGCGGTCGGATTCGTGGCGGTGACGTTCAGCGCCACCGCGCCGACGCCGGTCTCCGGTACGCCGGCGCGCCCGGTGACCTTCAGGTTGAACGTCACCCCAGCGCCGATCGAACCCGTCTCGGAGTACAGCCCGTCGCTCGTCGGGTAGTCACCGGCGATGGCGGAACGATCGAATGAGCCGATCGCAAAGGTCGCCAGCGCCGCAATCGGCGCGAGCGTCAACGCCAACAACCTCGATCCCCGCCCCCGCACGGGCCGAACGATAGCCCCACTCGCGGGGGCGCCGTCAACGGGGTCGGCGCCAAAGGTCGGAGCTGCTGGCGCTCAGTCGCTGTTGAGCCAGGCCATCGTGTTGTCGTACGCCTCTTCGATCAGACCGTGCGTCGTGCCGATCGCGAACGTCGTCGCCGGCGACGGTGGCGCGTGGACCTCCATCACGTCGAGGCCGAGCGGCGGTCGGCGCATCACCGTGCGGCCGTGCGCCTCGACGCCGAACGTCGACGCCCGGAACAGGAGGTCGATCGCCCGCAACCGCGGCGCGCCCGCGGCGAGCGGCGGGACCGACAGCACCATCGCGCTGGCCGCACCTTGTTCGGCCGCGATGTCGAGGGGGATGTCGGCGACCACGCCACCGTCGATCAGCCACAGGTCGCCCCGCTGAATCGGCGGGTAGACGGCCGGGAACGAGCAGCTTGCCACCACGGCGGACGCCGCGTCGCCGTCGGTGAGCACGACGGGCCGGCCATCGTGCAGGTTCGTGGCGATGATCGCGAGCGGCACGGGCGCGTGCTGCAACTGGCGCATGCCGAGGTGCTTGCGGAGGAACGTCTCGCCTGGCCGGCTGTCGAAGAACGACGGTCGCCGTCCCATCGCGGCCATGGTGATCCGTCCGGGCTGGACGCGGAGCAGGTCGCGGCGACGGATCGATCGCCAGATCTGCTCGAGGTGGGCGGTACCGGCGACGCTCGCGTTCCAGGCGAAGAGCGCGGCGTTGACCGCGCCGGCCGACACGCCGATGAGCATGTCCGGCGCGACGTCCAACTCCGCGAGCGCCTTGAGGATGCCGACCTGGTAGGCGCCGAGTGCGCCGCCGCCCGGCAGCACGAACGCGAGCGGACGCGGGAGCGTGCGAACGCGATCGAGGCGCACGTCAGCGCGAGCCGACGAGATCGTCGTACATCGCGCGGTCGACGAGATCCGAGTAGTCGGCGTGCTTGTCGATCCATCCGTGGATGAACGGGCACAGCGGGACGACGAGCTGTCCCTGGGCGCGCACGTCGTCGAGGGCACCGCGGGCGAGCGCGGAGCCAAGCCCTCGGCCCTCGAACGCGGGCTCGATCTCGGTGTGGAGGAACACGAACCGTCCGTCAGCACGGCGGTACTGCGCGTATCCCGCGAGCGCGCCGTCGACACGGACCTCGTACCGATGGTGATCCGCCACGTGGACCACCGACGTCGCGCCGGCGTCGGGGTTGCCGGCGGGGTCGCCGGAGTTGGTGTCGCGCTGCTCGGCCATGGCGGGAGGGTATCCGCCTGCCGAGCGGTCGGCTCGGCGTGCCGCCCACAGGGCGAGCACGGTTGTCCCCAGCGCGTGCACAGGTAGTTGGCACTGACGATCCACAGGCGGATGGCGCGACGATCGTGGCATGGCAGTCGAGCAACAGGATCTCGCTCGCCGGCGTCGCCGGATCGGACCGTGGGACCGGCGCGCGCTCGAGCGGGCGGGGTGGCGGACGTTGCTCGAGTACCGCGAGGATCACGTGCGCGCGGTCGACGGGAGGCTGCTCGCGGTGGTGCCGCGCTGGATCGCCGAGGCCGAGCATCCGTCGGGCTCGGTCGTGTCCGCGTCGGTCAGTGGCCCCACCGCGGACGCCGCCTGGGTGCGGCTGCGCGAGATCGCGCGGGCGGCTCCCCCCGCCGGCGGCGCAACCTGATCGTCAAGGTCCCTCCACCGATCTCAAGTCGCCTCCGCACGCGTGCGGGCTCGACCACGTACGGTGGGAGTCTCTGCGCCGCCGGCCCACGGAGGGTGGGTTTCTTGCGTTGACTTCGTCCGATCTGGAGCCACAATGAGGTGGTGCCCGGCGTGAGGGCACCGGCGGGCGACATCGGACGGCGCCCCGGAACGAGCGGAAACGGGTGGACTAGTGGCGGGTCGACGGGCGAAGTCGGGTGTGATCGCGGCGCTTTTGGCGCTGATCGGTGTGGTGTCGGTGCAACCGGCGACGAGCTCGGTGGCGCACGCCACGGGCGAGATCGCGCAGCTGCCCACCGCCAACCCGGCGAACTTCACACCGAACGTGTTGGACGGCGAGGTCGATTCGATCTGGCAGGTCGGCAATCGTGTGATCGTCGGCGGCACCTTCACCCAGATCGCCAACGCAGACGAGAACGGCGGCGCGGTGTACAGCCGCACCTACCTCGCTGCGTTCGACGCCACCACGGGTCTCGTCGACACGGCGTTCAACCCGGTCCTCAACGGCGTCGTCACCACGGTGCTCGACTCCGGTGACGGTCAGTCGGTCTACATCGCCGGCGACTTCAACACCGTGAACGGCACCAACCGCCGCAAGGTGGCTCGCGTGCAGCTCGCCAACGGCAGCCTCGTCACCGGCTTCAACGCGAGCGGCATCAACGGCAAGGTGAAGGACCTTCGCCTGGCGAACGGTCAGCTCTACATCGCCGGCATCTTCACGTCGGTGAACAGCCAGACCCGTACCGGTCTCGCCAGCCTCAACCCGACGACCGGCGCGTTGACGACCAACCTGAACGTCACGCTCGCCGGCCTGAAGAACGGCGGCACGACGAACGCCTACAAGTTCGACATCACGCCGGCAGGCGACCGGATGCTCGTGATCGGAAACTTCCTCACCGTCAACGGCTTGAACCGCAGCCAGGTCGTGATGCTCGACCTGTCCACCAACCCCGCAACGGTCGCCCCGTGGCAGACCGACTGGTACACCTCGGTCTGCGCCAATGCGTTCGAGTCGTACATGCGTGACATGGACATCTCCGACGACGGTTCGTTCGCGGTGATCTCCACGACCGGCGCCTACCGCGCCGGCCAGTCGTGCGACTCCGTCTCGCGCTTCGAGGTCTACAACAACAACGCCGGCATCGCGCCGACGTGGGTCGCCTACACCGGCGGCGACACCACGTACGCCGTGCAGATCTCCAAGGGCGTCGTCTACGCCGGCGGTCACTTCCGCTGGACCAACAACCCCACCGCAGGCGACGCGGCCGGCGTCGGCGCGGTGCCTCGCCAGGGCATGGCTGCGCTCGATCCCGTCAACGGTCTCCCGTTCTCGTGGAACCCGGGGCGCGAGCGCGGTGTCGGCCTGTTCGACTACTTCGTCACCGATGCGGGTGTGTGGGCCGGCAGCGACACCGATCGCTGGGCCGACGAGATGCGCCAGCGGCTCGCCTTCTTCCCGTTCAAGAACGGCACGCTCGTGCCGGCCAGCAACATCGGCAGCCTGCCGAGCGACATCTACCTCGTCGGCCGCACGACGGGCACCGTCGGTGCCACCGATCCGGCCGTGCTCTACCGCGTGAACGCCGGCGGCCCTGCGCTCACCTCCGCCGACGACGGTCCGAACTGGGCTGCCGACACCTCCAGCTCGTCGACCCTGCACAACACGGGCAGCTCCACCGCGTCGTACATCGGCGTCGGCCTGCTCGACGGCACGGTGCCGGTGGGCGACTTCGATCGGGTCCCGGTCGCGCTGTTCAACACGGAGCGCTACGACCCCGCCGGTGGCAACGAGATGCAGTGGAACTTCAACGTCACTGCCGGCACGCCGATCCAGGTGCGCCTGTTCATGTCGGCCCGTTGCTCGTGCACGAACGATCCCGGTGAGCGGGTGTTCGACGTGGACATCGACGGTGTGACCCGGCTCGACGACCTCGACCTCGTGGTCTCGCCCGGCTTCAACACCGGCACGATGCGCGCCTTCAACATCACGAGCGACGGTCAGGTCAACATCCTGTTCCGGCACGGCATCGAGAACCCGGACATCGACGGCATCGAGATCGTCCGGACCGACCTCTCGGGCGTCGGCACGCTCGGCACGCAGGACGACCTGCAGCGTCGCTTCTACAACGGCGGCGCCACCGCGGCCGCCAACAACGTCCTCGCCGGCACGCTGCCGTGGCACAACGCCCGCGGCTCGTTCATGGTCAACGACGTCCTCTACACGGGCAACATCGACGGCAGCATGGTGAAGCGCACGTTCGACGGCACCACGTTCGGACCGGCGCAGCTCGTCCAGATGTACGGCAACACGATCATCGCCGACATGCCGAACGTCACCGGCATGTTCTTCGAGCCGGCGCAGGAGCGCCTGTACTACACGCTCACCGGCGACAGCAACCTCTACTGGCGCACGTTCACGCCCGAGAGCAGCACCATCGGCGCCACCCGCTTCACCGCCACTGGCACGGTCGCCAACCTGAACCCCAGCCGGGTTCGCGGCATGTTCTTGTCCAACGGCCAGATCTGGTTCGCCGACAGCACGACGGGCAGCCTGATGAAGATCGCGTTCGCCAACGGCGTCGTCACTGGCACCGCCACCGTCGCCGAGAGCACGCAGGACTGGCGCGCACGCGACATGTTCGTCTCGACCGCGGCGCCGGCGCCCGGCCCGAACACCGCGCCCACCGCGGCCACGTTCGGCTCCAGCTGCACGTACACCAACTGCACCTTCACCGACGGCGGTTCGACCGACCTCGACGGCTACATCGCCTCCTACTCCTGGGACTTCGGCGACGGCGGCACCGGCACCGGTTCGCCTGCCGGTCACTTCTTCCCCGGCACCGGCGACTACACGGTCACCCTCACGGTCACCGACGACGACGGCGCCACCGCCCAGACGCAGGCCGTGGTCCACGTCGACGCGG
>Ga0105249_10005683_pt1 | contig 10783 bp, 18 predicted proteins | sample KBSS44metaG_FD_81522 | JGI IMG/M metagenome (GOLD analysis project Ga0105249, IMG submission 81522) | Switchgrass rhizosphere microbial communities from Kellogg Biological Station, Michigan, USA - KBS S4-4 metaG | ecosystem: Host-associated > Plants > Roots > Rhizosphere > Soil | place...
GAATTTGCTCCATCGGGTGCTCCTTCCCTTCTCGCGCTATCGGCCCTGTCTGCGTTTTCCGCAGGCGGGTTACTCGTTTTCGTGAAAGGAAACACCCCATGCCCATCGGCACCGTCAAATTCTTCAACGCCGACAAAGGCTATGGCTTCATTGCGCCCGAGGACGGCGGCAATGACAGCTTCGTACATATCTCCGCCGTCGAACGTGCGGGTATGGTGACGCTGCAGAAGGACCAGCGGCTGAGCTACGAAGTTGAAATGGATCGTCGCGGCAAGCAATCCGCCGCCAATCTTCAGGCCGCCTGACACACAGTCGAACTCAAGCCATCATGGCCGGACATACCCACCTCAAGGGCGGGCATGTTCAAAGCCGGGCGACCCAATCGTTGGGCCGGACCCTTCCGGTCCGACGATTTCTCTGCGCGGATGACAGCTGGTCATCCGCGGCCCGCGCCTTATGCGCGGACACAGGCAGCGCCGAATGCGCGCCTTCAATCATTGTGCGCAGGATGTGCACTCATCAGGACCATCATGACTTTCAAACTGCCAATTCTTTCTGGCCGGCCCAATGGGGCGGCCTCCTTTCGCAAGCTGCGCCGCCCAGATTACCGACCGGCCTCCGCAGGCGTTCTGACGCCGCGTGATCTGCGCCAGATCGTAGCCGAGATGCTCGGCTGAAAATCCTCAAGCGGGAGACTGCCCATGTCCGCCACCAGTGAATTCTATCTGGCACGGGTTGCACAGTGTGACCGCGAGGCCAATGAAACCGAACTGACAAATGTCCGCGACCGTTGCCTGCGCGCGAAAGCGGTATGGCAGGCCATGGCCGACCGCATCCTGAAGGGTGAGGTCGACAGAAAAAAACAGGTCGCTGACAAGGCGGCCCTTCAGGAGCAGTGTCTTGGCTAGACAGTCCGGCAGATTTTCAAGCGGTCCCCGCCTTTCGCCTGAACAGGCGGCACGTCAGGGCCGAATTTCCCAGATAGTCATTGCCCGCTTAGGCGCCAGGGCCGCCATCGACTTCCTCAACGGGTATGACGAGAAACTGGGCGGCAGACCGCTGGAACTCGCGATCGACAGCGTCGAGGGCCTTCGCGCCGTAGAGCAGCGGCTGGAGGATCAGGCGAACGCCTGACCCGCACGGCCCTTTTCACAGTTCTGGCGGCAGTAAGTCCTGGTCGGCATCCAGACGACGATCTATCTCTTCACCCAACAGGTCGAGCTGATCGAAGGTGACGCCAACGGCGATGGTCGTGCCGTCCTCCATCGTTAGCTGCAGGCTATAACATTCGCCATCAGGCTCGATGGCGAAATGGGTGAGGCGGTTTGTCATCATCGTCTCCAATGTCTGCGCGATTCGAATCCGCTGGAATATCATCAGCGGTTAGGCGGTGCGCTTGTCGCTGTCGCCGATCCCTGCCGATGCCTGTGGAACGTGTTCTGCGGTTTCCGCCATGGCGAGTCTCCGGCCGGTGACCATCGTCTGAGCGATGAAGAGGAGGATCAGTATCGAACCGACCGCCCCTACAAAAATATCGAAGCCAGACCAGCGGCCGAACAGGCCGGGACCGGCCCCCAGCACCATCATCATGATCGTCAGGCCGATGAGCATCAATCTCAGTTCGGTTGGTCCCGCGGAGAGATAGGAAAGCTTCAGCTCGCCCAACACGCGCGCCGATAGAAAGGCGTGGATCGACAGTAGCAGGTAACCGGCGAGCGCAATCAGCGCGACATTCATCGTCACAAACGGGCTGAGACCAATCCCGCCAAGAATGAGCAGCGTCGCCAGTCCGTCGCAACTATGATCGATGAAATATCCATAGGAAGGCCGTTCGATGCTGCGGTATCGCGCCAGGCTGCCGTCCATGGAATCGCCGAACCATTGCACGACATAGCCGACGATCGCGAGCAGCAACCATGGTGAGGCGAGGTTGCTGGCCGCATATCCGACAAAGGTCATGAGTGCGCCTGCCATGCCGGTGGCGGTCAAGAGATCGGGCGCCACCCAGTGGGGCATCCGTTCGCACAGCCAGGTGAGCAGCCGCCGTTCGTTCAGCGCCAGCCAGTTCTGCTGAATTCTGGAAAGTGATTGGGGGGATTGGGATTGGAACGTCATGGCTCTCAACTTCGTTCTGAAAAAGCCATTTGCAGCAGTGATTTCACCCGTGCCGGTTTCAGCTGCCAGGTCCGAAAATGCGCCATCTCAGGAAGATCAGAACGATGCCTGATTAGATCAGAATGGCCTGAAAAAAAGAAATAATCTTGCGACATGATCTGCTCCCGATGCGCGGGAGCACGAAAGTCTCTCTGTCGGATCATGCGAGAGTAGAACCCGATAAATCTTGCTAACAGTCAATGCGTCCCTAACGCAAGATTTTTGGCAGGCGCGCGTCATTTGCCGCAATACGAGAGGAATATTCTGTGCTATAGGATATTTATTGCGCGAAATTTGCTGCAAGCATTCGCTGTGACAGAGAGACAATCGTGCTCCCGCTTGCCAGCCGAGGAGCCTCGTCATGGACGACTTGAATTATCTTTTGCAACGCGAGCAGGAAGAGCTTTTGCGGGCTCGAATAGCCCATAGTCCTGCAGCGGGCCGGGATCATCGGCGGCGCGCGCAGGGGTATGCGACGCGCATCCGCGATCATCACCTCCCTTACCGCTCGCCGCAGCGAGACGGTTCAATTTTCTTCAATCCTTTTCCCTTCAACGCCGAAGGAGGTCAGGCATGAGCCGGGTCGTCAATGTCTGGGCGACGCCCGATGTCATCAAGGCGACCTGCACTCAGCATGCGTTTAAGATATCCGCCTTGGAAGCGTTGGTTTCGGGCGGGGCGCGCGTTGTAATGACCGACCCCAGGGATGCCGATGCGTTCCGCGTGATCATGAAGGACAAACTCATCGAGGGTGCGGTGACGCGGTCTCCTTCCCACATGGCTCGCCAATGGACCCCCCCGGTCCGTTCGAAGTAGGATGGACCAGTTCAATTATCTCAATCGCCGGAGACAGGCGGAACTCAACCATGCGGCGCTTGCAGCCTGTCCCGTGGAAAGAGGGAAGCACGAGGAACTGGCGCGTGCCTATGCCAAGATCATTTCTGTTCTGCGTCGGCAGAAGGAGGCGTTTTCGCCTCGCGTCCGGTAGGTGGATGAGACGGAAATGAACGAGCACGCTGGACAGCCCCGGATCGGACGGAATCATCTGCCTTGTCACACGTCATCGAAGCAGTCGCAGAACCTTTGGCTCGCGGTTCGGGCTGTCGGCCAAAAGCACACTCGTGACCGACAAATTGCCATTCGATCCTCCTAGAGCGGTTTTCGATCTGATTGAATCAGATCACCGCTCTAAGCTGTTTGTTTGCCGCGATTTCTTAACCGTCAGATGATCCCATCTGACTGGAAATCGCTCTACAACTGAAAAATCTCGGCACCGCTCGGTGCGGCGCTTCGCCGTGTCATGCCGCTCGTTGAAGATAAAGGTGAACGGGATGATCTTCTTGTGGAACTCGATGTCATCCCATTCAGACCGCCGGACGGCGTTTAAATGGCGGCTTTCGCTACAATTCCTGCCGCTTCATAAGCGGCTATCGTCGGCCAAATCACCTGGCTTGGCGGCGAACCAGATATTGTGCCAGCGCTCCGTACTTCCCACATAGGCTGGTAGTATGATCTCATCGACCTTGAAGCCTGACGCGCTGAGCCTGCCTGCAAAGGAATCATCCGCATAGGACGACCAGACGGACAAGAGTCCGCCCGGTCGTAACGCCCGGTACGCAGCCTGAAGGCCGGTGTGCGAGTAAAGCCGGTCGTTCACTGTTGTGATGAAGCCGTCAGGACCATTATCGACGTCGAGCAAGATAGCGTCAAAGCGCTGCGGCGACTCCAAGATCACGTCGTAGACGTCAAGCAAATGAAGGCTGACTCGAGGATCCGCCAGACTTTCCCCAAATAAATGTGCCAAGGGACCCTTGGCCCAGGCGACGATCTGAGGGATCAGTTCCGCCACAGTTATTGAGGCTTCAGCGCTCCAAGACTCAAGGGCAGCGCCCAAGGTAAATCCCATCCCGAGGCCGCCTACAAGAACATGGCCATTCTTACTGACCAGACGTTCGCTCGTAAGGGTAGCCAGCGCCTTTTCCGACACATGATCCTGGCTTCCCATCAACTCGTCGCGTCCGAATTGTATGGAATATTCCTTGCCGCATTTGAGCAGATGCAATTCCCCGCCTCCGGGGATCTTCGCTACATCCACCATTTCTATGGGCGGATGATCCGCAGTTGTGCGCTCATCGATGGTAGCAGGAGATTCGCCCTGCGGAGCCTGTATTTCAGTCAAATCTTCGTAAAATTGCCGGGTCGATCCATCATTGCGATCCATGCCGTTCCTGTCGGGCGCTCTCAGATCAGTCGCGACGTAAACCAGCGTGGTGTCCATTTCGCGGTGACACCGACCATTGCCCCGCATGTCCACCCTTTGCAACACTGATATGTGGCAGGCTAGGGCGTAAACCCATAAATGACGCCTCGAACGCGTCATTTATGGGTTTACGCCTTAGCTAGGAAAATAGCCGGATTCAGGTGACGTGCGAATCGCTTCTAACTGAATAATCTGGCGTCTGTCACGAAGCTCTTCAACAGTCGAACAACCCTGCACCGGGTCGAGCTTGTTATTGATCCCGGCAGGGCGCATATCATTATCCATTGGCAATCGGATTTACGACTGCCAGCTCGCAAATTGGCAGCGCTGGCTTCCGCTTGTGAAAGCGACAATTTGGTCGCGGACCAGCGCACGGAAAGGCGGACCCGAGCCATGACAGCCAAAGACGTGAAATTCGCGCACGCAGCCCGCGAAGGCATCGCGCGCGGGGTCGATATCCTCGCCAATGCCGTGCGCGTGACACTTGGCCCCAAGGGGCGCAATGTCCTTATCGACAGGAGCTTCGGGGCGCCCCGGATCACCAAGGATGGCGTTACCGTCGCCAAGGAAATGGAATTCAGGGACAAGTTCGAGAATATGGGCGCGCAGATGATCCGCGCCGTCGCGTCGAGAGCGCATGATCATGCCGGCGACGGCACCACGACCGCGACTGTCCTTGCACAGGCGATCGTTCGAGAAGGGATGAAGTCGGTATCAGCCGGCATCGATCCGATGGACCTCAAACGCGGGATCGACCTTGCCGTCACCGCCGTCGTTGTCGAACTTAAGGCGCGGTCCAAGCCCGTATCGAACAATCAGGAGATCGCCCAGGTCGGTATCGTTTCGGCCAATGGCGATGAGGTCGTCGGCAACCGGATTGCCGAGGCGATGGCGAAGGTCGGCAAGGAAGGCGTCATCACCATCGAAGAAGGGGCAAGCGTCGACTTCGAGCTGAATGTGGTCGAAGGGATGCAGTTCGATCGCGGCTATCTGTCGCCCTATTTCGTCACCAACATCGAGAAGATGGCGGTCGAGCTGGAAGACCCGGTTATCCTGATCCACGAAAAGAAGATGGGCAATGTGCAGGCGATGCTCCCCGTTCTGGAAGCGGTCGCGAAGGCGCACCGGTCGCTGCTCATCATTGCGGAGGATATCGAGGGGGACGCGCTGTCGACGCTGGTCGTCAACAAGCTGCGCGGGGGCCTGAAGGTCGCCGCGGTCAAGGCACCTGGCTTCGGCGATCGCCGCAAGGCGATGCTTGAGGATATCGCCATATTGACGGCAAGCGCCGTCGTCACCGAAGATCTTGGCATCAGGCTGGAGGATGTCACCCTGGACAAGCTGGGCACCGCCAAGCGCGTGACGATCACCAAGGATGACTGCACGATCGTGGGCGGCGCCGGCAATCCGGATGCCATCAAGGGGCGCGCCGCGGCACTCCAGGCGCAAATCGAAACCACCACGAGCGACTATGACCGGGAAAAGCTGCAGGAACGTCTTGCCAAGCTGGCCGGTGGCGTCGCCGTCATCAAGGTCGGCGGATCATCCGAACTGGAGGTCAAGGAACGCAAGGATCGGGTGGAGGATGCCCTGCACGCGACTCGCGCGGCGGTAGAGGAAGGCATATTGCCTGGCGGCGGCACCGCCCTCCTTTATGCGTCGAAGGCGCTGGACGGCCTTGATCCCGTCAATGACGACCAGCGGCGCGGAATCGACATCATCCGCAGGGCGCTCCAGGCGCCGCTCCGCCAGATTGCGGAAAATGCGGGATTTGACGGTGGTGTGGTTGCCGGCCGACTGCTGGACGGAGGGGACGAGAATATGGGCTTCAACGCGCAGAGCGAGCAATATGAAAACCTCTTCCAGTCCGGCGTCATCGATCCCACCAAGGTTGTCCGCACGGCCCTGCAGGACGCTGCCTCCATCGCAGGGCTGCTGATCACCACCGAAGCGGCGGTGACCGAATGGAGAGACGACAGCGGCGACCCGCAAGCTTTGCCGACCGGTAGGGGAATCTAGGCGACAGCGAGCCGGGGGCTGGACCGGATAACGGAGACCCGCCGAATAGATGCAGGTTCTCCGGACATTCCATGGTACAACCCGTCATCACCCCGATCATGCCGCAGGCATGTTGTGACAGAGAGACCATCGTGCTCCCGCCTGCAAACGGGAGATAGCGCAATGTCCGATAAACTGACCCACACCCGTCCTGCCGGCGCGATGCCGTCATGACCATCCGCACCACACGCAAAGCGATGACATTTGCGGCGCCCTTCCGCCTACCGGGTTTTGAAGCGCTTCTGCCCGCCGTAACCTATGTGGTCGAAACGGATGAAGAGGCGATAGAAGGCCAGTTCCGTACGGCCCTTCGGCGGATCGCGACGACGGTGCGTATACAAACAGGCGCCACCATAGAACATCACCAGGTCGATCCCAAAGATCTGGAGGCGGCATTGCGGCGAGATCGAGATGCCGAACGGGATGGGCTGGTTCCCGCCGATCCGACGAGAGCACAGACCCGACCCTCTGACGCCTCTCCGCCGAGGGACTGGCGTTGGGTTCCTCTGTGGGTCCGAAACACGGCCGATGACAGACAGTAGATCAATCATGCTCAACAGTTCAACGATGTGCAGGCAGCAGGCAGCACATCATCGACAGATTGCCGCCGCCACGGTGCTGGAGAAGGTGCGGGCGATTGCGCTGGCAGCCGCCAATGCCTGGGACATTCAGGCCCGGGAGGCTGAGGCGCGCGAAGCAGGCAAGCAGGATATGCTCAGCGCGGAAGACGCGGCGATCACCCTGGAATTTCAGCAGGAAGACGAGGACGAGCGCGAGGCAAGGATGCCCGCCGGCAATAAATGAGACAAGGCCGCTTTTGGCTTGCTGCAACGGCTACGATGGGAGGCGCATATGAGCGTTCAGATAGAGCAGTTCGGTACTTGGTTGATAGGTCAGCACGGCCGGCCCGGTTGGATAGGAGATTTGGCGCGGTCAGCGGCAAGCGACCGGACGTTTCCGCGGTCGGGCGACTCTGAGAAAGTGCGCGGTCATCTGACCCGGATTCACGCGGAAGCGGATATGTTTGAAGCGCTGGACGATGCTGAAGCTCTCTGGTTCGGTTTTGGACGACACTGATTCCAGGTGCCCGCCCACGACAACTGTGCCCCCTGTCGCTCTGGGTCATACAAGTTCCCTGCCGTTCATGATGAAACCGCGAACCAAGTTCACTTCTTGAAGGAGCACCAAAATGGCAAAAAGTCAGAAAAGATCAAATCGCGAAGTTCGTAAGCCCAAGGCTGAAAAGCCCAAGAAACACAACGCATCCAACCCGTCACAAAAGCCCGGCGGTTTGCATATTGTAACCCTGAAAAGCTGAGAGGCTTTCGCAGGCCATACCGTTGATTTCGATCTTTGTCGCCATTCTGGAGTAGAATCGATCATCACCAACTCGCCGTTGAAACCGGCGGAAACCGCCGTCAACAATCGGTCCCACACTCCGGCCTTTCGCCAGCGGATGAACCGGTTGTAGCAGGTCGTCGACGGACCATAGCGTTCCGGCCCCTCTGTCCAAGGCGCACCAGAACGGAAACGCCAGAGTATCCCGTTCAACACCCGGCGGTCATCGACGCGGGGCACTCCGCGCTCTTGTCGACGCTGATGGACGTCCTGTCGGCCTGCGACTGACGGGTGGGCAGGTCCATGATGCGTGCGAAGCCGAAGCGCTGATCGAGGCCATTCCCGAGGGCGCTACACTGCTCGGCAACAAGGGCTATGACAGCACCGCCATTCGCAAGGCGGCGGCGGCCCGAAACATTTGGGCCAACATTCCCAACCGCTCCAACCGTAAGCGGCGCTTGGGCTTCTCGTCATGGCTTTACCGCCAGCGTAATGATCGGACGAACCGACAGGCGCACCTGGCGCCGGTCGGTTCAAGTCATGCGAAAAGGGCCGCAGCGGGGGGGGATCCGCTGCGACCCTTTCTCATTTTGTCGACTGGTTTTGCATTACTGGGGCTTGGGGGAAAGTTCACGGTTCTGCTCGGTCGGTCCGTCGAGCACCTTCGAACCGGCAATTCGGCCCGATGTGACGAGTGTCAGGCGCACGGTCGACAGCCCCCGGTTCTGCCAGTGCCAGCCGTGAATTCCGGAAAAGGCCGCGACATAACGGCCATGCTGTTGATTGCCCTTGGCGATCGCGTAGCTTTCTGTGAGCGCCTCGCCTCCTTCGAACGGATGGGCGTGCATGTCGTAGTTGAGCGGGCCTTCGGCGCTCCACGAAAAGACAATCGGGGCATCCTTGTCGAGAACGTATTTGAGCTCGATCTCCTGATAGGGTTGCAGCTCGTAGGTCCAATGGTCGCTTTGGCCCGGCTCCGGTGCGAGGGCCGTGTCGCTTGGCGTCAGAACGCCCTTGCGCTTCAGTCCGCGTTCAAGAGTTACGCCTGCTTGCGGATTGGCGATCTCAGTCAGACCGCTGGCCTCGCCAAGGCCGGTGGGGTCGATGCCGAACTCGGCAGGGATGACGAAAACCACTGCAATGGCCGTCACTGTTGCAACAACAGCAGCGCTCAGCAGAATGATCTTGCCGCGGCTTGGCGTGTCGGTCGGTTGTTCATCGGTCATGATATGAGATACTCCCGTGTCTGGTCGAGCATGATCGCTGCCCCGCCTGCCACGAGGACCCAGTTTGCAACTCTCGCACCGGACTTGAAGCCCGGGCGGCTGCGCCAGAGGTTGAGCAGGGAGACGACGAAGAACAGGACAAGGATCTGGCCCAGCTCCACGCCCAGATTGAAGCTCAACAGATTGATCACCAGCCCATGGTTGGAGATCGAAAGGTCGAGCAATTTTGTGGCAAGGCCCAGGCCGTGGCAGAGCCCGAAGACGAGAACCGCCAGACGGGTATCGAACGTCCAGCCCAGTTTGCGCAGGAGACCGAGGTTCTCGGCCCCCTTGTAGATGATCGACAGGCCGATGATCGCGTCCACAATATGGCTGTTTGCGCCCGTATGGAACAACACGCCGAGAAGCAGGGTCAGCGAATGTCCGATCGTGAACATCGAAACGTAGAGAACTACGTCGCGCAGTCGATAGAGGAACATGACCACGCCGATCAGGAACAGGATGTGGTCGTACCCGGTGACCATGTGTTTCGCGCCCAGATACAGAAACGGCACGACCGCCGGCCCCTGGGTTGCCGTGACGAAGGCGCGGTCGCCTTGCGCCACGGCGTGCGCCATGGCCAGGTCAGGCCAGACCGCCAGCCAGGCAAGCGCCGCGACCAACCAGGCGATGCGCGGCATCAGGGTTGCGCACCTGTTTTTTCGTCGGTCGGGACGCCCGGGGCCACGCTCACGGGGTTGGGCATATATACCTCGTGGCAGGCACTGCAAACGTTGTAGAGCGTGCCGCCGACCTCAAGCACCTTGTCGGGGTCGTGCGATTGGGCTGCGGCTTCGGCCTGACCTGCCACGTCGACGAGACCCTTGGCATAGTCCTTCCAGTCCGCACCGCGGCCTGCAGCATATTCGGGCCCCTGCAGTGTTGCCCCATACTGTTTCAGGGCGCGGGCACCCTCGAGGACTTCTTGCCATTCCGCCGCGGTTTGCGGCACGATCTCGCGCGAGCCATTTCCGTCGCTGATGAACTGCACGGCGTTCCAGAAAGTTTCCGCGGCAGGCTGGACATGCTGGAGCATCTCCGCCTTGACGTCGGCGGCCTTTGGTTCTTCCTGTGCCGAGCATCCGCTGCATAACAAGATCGCTGCGGCACTGATTGCGACTATTCTGCCCATTGTTGCCCCTCGTTGCAGATCGCTGGCCGCCATGCGGCACTTCTGTCGAAGTTCTGTCAGCCATGCGCGTGCAACGGAAATGATTTACGGTAACTTCTAGGTTACATGCCCGTCGACACCTATGTGCCGTGCCCCAGCCATGGTTCGAAACATGTGTCACACTCCGGTGCAACGTGCCTGTAACCACGCTTGAACTGTAAATAACTACCGCCTCCCGAGCCATTCACTAGGCCCCTGCGAGCGGCGGTTCGGCTCCGCTCGAACTGCGGCATCCAGAGATGCAAGCCAACGATATTGGGGGTGAGATGATTTTGAGGAGCCAAAATAGCGGGTTGCTGCTGGCACTTGGTAGCGCGCTAGCCATGACCGCCATGCCAGCGTTTGCGCAGGAACCGCCTGCCAATGACGCGCGGGATTCGGCTAGCGAGATCGTGGTCTTCGGCAGAGGCGAGGCGAAGATCGGCACCGCCCATGCGGCAAGCGAGGGAAGCGTGGCGGGATCGGATCTGCTGGTGCGACCGCTGCTGCGCGTCGCTGAGCTGCTGGAGGCAGTTCCGGGCATGGTCGCCGCGCAGC
>Ga0105249_10005688_pt1 | contig 10780 bp, 10 predicted proteins | sample KBSS44metaG_FD_81522 | JGI IMG/M metagenome (GOLD analysis project Ga0105249, IMG submission 81522) | Switchgrass rhizosphere microbial communities from Kellogg Biological Station, Michigan, USA - KBS S4-4 metaG | ecosystem: Host-associated > Plants > Roots > Rhizosphere > Soil | place...
GCCGTTTTTGCTCCTTTTTTCAAGTCATCAGAAATGGTTGGCAATACTTTTTTTGAACCAAGTTTGTTTTTTGTTTCAAATTGGTTGTAACTAACTCCGCCAAGATGATTTTTTAATCCGTTGAACAATTGTCTTTCAACAAGTGAATCAACTAATATCCCGGGACGGGTATCATCAATAAGATAAGAAGTTGTGATTTCAAGTTCGTTAGTCAATCCTACAGTCTTAAGGGTAGGATTTGCCTGGAACGCTACTTCGAGATCTTTACGTACACCTTCAACATCTAAGGGTTTCGTCTTATCAAATTGGATCCTGTAGCTGCGGCCACCACTAAATTCAACACCCTGGTGAAAACCATTAAAAATAGCCCCTACACCAAGTGCAACTACAACCAGCGAGATCATGTAAGCATATTTGCGGTATTGAATGAATTTAAAATTTGCATGCTTAAAGATCTTCCGGCTGATACCCGTAAAGTATTCGAGGTGTTTCTTTTTATTCGTAAACCAATCACTCACCCAACGGCTTACCAGGATACCACAGAACAATGAAAGCAGGATACCAATGATCTGCGTTGTCGCAAATCCTCTTACAGGACCTAATCCAAAAATAAATAGTATGATCGCTGTTAACAATGTTGTTACGTGAGCATCGAGCACAGGTGGTAATGAACGACGATAGCCATCGGCGATCGCTAACTGGTAACCTTTCCCTCGTGTTAGCTCTTCTTTTATACGTTCATAAATAATAACGTTGGTATCAACAGCCATACCGATAGTAAGTACGAGACCGGCAATACCGGGAGCAGTAAGTGTGGCGCCAAAAGAAGTTAGCACGCCAACTGTAAAGAGCAGGTTAAGGATAAGTGCAATGTTGGCGATCCAGCCAGCTGTATTATAATAAACCAGCATCAGTAAAAAGATAACAACAAATGAAATGATGAATGCCATGCTACCTCCGCGAATGGCTTCAGCTCCTAAAGTCGGACCCACTACTTGTTCCTGTACGATCTTCGCAGGCGCAGGTAGTTTACCAACTTTTAAAATACTGGCAAGGTCTTGTGCTTCCTGTATCGTAAAGCTGCCGGTGATCCGTGAATCTCCACCTTCAATCTTTTGCTCGGCCACAGGTGCCGAATAAACTGTATTATCAAGTACAATGGCAATAGGAATTCTATTCTTGGCGCTTTTATCTGTTAAAGTTGCCCAGTCACTGCTTCCTTTCTGATTCATACTCATCAATACGATCGGGTTACCTGTCAGCGGCTCATAATCTTGTCTTGCATCAGTAACTACATCACCTTCGATTGGTGCTTTGTCCAGGCCATAAGTTTTAATAACATATAACCCTACATAATCATTTTTCTTTTCCGTTTTGGGATCTGTTTCTACTATTCCATAAAGCATTCTTGCATCAGCCGGAAAATTAGCTACCATATTCAAATATCTTCTTACCGTCGCTGTGTCTTTGAGCTTTACCCGACCAATTGCTGCAGCATAAGAAACTTTTCCGGTTGTTTGATCCTGGTAAGGAGATATAAATTCAATGTATTCCTGTAGTGTTTTTCTTTTGTCAGCTGATGTTTGTGCCGCGGCTGCAGATCCCTCCGGTGTTGTTGGTGTTTGATTATTCAGAAGCACAGAAAGAAGTGAATCTTTTTTACCGGTTGTATCGACTTTTTTTCCTGTAGAATCTATCTTTCCAGTTGTATCATTTGCTTTCAGCGCATTTAAAGAAGAATCAGTTGTTCCGCCCATCATATCACTAAATGCTTTTTCAGCTGCCGTTAACTCGTCTTTCAATTCTCCTATATTGTATACTTCCCAAAACTGGAGATTGGCAGAAGCTTGTAAATATTTTCTAACTCTTTCCTTGTCATCAACTCCCGGCAAGTCAACTGTAATAATTGCTTTAGATTCATCAAGATTAATATTGGGTTGAGCCACGCCGAATTGATCGATCCTACTGCGAAGCACCTGGTAAGTTCTGTTGATCGCTTGTCCTGCTTCTTTGCGAATTACTTCCAGCACTTTGTCATCGCTTGCATTGCTGGCTATCTGATCAGAATTTGCAGCAGAAAAAATTCCTGCCATCTTACCCGTACCTACAATATTTTTAAATTCATTATAAAATAGTGAAATGAAATCTGCATTACTGTTTGCTTTTTGCTTATTAGCCTCATCAAGAGCTTTTAAAAACTGTGGATCTCGGGATTTATTACTCATTGCACGTAGCAATTCGGTAAGCTCTACTTCCATAGTTACACTCATACCGCCTTGCAGGTCGAGACCAAGATTTAATTCTTTTTCTCTTGAATACTCATAGGTATTTCCAAACCATGTGATCTTATCTTCTTTGGTGCTGTCAAGAATTTCGTTAAGACGGGCCCTGTAAAGTGTTTTAAGTGTGTCGGTGTAATCGGCAGACCTGGAATATTTTTTTGCTTCAGGATAAGTTGCATTCATATAAGCCTGGGCACGATCGGCCATTTTACTTTCATGTTTGTTTACAAACCAGGTGAAAGAAAGGAGCCAAACTGAATAAACAATAAGCAGGATTGCAAACACCGCTACTAAACCTCTTAATTGCATACGGGATAGATTTACTTTTTAATGCCTCATTGCCATTTCACACAGTGGTTTGGGCAAGCGGCTGGGATTTTTTTTGGAGGGCAAAGATAGGGGTTTCGGTCAGAAAAAAGGGATAAAAAATCGACTTGATGTCTATGGTTTTCAGCAGCTAATCAGGGTTTCAAGTGACTAATTTGCTTTAAGTTTAAGCCATGAATATTTTTCACAGGTTCGCTATACTGATTTTAAGTTTGATGATGGCTTGCAAAACTCCGGTAAAAATCGATAAGTCTCAAGCAATTGGATCAAAAACTGATTCCACAATGAATATTAGTGGTGTTACTCATACTTTTTTAGTCCATCTTCTTAAACAATATCCTGGTTATTTTCAATCAGTGCTTTCTAATCCAGATAATAAAGTTCAGATCATTTATACACAAATTGACAGGCGGAAAAATGGAAAACCCCAATTCATTGATCATTATTTTAATGTAAACGATTCATCTTATTTCTATCCTGCATCAACAGTCAAATTGCCAATCGCAATTTTGGCTTTGCAAAAATTAAATGAATTAAAGATCGCAGGACTTGATAAAAACACTTTGATGATAACCGAAGCAGGTCACATCGGTCAGTCAGAAGTTTATAATGATCCTTCAACACCTGATGGCAGGCCAACTATTGAGCATTATATAAAAAAAATTCTATTGGTCAGCGATAATGATGCATTCAATCGTCTTTATGAATTTCTTGGGCAAGAGTATATCAATAACACTTTACATAAAATGGGTTATAAAGAAGTGCAGATTGTTCATCGACTTGATATCAGTTTATCTGAAGATGAGAACAGGCGTACAAACCCAATAAAATTTTTTGACACAAGCAGCAAGCTCGTTTATGAAAAATCATTGGAGACGAGCAAACTTGTTTATGCAACAAGAAATACTAAAATGGGAAATGGTTTTTATCGCGGTGGCCAATTAATCAAAGAACCGTTTGATTTTTCAAAAAAGAACAGGTTATCATTAACAACATTACATAGCATTATACGAAGCATAATGTTTCCTGAAATAGTTTCAAAGAAACAGCGATTTAAACTTACAAAAGATGATTATGAGTTTTTGCGGAAATACATGTCAATGACGCCACTTGAATCTAAATTTCCTTTTTATGATAAGGAGAATTATTGGGATACGTACGTGAAATTTTTAATGTACGGATCAGAAAAAAATGCGATGAAAGATGGCGTCCGGACCTTTAATAAAGTAGGAGATGCTTATGGCTTTTTGATCGACGCTGCTTATGTTGCTGACTTTACTAAGAATGTTGAATTTATGTTGAGCGCAGTCATTCATTGCAACAGCGATGGTATTTTTAATGATGATAAATATGATTATGATGATGTTGGTTTGCCATTTATGAAACATCTTGGACAGGTGATCTATGATCACGAATTAAAAAGAAAGAAAAAAGTAAATCCTGACCTCAATAAATTTCAATTTAATTATACTCAGTAAACAGGTGTTAGTCCGATAAATAAGTATTTTTGTTTTTTAAATAAATAAGTAAATGCAAGCAATTGTAGAACCCGTGCAACTATCCTCCTTATTAGACCGTTTTGCCGAACCAGAAACATTAAAGATGGCCAAGCTTGGTCGTGAGCTCAGAGCAAAAGGTGTAGATGTTATTGACCTTAGTTTAGGCGAACCTGATTTTGATACACCGCAACATATTAAAGACGCGGCAAAAAAAGCCATTGATGATAACTGGAGTCACTACCCTCCGGTTGCTGGTTATCCGGATCTGCGTGAAGCTATTTGTCAAAAATTTAAAAGGGATAATAATTTAGATTATAAACCAGAAAACATTGTTGTTTCTACCGGCGCCAAGCAAAGTCTTGCGAATGCAATTCTTGCTTTGGTTGATGTGGGCGATGAAGTGATCATACCTGCTCCATTTTGGGTTTCGTATTCTGAGCTGGTAAAAATTGCAGGCGGAGTTCCTGTGATTGTAAGAACGGCGACAGAGAAAAAATATAAAATTACTGCGCAGCAATTGGAAGAAAGCATCACTGAGAGATCAAAAGTGGTTTTGTTTTCTTCGCCTTGTAATCCAAGTGGCGCAGTCTATTCAAAAGAAGAATTGAAACAATTGGCTGCGGTCCTGGAAAATCATCCGAACATTTCTATCATTTCCGATGAAATTTATGAATACATAAACTTTGTTGGTCATCATGAAAGCATTGCACAATTTAAAAATGTAAAAGACAGGGTTATCATCGTAAATGGTTTGAGTAAAGGGTTTGCAATGACGGGTTATCGTCTTGGCTATATTGCGGCTAATCCAGTTGTTGCAAAAGCTTGTGAAAAGATACAAGGACAATTTACCAGTGGTGCAAATGCTATAACACAACGGGCTGCTATTACAGCTTTGACAACTGATCTGCGTCCTTCAATGGAAATGACAAAAGAATTTACACGTCGTCGTAAACGCATCCTTGAATTGTTGAAAGAAATTCCCGGGACCTATAGCGCCGAACCTGATGGCGCATTTTATATTTTTCCTGTCGTGAAAGATTTTTTTGGAAGATCAGACGGAGAAAAAATGATTAAAGATGCGGATGATCTTTGCATGTACTTACTCAATACAGCAAACGTTTCTACGGTAACAGGTCGTGCATTTGGCGAACCTGATTGCATTCGCATTTCATTTGCCAATAGTATGGAAAAGATCGAAATAGCAATGGCGAGGATAAAAGAAGCGTTGGGAAAATTGAGGTAAAAAAAATTATCCTGATTTGGCTGTTGCGTTTTTCTTTTCGGCTGAATTTTTCAATTGCTCTATAGATCTTTTTAACCAGTGAACAGTACTTGTACTTAAACCGGTGGAATGAAAATATACTTTGCCATTCTGATCCACTATAACATTAGTGGGATATGAATTAATGCGAAATTGATCGGCAATAAATCTTCCATTATCAATAATTGTATATCCAAAACGAAAGCTTTTTAAAAATTGCTCGATCTCATATTTTTTGTCTAATGCTATTGCAAGAAATACGATCGAGCTATCTGATTTGTAAGTATCCGAAAGTTTGCTCAGTTCCGGCATTTCCATTCTACAGGGCTGGCAATCTATAAACCAGAAATTAAGAACAATGATCTTGCCTGTTAGGCTTTTAGTATTTATTATATTACCATCAATGTCAGTAGTTTTAAAGTGTGAAAATCTGCCACCAGTTCTGAAAAAATTACTTTCCTTTGGTTTCGGCATTGTTTCAATTGCCTTCTCATATTCTTCATCAGAAATGCGATAGATAATAAACTCGGTATTATCCTTTTTTTCTGTTTTGATCTTGTAACGACCTGTTATCAGTAGACGGGTCCAAATGTTGTAAGGCACGATAGTGCCTGAAGTATCTTTTACAATTGAACTTTCTGTGAGTTCTGGATTTTTTTGAGCACTTGAAGTGCAAGAAAAAATTACAATAACAAATACAGTTAGAAGAAGTTTCCTCATAAAAAAACTTAATGCAACCAAATATAAAAACTAAATCCTGAAAGAAACAGTTGTTAGATCACTCTTTTGACTGTTGCTCAATAAATGATCTTATAAGAGTATTCTCTTCACTTTTAATTCTTCTTAGAATGCCAGCCTGGTGATTGATGATAGTAGTGTCTTTATCAAACGGCATTCTTTCATACATCTTACCTCCGGTGAAATGACAAGGCGAACAATTTTTTATAAGTATGGGTTGTATTTGCCTGTCGAAATAAATAGTATCTTTTATTTCTGTTATCTGTTCTCCAATAACAACAGTAGCCGGTGGATTTTTAATATTGAAAGTTAGCCATCCAAAAAGAAGAATAAAGCAACATGTAAAAAGAAGTTTCATCTTTTACCGGTTTATCTCTTTAAAGGTACATTGCAAAAAAGCCAATCCAATGGCCGCTCAACACAATTTTTATTACTTAAATTGAACAACCAAAACGGCACATCATGAAGTGGATATTATTTTTAGTAGCATTGTTTTTGTTTTCTTGTTCTGAAAAAAATAAAACGGATGAATCAATTGCTGAAAAAATCTCCGGGGGGAAATGGCTTGATCTTACCTATGATTTTTCTGATAAAACTTTGTATTGGCCAACGGCAAATGGATTTAAATTAGATACAGCTTTTAATGGAGTTACTTCTGCCGGATTTTATTATGAAGCATACAATTATTGCGCGGCAGAACATGGAGGCACTCATCTTGATGCTCCATCACACTTCGCAAAAGGCAAATGGAGTGCTGATCAAATTCCATTAGATAGATTAACTGGGGAAGCTGTAGTTATCAATGTCTCAAACAACGCATTAAAAAACCCAGATTACCTGATTACCGTCGCTGATATAGAAGCATGGGAAAAAACGAATGACAAATTGCCGGATAATGTTATTGTTTTATTTCACACTGGTTATGGATCATTTTATCCTGACGCAAAAAAATATCTTGGTACAGATGAAAGAGGTGCGGATGCTGTTGCAAAACTTCATTTCCCTGGCATTGATCCTGCTGCTGCGGAATGGTTAATAAAAAACCGAAAGATAAAAGCAGTTGGTTTAGATGTTGCAAGTGTTGATTATGGACAGTCAAAAGATTTTAAAACGCACCAGATTTTATATGAACAAAATGTCCCGGGGTTTGAAAATGTTGCCAACCTTGACAAGTTACCGGTGAAAGGAGCATTTGTTATTGCGTTGCCAATGAAAATAAAAGGTGGGAGTGGAGGACCTTTGCGTATTGTAGCTATTGTACCTGGTGAATAATAATTCTTTTATTACAAAAAATTATTTTCATCATCAGGTTCTTGAACATGATCCCTCATGTATTTTATTGTAAGCAATCCACCCACAGCATCAATAAGAAAATGCAGGATCATAACTATCAATAACGAGCCCGAATAAATAAAGAGATAACCAAAGAATACGGCAAGAAAAAATATTTTCAATACAGCTTTAGCTCCCTGATAAAAATGGGCGATGCTGAAAGCCAGCGCTGGTAAAAGAACAGCGATCATTTGCTGGTAATTATATCCTTCAAATAAATACCAGCAATAATTAATAAGATAACCGCGATAAACAATTTCTTCAAAGATCCCGGCACTGAAACATAACAGCAAATACTCAGGCAGCTCACTATTTTTTGTTGGTAAAAATGGTGTTCTTTTTTTCCAGTTATCAACTGTTTTATCAATTTCTTTTTTTGACGAAAGAGTCAAAGCCGTATCGAGCAAATAGATCAGCACAAAAATAATTGCAAGCCACCACCATGATCGAAAATTGACGGGTTGCGTTAAACCAAGTTCGGCCAGGGGCCTTTTAAATACCAACCAAATTGAAATTACTATGGCGCCCATAATAAAAAGAGAGAAGCTGCCTGAAATATAAATTCGCTTTTTCTGATCGCTGTTGAAATAAATAAGTGATGATCCTTTTGTTCTTTGCCGGGCAGCATACAAAGGAATGGCTATACAAAAAACAAAAGCAATGATATGATCAACCCAATGCGGGAATTTATCCATCATTTTTTTGTTTAGATAAACCGATCAGTTTTTCATGTAACCCGACCACCTGTGGTATTAATAATTGCTGTTCATCATTAATGAGTAAGAAATCACATTTACTCATTTTTATATCTTCATCAAGTTGTTGATTCATTCGTTTTAGCACTTCTTCACGATTTACTTTATCTCTTTCCATTGCTCGTTTAATTCTTAATTCTATTGGCGATGAAACGCCAATTACATAATCAAGCCTGTCAGAAACTTTTGCTTCAAATATCAAAGCTGCTTCATGAATTGCATATGGAGTCGTTTGCTGTTGCATCCAGGCTTCACTATCTTTTTTTGTTACAGGATGTACCAATTTATTAAGCAATTCAAGTTTCGCCGAATCGGAAAATACAATTGAAGAAATATACTTACGATCAAGTATATTGTTTGAATATGCCTCTTTACCAAAAATATCTGTGATGGCAGATCTTAATTCTGCATCTTCATTCATCAATCTCTTTGCAGCGATATCAGCATAATAAACAGGAATGCCAAGCACTTCAAAAATTTGTGCCGCGGTGCTTTTTCCACTGCCAAGGCCACCGGTAAGACCAACACGTAGAACCATGATTTAAAGATTAGAGAATGATTACGAGGAAAGTTATGAAGATGTTTTTTAACGGTATAAACAAAAGAGGAAATCAGTTCCCTAATTTCCTCTTAATCTTATAAAATCTTATTTAGTCGTGGTTCTATTTTTTATCAGCAGTCGCAGGTTTGTTTATAGCAGCAGTCATTTCCATACTGATTGATGCTTTCTCCATTTTTATATAGCTGCCTGGGCTTACTTCAAGATTAATAGTGCCGTCTTCATTTACTTTATTTACGGTGCCATGAATTCCAGCTATAGTTACCACTTTAGCTCCTCTTTGCAGATCTTCAATGAATTTCTTTTGATCTTTTTGTTTTTTAGTTTGTGGCCTTATAAAAAATAACCAAAAAACAAGAATGATCATTCCCATAAACACCAGGGTGGTAGTACCACCACCAAACATGCCGCCCCCTGAAGAACTTGAACCGGCTTGTAATAAATAGATATACATTTATTTTATTTTTTAATGAATCAGCTTTTTGCTTTTACTTCAACATGGAACGATAGTGTGGTCATTGCAGGATCGAGGTTTGCAAATACGTTCACCTGCTTTGATTGCGTACCTTGTTTTCCAGAACTATTAAAAGATGCTTTGATCACACCTGATTCTCCCGGAGCAAAAGGCTTTTTGGGCGTTTCAGGAATTGTGCAGCCGCATGAAGCACTTACGTTTGAAATAACCAATGGTTTGTCGCCAACATTTTTAAAACGGAAACTAACATCAAGAGTTTTGCCTTCTTCGATCTTTCCAAAATCTTTATCTATACCATCGAGCCATTCAACTTTTGTTAAAGTAGCCGGATCAACAGTATTTTGTTGGCTGGCAGTAGCCGTATTGGTTGCAGTCGCAGTGCTTACTGCTTCATTTGTTGTCGGGGCTGTGTTGGTAGAACTTGCTTCAACTTTTTTGTCTGCCTCTTTACATGATGCTATTGTAATGGCGGCAGCGAGTACAATAAGGATCTTTTTCATTTTTTATTGATTTTGAAGATTGCAAATGTAAGTGAAAGCTTTGAGTATAAAAGTTTAGGTTGTTAAATACTGGTGAAACGCCATCACTATACCTTTTTGTAATCTACTTTTTGCATCTTACCTTCTGCCACAAGTTCTTTATGAATATTATCAAGGATACCATTTACAAATTGACCGCTTTGCGGTGTACTGTATTCTTTAGCCAGATCTATATATTCATTGATGGTAACTTTCGGAGGTATGGTTTCAAAATAAAGAAATTCAGCTACGCCCATTTTCATCAATATCATATCAAGCAAGGCGATTCTTTCCGGATCCCAATTTTTCAACTTAGGAATGATAAGAGTTTGCAGGTGTTCGCTTTTTTCATGTACAGTTTTTAAAAGATTGATTGCAAAATCTTTCTTCTCGCCGCTTATCATTTCTTTAAAATCTGCACTTCCCGGTTTTTGCAAAAGATTTACCAGAAGTTGGATCACCATTTCACCATCATCTTCCCAATTAGAAAAATTTTCTTCTATGTATGAAGTAAAATTTTCATCAGCAAGCAGCATTTTATCCAACACGAACTCAAGCATTTCTTTTTCTTCTTTATTATCTCTGCCTTGTTTGCTGATGTAAGCTTTATATTCAGGAGTTTCCGCAAGACGCAAGTAAGCTTTCCGAACCAGGTCTTTGTTGATGATGAGTTGAGGTTTGGTTTTCGCCAAAGCCTCTTTAAATGACGGGTCCTCCAATATTCTCCACAATATTTTATTACCGGATAATTTAGTATTAACATGAAGATCTTCAAAAGAGGGAAGATGCTTGCCGGCACGTTGATGAGAATCAGTTTCCGCGTAGCGGCATACTTCAGTTAAAAAAAAGGTGAGGTGAACAAAAAGTTGGCGGGTTTGGTCAAAATGATTTTGGAGGATCCTTTGCGGTTCTCCTGGTTTTATATCGGATTCAAGGGTAGATAGGTTGTACAGCGTCTGCATCACTTTTACCCGGATATTTCTTCTGCTGATCATCTTTTAAGAACTGTTTGGGCAGCGAAGATAAGTCAATCA
>Ga0105249_10005692_pt1 | contig 10776 bp, 10 predicted proteins | sample KBSS44metaG_FD_81522 | JGI IMG/M metagenome (GOLD analysis project Ga0105249, IMG submission 81522) | Switchgrass rhizosphere microbial communities from Kellogg Biological Station, Michigan, USA - KBS S4-4 metaG | ecosystem: Host-associated > Plants > Roots > Rhizosphere > Soil | place...
CTAGCTCCCGGCGACGAGCGGCCCACCGGACTTGCGCGCCCGGAGCAGCTTGAAGCCCTCGAACCAGGCGATGCTGAAGAGGCCGGCGACGAGGCAGAGAACGACGTCGTCCAGGTGGAGCTTCGAGAAGGCGAAAAGGTGTCGAACCGCCGGAACCGAGAGCAGCAGGATGAGGAACACGACGGCGCCTCCCAGGACCCACGGGAGGGCGCCGTTCCGGGACCGGAGCGACTGCACGATCGTGCGCGTCCGGCTGCGGTTGGCGAGGATCAGGGCCAGGTTGGAAACGATGAGGGTCGTGAATGCCAGCGCCCGGGAGTCCTCGGCCCCCTGGCCCCGGTAGAACGCCACCGCGAAGACGGCGAGAACGATGGCCAGCACCGCGAAGCCCTGAAGGAGCCCGAGGATCACGATGTCCTTCGAGAAGATGGGTTCCTCCGGATGGCGCGGCGGCCGCTTCATCACGTCGTCCTCTTCCGGCTCGGCTTCGAAGACCAGGGAACAGGCGGGGTCGATGATCAGCTCCAGGAAGACGATGTGGACGGGCATCAGCACGAGAGGCCAACCGAAGAGAACGGGCAGAAGCGACATCCCCGCGATCGGGACATGGATCGCAAAGATGTAGGTGGCGGCGTTCCGGAGGTTGTCGAAGATCCGACGGCCCGACCGCACTGCGGCCACGATCGAGGCGAAGTCGTCGTCGAGCAGGACGAGGTCCGCGGCTTCCCGGGCCACGTCGGTGCCGCGCTGGCCCATGGCGATGCCCATGTCCGATGCCTTCAACGCCGGCGCGTCGTTGACGCCGTCGCCGGTCATGGCGACGACCTCGCCGTTCGCCTGGAGAGCGCGGACGATCCGCAGTTTCTGCTCGGGTCTCACGCGGGCGAAGACCTCGACCGACCCGATCCGCCCGCGAAGCGAGTCGTCGTCCACTCCATCGAGCCCCGCGCCCGTGAGGACGACGACCGCATGGTCACGCGCGAGACCGATCTCCCGCGCGATCTGGACCGCCGTGACCGGATGGTCTCCCGTGATCATCACCACCCGGATGCCGGCCTGCCGGCACTCGCGGATCGCCGCCGGGACTTCCGGACGGATGGGATCGGCGAGCCCGAGAAGCCCGGCGAACTCGAAGTCGAAGCGGTCCTGCGTCTCGGGGAGGTCGGCTCGATCGAATGTTCCGCGCGCGACACCGAGCACGCGAAGTCCTTCAGCGGCGAGAGCTCCCACCGCGTCCCGGAGCGAATCCCTTGCCGCCGGCGCCAGCCTGCAGAGCTCCGCGATCGCCTCGGGGGCCCCTTTCGCGGCGATGACTCGACGTCCGTCCGCGGGCGAATTCCAGACGTGGGACATGACGAGGAGTTCCGGGGAGAGCGGATAGGCCCGGGCGAGCTCCCATGCTGCCGCCGGCGGCCCGGGGAACTCGGGTCCGGCCCGCGGGCCGAGAGAGCGGATTGCCAGCTCCATCGGGTCGAACGGATCCGGCTTACTCGCGAGCACTCCGAGACGAACGACCTCGCGAAGAGGCTCGTCGAGCGGCTCTGCCCCGTCGGGCACGTCGTGAAAGCTGCCCATGGCGTAGATCCTCTGCACCGCCATCCGGTTCTGCGTCAACGTTCCGGTCTTGTCGACACAGAGGACGGTCGTGGCGCCGAGGCTCTCGATCGCTGGAAGTCGCCGGGTGAGGACCCGCCGGCGCGAGATGCGCCACGCGCCGATCGCGAAGAAACCCGTCAGGATGACGGGAAACTCTTCCGGGAGGACCGCCATGGCGAGCGCCAGGCCCGCGAGAATGCCCTGGAGCCAGCTCCCCCTCGTGAGGCCATAGAGAACCACCACGGCGCCGCAGAGGGAGAGACCGACGACGGCGAGGCGGTTCACGAGACGGCCGATCTCCCGCTGGAGACGGGTCCTGCCGGTGGAGATCGATTCGAGGGAGCGGCCGATCCTTCCGATCGCGGTGCGAGCGCCGGTCGACTCGACGCGGGCCACGGCGTCGCCGGAGACGACGAGGGTGCCCGAGTAGACAGATCCGGGATCATCGTTGGCCGGCTGCCCGGACGCATTGCCGCCGCGCGCGGTCTTGCGGACCGGAAGGGACTCGCCCGTCAGCAGCGACTCGTCCGCCGCGAGGTTCGACTCCTGGAGTATTCCCGCGTCGGCAGGGACGCGGTCCCCCTCGGACAGAACCAGCAGATCCCCGGGAACGACCTCGCGGCCCGGAATCCTCCGGCGGGCGCCGTCACGAATCACGAGTGCGCGCGGGCTCGAGAGGTCGCGGAGGGCCTGGAGCGCTCGCTCGGTGCGGCGATTCTGGAACAGGGAAATCGTGATGACGACGAGAACCGACGAGAGGAGCACGATCGCCTCGGTCCGGTCACCGAGGATCAGGTAAATCGCGCCGGCGGCGAGCAGCATCAGGATCATCGGCTCCCGCACGACTTCCCAGGCGGCTCGAGCGAACGTTCGCCGTTCCCCGGACGGCAGCTCGTTGTAGCCGAAGCGTCCCAGGAGGGCGGTCGCCTCGCTTTCGGACAGACCGCCTTGGCCGGGGGTTGGATCGACCGTGGTCAGCTCTGATCTTTCCGCGGGTCGGCTCTTCCGGATCAGGAGACTCGTCCCGCCGGGACGACCACGACCGGAATGGGGGAGCTGTGGATCACCTCCTGCACCGTGCTTCCGAGCAGGAATTCGGCTCCGCGGCCGCGACCCCGGGTTCCCACGACCAGCAGGTCATAACCCCGGGCCGCCTCCCGGCAGAGTCCCGGAGCGGGGTCGCTCCGGATCAGGCGGTAGGACTCGTCCCGCCGCCGGCCCACGACCTTGCCGAGACGGTCCCGGTAGTGCGCGGCGACGTCGCGGGCGAGTTGGCCCGGAGGACGTCGGAGCAGGTCCCCGCGTTCCTCGACCACGGCGGCCCGAATGTCGGAGACGGGGCGGACGTGGGCGATAGTCAGTTCGCCACCCGTCCGTTTGACCAGATTTCGCGCCGCCCGGACGGCCGCACGCGACTCCGGAGAGAAATCGACGCCGACGAGGACCCGAAGCGGCGAGTGCATCCTCCCGATTCTATTGCCGGGTCGAGCGAGCCTCGGTCGGCCGGTCGGGCAGCGCGTTCGGGGTCGCGACCGGATGCGCGTGTCCCGGCGGAACCGGAGATCGGAACTCGACGAGCGTCGTGGTTCCGTCGGCGGTGTTGATCCCGAGAGCGCCGAGAACGTCCTTTTCCGACGTCTCGAGCCAGACCGAGACCGGCGCCGCGACCGGGTGCTCCACGTTCTTACCCGGCATGCCTCCCAGATGGATCGAGATCGCGACCGGGTCGGCGACGATCCCTTCGAGGGGCAGTTCGCGCACTTCGACTTGCGCGCCGATTCGCGGTCCCAGAATCCAGACGGTTGTCGGCCATCCGGAGTGTTCCCTCGTAAAGCCCTCGAAAAACGTCGACCATTCGGCGCGCGGGATCACCCGGGTCCGCATCGGTTCGTCTCCTGTTCCGAGCAGACACCCGGCGGGCGAAGCCGCCGTGATGCAGATGAACCAGCTCCGGGAGGCCACCCCGCCGGATGATCCCCTCGGTTCGGAAAGGAGCCGTTCTGATGGAAGCCGATCTTCGCGAATCTCCCGTAGTTCCCGCCAGCCCTTCGCCCGGAATCGCCCCGCCCTCGGGAGTGCCGGAAGGGTACGAGAGCGACGTCGTGTTGAAGAATGGGTCGACCCTGCACCTGCGGCCGGTTCGCCCCGACGACGCTCCCCGCCTGATGGCTTTCATGCGGGGGCTGTCGCCCGACAGTCTCTACCTCCGCTTCATGGGCATGCCGCACCTCGATCTCGCACAGGCGGAGTCCCTCGCGAACGTCGACTACGAGAACGACTTTGCGCTCGTCGGCGAAACGCGCGCCGGAATCATCGCGCTCGGGCATTTTTTCCGCGATCCGAAGAGACCGGATCGCGCCGAGGCGGCCTTCACCGTCGCCGACGCGCTCCACGGGTTGGGAATTGGCACCAGCCTGCTCGACCGGCTCGCGCGCGTCGCGGTGAGCCGGGGCATTCAGACCTTCGAGGCCTCCGTCCTGGCCCGCAATCGCAAGATGGCCGCCGTATTCGTCGACTTCGGCTTCGAGGTCAAGCAAACGGTCCAGGCGGGGACCGTCTCTTTCGAGCTGTCGCTCGCTCCGACCGCGGAGGCCACGGAGAAGGCGGCCGGCCGCGCTCGTCACGCGGCCACCGCTTCGATGAAGGCCTTTTTCGAGCCGCGTTCGATCGCCGTGGTGGGAGCGGATCGAACGCGCGGCCGGATCGGCGCCGAAATCCTCCACAACCTCTGCGCCGGCTTTGCCGGTCGGATCTACCCGATCAATCCTCACGCGACCGAGATCCAGGGGCTCCCGGCCTACGCCCGGGTGACGGATGTCCCCGGTGAAGTCGATCTCGCCGTGATCGTCGTTCCGGCGGCGCATGTCGAGGCGGTCGTCGATGACTGCCTCGCGAAAGGGGTGAAGGCGCTCGTCGTGATCAGCGCGGGGTTCAGCGAAACCGGGAAAGCCGGGCGCGACCTCGAAGCGGCGCTCGTCGAGAAGATCCGCGCGGCCGGAGTCCGGATGATCGGCCCCAACTGCATGGGGATCCTGAACAGCGATCCCAGGGTCCGGCTGAACGCCACGTTCTCCCCGGTGTATCCACCCGAGGGTCGGGTCGCGATGCTCTCTCAGAGCGGCGCACTCGGGCTCGCCATCCTGGACCACGCGCGGCGTCTGAATCTCGGAATTTCGACCTTCGTCTCGGTCGGCAACAAACCGGACGTTTCCGGCAACGACCTCCTCCAATACTGGGAGGAAGATCCCCGGACCGACGTCATCCTGCTCTACCTCGAGAGCTTCGGAAATCCTCGAAACTTCGGGCCCATCGCTCGCCGGGTTTCGCGCTCGAAGCCAATCGTGCTCGTCAAGGCCGGCCGGTCGCGCGCCGGCGCCCGGGCCGCCTCCTCCCACACCGGAGCCCTGGCGGAGAGCGACGCGGTGGTCGGAGCGCTCCTCCGACAATCCGGCGTCATCCGGACCCGCACGCTCGAAGAACTCTTCGACGTGGCATCGCTCCTCGCGCACCAACCCCTGCCCGCGGGCAAACGGGTCGCGATCCTGACCAACGCGGGAGGGCCCGGCATTCTGGCCGCCGACGCGTGCGAAGCGTCGGGCCTGCCGCTCGCGACGCTCGATCCACAGACCGCTGCCGCTCTTCGCGCGTTCCTGCCCGCGGAAGCGAGCGTCGGTAACCCGATCGATCTGCTCGCGTCGGCTCCCGCGGAGACCTATCGGCGCGCGGTGCGGCTCGTGCTCGACGACCCGGGAGTCGACAGCCTCCTCGTGATCTTCATTCCGCCTCTGGTGACCGAAGCCGATGCGGTCGCGGCCGCGGTGGTGGGGGAGGCGAAGGATTCGACGAAGACGGTCCTCGCCACCTTCATGGGCGCAAAAGGGGCGCCTCCCGGTCTCGCCGGAATTCCGTGCTTCCCCTTCCCGGAGTCCGCCGTGGCCGCTCTCTCGCGCGTCAGCGATTACGCGGAGTGGCGCCGGAGGCCGGCGGGCGCCCCGCGCGAGCTCGCCGGCGTGCACGTCGACGACGCCCGCGACGTCGTCTCCCACGCCCTCGAGCGCGGCGAGCGCTGGCTGGCGCCCGATGAAGCGCGCTCGGTTCTCACGGCGGTCGGTATCCCGGTCGCCAAGTCCCGGGTCGTTCCGGGATGGATCGAGGCGCGCCGCGCCGCCGAGGAAATCGGGTATCCGGTCGCGCTGAAGGCGATCGGTCCGACCCTTCTTCACAAGAGCGACGTTGGCGGCGTGAAGCTGAACCTCCGCAACGCGCGGGATCTCCACCGTGCCTTCGACGAGCTTCAGGCGGATCTGGGCGACCGGGTGGTGGATTACCTGGTGCAGGAGATGGTCTCCGACGGCGTCGAGGTCATCGTGGGCGCGGTCTTCCATCGCACGTTCGGTCCGCTCGTTCTTTACGGAAGCGGCGGGACGCTGGTCGAGCTCCTCGGCGACACTTCCTTTCGCATCGCGCCGCTCGACGGGGCCGACGCGGAAGACATGCTGAACGAAGTGAAGGGAACAGCGCGTCTCCGCGGTTTCCGCGGCGCGCCGCCGCTCGACGAGCGAGCTCTCGCCGATCTCATCCTTCGTGTCTCGGCGTTGCTCGAGGCATGCCCCGAGATACAGGAAATGGATCTGAACCCGGTGAAGGTTCTGGAATCCGGCGCCCGCGTCGTCGACTTCCGGATTCGCATCGGGAGGCCGCCGGCGCCGTCGCGCTCTCGCCGAATCAGCTATTGAAGAGAAGAAAGGGAGAACCCATGTCCAACACGTCTGTCATTGACCAGGAGATCCCGGCCGAGCCGAAGGAGCGGACCACGATGAAAGCGTTCGTGATGCGGGAAATCGGGAAAGTCGCGCTCATGGACAAGCCGATCCCGACGATCGGCCCCAACGACGCGCTCGTCCGCACGACGGCTGCGCTCATCTGCACCTCCGACGTTCACACGGTGGGCGGCGCCATCGGTCCGCGCACGGATCGGACGCTCGGGCACGAGGCCGTGGGGGTCATCGAGAAACTCGGGTCGGCCGTCAGCGGACTGACGCCGGGGGAGCGGGTGACCGTCGGCGCCATCACCCCGTGCTGGAAGTGCGAGAACTGTCTCCGCGGTTTCCCTTCCCAGTGCGGCGAGGCGCTCGGCGGCTGGAAGTTTGCGAACGTCAAGGACGGCAACCTCGCCGAGTTCTTTCACGTCAACGACGCCGAAGCGAACCTGACCCCGATTCCCGACGACGTCCCGGACGACGTGGCGGTGTACACGTGCGACATGATGAGCACCGGTTTCATGGGCGCCGAGCACGCCGCCATTCCCATTGGTGGAGTCGTCGCCGTCTTCGGCGCGGGTCCGGTCGGACTGATGGCGATCGCCGGCGCGAAGCTCCTGGGAGCGGGACTCGTGATCGCCGTCGAGAGCGATGGGAAGCGTCAGGACTTCGCCCGTTTCTTCGGCGCGGATCACGTCGTCAACTTCTCGAGGCTCGATCCGGCGCTCGAGATCCTCAAGATCACTCACGGAAAAGGCGCCGACTCGGCGATCGAGGCCGTCGGAAATGCGGCGAGCTTCGCGGGTTGCGTTGCGGCGACGCGTCCGGGCGGCACGATCTCGAACGTCGGTTACCACGGGCACGGTGACGTCGTTCCGATTCCTCGCGTCGAGTGGGGCGTTGGCATGGCCGACAAGACGATTCGCACGGGACTCTGTCCCGGCGGACGGGAGCGAATGGAGAGGTTGCTCCGTCTGATTCAGAAGAAGCGGATCGACCCGACGCCGCTCACCACGCATCGTTTTCCGTTTCGCGACGTCGAGCGGGCGTTCGACATGATGCGGACGAAGAAGGACGGGATTCTGAAGCCGCTGATCCTCTTCTGAAAACGCGCTAGCGGACTTCCTCGAGCGGCGCCGCATCTCGTCGCTCGAGCTCGATCCGGTGGTAGTCGGCCAGGGCCCGGCGTACGATCTTCTGAAGGTTCTTCACCCGCCGGGCCGAGCGCCGGCGCTCGCGTTCATCCGAGCGGGCCTGGCGACGACTGACCGTTTCCCTCCACAGGAGATCCACCGAGCGTCGGAAGCGCGTGGACAGGAGCTCCGCCGTCAGGTTCAAGGTGTCCGCCACGCCCCGATTCTCCCCCCATTTCCGGCCAATTGCGATGCTGATTCGTTTGCATCATGGTCGCAAACGCCCGCATGCCTAGAGTTTCTTCGGCGGGAAAGGAAGAAGGTCCCGTCGGAGGTAACGATGCTCTCTCGGCGTCCCGGGCTCGTCCAGATCGCTTCGCTTCTGCTGATTTTCGGAGCGCCCCTCGCCGCCTCCCTGGCTCTGGAGCGGGCGGCCTCGTCGCATGCGTCCCGTTCCATGAAGTACTTCGACGTGCCCTCTCAGACAGCCGAGTTCATTGGATACTCGAGATCCATTTCGCTCACGCCGGCACAGCAGGGAGTTCGCGAGAAGGCTCTCCGCGCAATGGCTGCTCCGTGCTGCAAGAAATATCCCCTCGCGACCTGCTGCTGCGAGTGCAACCTCGCCAAGAGCGTATGGGGGCTCACGAATTTTCTGATCGTTCGGAAAGGCGCCGGCGCCGGCGAGGTGAAAGACGCAGTCGGCAGCTGGCTCGCTTTCGTGAATCCGAATGGTTTTTCGGGCGATGCGTGCGACTCCGCCGGAGGGTGCGCCCGGCGCTTCGCTCACAACGGTTGCGGAGGAATGGATGAAAGAAATCTCCTTACGGCGCGCTGACGGCGTCATTCCGCTCCCACCCCGGGGCGCGAAGGAACCGCGTCGCCTCCCCCCCGCGAAAAGGGAGCTGACGAGACGGGAGAAAGAGGTCCTGCAGTTTCTCGCGCTCGGGATGGGAACGTCGGCGATCGCGCGGCAGCTCGGGATCTCGACGGCCACCGTCCGGAATCACTCGCAGAGGATTCTCGCGAAGCTCCAGGTTCACAGCCGCCTCGCCGCGGTTGCTCGTGGTTACGCGATCGGACTGTTCGTCCCGACCGGGCGCCCGGCTCCAACGACGCCGGACGTCTGGGACCTCTGATCCGTCTCGAATTCGCCCGGGGAGGTGGGGAATGATCACGATCCTTCTCATATTCGCAATCGCGTTCGTTCTCTCCTGGGTTCCGGCGCTCGTGCTCTACCTCGTCGCGCGGCGCCGTGAGTCGGGGGACCGGGTCACGACGTGCCCGGAAACCAGGAAAACCGCGGTCGTGCGGCTCGATGCCGGGCACGCCGCCTGGACCGACCTCCGGGGAGAGAAGGAGCTGCGTCTCGAGTCGTGTTCCCGCTGGCCGGAGAGAGCCGATTGCGGACGGGAGTGTCTCCGCGAGGTGGAGACTGCTCCGGACGGGTGTCTCGTTCGCGAGCGGCTCGAATCCTTCTACCGCGGCGCGCGCTGCGCCCTCTGTGGCTTGTGGATCGGCTCACTCCACTGGTTCGAGATCCGACCGGGACTCCTCACGCCGGAGCGGCATCTCATTTCGTGGGTCGAGATCCCGGCGGCGGATCTGCCGGCGGCGTTGGCGGTCTCTCGCCCCGTCTGCTCGGACTGCTATGTCGCCAAATCGTTCCGGGAAAACGTCCCGGACAGCGCGACCGATGATGCACCGCGCCGGGTGAACCGGAAGAAGATCCATGCGTCCGGGCCGACGGCATGAGCGGGCTCCCCAACCATCAGGTGTGGCCCCGCGCCGAAGCGATCTCCCACCTTCGGGCGCAGCTGCTCGCGATGACGGACGAGGACCATTCGCTCTGCCAGGTCGCCGCCGACCGCCGGATTTTCTGCAACGGCTTCCGCCGCTGGAACGATGCGGAGTTCGATCGCGGTTGGAAGCGCTTCATCGGGCGCAGCACTCACCTGTCGCGCGTGCAGATGGAACAGTACGCAAATCTGTGGGAGCTCGCCGAGCAGGTGAGGCGGCGGGTCTCACTCGCCTGCGACGCCCAGACCGCGTCGTGCGGGCCTTGCCGCGGCTGGAACGAGTTCTCGAACGCGGACCTGGCACGCTTCTGCAACGATGTCCTCGGCGTGAACGTGGACGTCGTGGAGTGAAGAGCACGTCCCGGAGCTCCGTTTTCGAAAGAAATGCCGTTGGTGAGAATGCATCAGGCCAGACTCGGCGGCCCACGTTCTGATGGGTCTCGAATAAAGAGATTGATCGGCGAAAACAATCATAGAATGCAAATCGCTCAAATAGCGCATCTCAAGGTAGAGCCCTCTCGGTAGCCGGAGGAGTCAAAGATGATGCTGTTCCGACGTGCACTGGCGATGGCGATGACGGCTGGTCTCGTTTCCCTGACCGGAGCTGGTAAGCCGCCGACGAAGGTCGTCGCTCCACGCGGTGCCCCGCCCGACCAGGTCTACCCTCTGTCGGCGAAAGAGCACTACCTCGCTGCCGACCAGGCCGACTTCGCGCGGCCCGGCTACCACGTCAAGATCAACAGCGTGACGATCGGCGCCGACCGCAAGCCGGTGGTCGACGTCACTCTCACGGACGACCTCGGCGCTCCGCTCGACCGGAAGGGGATCGAGACGCCGGGCGTCTGCACGCTGAGCTTCATCATCGCCTGGTACAACGCGGCCACGCGCGACTACACGGCCTACACGACGCGCACGGTGACGAGCCCGATCACGAACGCGACGGCGGTGCAAGCCGCCGCCGACACGGGAGGCGTCATCAAGGATCTGGAGACCGGGCACTTCACCTACACCTTCGGGAAGGTTCTCCCGGCCAACTTCGATCAGACCAAGACGCACTCGGTCGGCGCCTACGGGCGGCGCACGATGCCCGCCGACATCATGGACGGCAAGGTCTACATCGACAATGACGAGTTCGACTTTCGTCCGGATGCGCAGCCCGTCACCGAGAAATGGGACGTGATCCAGGAGAGGTTCGCCTGCAACCAGTGTCACGATCCGCTGCAGGCTCACGGCGAAGTGCGGCAGGACGCCAAGCTCTGCGTCCTCTGCCATTCCCCTCAGACATCCGACCCGGACACCGGCCGCACCGTCGACATGCGGGTCCTGATCCACAAGATCCACCGCGGCCCGAACCTGCCGAGCGTGCAGGCGGGCACGCCCTACGTCATCATCGGGAATCAGGGAGCGGTGAACGACTTCTCCCACACGACCTATCCCCAGGACATCCGCAACTGCCAGAACTGCCACGAGGGAAGAAACGCCGCGCAG
>Ga0105249_10005696_pt1 | contig 10773 bp, 5 predicted proteins | sample KBSS44metaG_FD_81522 | JGI IMG/M metagenome (GOLD analysis project Ga0105249, IMG submission 81522) | Switchgrass rhizosphere microbial communities from Kellogg Biological Station, Michigan, USA - KBS S4-4 metaG | ecosystem: Host-associated > Plants > Roots > Rhizosphere > Soil | place...
AAATAAGTATCCTTGATCATGCTGCTGTAGAGGTAATTTTTATCTGCCAGCAATTCCGTCATTGCCCAATCATAATCTGGAAACCCCATTTTATGAAAGTTACCAAAAAACAAAAGATTAGTTTTTTTGTCGGCAATATCTTCTTTAGTGAATGTGCCAGAAGTGATATTGGGTCTTGTGGCAAGAATGCTGAATACAATAGCGGTGACACATACAATAACTAAAATACCAATCGGTATCTGAAGATTGGTGTCAGTTCCGGTCAAATCTTTAAAAACAGTACCGATTACAATAGATAAAATAATAGAGTTTACAGAAATCATGATATTGGCTTTCGAATCTGCCATCTGGCTTAAATTATTCTGGCTTTGTGCCACAATTCTGAATACCGTTGATACAGCTCTTTCGGATTGGGATTCTTTTTCTTTTTTCTTTTTTGCTTCCTCTAATTTTTTCTGCTCGTCCTCTGATAATCCTTTCACCTTCTCTTTTTCTTTTTCCTTCTGCCTGATCAATGCAGGTTTGTCTTCTTTCGCATTTTTTTTATCTGTTTTTTCATCCGGACCAACTTTTTCTTTTAGCTCCTGGAGATAGACTTGCTTTAACGGGTCCAGGTTTTCTTTTGCATAAGAAGTAAAATAATTATGCTTTGAGAGAAATTCGATATTCTTTTTTCTCCAGTCTTTCTTTGACAGGTCCATACTCCCAAAATCATTCAGTTCCTCCCGCAATAGTTTATTCTTTTCTTTAAAATCTCCGGTGCCCAAATGAAACAGATCTGCATCGCAAATGATCTGCTCGATCAGTAAAACTGGTTTTTGAGGAATACGGGTAGCATTGATACAGCCAATGACCTTGCTAATAACGGCTGGGCTTACCTGGCGATCATTTAAAAACTTTGTTGCGATTTCGACACTTGCATCCTCATGATTCAATGCACTGCCCGTGCTGTAGCCCGTATCATGAAACCAGGCTGCCATTAAAAGAGCAAAACGATCCTCATCAGCTAATTGATAATAATCAGCCATTACTTCAGAGGCTGCTACAACTTCCTGTGTATGTTGCAACGTGTGGAAATGAATAGATTTGTTAACTTTATTCAGAAATATATCAGAGACGAAATCCTGAGCTGCAGATAATATCTGGAATTGATTTTCGGTCATGCTATAAAGATATATTTTTTAAATTTAATTAAAATTAAGCGATGCAAAGGTTTAAATTTTTAGCCCGGGTATGTTATATCTTCTTTCTTTTTTTGTTTGTAATATCTTCCTGCAAGCCTAAAAATTTTGTTTATAAATCTCCTCCGCATTATAACTTTTCACAGCTTCTACCTCCTTATAAACTGGACTTACGAATTAAAGAAATTTCAGGTGTAATTTGGGATAATGTTCATGACGAATTTATTACGCATAATGATGAAAAGGGAATAATCTATTACCTTGATAAAAGTACAGCCGGAATTAAGCGTTGGTTTCAATTTAATGCCGCTAAAGGTGATTATGAAGATATTGCTATGGTGAAAAATGATTTATATGTTCTAAAAAGTGATGGAACACTTTTCAAAATAGCTACTGATAGTTCAGGAAGACAAACTGCTGGTGAAGTAGGTAAAATAGAACTAACAGGTTCTAACGATTTCGAAACCCTTTATTATGATTCGGATAAAAAAGCATTGGTGATGATCTGTAAGAACTGTGGCCAGGATGATAAAAAAACTGTTAGCGCATTTGCTTATTATCCCGATTCAGTTGGATTTGATACAAAGCCCCTTTATACTATAGATGCAAGCAAGGTAAAAGAACTTTCTCCAAGAAGCACTTCCAAATTTCAACCTTCGGCCGCAAGAATACATCCGGTTTTAAAGAAGTTATTTATTATTTCATCAGCAAGTAATCAATTAGTAATTGCTGATACAAATGGAAATGTTGAATCAGTTTATATGCTTGCAAAAAAAATATTTCCGCAACCTGAAGGACTAACTTTTAAAAGTAATGGAGACATGTATATTTCAAATGAAGGTGTTGCTTCTAAAGGGACTCTGCTAAGATTTGCATACATACCTTAATCATCCAGTTTTTCATCTTTACGGGCTTTGCGGGCAATATATCTTTTTTCAATCCGGTGAATAATCCGCAATGATAACACCACCCATATAAAACCTACGCATAATCCTGCAATGACATCGCTTGCATAATGGACACGCAGATAGATACGGCTAAAGCTGATCAATAGAATAAGTATGATGAGAGAAATTATTAAAAGTGTACGCAGCCATTTTTCTTTTACTTCATGCCAGACGATGTGTATAAAAAGACCATAAAAAACAACACTGATCAAAGCATGCCCGCTGGGAAAGCTATAACCACTTATATCGCCGATCAACTGAATCTCCGGTCGTTCGCGTTGAAAATAAGCTTTCAATGAAAAGCTTAATGCAACACTGCTAAGTGATAAGGCCGCGATACGGATAGCAAACCATCTGTGTTTTTTGTAAATAAAGTAAGCGAGCAATAAAAGGTTAAGGGGGATGAGCAATGTATGTTTCCCCAAAAATGTAATGAACCGCATGAATTTCGTAAGATCCGTTGAAGTGAAAGGCGCAACTGCCTTGAAAACGTTTTCATCAAATTTTGATCCCTGGACTATAAACACCATTCTTGCTGCATATACAAAAACAATCACCGCGAGTAAAAGAAGCAATACAAATAAAAACTCAATTGTAAATATTGAGAGCCAGGACTTCTTTTTTTGTACGGTTGTCGTCGTTTGATCCATACTTAATTGTTTAAATGATCAGATCTTTAGTGCAAATAATTCCATCATTTCATTTTTTCCTTTCAGATCCACCATGCCCATGCTTTCACTTTGCCATTCAGCTAAATCAAGCATATCGATTATATCTTTTGATACCAGGAATTTTTGATTCAGATCTGTACATGCACTTCGTATCCTTGATGCTGTATTGATCGTATCGCCACTCATCACTAATTCTTTTTTTGCGATACCAACTTGTCCAACGGTAACTTTTCCTACATGCATACCCGCCTTGTACTCGGGAAGTATATCATAGTTCCTGCTGAAAACATTTGTGTTAGTATTGATCACTTTCCGGGATTCGATCAAAGATTGGATAGCACGTTTTGCATTCTCTTTTGAACTGGGCCACCAGGCAACGATTTCATCCCCTACATACTGATAAATGCGTCCATGATGTTCCATGATACCTGCAGAAATACAAAAAATAAAATCCCTGATGAACTGAAAATATTTATGGTTGAGTTTTTCAGCAATAGGAGTGGAATTGCGCAGATCAAGAAAAAGAATGATCCTTTCTTCTTCCTTTGGCTGAAGATAACGGCCAGCCATAATACTTACAAAAACACCCGGTGAATATTTTTCATTTATTTCCAGCGCCAGTTGTGTCAGCAGGAACAGAATGACCCATTCAGTCATTTTGGGTAGTGCCCATTCTGGGCGAAAAGTATTTACTACGAACCTATTAAAGGCCGCATCAATAGTACGGCCGCCTATTAATAACTCATAAGAGATATAAATAAATAAATTCATTATAACAGCAGCAAGCAAAAGAATGGCAGTTTTAAAAAGAAGATTTATCCATAATGAAGAGCTGTGGAAATATTTTCTTAATACAGAAACAAGTAAAAATCCAATTATAAAACTCAGCAGGAACACATTCAACTCCCGAAGTGTAATGGCTCGATTAGTGCTTATTTCATTTCCATATTTATAAGGGAGAACAGATATGCGAACAAGAAACAGGTCAATTAATGTCCAGCTTATAGCAATAATTAAAATGATTGGCAACTCCCGTTTGTTTACAACGGAGCCTCTTGGTAATATAAGTTTAGACACACTCATCAGAAGATAATAGGAGCCTCATCGCAAAAGCAACTCAATATTGAAGCTAATTTCAGGCCGGATTAAAAATTCAGTTTTATTTTGGTACCGACAACTACATCGAACTTGTTTTCGTGCGGGGTAAAACCTACAGAAGCAGATATCATAAATTTGTTGTACGGGATAAAATAAATACCTGTTCCATAGGCGTTATGCCAGCGTCTTGAATTTTCACCTTTCAGCCAGACCCGGCCTGCGTCATAAAAACCTATTAAGCCAACGGGCCCGGGGACCAAATATGATTTCAGGTTAAATAATTTCAATCTTAATTCGATACTGCCATAAGCATTAGCACGGCCAAGATACCTGTTCCTTCTAAAGCCATGCAGATTGTCATTTCCTCCAATGGGCAGTGCCTGGAAAAATTCAAATGATTTGTTGAATATTCTCCCAGCACCAAGACCCACTACTGCGATTAGCCTGGCAGGATCGTTCAGGCTCGCATAAATTGTCATATCCGAAGTAAGCTTCGTAAATGCATTGCTGGTTTTGGTAATGCCGGCCACAGAAAGAATTTCATTTGTCCAGATTATACCCCGTGTCGGAAACAATTCATTGTTGCGGTTATCAAACTTCATAGCAAGCTTGACGCCGAGATATGTCTTTTTACTATAGATGTCAGCAGAGTCAAGACTTACTGAAGAAGGGTTGCCTAAAATTGAACCGGCATTATCGCTGTATTGATTCCAGTAGTGAAAAATATAGGGGCCGGCCATCAAATGAAGTCGTTCAAAAACGCGGCGACGTATCAATGCCTGGAATTCAAAAGCATTGAAGTTGGTCCGGTAATAATTATAATTGGTCTTGGAGCCGTCAATTAGTTTTATTTCATTACCTAAACCAAAAAAGTTATTTACCTCAGGATAGCCTAATTCAGTTTTTAACAGAAGATCGATATCCCGTGTAATATGATTGATCTCTCCATTATAACGGAAACGAAAAGCTTTTCGGTCGGTAGAGTAATAAACATTTAATTTCTGATCGGATGCATAAGGATCATTTCGAAAACCATACGTTCTTTTTGAAAAACCTGCTCCCACAATAAAACCATCGTCAGAGTTGACTCCAATTTGAATTCTTGGAAATTCTGTTTTGTTATACTGGAAGCCAAGAATACTATAACTGTTAACAGGAGGATCTTTTGCAAAACGGTTTTTGGTATGACTGGTATTTTTAATGTAATTGCCTTCCACATTCATATCATAGATCAGGTTCTCTACAGTGCCGCGAATATTGAATGTGTCATTTCCCCGTCCGCCGATTATACGGATCTTGATCCTGGATTTGGCATTTTCCTCAATGTCAAAAACATCATCCTCACCCAATCCATATAACCGTATCTCCCTGGTGTTGGATGGTTCGAATATCCTGTCGTACATAAGAAAGCTTGTATCGCTTCCCGCTTCTCTTGCATATACTCGTACCTGCAGGCCGCTGCCATTATTGCTTACTTTAAAATATTCTTTTTGGTTACTGCCGACAACATTCACTTGCCTGGAAATAAATTTATAATATCTCAACCCGGCCTTTAATAAAGCATTCCGTCGGCTTTCTAATTTTTCTGTAAATGCTTTACTGCTTAGTGTATAAATTTCCGGCGGAAGTGTTTTTACAGCTGCAGTAATAACACTATCACTAAGGTTCTTTTGAAACTCTGTAATTGTTTTTTCCCATTCTTTTATATCGAGGTCGGTAAGAAAAAGACGATCAAAATCCCGCGACGCATAACCTAACCAATTAACGTTTGGAATATCTTTTCTAAATCCGGCGAGGAATGGCAACAGGTTTCTGCTGGACGCTTTCAGCAGTTTTCCATCTGAATAAAAGTAAGCCTGGTCCCTGTCGCGTGGTATAGGGTAATATAGTTTCCCTCGGCCTGTATCACTGGTTGCCCAACGCCATTGATCAAAGTGCCTGTCAAAATCACCAACAAGAATATCAAGCAATCTTGCTCGTAGCACAGATAACTGATCAGCCCGGTGATAATTATCTTCAACTAATTTGTCAAAGACCTTTGCAGTGCTTCTTGTATCTGCTGCCCCAAACGCAGCATCTCTTTCTTCCAGCAAGCATACCGTATTAGCAAATGCAGGTTGATAAAAACCCAACGAAGGATCATCGGGTACAAAAAACAATTGGGGATGCGGAACAGCAATACCTAATGGTTTAGCCATTGCCGGAATAGTAAGGGCTCCGTAGGGATGTTCAGCAGGAATAAATTCCCGCAAAAGACTTAGATCCAATGCACCTCTGAAACTTGCAGGCAGTGCGCCGGTTGGGATTTTATCAACTGAACGTAATACCCATTCTTTACCATTTTTATCCTTTAGGCGTAAAGACCTGGTTTGCTTACCACCCCCTGAGCTTATAATATTAAACCCACCGTGTTCTTTAGCGATATTAAAAACTTTCATTTTAACAGGTGCAGACCATTCCGGCCGATAATTCTGACCTACAACAAATTTTTTAAACCCACTAATTGGCGGGTATTTATCACTGGCAGAAATAGAAACAGAATCTTTGTACTTGATATTCGTAATATTCACTTCTCTTTTTGCTGAGTCGCCTTGTGGTTCAGGTATAGAAGCGAAATTCAGCAGCGTAGTATGGAAAGGATTGCGCACCGAATCTTCCACTGTATAAAATGATAACGTTACATTTTTATTGGTCGATACTTCCATTACTGCAAAACCAGTTTTGGATGCAGCAAAAGGACTTTTTTTACTTATAGATAGACGGTTGACCTTACAACCACCGCCGCTCACAATATAATTATGACTGCTATCCTGGATCAGTTGCAATCCATGATCATGCCCGGCAACAAAAATGAGATTGGGATGCGATTTTACAGCCTCTGTTACCTGGTTGATCATATTGGCATAATTAGGGTGCTTCAGATCCTGCGGTGTCCCAAAAATGCTTCTTGCAATAGGATATATAGATCCTAAAACAGGCAGAGGAATGTACAAATTGGGTTTAATGTCAGTAAAAGGGAATATATGTTGTTTTAGCGGAAAGAATCCGCCATGTACACTATTGCTTTTAAATGGATGATGACAGGCAAGCAAGACTAGTTTCTTTGAATTTCGATTCACCATATCTTCGAGCTGACTAAGCAATTCTTCTTCAGTTTTGCAATCACAATCGGATTCAATTCCCGGTTTTTCATATTGATGGATCCACCACTGGCTGTCGAAAATTATAATGGCAACGTCATTGCCGAGATCCACTTCTACCGGACCGGGGCAACCATCTTTAGGAAAGAATTGAACATTGGGTTTATTCAATACATCAACATAAAGTTGTTCCCGGATGATTGTTTCATAACCAACCCTGCCGCCGTTTCTCCAGTCGTGATTACCGGGTATCATCACTACTCTTGCTTCTGTATTTTCAACTATGGATAATTGAGTATCTAAAACTGCTTTGGCCCGGTTAAAAGTAGGAGCCTGGTCATCCGGAAGACCTGTATCATATAAATTATCTCCCAGGTAAAGCACGGTGGTCTTCTTATCCAACTTGATCAGGTTTCTTACAGCTTCAACAACCGGGTGCCTGCCATTGGTCAATTCACCGGCATCACCAATCAATACAATACGTTGACTAATTGTATCTGTTTGTGCGATCAGACAAAGTTGTAACCCCAATAAAAAACAAAGTCCAAAAATTTTTCTCATCATGATAAAGCCATTCATTGTTTCAGCAAATAAAATTCCAATTTAAGTAAATTTCAATTTAGATGCTTGGACCTGGACATGGATTTAGATTTGCTTTACAATATTTCCTGAACAGTCTGTAATACAAATGCATGAGATACACTTGTCTATTTTTTTAAAAATCGTATCTTTTCAAATTGATAGCCCCTATCTTTCCATTTATAACCAATCAAACCAACGAACATGAGATATTTATTGACTATCGTTTTTGCACTATTCATTTGGACGGCAAAGTCTTTTGCCCAGACTGATTCAGCCACATCTGTGGGATCAGATAAGTTTAAGACAAATAAGTCGAAAAAATTCTGGATGGGAGCCAACTACAGAACGGAATGGAAGACACCTATTACTGTTCCTGTGCTTCACCTGGCTACAGAAAAGGGAGGATTAAAACCCGTAAAACGCGGCGGTGGTAAACAAACAAAATCATTAAGGGTGGAAGACCCGAATGGAAAGCAATATACGCTTCGCTCAATTCAAAAATTTATTACCAGTAAAACATTGCCCGGTGGTTTTGAAAGTGAAGCCGCGGCCGATCTGGTCCAGGATGGAGTATCTGCTTCATATCCATATTCGGCTTTGTCAGTTTTGCCATTGAATGATGCAGCAGGCATACCGCATGGAGAAGTAAAACTGGTTTATATACCTGATGACCCGGCTCTTGGTGAATTCCGGGAGGACTTTAAAAACATGCTTGCCTTTTTAGAGGAAAAAGTACCGGCGCCCTATGATAAGGATTATGACTCAGACGAAGTGATAGATAAATTGAAAGATGATAATGATAACAATGTTGATCAGCTTGCCTTATTACGCATAAGAATTCTGGATATGTTCGTTATGGATCTCGACAGGCATGAAGGACAATGGACATGGGTTGCTAAAGACAATGGGAAAGGAAAAACTTTTATCCCGATCGCTAAAGACAGGGACCAGGCATTTTATACAAACCAGGGCGTATTACCGGGTATTGTAAAATGGCCATGGCTGGTTCCGCAGTTAGAAGGTTTCAAAGCGAAAGCACATAATATTGATCGTTTCAATTTTGCTGCACGCAATTTTGACCGGTTCTTCCTGAATGGATTGACTGAACAACAATGGAGAGATGCCGCAGAGATGTTCAAATCCCAAATGACGGATGCGGTGCTTGAGAAAGCAATTGACCAACAACCCCGGGAGATACGTCATATAACAGGAGATAAAATACTTGCAACGCTGAAAGAACGTCGTAATTATATTGTCGATGAAGTGATGCAGTATTATCGCTTTTTGGCTGAGACTGTAAGTATAACCGGTAGTGATAAAAAAGAATTGTTTGAAGTGAATAATAACAGCAATGGTTCAACCCAGGTTACGGTGTATAAAATAACCAAGGAAGGAGAGCAATCCATCAAAATGTATGACAGGACATTTACTCATGCCGGGACAAAAGAGATACGTTTATATGGAATGGGCGGTGAAGATAAGTTTACAGTAAAAGGAAGTAACGGCAATATTAAAGTAAGAATGATCGGTGGAATGGGCGACGATGAATTTGAAAATACAGCCAATGGACGTGGTGGTATTGTTTATGATTCTGCCGCAGAAAACAATAAAGTATCAGGACAATTCAGAAATAAAATTTCAAACGATACTTCGGTTAATAAATTTGATTTTCTTGGATTTAAATACAATCAAACGATTCCGTTTATTTCCGCCAACTTTAATTCGGATGATGGAGTATTCTTAGGGTTTTCATTAAAGTTTATACGCCATGGATTTAGAAAAGAACCTTATAAAACAATGCATAGCCTGGTCATTAATCATGCTTTCGCGACAAATGCATGGAATTTTAAATGGGGAACTGAATTGATCGGAGCGCTGGGAAAGAATACAGATGTCTTGTTTAATGCCGATATCAAATCACCCAGCACGACAACAAATTTCTTTGGTTATGGCAATTCGACAGTGTTTGATAAATCAAACGCAAATCCCGAAAAAAAGAAATTCAGATATTATCGGGCCCGTTATTCATTGGGAGATGTTTCATTACTGTTGAGAAGGAATTTCGGTAAAAAAGTGAATATAACTTTTGGTCCGGCGTATCAATATTTTCATTTGGAGGCTGATGAAAATTTTTCAAGATATATTACAACCTCTCCGCCGGGTATAAATCCTGCAACATTATATGCTAAACAGTCATATGGAGGCGGAATTTTCACATTGAATGTAGATACCAGGAATCATCCTGCATTAGCTTATAAAGGTATCACATGGAATACATCAGTCAAGGTATTAAAAGGCTTAAATGATGAAAGCTATGATGTAACGCAGTTGCGTTCGGATTTTGCATTTTACCTGCGTCTTAGCAAAAATCTGGTGTTAACATCCCGTTTTGGTGGCGGACATAATTTTGGTGACTTTGAATTTTACCAGGCACAATTCCTTAATTCTTTGGATAATCTCAGGGGATATAGAAAATATCGCTTTGCCGGTGAATCAATGGCCTTTAATAATACAGAATTGCGTATTCGGTTTGGTGATTTTAGAAGTTACCTGTTCCCCGGTTCAATCGGAATGGTTTTATTTCACGATATCGGAAGGGTATGGCATGATCTTGACGGAAGCGACTCATGGCATTCAGGCTATGGTGGCGGAGTATGGATCGCTCCGTTAAAACGATTTGTAATAAGCGTTATGGTCACATCATCTAAGGAGAGCACATTGCCTTTAATTGGATTTGGCTGGCAGTTCTAAAGAAAGTTTTTAGTTAAATATCTTAGGGGATAGAAGAATATTCTATCCCTTTTGTATTTATGCATATTTGGTGATCCGGGGAGACTTGATGCAAAACAACCGGATTGTATTTATCCAAAAGGAAAGATTAAATTTGAATAATATAACCCCTGTGGGGTTCGAGGTAAGGACTCTGCTAATGTTCATAGCAGATACTAGACAAGGGTTGCCAGGTGAATATCGGATAGTTTTAAACTTTTATTACAAAGATTTTTTAAAGACGGCATTATTTTTTCCATTGTAAGTGCTGCCTTTTGTTTCTAAATAAATACTATGGAGAAAGCCAAGCCCATCCGCAATAAGGAAGCTAACCAGCTGAAAGCTATCGGAACATCAAATCAGCCTATATTTGCACCACTTTTTA
>Ga0105249_10005699_pt1 | contig 10767 bp, 8 predicted proteins | sample KBSS44metaG_FD_81522 | JGI IMG/M metagenome (GOLD analysis project Ga0105249, IMG submission 81522) | Switchgrass rhizosphere microbial communities from Kellogg Biological Station, Michigan, USA - KBS S4-4 metaG | ecosystem: Host-associated > Plants > Roots > Rhizosphere > Soil | place...
CGCGAGGCGAGCGGGTTGATGAGCACCGCTCCGCGCCCTTCGGACGCTGCGAGCGCCGTGACGAACGCCGGTGACGCCGGCAGCAGGATCGCGGACCGTCGCCCGCTCAGCGCCCGCACGAGCGGCGCGCTGCGCTGGAGCAGCGTCAGCCCCGCTGCGACGAGCTGCTGGGTTTCGAAACCATCGACCCGGCCGCCGCCAGCGGCCATCGCGATTGGAAGAAGGCCGAGAGGGTCGCTCACGGCCGGGAAGCTTACAGCTCGAAGCGCGTCATTGCACCCTTGAGTCGGTTCGCGATCTCGGCGAGGTGCTGGCTCGAGTCGGAAACGTGCGCCATGGAGGCGGTCTGCTGCTCGACGACGGCGCTCACTTCCTGCGACGTCGCGGCGTTCTGGTCCGCGACGGCGGAGATGGCCTCGATCTCGCGGGCGAGGGCATCGGCTTCCTCCCGCTGTGCGTCACTGGCATCGACAATCAGCGCGATCGCATCGCGGCTGCTCTCGATCTCGGTGGAGATCCGGGTGAGCGAAGCCGCTGACGTCCGAATGACCGACTCGCCATTCGAGACGCGATCGCTCACGAGGGTGATCCGCTCTGCCGTGCGCAGCGATGCGCTTCGCATTTCCGCGGCGAGCTTGCGAATCGTGTCGAGCGCGCGGGCGCTTTCGCCGGCCAACTTGCGCACCTCGTCGGCCACGACGGCGAACCCCTTGCCATGCTCGCCTGCTCGTGCTGCTTCGATCGCGGCGTTCAGCGCGAGCAGATTCGTCTGCCGCGCAATCGCCCCGATCGTGTCGGTGACCTTCCCGATGCGCTGCGACTTCTCGCCAAGCTCCGCCACGACCGGCACCGCCTCGTTCGTTACCGTGCTGATGGACGCCATGCTCTCGAGCGCTTCAGCCGCCGATTGCGCGCCGCGTCGAGCGGACGCGACTACCGAGTCGCCGGCGCGCTGGGCGCTCCGGGCGTGGTCCGCAACGCGCGACGCCCGCTCGGCAAGCCGCGAAGATCCAGCCGCGAGCTTGCTGATGCCGCGTGTTTGCGTGCCAACCGATCCCGCGATCGAGTGCGCGGCACCAGCGACCTGCTGCGTGCTCGCGCTCATCTGCTGCGCGCCTGACGCGAGCTGTTCGGCGGTCGCCGCCACTTCGCCAGCACCACCGTCGATGTCGCGGAGCAAAGATCGGAGGCTGGAGGTCATTCGGCGTACCGCATCGGCAAGCCGCCCGACTTCATCGCCCGACGTGAAGCCAAGCTCCCGTCGAAGTCCGCCGCCGGCGACGGCGTCCGCGTGGGCGGCCACGGCGTCGATTCCGCGCGTTAGGTGTGACGCCGCCCAGAACGACAGGACGACCGGAAGCAGGAACGCGAGCAGCGGATAGATCGTGAAGCGAACGAGCGTCATGCGGATCTCGGCGAGGAACGCGTCGGCCCGCATTGTCGTGACCACGTACCCGGCGACCGAGCCATCCAGCCGCTTGACCGGCGCCGCCGCGGTCAGCAGCTCGCCCATATCGTCTCGAACGAGCGGGCTCACGCCCCCCCGGCCCGCGTCGAGCGCGTCCAGTAGCGAATCGGGCGGCGTCCACGTGGTGGTGTACTGCGGCTGGCCCGCATTCCACGAGGAGTGCGCGAGATACCGGTAGCCGCTCGGCATGCGGCGTACGACCGCGATGCCGTTCGCGAGCTCGCTCACGTCACCGCCGTTGACCGCCCACAGGCGCTTCAACGCCGCGCGCGTGGCGACGAACGCCTCGGTGTTCTGACCGCCCGGTCGCGCGATGACGTCCAGCGAATCCGCGGAGATCGAGACGCTGGTGCTTCGCGCGATGGCTGCGAGGCGCTCCCCATGCACGTTCGCGAGATTGTCTCGCGACCGCTGGTAGACCGGCACCAGCACGACAATGAGCGTGAGCAGCACGGCTGCCGCGCTGACCCCCGCCATCTTCCAGCGAAAGGGGAGTCGCGACGCCCGCGCTCCGAACGACGATGTCAGGACGTTCCTCCGATGCAGCGCGACGGTTTCTCGGGTGGGCAGCCGCTACTTCGGCTGCCGGAATGAGACGAGGACGCGGTGAGGACGGTCACCCTCGTCGTGCTGTGCGGTGCGTGCGGGCTAGTCGTCACTCGTGAGGCGGAACGTGGCGCCGTGTCATCGTGATACGACGTTGTGACACGGCTCACGACGGTTTGCTCGACTATGGGAGCCCACTAGCTTTGCGGGACCGCTTCGGAGACACGAATTGGATTCAAACGGCTTGATGGTAAGCGTCTCGGGAATTCGCGGCCGTGTTGGGGCCGGATTGACTCCCGAGGTCGTCACGAGCTATGCCGCCGCGTTTGGCTCGTGGGCCGCGTCGAACTCGGGCCGGCCGGTCGTTGTGGGGCGAGACAGTCGGGTTTCAGGGCCGATGTTCCACCGCTCCGTCGTCGCCGCCCTCCAATCGGTCGGCGTCCACGTTATCGACCTCGGACTCACGACGACGCCGACCTGCCAGTTGGCGGTGGAGCACCACCACGCGGCGGGGGGGCTCATGATCTCGGCGAGCCACAATCCCATCGAGTGGAACGCGCTCAAGTTCGTGGGTCCGAGCGGGCTTTTTCTCGATGCAGCGGAAGGAGCGGCCATGCGCGCCGCCGTCGGTCAGCCAATTCCTCGAGCGACGTGGGAGCGGCTGGGCACCGTCGACGCGGACGACGAAGCGCCGGCGCGCCATATCGACGCGGTCCTGGCTCTCCCGATCATCGACCCGGCGCGAATTCGCGCCAAGAAGCTGCGCGTCGCGCTCGACTGCTGTCGCGGCGCCGGAGCGGTCATCATGCCCGCGCTGCTCGAGCGGTTGGGGTGCGATGTGACCGTGATCAACTTGGAGCCAGATGGTCGCTTTCCGCGTCCACCCGAACCGGTCGCAGAGAACCTCGGCGAGCTCGAGGCTCTGGTGGCCCGAAGTGGCGCCGCGGTAGGCTTTGCTGTGGATCCCGATGTCGATCGCCTTGCGATCGTTGCAAACGACGGAAAGGCGATCGGTGAGGACTATACGCTTGCGCTGGCGGCCCGAGTCGTGCTCAGCAAACAGCCGGGGACCGTCGTTACGAATCTGTCGACGAGCCGGATCGTGGACGACATCGCTGCCCGGGCGGGCAGTCGGGTAGTCCGCGCCCCGGTGGGGGAGGTCAACGTGGCGATCCGCATGCGCGAGGAGCAGGCGGTCGTCGGTGGTGAAGGGAACGGTGGGGTTATCCTTCCGGCGCTTCACCTGGGCCGCGACGCCCCCTTGGCGGCGGCGCTGGTGCTGCAGTTGCTATCGGAAGGTGAAGAAACGCTGTCGCAGATCGTCTCTCACTATCCACGCTATGCCATTGTGAAGGACAAGCTCGACCGGCCGCCCGTCGCGCTCGATGCGGTGTACGATGCGTTACGGTCGAGTTTTTCTGACGCACACGTGGACACGCAGGATGGACTGAGACTTTCCTGGCCGGACCGCTGGGTTCACATCAGGCCGTCAGGTACCGAACCAATCGTTCGCGTCATCGCCGAGGCACCGTCGGTGGATGCGGCGCGCGCCCTCGTGGCGCGCTCGCGAGAGCCGCTCGACGCGCTCGCGGGGCGATCACTCTAGCTCAACGAACCATGTGCGGAATTGTGGGCTACATCGGAACTCGCGTCGCAACGCCTCTCCTCATCGACGGGCTGAAGCGGCTGGAATATCGCGGCTACGATTCGGCCGGCGTCGCGATCATGAACGGCAAGGGCGTCGAGACACGGAAGGTGGCCGGCAAGATCTCGAGGCTCGAGAACGTGGTGACGGCAAACCCTCTTCACGGCTCGATAGGCATCGCGCACACGCGGTGGGCGACGCACGGCGCGCCGACCGAAGGAAACGCGCACCCGCACACGTGCTGCAAGGGTGAGATCGCGGTCGTGCACAACGGAATCATCGAGAACGCGACGGCGCTGCGGCTGATGCTCGAGGAGCGCGGCCACGAGTTCTCCTCGGAAACCGATACCGAGGTCGTTGCCCACCTGATCGAGGAGCTCTTCGACGAGAATCTCGAGGAGGCGGTCATACAGGCGCTGCTCAAGATCGAGGGGACCTACGGGATCGCAGTCATCTCGAGCGCCGATCCCAAGAAGATCGTCGCGGCGCGAAAGGGCAGTCCGCTGTTGGTCGGGCTTGGGGATGGCGAGTACTTCATCGCGAGCGATGCGTCGGCGATCCTCGCGCACACGCGCGAGGTCGTCTATCTGGATGATGGCGACCTCGCGGTACTCGAGCCGAACGGGTACCGGATCATCGATCTGAACGCCACGGAGCTGCACAAGAAGGTCAACAAGATCGACTGGGATGTGGCGCAGATCGAGCGAGGCGGGTTCGCTCACTTCATGCTCAAGGAGATCTTCGAGCAGCCGATCACGATCGAAGATGCCATGCGCGGCCGTCTCCTCCGGGAGGAGGGAACGTCGAAGCTGGGTGGGCTCAATCTCACGGATGAGGAGTTGTTGTCGTTCGACAACATCGTCATCACGGCGTGCGGTACGAGCTGGCACTCCGCGCTCATCGGCGAGCACATGATCGAGGAGCTCACTCGGGTTCCGGTCGAGGTCGAGTACGCGTCGGAGTTCCGCTACCGGAATCCGATTGTCAATGAGCGCACGCTCTGCATCGTGATCTCGCAGTCCGGTGAGACGGCCGACACCCTCGCCGCCATGCGGGAAGCGAAGCGACGGGGAGCGCGCACGTTAGGCATCGTGAACGTCGTCGGCTCGACGATCGCGCGGGAGGCTGACGGCGGCATCTACCTGCACGCCGGGCCCGAGATCGGTGTCGCGTCCACCAAGGCGTTCACCAGCCAGGTGATCGCGCTGCTGCTGTTCACGCTGAAGCTCGGCCGACTCCGCGACATGTCGATTCTCCGCGGCCGCGAGATCATCGAGGCGATGAACGCGATTCCAGCGCAGGCGAAGCAGATCCTCGACCGCGCGCAGGAGATCGAGGACATTGCCGAGGAATTCAAGCGGGCCTCGAATTTCCTGTACCTGGGGCGTGGCTACAATTTCCCGGCGGCGCTCGAGGGTGCGCTCAAGCTGAAAGAGATCAGCTACATCCACGCCGAAGGGTATCCGGCGGCTGAGATGAAGCACGGGCCGATCGCCCTCATCGATGAAATGATGCCGGTCGTGTTCATCGCCCCGCACGATTCGGTGTTCGACAAGGTGACGTCGAACGTTGCGGAGGTCAAAGCGAGAAAGGGCCGCGTCATCGCCATCACGAGTCGCGACGAGCCGTCGCTCGTCGGAAAGCTCGACTACGAGTTCCGCATTCCGGAAACCGTGGACATGCTGACGCCGGTGCTGGCGGCGGTGCCGCTGCAGCTGCTCGCCTACTACATCGCTGTCAAGCGCGGCTCCAACGTCGACCAGCCGCGAAACCTCGCGAAGTCGGTGACGGTCGAATAAGTCGCCTCGAGCGCCGGTCGCCGCGTCACATGCGACTGTTGCTTCAACGGGTGAGTCGCGGTGAGGTTCGCATCCGCACTCCCGACGCGGAGCCGCGCGTAGCCGGGCGAATCGGGCGTGGCTACGTCCTCCTCGTCGGATTCACCGCGACCGATACGGATGACCATGTGACCTGGATGGCGGACAAGGTCGCGGGGCTCCGGCTTTTCGCCGACGCGGACGACAAGATGAACCTTGCGCTCGTGGACGTCGGCGGCGCGCTGCTCGTCGTGTCGCAATTCACGCTGTACGGTGACGCGAGCAAGGGTCGGCGACCGAGTTTCATCGACGCTGCACGACCGGAGATCGCCGTTCCGCTGTACGAGGGATTCATCCAGCGTCTTCGCGAGACGGGATTTCAGGTGGAGACGGGAGAGTTCGGCGCGATGATGGACGTGGAGCTGGTGAACGACGGCCCGGTGACGCTCTGGCTCGAGCGATGACCCCACCTCGCGTGGTGCTGGCGTCGTCGTCACCGCGGCGGCGGGAGCTCCTGACGCTGATCGGCATTCCGCACGCTGTGTCACCCGCGGACATCGACGAGACCCCGTTGGCCGCCGAGCAACCGCGCCCTCACGCGGAACGTCTCGCGCGAGCGAAAGCGAGCGTGGTCGCCGAGCGAGAGCCTAACGCCGTCGTCATTGCCGCCGACACGATCGTCGTGGTGGACGGCGACATCCTCGGCAAGCCGCGAGACGAGGCCGAGGCACGTGCCATGTTGCGGCGGCTTTCCGGGCGACAGCACGTCGTGCTGACGGCGGTCGCGGTCGCGCGCGATGGCGTGATCGTGTCGGACGTCGAATCGGTCGACGTGACTTTCCGAACGCTGTCGGAGGCGGACATCACGCGCTACATCGCGACGCGTGAGCCGATGGACAAGGCCGGTGCCTATGGGATCCAGGGCTTTGGCGCCACGATCGTCACGAGAATCGACGGCGACTATTTCGCGGTGATGGGTCTCGCGCTCGGGCTCATGGTGCATCTCATGGCCTGCGCTGGCGTCGAGTATCGATTCGGCGAGATCGTCACGCGCGATCACGACCCGCGTAGCGGTCCCGCCATACCGCCACCTTCGCCATCACGTCCGGCACGGTGATGCGAGGCATGCGATCGAGTCGCGTTTCCATCGACAACGGATAGTTCTCGCCGGGGTTGCCGTACGCGTCGACGATCAGATCGTGGTAGCGGCGATACGGGCCGGTGCGCTTGGGATTCGTGTACCCGATGAGGCTCACGACCGGCCGTTCCAGCGCCACGGCCATGTGAAGTGGCCCGGTATCCGGGGCGAGCACCAGCGCTGATCCGTCGAGAATCCCGACGAGATTGCGAAGGCCGCTGCCTAACGCCGAGATCGGTGCGTGCCGCGCCCGAGCCATGATCACGGATTCCGCGTGGAGCTCGCGTGGTGAGCGGCCGCCCACCAGCACGGGCTGCAGGTCGCACTCCTCGGTGAGCCGGTCGACGACCTCGGCCCAACGTTCCGGCAGCCAGTCCTTCTGTGGCTTGCTCGTCGCCACGACGATGGCCGCCACCGGTTTGCGTATGGCCGAGTAGAACTCCTGCTGCCACGCGCGTTCCTGGGGCCATGGGCCCAGGTTCCACGTCACCGGCTCGTACGGGACGCCGAGAGCCGTCAGAAATTCGAAGTACTGATCCTGAACGTGTTGTCCTTCAGCGTGCGGCGGGATCTTCCGATTCGTGAAAAGCCAGTTCATATCGCGCGCGCGTGCCCGGTCGAACCCGAGTTTGACCGGCGCCCGGGTAAAGCTCGTGACGACTCCTGCCTTGAAGTAGACCTGGAGGTTGATCACCACGTCGAAGCGCCGCGCCGTGAGCTCGCGCCGAATGTCCAGGAACGCCTGCATGCCCTTCGACCGGTCGAACAACACGATGTCGTCAACTCCGGGATGCCCACGGACGAGCGTCGCCGGGCCCGGCTGGAGCACCCACGTGATGTGGCACCCGGGGCGCGCTCGCTTGAGCGCGTTGATCACGGGTAGCACGTGTACCGCATCGCCGACGGCGCTCATCATGACGATGCAGATCCGGTCGAGCGACGGAGGCTGGCCAGTCACGCGTGGTGTCCCGCATCGGCGGCCAGGCGCGAGAGCTCCTCATCGCTGATCGTGATCCGTCCATTCGCGCGAAGCTTGCGGGCCGATCGCAGGAGACGCCTAACGTTGGCGGCGCCGATCCTGACATCACCGCGCTCACCGAACACCACACGATCGACATCGAGCACGAGTGCGCGTGGCGGCAATCCGTCGGTCGCGACGATGAGCACGTTGGTCACGTTCAGATCGGGGTGACGCGCGCCGGCGCGCCCGAGTGCACGGAGCAGCTCGGCTGTCGCTCCCAGTGCCTTCGTCCGAGCCTCACCATCGCCGGCACGCGCGAGCACGTCGCCGAGATCGTTGCCGCCCACGACCTCGCGAGTCGCGACGTCGCTTCGCCGAAACATCGCGCCGGCAGGGTAGGTCGCGTACGCGATCACTTCGGGCGTCGGGACGTGCGCCTCCGCCAGTCGCAATGCCGTCCGCAGCTCGTGAGGCGCTCTCGTGGGCGGTAGGAACCGATCGCCGGTCACCGGCGCGAGCAGCCCGCCGTGTCGGGAATGCCGGACGACGACTCGCGTCTCGCCGTCGGGCAGCGGCACGGCGTACGCAACCCCACGACCACGAAGCTCGCGTCGACTCGGATGGGTCGCTGCGTAATCGTAGAGCGAGCGCGCGCCGACCGCGCGCCGCACCGCCTCGGCGCAAGCGCCGAGCGCGACGACGTCGGCGCTGCCCTGCAGAAACCGCGTGTACCCCGCCGGCGCCCCCGTCATGCACTCATGGCCGGTTGCTCAGGCGAGCGCGTTATACACGACAACCGGCTCCGCTTTTCCGCGGAGCTTGAGCGGCGGGTGTTCCACGAGTGGGTGCGAGTGCATGAGCGCATCGCGCATCGCCTGCGTAATCAGGATCTCGCCGCCTTCCGCCCACGCGCAGAGCCGGTTGGCCGTGTTGACGGTATCACCGATCACCGTGAACTCGAGCCGGCGTTGCGACCCGATGTTGCCGGCGAATGCTTCGCCATAGTTCAGTCCAATGCCGATCTGAAGCTGTGGTCGCCCCTGGACACGCCACCGCGTATTGAGGCGCTCGAGGGATCGCATCATGTCGACCGCGGCCTCGAGCGCGCGATCGGCGTCGTCAGGCTCCGTGATCGGCGCCCCCCACTGTGCCATGACGGCGTCGCCGATGAACTTGTCGAGTGTCCCACCGTGCCTGAACACGCACTCCACCATCTCGGTGAAGAACTCGGTGAGGAGCAGTGCGGTTTCGTCCGGCGCCATCGCCGCCGACAGCGGCGTGAAGTTGCGGATGTCGGCGAACAGCACGGCGACGAGCCGGCGCTCGCCTCCGAGCTGGATCGCGTCGGCGGACGACGCGATCCGCGCGGCCATGCGCGGCGTGAAGAACCGCTCGAAGTTGCTGCGCACCAGCGTCTCGTGCCGGATTCGCTCGGCGAACCGGCTGTTCTCGATGGCGACGGCGACGATCCCCGAGAATGCCACCACGAAATCGAGGTCCTCTTCGCTGAAGCGGTGCGCGCTCGTTAGGCTGTCCACGTACAGCACGCCGGCGACCAGATTTTCTGTCCCGATCAGCGGCGCGCACACGGCGGATCGCACCTGCTGATGGACAATGGATCCGCTGAAGCGCACGTCCTCCGGCGCATTGTCGGACAGAATCGCAACCTTCTCCTCGATCGCCTTGCGTGCGATGGAGAGGGGGACGGTCCGGCCGAGGCTCGCTCCGCTGCGATCGCGCGCAATGCTGGGGATGAGATCGTTGGCCTCGTCGAGCAGCAGAATCGCGAATCGATCGACCTCCAGAATCTGGAACACCATCTCGGCGATTCGCTCGAGCAGCGTCGCGACGTCGGGGGCGCGCGTCAGGGCCTTCGAGACCTCCAGCAACAGCGCGAGCTTTTGCCGAATACGCTGCTCGTCAGGCAGGACGATCGCGGTCTCGTCCACCACGAGCTGCGACCCGCTCGCCCGCAACGCCTCGGCGAATGCTTGTCGCGCGTCGGGGACCGCCCGCTGCCTGACGATCGTCGGGGCGTGGCGCGCGCCGTGGCCGTCGGTCCCGTTCTCGGACGCCGGGCTTTCACTGACGTTGAACGACAGCTTGCCGAACGTGAGGACATCGCCGGCCGCGATTCGCGCGTGCTCGACGCGCTCGCCGTTCACGAACGTCCCGTTGCTCGAGCCCAGATCGTTCAGCTCGATGCCGGATTCGTCGGCGACGAGCGACGCGTGCCGGCGCGATACGGTGGGGTCGAGCAGGGCGACGTCGCTCGAGAGCGCACGCCCGACCGTGAGCGCCGCGCCGCGCTTCAGCTCGAATACCTGATCGCCGTCTGAACTGACGAGCCGGAACGCCATGCGGTGAAGTTAGCGGATCTGCCCAATCGCCGTGAGCAGAGCCCGAGCCTTGTTCTCGGTCTCCTCCCACTCTCGCTCAGGAACCGAATCAGCGACGATGCCGGCGCCCGTCTGCACGGACGCGACGCCGTCGGCGATGACGCACGTTCGAATCGTGATGGCCAGATCCATGCGCCGAGCGCCCGCCGCAATGTATCCCACCGCGCCGGCGTATGGTCCACGGCGCTCGGGCTCCAGCTCATCGATGATCTCCATCGCTCGCACCTTCGGGGCGCCCGTCATCGTGCCCGCCGGGAACGTCGCGCGAAACACGTCGATTCCCGACACCCCCTCACGAAGCTCGCCCTCGACCTGACTCACAATGTGAAGCACGTGCGAGTACTTCTCGATTCGCATGAGCTCCGTGACGGACACCGTTCCATAACGCGCGACGCGCCCTACGTCATTGCGACCCAGATCCACGAGCATCACGTGCTCGGCGCGCTCTTTCTCGTCGGCGAGAAGCTCGGCAGAAAGGCGCTCGTCCTCCGCCGGCGTCGTGCCACGAGGTCGCGTGCCCGCGATCGGCCGCACCGTGACCAGGTCGCCGGCGACGCGCACGAGCAGCTCGGGCGAGCTTCCCACCAACTCCACACCGTCGAGCACGAGGTGATACATGTACGGCGACGGATTGAGCGCGCGCAACGCGCGGTAGAGCGCGTCCGACGAAAAATCGTGCGGCACACGGATGCGCCGGCTCAGGAGCGCCTGAAAGCAATCGCCGGCGACGATGTATTCGCGGATGCGCTCCACATCGGCGAGAAACTTCGCGCGCTCGTACGTCGATTCGCCC
>Ga0105249_10005701_pt1 | contig 10766 bp, 9 predicted proteins | sample KBSS44metaG_FD_81522 | JGI IMG/M metagenome (GOLD analysis project Ga0105249, IMG submission 81522) | Switchgrass rhizosphere microbial communities from Kellogg Biological Station, Michigan, USA - KBS S4-4 metaG | ecosystem: Host-associated > Plants > Roots > Rhizosphere > Soil | place...
CAGTCGCGACAAGGCCGGCCGCAGCGCCCAGCGAACCGATCCGACCAAACAGTCCGCCCGCGCGCGGGAGAGCCGATCAGCGGCCCAGCCGGAGCCCGCCATCCCAGACGCTGCCACCATCCATCTCCTGGATCGCGACGTGCGCGCGGACCTGCGCAGCTTGTCGAAGCCGAACGCCGAGATTGTCGGCGCCCACCTGGCCGCGGCCGGCCTGTTCCTCGACGACGATCCGCGTCGGGCGCTCGATCACGCGCGGGCGGCCCGCGCCCGAGTCGCCCGGATCGGTGCGGTGCGAGAGGCGGTCGGCATCGCGGCCTACCGCGCGCAGCAATGGGCCGAGGCCCTCAGCGAGCTGCGCGCGGCACGACGGATCACCGGCGATCCGCGCAATCTCGCCGTGATGGCAGATACCGAACGAGCCCTCGGGCGTCCGGCGCAGGCGGTGCGCATGCTGGACGATCCGGATGTCGCTCGGCTGGATGCCGAAACTCGAGCGGAGTTGCTCATCGTGGTCGCGGGAGGGCGGCGCGACCTCGGTCAAATTGACGCCGCGCTGGGTGTCTTGGCGCGCGGTGGGCTCGATACACAACACCCTCGACCTGGTTCAGTGCGCCTTTGGTATGCATACGCCGACGCGCTTCAGGCCGCTGGCCGCAAGGACGACGCGGCCCGCTGGTTCGCAGCGTCGGCCGCCCTCGACACCACCGGGGAGACGGACGCGGCCGAGCGGGCCGCCGAGTTGCTATGACGATCAACGCTCGGTCGCGCTGCATACGGCTCTGACAAATTCCGTCCTGTCCATCCACATCAGAATTCGCTGTCCACAAGCCGGTTTCTCTGCCGTTCTCCGGTCGGCGGTATCGCGACGATTAGCACATGACCGAATCCGAAAAACTGCCGTACGAGCCGGCAAATCACGTGTTTCTTCGTGGAATGGTTGCGAGCGCCCCGGTTGTCCGGACGCTACCGAGTGGCGACGAGCTCTGCGCATTCCGCCTTACCGTCCCGCGGCCACCCGGCGACCCGTCCGCTACCAGGGTGCGCGTCGACAGCATCGACTGCGCTAGCACTCGGGCGACGGTGCGCCGCTCTGCCCTGCGCTGGGTGCAAGGCGACGTGGTCGAGGTAACGGGCGCGCTGCGCCGCCGCTTCTGGCGAACCCCGGCGGGAACGGCAGCGAGCCGGTATGAGATCGACGCGGCGAGCGTGCGGCGAGCGGTCAGTTCTGGTCGGCGAACCGGCGCATGACCAGTCCTGATGCCGGTTTCGGCGTGAACAGGGTGGACTTGCGGGGCATCCTGGCCCCCGCCGCCGCGATCGCGGCCACTGCCGCGGTCGGGGTGGGTCGCAACAGCACGGCCGTACCACCGGAGCGGGCTGCCTCCGACACGGCCTCGTCGACGCTATGGGCGTATCCGACGGTGTCGGCGTTGTCGTGCAGCTCCCATACGCGCTCCACCAACCCTCGGTGCAACACCGTCACGTCGAGGTCGGTCAACTCGGTAGGCTCGTCGTCGATCCGCAGGTCGGCGGCCAGTGCCGGATCCAGATCGTGGACGATCGCGCTTGTTCGACCATCGGTCAGCACGGCCGCGAACCCGATGTCGTCATACAGCTCGGCCAGTCCGGCCTCGGCGCTGTCTACGGCCGTGATGCTCGCGACCCGCTGTACCCGCGCGAGGGCGTCCCCAAGGGGCAGTCCGACCAGTACCCGGTGAATCGCGTGCACTTGGGGCCCATAAGCCGTGGAGTCGACGAGGAGCGCCAGGCCGCGATCCCATGGGCCTGGTCCGGTCGACGTCCTCAGCTCACGCTGGAATTCGCGATAAGTGGCGTACCGGTGGTGGCCGTCTGCGATGAGGGCATGACGCTTCACAAGATCGTCATCGACGGCCGCATGCACGCGCTGATCCGTGATCCCCCACAAGCGGTGCCTGGTTTCGTCGGGTGTTACTGCGGTCGCGAGCAGGTCCGTTTCGGCGGCGCCTGCGACAACTTGCGACGCAGCGCCGCCGCCGTCGTACACGAGATAAATCGGCTCGAGATCCGCACCCGTCGCCCGCATCAGCGCGAGCCGGTCAGCCACTGGGCCAGCCATGGTGTTCTCATGTGGGAGGACGACCCCGTCCGCGGGATCGCGCAACTCCAGTGCTCCGAGCAGCCCGCGAGTTGTCACGCCGTCGGCGGTCCGCATCTCGTACACGTATAACGTCGGGACCGGGTCGACGCGATACAGGCCGGTGGACACCCAATGATCCAACCGGGCCGCGGCTTGGGTATATGGATCGCCTGACGCGCTCACCGACGCCGGGCTCGGCTCGGCGGCTCGAGGCAGGATGACGCTGACGGCGTTGTCGGGGTCGGCGGCAAGCAGTGCCGCTCGATCAGCCTCGCTGATGACGTCGTAGGGAGGGCAGAGCAGCCGGCCTAGCCGGGCGGGTTCGACCGAGGGGCGCAGCCCGCGCGTTGGCGCGAGCGAGAGTCCGTCGGCGGTGTCATGCGGGATCGGTTCTCCCTCGCGTGCGCTGCCCATGGCTTGCGATCGTAGCCAGCCGACCCCTTAGTCTTCGGTGCACGGATGGGGTGAACGACATCGGAGCCAGCCCAAGAGTGAGCCCGCAAACATCGCAGGCACCGGAGCCGACCCTGCGCGGGTCACCAGCTCCTTTGGCGTCGTGCTATGACGTTGCCCTGCTCGACCTGGATGGGGTGGTCTACCTAGGTCAGATTGCGGTGACCGGCGCGGCGGAGGCACTGGCCAGCGCCCGTGAGCGCGGAATGCGACTGGCGTTCGTGACCAACAATGCGGCCCGCACGCCCGAGGAGGTCGCCGCGCAGCTGCGCCGACTCGGGGTGCCGGCCGACCCAGGGGAGGTGATCACCTCTTCGCAAGCCGCCGCCCACTATCTGGCCGAGCACCTACCGGCGCGGGCCCGGGTGTTGGTCGTGGGAGCGGAGGGCCTGATCGAGGCGCTGCGCGAGCGCGACCTGGTTCCGGTTTTCAGCGCCGACGACGAGCCGGCGGCGGTCGTTCAGGGCTACTCGCCCGACACGAACTGGCGAATGCTCGCCGAGGGCGCGATCGCGATCCAGCGCGGCGTTCTCTGGGTCGCCACAAACTTGGACGCGACCTTGCCGTCAGCTCGCGGGCCGCTGCCCGGCAACGGCTCGTTGGTCGCGGCGTTGCGGCAGGCGACTGGTGCTACCCCCGTGGTCACGGGCAAACCCGAGCCAACTATGCATCGGGAGACGGTCGAGCGGTCGGGCGCGCAACACCCGATCGTCGTCGGGGATCGGCTGGATACCGACGTCGAGGGCGCGCGAGCCGTCGGTTGTCCCAGCCTGCTCGTCCTCACCGGCGTGACGACTCCGGCACTGCTGCTCCAAGCGCCGGAGCGGTTGCGTCCGGACTTCATCGCGACGGATCTCGGCGGCTTGCTGGTCGCTCATCCCGAACCGATCGTCGACCGGGCCGGGGCGCACTGTGGTGCGTGGTTGGCGAGCCGCGATGGGGCCGTTCTGACATTGAGAGCGGCGACCCCGGCCAGCGACCGATCGGCCGGCGACGAGCTCGATGCGCTCCGGGCTCTGTGCGCGGCCGCCTGGACCTGGTCAGGCGACGGCCGCACGGTGCGGGTCGACGGAGCGGACGCAGACGCCAACGCGGAACTTGCCGGGCTCAATCTGGCGTGATGTCTTCGGACCTGCGCCGGTCAGCTCAGCACGGGACGGCGCCGGTCGGAGGATCGAGTCTTTGAAGGATCGAGTCTTTTGAAGGATCAAGTCTTTTGAAGGATCAAGTCCTTAGAGGATCGAGCGCAGCTTGAGCAGGTCGAAAACATTGGCGTCAACGGTGACGGCGCCGCTGAACCAGGCGCTGGCGAAGCTGCGTCGGCCGGATGTCAGCTCGAGCAGGACGTCGCTCGTCATTGACAGGCGCACCTGCGCGTCCGGGCGGTCGACCTGGCGAATGTCGGTCAGCTGACCGTCTTTGAGCTCGCCCAAGAAGATCACGTTCAGATCGCGGATCTTGCAGCTGATCGAGCGGTTCAGCGAAGCCTGCTTCTTGGCGTTGTCGTCGACCGCGGCCAACTTGGCTGCGAGTTCGTGGAATGCCTGCTCGCATTCCTCGACTGTCGCCATGTCCGAGGACGGTACCGGAGCGCCAAGCGTCGCCGGTGTACGCGCGGCGCGCGCAGGCGGCGAATGATTCGGACCCGTGAGGCGAGCGGTACCGTCGGCGCAACCACGGCGACCTGGAGGCCCGGTGACCGATCCCGACGTGCGGCCGGCTGATCTTGACGTGCCGCCGGCTGATCTTGACGTGCCGCCGGCTGATCTGGACAGCGCCGATGATCCGCACCGCGCCGATGATCCGCACCGCGCCGATGATCCGGACAGCACCGCTGGGACCGGCCCGGTCGCGGCGGCGGAGGTAGCACCGAGCGGGGTGGTGTCGACCGAGGACATGCCCGACACGGCTACGCGGGCCAGGACGACAGATGAGATGCCAGACGCGGACTCGCTGGGCCAACCGCCGCTTGGGGACAGCCTTCGGGCACAAGTTGTCGGTCTGGACGAGCTGGACGAGCTGCCAGTCGCCGACCACATCGAGCGCTACGAAGCGCTTCACGACGAACTGCATGCCGCATTGCGCGGCATTCACGATCCAGAGGGGTGACGCTCGCGGTGGCCACGCGACGGCAGCGGCTCGATGCCGAACTCGTTCGCCGGGGTCTGGCTCGTTCCCGGGAGCAGGCCGTGCAGTTGGTGAGCGCCGGCCGCGTCCAGGTGCGCGGCATTCCGGCCCGCAAGCCCGCGACCGCCGTGGATGCAGACACGCCGGTTCGAGTGCTCGACACCGACGATCCGGGCTACGCCTCGCGCGGCGGGTACAAGCTCGCCGGCGCGCTCGAGGCGTTCCCGCAGATCACGGTCGCGGGCCGGCGCTGCCTGGACGCCGGCGCTTCGACCGGTGGTTTCACCGATGTGCTGCTACGCGCGGGCGCCGCGGAGGTGGTCGCCGTCGACGTCGGCTACGGGCAACTGGCCTGGGCCTTGCGGCAGGACGAGCGCGTGCGAGTCCTCGATCGCACGAACGCACGCGCGTTGACACCGGACGCCATCGGCGGCCCGGTGGACCTCACGGTTGCCGACCTGTCGTTCATCTCGCTGACGGTCGTTTTGCCGGCGCTGATCGCCTGCACTGCCGACGACGGTGATCTGCTTCCGCTGGTCAAGCCGCAGTTCGAGGTCGGCCGGGAGCGGTTGGGCGCCGGCGGCGTGGTCCGCGACCCGGCGCTGCGCGCGGCCGCGGTCGCGAACGTAGCCGCCGCGGCGGCCCGACTGGGCTGGTCGATGCACGGGGTCACCAGTAGCCGACTGCCCGGACCGTCTGGCAACGTGGAATTCTTCCTATGGCTGCGCCGGGCGCGCGGGCCGGTGAACGAGGCATGCGCCCGGGCGGCTATCGAGCAAGCCGCGGCGGCGAGCGCAGGCCTGCAAGATGGACTAGGGGAGGCGACAGCTCGTCGTAGGTAGGGCCAGAAGGGACGGCAGATGGGTAGGGCGGCGCTGATCGTCGCGCACACTTCGCGCGACTTGATCACGCGCAAGGCTGCGTTCGCCGTCCACGAGCTGATTCGAGCCGGATTCGAGGTCCGCATGCTCGAGCAGGAAGCTCGTGAGTGCTGCATCACGGACGTCATGACCGTGGCCGAGGACCCGTCGGCGGCAGAGAACGCCGAGTTGGTGTTGGTGTTCGGTGGGGACGGCACGTTTCTGCGTGCGGCCGAGTTCGCTCGCCCGGCCCGGGTACCGATGCTCGGTGTCAACTTTGGCCGGGTCGGTTTCCTCGCCGGAGCCGAGCCGGATGCGCTGGCCGAGGCGTTGACGGCCGTGGTCGACCGGCGGTACGACGTCGAAGAGCGGATGACGTTGGACGTCCGAGCGGAGCTCTACGGTCGCACGCTCGCGACGGAGTGGGCGCTCAACGAGGCGTCGGTCGAGAAGAGCGCGCGCGAGCGGATGCTGGAGCTGGCCGTCGCGGTCAACGGTCACGACGTGCTGCGCTTCGGCTGTGACGGTGTGCTGTGTGCGACGCCGACCGGATCGACGGCCTACGCCTACTCGGCCGGCGGTCCCATACTCTGGCCCCGTCTGGATGCGCTCGTCGTGGTACCCAACGCGGCGCATGCGTTGTTCTCGCGGCCCCTGGTGGTGACGCCTGAGTCCCGAATCGACGTCACACTGCTCCGTCCCGATTACCCAGGCGTGCTGAGCTGCGACGGCCGCCGCGCGACCGACTTGCCGCCCGGCAGCCGGGTGATGGTTCACCGGGGAGCCATACCGATCCGGATCGTGCGGCTGGCGGATTGGAGCTTCGCCGACCGTCTGGTCACCAAATTCCAGCTGCCGGTGTCCGGCTTCCGTGACGGCCGCGTCGAACTCGGACCTGATGACTAGCGGAGCGGTGGGCTAGCGTTCCCGATCATGCTGGAAGAGCTTCGGATCCGGGGCCTGGGCGTCATCGACGACGCGGTGCTCCCGCTCGGGCCCGGCCTGACCGCGGTAACCGGCGAGACGGGTGCCGGCAAGACCATGGTCGTCACCGGTCTGCAGCTGCTGTTCGGCGGCCGCGGCGATGCGACCCGGGTGCGAGCCGGTCAGGACCTAGCGATCATCGACGGCCGCCTGCTCCTCGAGCCGGAGTCCGTCTCGGCCCGTCGCGTGGCCGACGCCGGCGGCGAACTCGACGCCGACAACACGCTCGTGCTCCGGCGCACCGTCACCGCGAACGGGCGATCCCGGGGATTCGCCGGCGGAGCGCCGGTACCGGTGTCCGTGCTCGGCGATATCGGAACCCATTTGTTCTCGGTGCACGGCCAATCCGACCAGCTCCGGCTCACCCGCCCAGCCGAGCAGCGTGCCGCCCTGGATCGATACGGGGAGCATGACGTCGCGACGTATGCCGCGAAGTTCCGGGCGTGGCGGGTGGCCGAGGACCGCCTCGCAGACCGCACGGCCCGGGCCCGCGAATTAGCTCGCCAGGCCGACGTGTTGCGACACGGCGTAGCCGAGATCGCCGCGGCGGCACCGGTTCCTGGGGAGGACGCCGAGTTGCGCGCCACGGCGTCGCGGCTGGCGCACGCCGACGAGTTGCGGCTGGCGGCCCGGACGGCACACGACGCGCTGCTCGGTGACGCCGACGATCCGGCCAGCTACGCCTCCGACGTGGCCACGCTCCTGGGCATCGCGCGGCGCTCCCTGGATATGGAGGCGGCCGACGATCCCGCGCTTGGCGCCATGCGGGACCGGATGATCGAGCTAGCTGCCTTGGTCGCCGACCTGGGCGCTGATCTTGTGCAGTACGGCGCGCTTCTCGACGCCGATCCGGCCCGGCTGGCCGAGGTCGAGGATCGCCGCGCTCTGCTCACCCGCCTGACCCGCAAGTACGGGCCAGAACTGACAGATGTCCTGGCCTGGGCGGAGGAGGCGGAAAGGCAGCTCGTCGACCTGGACGTCTCCGACGAGGCCCTGGCCGCGCTCGCCGCCGAGCGGGACGCGCTCGCGGCGGAGACGGCAAAGCTGGGTAGCGCACTGTCGGCCGCGCGGCACAATGCCGCCGATCGACTGGCACGCGCGATAACCGCAGAACTGGCCGGTCTGGCGATGCCCGAGGCGCGCGTGACCGTGACCGTCGCATCGCGAACCCAGGGCGCGGGCGGCTATCCGCTGATCGTCGACGGCGCGCTGACCGTCGCTGGCCCAGACGGGCTCGACGAGGCCGAGATCCTGCTGCAACCGCGTCCCGACGCGCCGGCCCTGCCTGTGCAGCGCGGAGCATCAGGGGGGGAGCTGTCTCGCGTCATGCTGGCCATCGAGGTGTGCCTCGGTGCGGCCGGCAGGGACGTCCCCACGCTGGTGTTCGACGAGGTCGACGCCGGAGTGGGTGGACGAGCGGCGGTCGAAGTTGGTCGCCGGCTAGCCCGGTTGGCGCGGGACTATCAGGTGATCGTCGTCACCCACCTGCCGCAGGTTGCGGCATATGCCGATCAGCACGTCGTCATCGACAAGCCGGAGGACAGCACCAACCGCGGGGTCAGCGCCGTCCGCATCGTCGACGGTGCCGACCGCGTCGCGGAGCTGGCTCGGATGCTCGCCGGAAGCGATACCGAGACCGCCCGGCAGCACGCGGCCGAATTGCTGACCTCGGCGGCCGCCGACCTCGGCGACGAAAGCACCCGGATCGGGCGATCGCCAGCCCGGAGGTAATGCGGGTTGGCATCAGTCGGACCGCGTGGCGGCGAGACGGTATACCGCCTTCGGTGGCACCATAGAACCCTATGAAGCTCGCAACGCTGCGCCGAAGCCGCGTCGACGGGCTCTCCGGCGTCACCGGCGTGGCTCGGTTGGACCGCCGGACAAAACGACTCGCCGGCCGGCTGAATCCGGGCGACATCGCGATCATCGACCACGTCGACCTCGATCGGGTGGCGGCGGAGTCTCTCGTCGAGGCAAAGGTGTCAGCCGTCGTCAACGCCCAGCCGAGCATTTCCGGCCGCTACCCGAACCTGGGCCCGGATCTCCTCGTCTCCAACGGCATCGCATTGCTCGACAACGTCGGCGACGAGGTCTTCGCCGCCGTCAAGGAAGGCACCCGAGTCCGGTTGTCGGGCGACACGCTCTACGTCGGCACCGAGCCCGTGGCCAAGGGCACCGCTCAAGACGTCGACAGCGTCGCCGACCTCATGCAGGAAGCCAAAGGCGGTTTGTCCACCCAGCTCGAGGCGTTCGCCGCCAACACGATGGAGTACATGAAGCGCGAGCGGGCGCTGCTCTTGGACGGTGTCGGTGTCCCCGAGGTGCGCACGAGCTTCGAGCGTCGGCACGTGCTGGTCGTAGTCCGTGGCAACGACTACAAGGCCGATCTCGACGCCCTGAAGAACTACATTCGCGAGTACCGGCCGGTCCTGGTCGGGGTCGATGGGGGCGCAGACGCGCTGTACGAGGCCGGTCACAAACCGCATGTGATCGTCGGTGACATGGATTCGGTGTCCGATGACGTGCTCACTTGTGGGGCTGAGGTCGTGGTGCACGCCTACCCGGATGGGCGGGCGCCCGGTCTCGCCCGAGTGCAGGACCTCGGCATCGACGCCGTTACTTTCCCCGCCCTCGGGACCAGCGAAGACATCGCGATGCTGTTGGCCAACGAGCGCGGCGCGTCCTTGATCGTCGCCGTCGGTACGCACGCCACGCTCGACGAGTTCCTGGACAAGGGGCGGATCGGCATGGCGTCCACGTTCTTGACCAGGCTGCGGGTCGGCGGCAAGCTCGTCGACGCGAAGGGTGTGAGCCGGCTCTATCGCAGCCGTATCTCCAGCGGTGCCTTGCTGCTGTTGGTGCTGGCCGCATTCATCGCCATTGGCGCGGCGTTGGCTGTATCAGATGCCGGCCGCACGTACCTTGACCTTCTCGGCGATAGATGGGATCGCCTCGTGGATTGGATTCAGGGCCTGTTCTCGTGATCTCGTTCCGTTATCACATCGTCTCCATCATCGCCGTCTTCCTGGCACTTGCTCTTGGCATCGTCGTCGGGACCACGGCACTGAACGGGCCGATCACGAGCAACCTGCGTAGTGAGGTCGACACGCTCCGCAAGGACCGGACGTCGCTGTCGAGCCAGATCAGCACGCTGCAAGGGCAGGTCAGCGACGCGGCGCAGTTCGCGACGACGTACGGTCCGCAGATCGTCAAAGGCACCCTGACGGACAAGTCGGTGCTGATCGTCGGACTGCCCGGAGCGGACACCGGGTTGAAGGACCGTCTCGGTAAGCAGGTCGGGGCCGCCGGGGGCAAGGTCTCCGGCCGGGTCCAGTTGACGTCGGACTACTCCGACCCCAAACGGGCGAGCGACCTGACCGCCCTGGCTACGGGCAATGCCCATCCGGTGGGCATGCTCCTGCCGAACACTGATGACGCGGGCGTTCTCGGTGGTTACCTGCTGTCCTGGGTGTTGCTCGGCAAGGGTCAACCGACCGACGTCCGGTCCGTGCTGACAGCGCTGGCCGGCCTGCACATGCTGAAGGTCGAAAGCAGCGGCGATGTGGCGCCGGCTGACCTGGTCATGATCGTTGCCAACGGCACGATCCCCGCAGGCTCCGCGGTCGGAAAGAGCCAGCTGGCGCTGATCACGCAGTTCCAGGAACTTGGCGCCAAAGTCGTCGTGGCCGGCGATACCGCCGCCTCGACCGCCGGAGGGGTGATCGCCCTGGTTCGCGCTGACGACGCGGACAAGAGCGCGGTGTCGACGGTTGACAATGCGGACTCGCCGCTGGGGCAAGTGTCATCGATCCTCGCCCTCAGCCAGCTCACCAAGTCGCACGTCGGCCACTTCGGTACCGGTAGCGGGGCCTCCAAGCTCTACCCGCAGGCGTCGAGCTAACCGGCACCAGATACTCGGTGAGCGCATCCGGGCGTCCGGCTGACATCTGGGCGTCCATGCTGGCCGGAACCGTCGCGGCGGCTGTCGCCCGGGCGGTTGGCAGCGCCGACCCGCTGGTGGCCCGGCGCGTTCCGGCCTGGACCCGAACCAACTACCGCGGGCAGTCGGTGACTCTTACCGGCGGCCTTTCCGCCGCCCTCGGGTCGCTTGTCGGTACCGCCGCGGGCACGCGAGCGGCCACCCGCCGTGCGGCCCTGCTAGCCGTCACGGCCGCCGCGGCGGCGGGGGCGTACGACGACGTGGTTGCAGGCCGATCCGAGTC
>Ga0105249_10005706_pt1 | contig 10764 bp, 7 predicted proteins | sample KBSS44metaG_FD_81522 | JGI IMG/M metagenome (GOLD analysis project Ga0105249, IMG submission 81522) | Switchgrass rhizosphere microbial communities from Kellogg Biological Station, Michigan, USA - KBS S4-4 metaG | ecosystem: Host-associated > Plants > Roots > Rhizosphere > Soil | place...
ACTCCGGTGAAGTCCTGCATGATCACCCGGGCGGGAGTGAACTGGATCTCCTGGCTAGGCTCGGCGGCCGGGTCCCAGCCCGCCAGCGCCCGTACGTGGTCGGCGGTGATGTTCGCGCCGTCCTCGGTGCGCAGCAGGTTCTCCAGGAGCACCCGCAGGCTGTAAGGCAGGCGGTCAGCGCCGGGCACCGCATCCAGCCGTCGGATCGTGTAGGTGCGCTCCCCCACCACGAGCTGTCCGGTGCTGCCGAAGCTGTCCATGTCGGTCGTCTCCTCCTGTGTTCCCAGCACTGTGCTGCCGGGTGGCCAGGTGCTGGCCGGTGCTCCCGGGCAACCAGATGCGGGCCGGTGTTTCCAGTCGACCCTGGTGCGGGCCGGTGTCCCTTGGCGGCCAGGCGGGGGGCCTGTCACGCGGATGCACGCTGTCGCGCCGACCACGCCGGTTTCCCCCCAACCCGGCGCACCGCGCGCCACCTGGTTCGCACCCTGGCCGCGGTCGCGGCCGGGCGCTCGCCGGTGGCCCTATTGCCCATCCTGGCATTCCCCGCCTCGCCGGTATCAGCGCAGCGGGTCCGGTGACAGTCCCATCGCCCCCGAGTTACTTAGCCTTGCTAACCATACAGGCTGGATGGGGCGAAGCGTACGGCTGGACGCGGAAAGCCAGCCGTACTCCGGCCCTGTCGCCCTCGGCGCCAGCGGCTGGTGGGCGTGCTCTCAGCTCGGCTCGCCTGCGAGGGTGGGACGCTGGGTGCAGAAGGGCGAGCGGCGCAGCCGGCGCAGCGCCGCCCAGCGCTCGTCCGGCGTGGGCGGCACGGGCAGCGGGCCGGCGGCGGCACGCGCCCAGGCCTCGTCCACGGCGCCCGGCGCCAGCAGGGTCACGTCCGGCAGTACGGCCGCGACCACGCGCACGGCGGGCACATCGGTCGCCAGCACCGGTGTGCCGGCGGCGCAGCCGGCCAGCACGGCGGGCACCGGGTCGGGCACGCCGGCTCCCGCGGCGCGCACCGGGACGACGAGGAGGGCGGCCTCGACCAGCAGGCGGGCCACCTCGTGCGGCGCACGCTCGCCCGGCAGGTCCAGCGCGCCGATGACACCGCCGGCCGTGGCGCGGGTCAACAGCCGGCCGCGCTGCGCCGGCGCAACCGGCCCCACCAGCCGCAGGCGTGCCGGCAGACCGGCTCCGCGCAACGCCACGAGCAGGTCGACGGCGCCGGCCCGGCCAGCCTCGTCGGCGATCCCGCCCAGGTGGAGCATCGTCCAGGCGGCCTCGAGCGCCCCGGTCCGACCGGGCCGGCCGCGGGCGGCGATCGCGATGCCGAACAGGGCGAGGTCGATCGACGAGGCGCCGGGCGGCTGCGGCTGGGCGTCGGCGACGTGCTCCGCGGGGCTCAGCGCGACCTCGCTGAGGACGCCACGGCCACGACGCGCGGTCTTCCAGCACGCGGTCTTCCAGCAGCCTTCATGCACGGATTGTGCCGCACCGGACACTTACCGCATGCGATCCGGCCGTGTCGCCGATCCTCGGATCTGGCAGGCGCGTTGTGGGGCTGCCACCGCGAGGCCGCTGGCTGTCCGCGTCGTGGCGCCATGGCCGGCGGCCTACGGAGTCTCGCGGGCGGCCACCTCGGCCGCAGGCAGGGGACCGGAAACCGGCTCGACGGGTGCCCGCTGGGCCGGGACGGCCACCGTCGGCGTCGGTGCTGGCGTCGATGCTGGCGGGGGCGGGGGCGGTGCCGCCACCGCCCTGGCCGCCACCGGCGGCGCCACGGCCGGGTCGGCGGCCAGGCGCGCCGCCACCCGGCGGGGCGCGCCGAGGTAGCGCAGGACGACCAAGCAGATCGCCAGGTCCGCGCATATCCGTGCCGGCACCGATGCTCCCCGGGCGGTCACCAGGCCGAACGCGCAGCACAGCGCCGCGAGCAGGCCCGTGTAGGTGGTGACCGCCGTGTGCGACCAGCCGGCGGTGGCCAGCCGCTGGTAGGCGTGGCTGCGGTGGGGCAGATACCAGCGTTCGCCGGCCCGCACGCGGCGCGCGAGGGTCGTCGCCGTGTCGGCCAGGTAGAGCACGACTGGCGCCACCACCGCCTCGATCCCGACGCCGGCGATCGCGGCCTGCAGCGCCAGGGCCGCGATCGCCCCGCCGAGCGCGTAGCTGCCGACGTCGCCGAGGAACACCAGTGCCCGCGGCAGGTTGAACGGCGCGAAGCCGAGCGCGGCGCCGCCGACCACCGCGCCGCCCGCGACCAGCGCGGAGTCGTGGTGCACGGCGCCGACCAGCGCGTAGCCGACCCCGGCCACCGTCGCCTGGGCGGCGGAGATGCCGTTGACGCCGTCCATGAAGTTGAAGGCGTTGACGAACCCCGTCACCCACAGCGGTCCGACGACCGCGGCTGCGACGAGCACAGCCGTGCTCGGCCGGCCACTCACGAGCGTGACCGACAGGACCGTCGTCGCCGTGACGGCCGCTGCCCCGATCCCCTGCATCGCGAGTCGCCGCAGCGGCGAGATCCCACCGATGTCGCCGGCGACGTCCTCGGCGAGGCCGATCAGGCCGAACAGCGTGACGGCCAGCGTCATCGGCAGCAGGTCCGGAGCGCTTCCCCGGCCGCTGGCGAGCACGGTCGCCAGCACGCCGGCGAACATGCCGAGCACGACCGCCGCCCCACCGCCGCGCGGCGTGGGGACCGTGTGCAGCGAGCGGTCGCCGGCGACGTCCAGCACCGACATCCGCCGCAGGTAGGCGATGACCAGCGGCGTCGTGGCCAGGGTGACGACGCAGGCCACGGATCCGGCACCGACCATGTGTTCCTCCGACGGGAAGCAGGACGGGATGGGCCCGCGCCCGAACTTCGTTACTCAATGTAATGCTCTAACTACAAGAAGCTGTGAGGCGCCGCCGAGTGTCCGCGGCCGTGTCCCGCCGCATCCGTGACCCTTCGTAGCGGTGACCGGCCCAACCTGACCGACCTGGCCCGACTCCGGCAGCGCCGCTGCCGGGCGCCAGCCGCAGGATGACCCTCTGGCCTGGCTGGTCGACACGGGTCAGCCTGAGTGTCAGCGGATCCGCAGGTCGTCGATCTCGATGTCCTCGCTCCAGCCGCGGCTGACCTCGGCGTAGTCCACGTCCGCGTCCGCGTCCGCCTCGTCCGCCGCGCGCGCCGCGGGCACAGCCGCCCGGCCCGTCCGACCAGCCCAGGCGGCGCGGGCCGTCCAGGCGGGCTCGGCGTCGTCCGGCTCCGGCCAGACGCGGGACGCCGAGCGCCGTACCGGCGGCGACGGAGCCCGGGCGGGCTCCCGTCCTGATGCCGCGGACGACGCCGCGAACGGCGTGAGCGCTGGTCGCGGTGCCGAACCGGCCCGGCTGGCCGGGCCAGCCGGGCCGGTCAGCACCTCGGCGCGGTCGGACGGCGGAACCGACCCGAGGATCGCGGCGAAGACCGCCCTCGTGTGCTCCGCCGGCTCGGTCGACATCCTGGCCCACTCTGCGGCGCGTCGACGCATCCGCGCGAGCCGTGCCTCGTCGGCCAGCAGGCCGACGAGCGCCGCCGCCAGCGCCGCAGGCGACTCGTCGCCCGGCGTTACGCCGGTGACCCCGTCGACGTAGGCGTCGCGCGCGTCGCCACGCACCGGGCCGACTACCGGACAGCCAGCGAGCTGTGCCTCGGTCAGCACTCGGACCTGGTCCTCGCCACCACGGCCCGGCCCGGGCGCGGCGGCCAGCACGAGCAGATCTGCGCCGGCGTACAGGCCGGCGAGTCGCGGTTCACCTGGCGCCTCGACGAGTTCGACGTCGCGCGCCGCCGCGACCGCCGCCCGGGTCGCCTCCGGTGCTCGCCCCTCCGCGACGACCACCAGCCGAACCGGACCGATCGCCCGCCGCACGGCCGTCAACGCGGCGAGCAGCGTCGTCAGACCGCCTTCGGCCGTGACGTCGGAGTCGATTTCGGCGTGGGCACGACCGTAGGCGGCGGGCACGACGTGCAGCAGGGTCGGTGGACCCGGGGTGCGCCCGTCCCGGCCGGCCCGGGCGCCCGCCGCGAGCAGCGCGGCCCGCCAGGCTGACGCGACGCCCGGCCGGAGCACCCCGGCCGCCCCGACGCCCGCCAGCGCGCCGGCGCTGTACGAGCCGATGGTGAGGGGGAACAGCGCCTGGTGCCGCGTGAGCAGCGCTCGGCCGAGGCGGCGCGCCTGGGCCCCGTCGGCGCTGTGGAACACTACCGGCCCGCGGGGGGCTCGGCCCACCGTCGCGGCCGCCGCTGCCACCGGGATGAGGCTGAGATGACCGGTGACGATTGCGTCCAGTGGTGCCAGCCCCGCCGCCGCCCGCACAGCCGCGCCGGCGAAGCGCGTCCTCGCCCATCGGTCGCGCGGACCACCCAGGCTGGCCGGGCCGTACAGATTGATCCGGTGGACCGACGCGCCGCCGGTGCGCAGCCGCTCCTCGACCGTGGCCAGGTAGCGCTCGACACCGCCGCCCAGCCCCGAGGACCAGGCCAGCAACAGGACGCGCGGGTCGCGGGCCCCGGTCTCGGCCCCGATATCGAGACGATGCATGGAGAGCACGGACGGTCACTCTAGGTGACCAACCGCCTGCACGGCGCCCGGCGCCCCGGCGAGCCGCCGATTCACGCTCCACGCCACCGGCGAAGGCCAGACAGCCCCCCATAGGCCCCACAGGCTCGGCCAACTCTTGCCCCGCCAAGGTGGGCTGGGCCACAATGACAGGTAATTGTATCATGCATACATACTGCGAACGCTTGTGAGCGCCAGTGGCAGTGACGCCGCGTAACCGAAGTCGGCCTCACCGGGCCCGACCTCGCCGAACGCCGCTTCACTGATTCACCGAGCGGCCGCGCTACGCATGCTGGTCGACGATGGGAGAAGCACGATGCTCCAGCCTCAGGGTCGTCGGACTGGACGGCGCCGAGCTCCCTGACGGCGAGATCGGCGAGATCCACACTCGCTGCCCCAGCGTCTTCCTCGGCTACTGGGAGAACGAGGCGCCTAGCCCCGCCTAGGGCAGGGACGGCCCAGAGCTTGGACCCGGCCCACCGGGTGTCGCCGAGAAGACGCCTGTTCCTGCCCCGGAGGTCTGGAGACACCGGCCAGGCATCGGTGACGATCTCCTCATGCAGACACCCCTTGCCGGGCCGGTGGGCCTGGCCGCGGGCGGGGCGCCCGTGAGCGCCGACCCCACCTGGGGCATCAGCGGGCCGGCGTTCGCCGGCGGCTACCTGCTCGCGCTGGCGCTGGCCGCCCTCGCCGTCGCGATCATCAGGTGGCAGCTGCGCGCTCAGAACGGTCCGCCGGCCGGGCCGCACGGCCACCCGGGCGCCGGGCTCGCCCCCGAGGAGCTGGCCTTCCTCGCCGGCGGGCCCCGGCGCGCCACGGAGGCCGCGGTCCTGTCACTGCAGGAACGGGGGCTGGTGGCCACCGGGACCGGCCGAGGCGAGATCCTGGCGGCTGGCACCCCCGGGCCCGGGGTGCTGACCCCGTTCCAGTGGGCGGTCCGGGAGCGGACGACCGCCCCGGGCGGCATCCGCATGTCGGCGCTGACCTCGATGGTCGCGAACGGCCAGGAGGCCGGCGAGCTGCGCGGCAGGCTCGTCGGCCTCGGCCTGGTCGCCACGCCCGACCGGGCCCGCCGGTACCGCCAGCTCGCCTGGTGGCCGGTCCCGTTCCTCGCCGTCGGCTTCCTGCGCCTGGTCGTCGGCGCCTCCAGGCACCACCCGGTCGGCCTTCTCGTTTTCGAGCTGATCGCCACGGCCGTCCTCGCCATCGCCATGGCGGTGCGCGCCCACGGCGAGGTCGTCACCAGCCGCGGCCGGGGTGCCCTCGCCGTCGCCCGGCACGTCTCGTCGTCGCTGCGCGGCGGCAGTCTGTCTGGCCAGCGCGCCTACGCCTATGCCCTGTTCGGCGCCGCCGCCATCTGGGCGGCCGACCGCGACCTCGCACAGCAGCTCGGCTTCACCCAGCCGTCCACGGGCGGCGGCAGCAGCGGCGACGGGGGCGGTGGCTGCGGTGGAGGCGGCTGCGGCGGAGGCTGCGGGGGCGGCTGCGGCGGCTGACTCACCTCACCGCGGCGCACGCCTTCCAGCGCCGAACACAGTGGCGAGACCCAGCCACCCACCGCGGGAGCGGCAGCGACGGCCATCCACCACGAGACCAGCCGGGCAATCTTCTCGGACTCTGCAACCTCGCAGTGACGATGACCCGCCAAGCAGCCACCACATTGACGGAATCGACTAGTCGAGCCGCTTACCAACGATCTCGTTCCCAGGGAACCGTCGGCGTCGGCGCCTCGACCAGGCGCGCGGGCCAGGAATCATCCGGTGGCGTTTCCGGCGTCATAACTCCGAAAATGCCACCGGATGATGAAGTGGGTAGTCGTGAAATGGCGACTTGGCCGACACCGCCGAAGCGGGCCTCGCGCGGGCGGGGTCAGACGATCCGGCTCCGGCGGTGGACGTGTCGGACGGGCTCGGCCGCCCGGGCCGCCGCGCAGGGCGCCGAGTAGATCGCCGCGGCCGGACGCGGCGAGCTGAGCTGGACGTTGCGGCCCGTCGGCTGCGCGGGCAGCCACGGCGACACCGTGCGGTCGCCCGCCGCTGCCGCCGTTGCCAGTCCCGAGGACGGGGCGGCCTCGGTGGCCTGGCCCCGCTCCCCTACCTGGTCCTGGCGAGCGGCCTGCGCCGAGGCCTCGAGGCCGCCGGTGTGCCGCCCTTCCTGTCCGGCGGGGGCGTCCTTGACCTGGCTCTGCCGGGAGACCCGTCGTGCCCAGTCGTCGAGCCAGGCGACCACGCGACCGCCGGCCAGCGGAGGCGAGATGAAATACCCCTGCACCTCGTCGCAGCGCCAGCCCGCCAGCGTCCGCCACGCGGCCTTCGTCTCGACGCCTTCGGCGACGATCCGCAGGTCCAGCGCGTGCGCCAGCGCCACGGTCGACCGCACGATCTCGGCAGCCGACGGGTCCCGGTGCATGTCCCGCAGGAAGATCTGGTCGAGCTTGACCTCGTCGGCCGGCAGCTCGCGCAGATAGGCCAGCGAGCAGAAACCGGTGCCGTAGTCGTCGAGGCTGACCCGTACGCCCAGCTCACGCAGGTCGGCGAGCGTGCGCCCCGCCTGTTCCTTGGCCGTGATCAATGCCTCCTCGGTGACCTCGACGACGAGGGCCTTCGGCGCGAGCTGATGGCGGCGCAGCGCCTCGCGGACGACGTCGACGAAGCCCGCGTCGCCGATCATCGACGGCGGCACGTTCACCGAGACCGACAGCGCCGCGCCGGCCGCGTGCCAGCGGGCACAGTCGGCGAGCGCGAGATCGAGCACCCGCCGGGTGAGCTGGGGCATCAGGCCCGCGTGCTCCATCTCCCGCAGGAAGACACCAGGGCCACGCAGGCCCTCGCGTGGGTGCTGCCAGCGCACCAGCGCCTCGAGGCCGGTGACCCGGCCGGTACGCGGGTCCGCCTTCGGCTGGTAGCGCAGCTCGATCTGGTCCTGTTCCAAAGCGCCTCGCAGCTCGGAACGCAACCGCAGCTTGGCCCGGCCAGGCGACGACGGCGCGTGCCGGCCGCGTTGGTAGGTCCGCTGGCCGACCCGGGTTCGCTTCGCCTCGTACATCGCCGCCTCGGCGTGGCGCAGCAGCTCGGCGGCGCTGCGGCCATGCGCCGGGGCGTAGGCGATGCCGATACTCACCTCGATCTGCACCGGCACGTCGGCGAGCATCACCGGCAGGCGTAGCGCCTCGCGCAGCCGGCCGGCGAGCAGCTCCGCCCGGCCAGGGCCGGCGTCGCGCAGCAGCACCGCGAACTCGTCGCTGCCGATGCGCGCCGCGAGGTCCGGCGGCTGCAGCAGGACGCGCAGTCTGCGGGCCACCACGTCCAGCAGCCGGTCGCCGCTCTCGTGGCCGAGGATGCCGTTGATCTCCCGGAACCGGTCCAGGTCGACGAGGACGAGGGCCACCGGAGTGACCTCACGCACCCGGTGCTCACCGCCGCCGACGACCCGGGCCGCGATGTCGAGAAACGGGCGGCGGCCCACCAGGCCCGTCAGCTCGTCGCGGCCGCGGAACCGGCGCAGCGCCGACTGCCCACGCACGACGAGAAGGCACAGTGCGGTGGACACCAGCGCGCAGGTGACGAACCCCGTGCGGCCCCGCCAGCCGGCGTCGAGCACGCCTTCGGCCGTCAGCAGGCCGAGCGTCGCCAGGGCGGCGACCAGTACCCCGACGGCCAGCGCGACCAGTGAGCCGCTCGAAGCTGCCGAGCCGGGAAGGACTGGCAGAACCGGAACCAGTGGTCGTCCGGCTCGACCGGCCATCGGTGCCGTACCACCCGAGCCGGCAGCGCCGGCAACGCCAGTAGCGCCGGCAGCGCCACCGGTCATGGTGGCGCCGCCACTCACGCTGGCACCGCCGCCAATGCCAGTCCTGTCGCTCACGCCAGCACCGCCGTCCGCACCGGACGCCCGCGGCACTCCCGCGCCACCGCCCACAGGCCGCAACCGCCCGGTTCCGAAGCCGGCGGTGCGGCGCCAGCCGCGCGGGACGGCGCGGCGACGGACGGCGCGGCGCCAGCCGGCGAGGGTCGTCTGGGGTGGCCAGTGGCGCCTGGCTCCGAGAGCCGAGGCGGCCAGCCCGCCGGCGCTGGCGCCGACGGGGCTCACCGGCTCGGGTCCAACCGGCGTCGGGGGGATCCACTGGCCCCTGCGAAGCATCGGCGCCGTGGGGCTGTCCCCGTTCTCCGCGACGTCAGCCACCTCCGCCACCGCAGCAGCAGCCGGTGGCGGTGACGGCGGTGCCAGCGCCGACGGCTTGCGTCCTGTCTCCCGGGCCAGCGCGACGAACGCGGGCATCGTGGGCTGCGTCCTGTCGGACTCGTCGCTGGCCGCAGTGGCCGCAGTAGCCGCAGTGGCCGCCGCGTCGGGCGTCTTCCGGCCGGCTGACCCGCTCACCGCGCCCACCGCGACGCTGGGCGGCGTGATGCCGGTGCGCCCGGGTGTGACAGCGGTCGCGCCGTCGCCTGCCACCTCGTTCGTCTGGCCGGCCGGTCGCGCGGGCCGGGCCATGGCCCGGCCCGCACCCGTGCCTGCCGCAGTCCCGGCCGCCGTCATGATCGAACCACGGGAAGGTCTCGTGGCGCCGGAGTTCGACTTCGCCCCTGCATTGGTCCCCCATCGGTGATACTCGCCTGCCCAAGCACCCGCAAGGCAGCCTCCTGCAGCCTTTCCGGACGCCAGCGCGGAACGCCACGGCCCACCACCGCGGCATTTTTCGACACATCCGTCACAGTCCGGCCCAGCTGCGGCCCGGCGTCGGTGACGAGACAACTAGCGGACCTCTTGGCGAGACGCCGACAAGCCTCCCGAGTTCGGGCGGTTCGTGCCGGGCCGCGCCGTCCGACCACACCGCGCATGGCTCGGGAGGTTATCCGAGTCCGGGCGAATTCTGGGTGGGAAGTTTTCGAACCGGTGACGCGGCCGGAGGTTCGCCGGCCGGGCCGGGAACGATTTTCCGTTGGCCGGCATCACAAAACCGCAGGCCACCTCCGGCGGGTGCCACGACGTGGTCTCTTGAGCCGTCGCGAGACGCACGGCGGGCCGCCGGCGATGAGGGCCACGAGACCTACCGCAACGGGCAAGACGGCCCGGGGCACCAGACCCTAGACAGGCGATCACCTATGACCCGAGGAAGCCGGTCGAGGCGGTAACCGTTACCGAGGAATCAATGTCCTACGGTGACGTGATTGAGGGGCATCCAGGGCCCAACCTCTGGAAAAACTACGAAGAGCAGCAACGCGATGACAACAGCCACCAAGAGCAGCGCCAGCAGCACGCGCACTCGAGTCGGTCCAGGCAGGTGGCGGTAGATCCAGCCGTACATGGGTCACGCCTCCCCGGAAGCGAATGGCACCGCGCCGCCCGGCGTCTTCATGACGGTTTTGTCAAGGTTAGCGAAGACGATGAGCCTACTTTTTGCGGAGAACTTGGGATGGCAGGTAGTCATCGTCATCATGGCCGCCTCGGCGATAGCTCCGGGCCGTTCGGGAACGGGATCCGTCACGTCAAGCCGGTTCGGCGCGACAACCTCCGACCTGGTCATTCGGTAGACGTAGTACCGGTCGGCTACCTCCACCACTATCGGGTCACCCGGGCGCAGCTCATCGAGCCTGTTGAACGGTTTCCCGTACGTGGTCCGGTGCCCGGATACCACGAAGTTACCGATTTCACCCGGCATCGCCGTGCCCGGGTAATGCCCAGGCCCCTCCTCCAGCTGGGGCTCGCCGACCCCCTCGACGACGACCGGTGCATAGTCATTGCCGAGGCGAGGGATATGCAGCACGGCAAAACCCTGCCCTTCGGCCGGGTCCGGCCGAAGGGCGGGCGGGGGCTCGGAGGGCTTCGCGGGCGGCTTGGCCGAAGGCGTCTGCCACGAAGCCGCGAGCCGGTCATGCAACCTGCTCTGCGATCGAGCCTGGAACAGGTCGGTGATCCAAAGCTGGTAGACCAGAAACAGCGCGACGAGCAATCCCGCGGTGATGAGCAGTTCTCCTGCGGCCCGCACCGCGACTCCACCGACGCGCCGTAGTCGCGCCGACCGCCCCCGCCGGGGTGAGGGGTCAGCCGACCCGTGAGGGCTGTCGGCTCCGCCTGGCACTGGCTGAGCCGGCAGCGCCGGGATGGCCGCTTGCGCTGGCCCGGCCGGCGGCGCCGGGATGACCTGCGCGGAGAACGGCCGGGTGGGCGCGAGCCGCGGATCGAGCGCGCCGCG
>Ga0105249_10005708_pt1 | contig 10763 bp, 7 predicted proteins | sample KBSS44metaG_FD_81522 | JGI IMG/M metagenome (GOLD analysis project Ga0105249, IMG submission 81522) | Switchgrass rhizosphere microbial communities from Kellogg Biological Station, Michigan, USA - KBS S4-4 metaG | ecosystem: Host-associated > Plants > Roots > Rhizosphere > Soil | place...
CCTCCGCCGGTTGAAACGTAACTGACTTTGTCGGCATAACCGAATTGGTTAACCGCCGCAACTGAGTCGCCACCACCTACCAATGAAAAAGCGCCTTTCTGTGTGGCTTCTGCAACTGCTTTCGCAATGGCTTTGGTTCCTTTCTGGAATTTCTCCATTTCAAAAACGCCCATCGGACCATTCCATAGTATGGTTTTGGATTTGTGTATGACGTTCGCAAATTGTTCAATGGCATTGGGACCAATGTCTAATCCCATCCAACCATCGGGAATGCCGTTGCTTGGTGATGCGGAAGTATTGGCTGCCGCGTCGAATTTATCCGCTATCATGGAATCTGAGGGCAGGTGAATATTCACGCCTTTAGCAGCCGCATTATTAATGATATCGAGCGCGGTGGAAACGCGGTCATCTTCACAAAGCGAATTCCCGATTTTACCGCCCTCCGCTTTCATAAATGTGTAGGCCATGCCACCACCGATGATAATATCGGTTGCCCTTTCCAGTAAGGTTTCGAGGATGAGTATTTTGTCAGAAACCTTCGCACCCCCAATAATTGCCGTGAAGGGTTTGGATGAATCGTGCATGACTTTTTCGGCGCTCTTCACTTCACCTTCCATGAGCAATCCGAACATTTTTTTGTCAGCCGGAAAGAATTGAGCGATGACTGCGGTAGACGCATGTGCGCGATGAGCGGTGCCGAAAGCATCATTCACGTACACATCGCCGAGTTTGGCCAGCTTTTGTGCGAAACCAGGATCGCCTTTCTCTTCTTCCTTATAAAACCGCAGATTTTCCAGCAGCAATACTTCGCCCGGACGCAACATGTTGGCCGTGAGATAGGCCTGCTCGCCGATGCAGTCGTTGGCGAAAAAAACTTTTGCGTCACCCAACAGTTCGCCGAGGTGATTAACCAGGTGTTTGAGTGAATATTTTTCAGTGGGACCGTCTTTTGGGCGGCCCAGGTGACTCATTAAAATGGCACTCCCACCGTCTTTCAAAATTTTTTGAATGGTAGGAATGGTAGCTCGCATGCGGGTGTCATCGGTGATATTGTATTTGTCGTCGAGCGGAACGTTGAAGTCTACACGGACCAGGGCTTTTTCGCCCGAGAAATTATGTGTGCTGAATGTTGACATGTTGGTTGGTGTTCGAAGGTGGTATTTGGATGAAGAAAAATAAAGGCCTCCGTATTGTACGGAAGCCTTTCATAATCGTTTCGGAACAAAGAACTAGATCATTCTTCACAGTCCTGTTTGAACAACGCGTTATTTGCTGATCAACTCAGCGAAATAATGCACGGTGCGAACCAGTTGGCTCACATAGCTCATTTCGTTGTCGTACCAGCTTACGGTTTTTACCAGTTGGGTATCGCCCACGGTTACCACTTTGGTTTGGGTGGCATCGAAAAGCGATCCGAAATGGATGCCGATGATGTCGCTGCTCACCAGTTCTTCTTCGGTATAACCGAAGCTTTCGTTGGTGGCGGCTTTCATGGCGGCGTTCACTTCATCAATGGTAACTTTTTTGCCCAACACCGAGGTCAGTTCTGTGAGTGAACCGGTGAGGGTGGGTACGCGTTGTGCGCCACCGTCGAGCTTGCCTTTCAGGGATGGTAAAACCAGTCCGATGGCTTTTGCTGCGCCGGTGCTGTTGGGCACAATGTTTTGAGCCGCAGCGCGGGCACGGCGAAGATCACCTTTGGGATGCGGCGCATCCTGGGTGTTCTGGTCGTTCGTGTAGGCGTGTACGGTAGTCATGATGCCCGCTACAATGCCGTAGGCGTCGTCCAATACCTTGGCCATGGGCGCCAGGCAATTGGTGGTGCAGGAAGCGCAGCTGATAATGGTTTCGCTGCCGTCGAGAATGCTATGGTTAACGTTGAAAACAATCGTTTTGAGATCGCCTGTTGCGGGCGCTGAGATCACTACTTTGCGCGCGCCGGCGGTAAGGTGTGCGGCGGCCTTGTCTTTGTCGGTAAAAAAGCCTGTGCACTCGAGAACCACGTCAACTTCGTGGGCTTTCCAGGGAATTTCGGCCGGATTTTTCTGGGCGTAGATTTTAACTTCTTCCCCGTTTACGATGATTGAATTTTCGGTGGCTTTAACGTCTTGTTCAAAGCGACCCTGGGCTGTATCGTATTTGAGGAGATGGGCAAGCACCTTAGGACTGGTCAGGTCGTTGATCGCAACCACTTCGATACCTTCCATTTTGTAAATCTGGCGGTAAACAAGGCGTCCGATCCTCCCGAAACCATTGATGGCTACTTTAACTGTGCTCATGGATTGTTCAATTTAAGGTGTTTATTTTTTAAGAGAGGCGAAGTTACAATAATGAAAGAGTATTACAAGGGGAGAAGAGAAAGGCTGATGCTCAGTCAAATAGTTTCGAAAATTGAGAATTTTTTGGCGGGTTTTTATTCTCCGGCTATCTTTGCACTCCCAATTCCGACCCCTGCTATTGAAAATTTCGATATAACGGCCCGTTGGTCAATCGGTTAAGACGCCTCCCTTTCACGGAGGAATGACGAGTTCGACTCTCGTACGGGCTACTATGCGGAAGCCACCTTCGGGTGGCTTTTTTTATGCGTGTTATCCTGAGTAACGCCCAAAGAAGACCTGGGCATACACCTCAATTATCGTACGAAACCCGCACGGATGCGATAAAAGCGCTGGTTACATCTTTGCCAGCTACTTTCATGCTGATTCTTAGCCCGGAGTTAATCCAAAATAATTTCACTTAAATCACTTTGAAATTCAAAGTACTTTTATTTACTTTGTGTTGCAAAGTAGTTTTCTTAAGTAAAAACTAAGATCATGACAATTTCAAGAAAGAAATTTATAACCGTATTCCTCCTTTCGGGCTTTGCCTTTCTTTTCTTGTACAACGTAATTTTTAGATCAGATGTCCGGCTCCTTCCTCAAAGTGGCGCGTCTTTCCTGGGAACAGAATCACTAACAGGGTGGAGGAGCGCAATAGCCACCATTCTATATCCTGTCAAAATTGTTTTGGTAGGTCCAGTGCTCCCACTGCTCAATTTGCCAGATCCACCACCTCCATTTTTAGTTATTGGGCTTCTTATCTATTGGACTATTCTTGCAATGGCCATTTATTACCTCGTTGGTAAAATCTGGCGGCCGGCGAAAAAGGCAGGAATTTGAGCGGGATCTTATTCACGCAAAGGAGCAAAGTTCTTTGGGAAAACTATGCGTGCAACAAAGTCGTTGCCAATCCCATTACACTCGCAAGGATGATCACACATTTCCAACAATTCGTTCTATTCATGGTCATTTTTTGATTCACAAATTTACGTTTTCAACCCGTCATGAATCGTTAAAATTTCTTCCCGATGGTCTTATTTCCTGGTCAGGCGCATCATCCATCCACCTCCGGGAGCCATTTTAATTTTAATATTGTCTGTCTTCGTGAGACTCAAATGCCTGATCAAATAATCCGAAGGATACCGGTCTGCATTGACCCCGTCTTCACAAATCTCTGCTTCAAAATTTCCTTCTCCCAGAAAATCCAGTTTTAATTCCAAAGACCTGGCCTGGCTGTTGGTCATTGCCCCAACAAACCAGTCTTTTCCCTTCTTTCGAACCGTCACGATGTATTCTCCCAGCCTGGCGTCCGGAATGATCGTTTCGTCCCATGTGGTCGGAATGCTGCCCAATAATTTCATGAATTCAGGCTCCATCATTCCCTGCGAAGGATTACCAGAAAAGAATTGCATCGGACTATCATAAACTACGAACATAGCCAGTTGCTGGCATCGTGTACCGATAGTCATCACCTTATCTGATATGGGTCGAAAAGTTTTTGGCGTCGCATTGTCCAGGATGCCAGGTTCATAATCCATCGGTCCCGAAACCATGCGAATGAAAGGAAGCAGTAGATTGTGATCAGGCGTAGCACGGTCGCTCCAGATATTATACTCTGAACCCAGCACCGCTTCGCGCGTCATCGCGTTAGGAAATGTACGTGTGAAACCGGCGGGTTTAAAGGCGCCATGAAACATCAGCATAATCTTATGCCGGGCACATGCTTCAGCCACGCGATAATAAAAATTAACCATCTTCTGATCATCGCGATCCATGAAATCGGTCATGATAAAACTCACCCCCCATTTGTTAAACTGATCCAACGCCTGTTCTAATTGCCTGTCGAGAGTCATCGCCAGGGTCCACATGCTCAACCCAATTCCCTGCGCCTTCGCGTATGCAGCGATCTCGTCCATATTAATATCGGGATTGATGGCGAACAAGTCTTTGGGATCGCTCCAACCGGCGTCCATCATGATACGCTCAAATCCGAATTTTTTTGCGAAGTCGATATAATATTTATAAGTGGCCGTATTGACACCTGTCTTAAAGGGAACATTGAAGAGGTTGATGCCAATGGTCCATTCGTCGGTCCCTTTGCCCGGGTGGATCCAGGAAACATCGTCTACACGTGAACGTTGAGCCAGTCGGTAAACGAGGTCATTGGACGGCAGTTCCCGGTCTTCCCTGGCTACCACAAAAACCCGCCATGGAAAATCTCTGTTACCCTTCGTGTGAGCGATGAAAGCTGCGCGCCCGGTTACAACGGCTTGTGGAAATTCGGCGCCTACCACTTTGAACTCGATTGGAAAAGCTGCGAATTCTGCTTTGAGTTTTCCTTCGCCGCCTCGCAGGAACATGCCAGGATAATCTTCAAGATCAGATTCTGTGATCAACATCTTAGGTCCCGTGCCGAAGCCCGCGAGCAGCGGTGTGAAACAAAGCGTCGATGCAGGAATACTGTCGATAATTTTCCTAGTATAATTTTCTTCAAAGGCTGTGTGGTATTGGTCAGCGTCTTCCCGGGGTTTGACCTGGGGATAATAAATCATTGCAAATGGCGGAATCTCAAAATCCGCCCTTTCCTGCTTTACAGTAATGGTGTCTTTGAATTGTGTAGACCAACGATAGGCGAATCCGTCATTGTAAACTCTTATGGTCAGCGTATAGGGGTTGCTGAATTTAATCGTCAAAATATTGTAATTGTCTTCGATCACTGATCGCTTTTCCGGAACCGGTGAAGAAATAGTGCCGGTGACCCTGTGTTCGACAGGCTTCCTGGAGTTTGCGCTTTGCGGTATTGTTCCATCTGCCAATTCCAAATTGATCGGAGAAGGTCGAAGAATAGGCTGATTTTCGTATTTAGCCGAAATCAAAATATCATCCCCGTCGAACTGGAGGAGTGCGACGATTTTGCCATCAGGAGACTTAATTTGGTGTTGCGGCTGCGCGAAGGATGCACATGAAACAGCAAGGAACAAGAATAGCAGCTGTGTTTTAGATTGATGAATAATTCAAGATAAAATCAAAACCCCGCATTCACCACGTGTTGTGGTTTGCCATGCAAAAATTTCTGAATATTTCCCACGGTCGTTTGCATGATCCGCTGCCTCGCCTCAAAACTTACCCATGCAATATGTGGCGTGATAATGCAATTTGAAAGTCCAACAAGCGGATGGTCGCTCACCGGCGGTTCTTTAGCAAGCACATCCAGCGCGGCACCGGCGATCTTATTTTTTTTCAGCGCATCGGCCAGGTCGGCTTCATTAATGAGAGCTCCCCTGGATGTATTGATGAGATAGGCTGAAGGTTTCATCTGGCTTAGCCGGTCCGCATTTACAAAACCCTGGTTCTCCGGTTTAAGAGGGCAATGCAGACTGATAAAATCACTCTCGCTAAAAAGGCTATCGAGATCGCATGATTGCGAACCTTCCAGTTGCTTTCCGGGATCATGAAAAATGACACGTATATCCATCGCCAATGCAATTTTTGCCACTTTTCTCCCAATTCTTCCCAAACCCACTATCCCCAAAGTTTTGCCGGCGAGTTCAACAACCGGCGATTTCACCAGGGAGAAGTCCGGCGATTTGCTCCATTCTCCATTTCTTACACTTTGTTCATGCAGGCCCACGTGATTGGTCAATTCAAATATTAAAGCAAAGCAGTGTTGAGCCACGGAGTCGGTGCCATAGGCTGGCACATTGCAAACCGGGATTTTTCTTTTGTTGGCTGCTTCGAGGTCGACAATATTATAACCGGTTGCGGTAACTGCGATGAGCTGCAGATGGCTGGCCGCCGCAATGGTATCGGCATTGATTGGTGTTTTGTTAACAACAATGATATTCGCGTCCCTGCATTTTTCAGCTACCCGTTCTGGCGCGAGCCTGTCGTGGTATTGGATCGCTCCGAAATTTTCAATCTCTGTCCAGCTCAGATCGCCGGGATTTAAAGTGAAGCCGTCTGTGATAACAATAGTCATCTTCAAATTTACCGATCTTCAAACTTAGCGCCTTTGCACGAGGACCTATATTTCCTATCTTTCTAAAAATAACCGGCTTCATGACAAGTAATCCATCAACACATTCCAGGCTGGCATCTGTTGATATCCTTCGCGCGCTTACGATGCTGCTGATGATATTTGTAAATGACCTTTGGTCACTCAAAGGAATTCCGGATTGGCTGGAACATGTAGATGGCAAAACGGATGGACTCGGACTGGCGGACACCGTTTTTCCCGCCTTTCTTTTCATCACCGGCATGTCGATTCCACTGGCCATTCAACAAAGAAGAAGAAAGGGAGACAACAACAACCAGATACTACTGCATATCGGAAAACGATTTCTGGCCCTGATCGTAATGGGACTTTGGCTGGTAAACGGTGAATACCTGAACGAAAAAGCCGCCGGCATCCAGCGAATAACCTGGAATGTGTTGGCCTGCACGTCATTCATTCTGCTCTGGAATGATTGGCCCAAATCGTGGAAACCCATTGCGCGCTGGATGATGAATGGAACAGCCATCATCGTGCTGGGCCTGCTGGCCTTCATTTGCCGCGCAGGAACAGAAGGTGACCTGCACGGATTTCAAACATACTGGTGGGGCATTCTTGGATTAATCGGTTGGGCTTATGGCGCAGCTGCCCTGGTATATGCACTGTCGAAAAACAACTTATGGGTTAATGTGATCGCGTTTCTTTTCTTTCTATTTCTCTCCGTCGCACATCACGCCCATTGGATCGCAGGAAATGGTATCATCGGAATTATTTTTGGTCCCCTTCAGTCTGGATCCATGCCCGCTTTTAGTATGGCCGGCGTGGTAACCATGCTCGTTTACCAATATTATATGAACAGGAAGGAAGAAAACAAAATGGTGTGGGCCCTGTTTGCGATAGGCATCGTAATGTTATTGGTTGGATTTTATTTCAGGACCTTTTGGGGCATCAACAAAATACATGCTACACCGGCCTGGGTACTGATTTGCAGTGCGGCTACTATTTTCATGTTCCTGATTGTATATGCAATTGTTGATATGGCCGGCAAGGCCAGTTGGTTTAACATCATTAAACCGGGCGGAAATAACACTCTGCTGTGTTACCTGCTGCCCTACTTCGCCTATGCGTTGGTGGTAGTCCTGAAACTGCATTTACCGGACGCATTGCTGGAAGGCGGCGTGGGTTTGGTGAAATCCTTCGGATTCGCTTTGTTGATGATTGTACTTGCGGGCGTATTGGGCAAAAGAGGGTTGCGGTTGAAACTATGAGATTTCACGCAAAGACGCAATGTCTTTTTAGTTATTTTTACTTCTCAATTTTCCAATTATGACATTCGAATGGCATGGGGTTTTTCCCGCACTCACCACTCCGTTTACACCCAAGGATGAACTGGACCTTCCCATGATGGACACTTCCATTGCTGCGCAAATGAAGGCGGGTGTGCATGGGTTGATACTCGGCGGCACACTAGGCGAAGCCAGTACGCTGACTGCCGCTGAAAAAGAAATGTTGGTAAAATTTACAAAAGAAAAAACCCGCGACAAAATCCCGGTGATCCTGAATATAGCAGAAGGGGGAACCAGGGCCGCTATTGAGCAGGCTGAACTGGCCTTGAAGTGGGGCGCCGACGGATTAATGCTATTGCCGCCCATGCGCTACAAAAGTGATGCGAGAGAAACCATCCAGTATTTTAAACAGATTGCTAACGCAACACCGCTTCCGATTATGATCTACAACAATCCCGTGGATTATAAAGTGGAAGTGACGCCGGAAATGTTTGCCGAATTGGTGCCCAGTGCGAATATCCAGGCGGTAAAGGAAAGTACACGTGATATTTCAAACGTCACCAAAATGCTTAACCGGCACGGACAACGTTTTAAAATTCTTTGCGGGGTTGACACCATCGCGATGGAAGCATTGCTGATGGGTGCCCATGGTTGGGTAGCCGGACTTGTATGCGCATTTCCAAAAGAAACCGTTGATATTTTTGAACTCGTAAGTGAGGGCAGAATCGAAGAAGCGCTTGAAATTCACAGGTGGTTTATGCCCCTGCTGGAACTGGACCTTCATCCCAAACTGGTACAATATATAAAACTGGCCTCGCAGGAAACTGGCATTGGCACGGAATATGTTCGTGCGCCAAGATTAACATTGATCGGAGAAGAAAGAGAGCGCGTTCTTCACATCATCAAAGAAGGAATTAAGAAAAGACCGGTGCGACAATTGGCCTGACAAAGTTCCCTTCTCAAATCTTAAAATGACTATGTACAAGGATACGCCAGCGCAGGAGTTGGACGCCGTTTTGAACAAAGCCTGGATTGCATTTCACCAGTACCGCAAACTGCCATTAAAATCGCGCGCTGATTTGATGCGGGCCATCGCTGTTGAATTGGAAAACAGCGGGGATGAATTAATTCAAATTGCGATGAACGAAACCCATCTTCCGGAAGCCAGGTTGAAGGGTGAAAGAGCGCGCACTATTTTCCAACTCAACAGTTATGCGGCAGCTTGCGAGGAAGGTGCCTGGCTGGAAGTCCGCATTGATACTGCTATTCCCGACAAAACACCGCCCAAGCCCGATATCAGAAAATACCTGGTGCCGATGGGACCGGTGGTGGTTTTTGGATCCAGTAATTTTCCTTTTGCTTTTTCAACCGCCGGTGGCGATACAGCCTGCGCTCTCGCGGCCGGCTGCCCGGTGATTGTAAAAGCGCATCCCGCGCATGCCGGTACATCTACATGGGTAGCCGGCGCCATTGATCGCGCCATAAAAAAGTTGTCATTGTTTGAAGGGATTTTTACCCACGTATATGGCGCTTCTTTTGAAACCGGAAAAATCCTGGTCACCCATCCACATACAAAAGCTGTTGGGTTCACGGGTTCTTTCACAGGCGGTAAAGCCCTGTTCGACTGGGCCCATCAACGTCCCGACCCCATTCCCGTTTTTGCCGAAATGGGAAGCGTAAATCCGGTGTTCCTGCTACCAGAAAAATTATCTGAGGACGCGCCCGCCATCGCCACGCAGTATGCCGGCTCTATTACGTTGGGTGTTGGCCAGTTTTGCACCAATCCCGGACTCATTGTCGGCATTGCATCTGAAGCCCTGCAATCCTTCACAGCGATATTGGGAAAAGAAATTGAAAAAACAATACCGGGCACCATGCTGCACCCGGGAATAGCGAAAGCATTCACGGAAAAAAAAGAAAAGGCCTTGTCGCAGGCGGGCGTTTCAGTCATCGCCGCTTCCACGACGGCCCCTGCTGAAAACCAGGGTAGTCCAACCATCGCAACAGTTGCAGGTTCCTTCTTTTTAAGCAATCCGCTGTTGCACCAGGAAGTTTTTGGTCCTTATTCCCTGGTGGTTGCCTGCGCCAATGAAAATGAGATGCTGGAAGTGGCCACCAAACTGGAAGGGCAGCTCACCGCCAGCGTAATGGCAACGGAAACGGATATGCGAAAACACGAAGACCTGGCAGAAGCCATAAAAAATATCTGTGGTCGCTTCATTTTAAATGGCATACCCACGGGCGTGGAAGTATGCCTGAGCATGCAGCATGGCGGACCTTTCCCCGCCACCACCGACAGTCGGTTTACTTCAGTGGGGGCTGATGGTATCAAACGATTTGCCAGGCCCATTGCATTTCAAAATTGGCCCAACAACCTGCTGCCCGAAGAATTGAAAAATGAAAATGCACTTGGCATTTGGCGTACCCTCAATAACCAGTTGACGAAAGATAAAATCAGTTCCTGATGAAAAAAATCATGCTGCTGCTGCTTTGTGCAAGCTGCCAGGTATTCTCCCATGCGCAATCCAAGGCGCCGGTTGTTTCGCCCCTCATTGACAGTCTGCTCGCCGACATGAAACGCTTCCAGGAATCAGAATCACGTTCCGACAGTGTTGCACTACATCCGCTTGGTAGTTTTAAAGAAGCAGATTTTAAACGACGATATGAATTTTACAAAGCAGAGAAACAAAAACTGGACGCGGTTAACCAGACGGCATTTTCCTTCGACGACCAAATCAATGCTGAACTGCTGAATTATATTATTGAAGATGAATTGTCGAATTACCGGTTCAAAGCCTACCTCAATCCCATCCTTGCTGACGAAGGGTTTCATACCGGGCTGGCGGGCATGTCGGGCACCGTATTCACCACCAAAAAAGACGTGGAAGATTATTTGAGGAGTCTGCACGACGTTCCGCGCTTCGTTGATGAGAACCTGGCACTGATGAGAGAAGGACTTGCATTGGGCATTTGTCAGCCAAGGGTTATCCTAAATAATTACCAGAATACTTATGTGCAACACATTGTTGCAACGCCTGAGAAAAGTGTATTCTGGAATCCGTTCAACAATAAGCCCTATGCCATCACCGATGCAGATTGGGAGGCGCTAAAGTTGCAGGCGAGAAAAATTATAATGGAAGATGTGGTAAAGGGATACAAAAGCATTCA
>Ga0105249_10005709_pt1 | contig 10762 bp, 6 predicted proteins | sample KBSS44metaG_FD_81522 | JGI IMG/M metagenome (GOLD analysis project Ga0105249, IMG submission 81522) | Switchgrass rhizosphere microbial communities from Kellogg Biological Station, Michigan, USA - KBS S4-4 metaG | ecosystem: Host-associated > Plants > Roots > Rhizosphere > Soil | place...
CGGCGCCGCTCCCCTCGGCGCCGCTCCCGTCACCGGCGTGCTTGTCGGTGACGCCGGCGCTGTCAAAGGTGGCGACCTCAGCCAGGACCCGCGCGGCGGCCTGGATCACGCTGACGGCGAGCACCCCGCCGGAGCCCTCCCCGAGGCGCATGCCGAGGTCGAGCAGCGGGACCAGGCCGAGTGCGGCGAGCGCCGCCGAAGCGCCGGGCTCGACCGAGCGGTGCCCGGCGAACATCGCCGCGCGCGCCTCGGGAATCAGCGCACCCGCGACCAGCGCCGACGAGCAGGCGATCACCCCGTCGAGGACGACCGGCACGCGCGCCCCGGCGGCGGCGAGCACGAAGCCGACTGTCGCCGCGTGTTCCAGCCCACCGACGGCGGCGAGCACCCCGAGCGGGTCGCCCGCCCCGACGCCGTCAGCCACCGCGCGGTCGACCGCGCGGCGCACGACATCGATCTTGTGGACGAGAGTGGCGTCGTCGACGCCGGTCCCGCGGCCGGTCACCTCAGCCGGGTCGGCGCCGAGCAACGCGGCGACCAGCGCGGCCGACGGCGTGGTGTTCGCGATGCCCATGTCGCCGGTGACCAGCAGGTCGTGGCCGGCGCGCAGCAGCCCGTCGGCCACGGCGGCCCCGGCGGCGATGGCGGCCAGCGCCTCGTCCCTGGTCATCGCGGGCTCGACGGCGATGTCGCCGGTGCCGGCCCGTACGCGGCGGCGGTCCAGTCCCGGTGCCGCGCCGAGGACGGCGGACGACCCGGTTGACATGCCCACGTCCACCACGGCCACGGCCGCGCCAGCCTGGCGGGCCAGCGCGTTGACGACCGCCCCGCCGGCGAGGAAGTTCGCCACCATCTGGCCGGTGACCTCCTGCGGCCAGGGCGAGACGCCCTGGGCGTGCACGCCGTGGTCGCCGACGAACACCGCGACCGCGGGTGACGCCGGCACCGGCGCTGGCACCCGGCCGGCAAGCGCGGCCAGCCGGACGGACACGTCCTCCAGCTGACCGAGCGATCCGCGCGGCTTGGTCAGGCGGTCCTGATGCTCGCGGGCGACCAGCGCGACGGCTGGGTCCACCGCCCGGACGCGCGCGCCGAGGCGGTCGAGAATGGACGTGTCCGACGGTTCGGAACTCATGGGTGGCCTCCTCCCGGTCCGCGCCGGACCTTACAGAAGGTCACCACCTCCCGAACCCCAAACGTGGCAGACACCTACCCTCGTCACACCGTCACACCGTCACTCGTCACATCCGCGCCCTCGTCAGAGCAGGCCGTCCCACACGACCACCGCCGCCAGGGCCAGGAGGGTGACCGTGGTCGTGATCTCGATGACGGCGCCGAACACGTCGCCGGTGATGCCGTCGAGACGGCGCACGACATGCCAGGTGACCAGCCGTCCGGCCGCGAGCCCGACGAGCACGGCGAACGGCAGCCACAGCGCCGCGGCCAGGCTCGTCGCGGTGAGCGCGAGCAGCAGCCAGCCGAGCAGGAGCGTCACGGCCACGGCGGTCGCCCGGACGGCGACCGAGGCCGTCCCCGCGACGACGGCACCGAACCCGCCCGGACGAGCCGGCGCGACGGTGGGGCGGGCGGCGTCCAGCGCCGCGAGCCGCCCGGCGACGGCGGCGACGACGAGCAGCACCAAGCCCTGTACCCGACTCGCGCCGACCAGCAGGGTCGATACGGCGCCGATCTGCAGCAGCACGACGCCGACGGCCGCCGCCACCCCGAACGGACCGATGTCGGACTGGCGCATGATCGCCAAAGCTTCCTGGGCCGGCCTGCGGCTGCCCAGCCCGTCGGCCACGTCGGCCAGGCCGTCCAGATGCAGCCCGCGGCTGAGCAGCGCCAGAACCGCGACCCACACCACCGCGCCGAGGAAGGCCGCCCCGCCGCCGTGACCGCGCCAGAAGACCAGCGACAGCGCCCAGCTGAGGAAGGCCAGCAGCGCACCGAGCACCGGCAGCCACCGCAACGCCCAGGCGCCGAGGCCCGGCTCGGTCGCGTCGTCCGCCGCCCTGGCGGCCGGCAGCGGCAAGACGGTGAACATCCCCACGGCCATCGGCAGTGCCCGCAGCGCCATCGGGTCGAGCGCGGGCGTTCGGCGGCGGCTGTCCGCTGACGTCTCCGCCCGTCGTGCGCGCAGCGCGGTCATCCCGCCGGCGGCCCGGTCGCGTACCCAGCCGACGCCCTGACCGACGCCCTTCGTCACACCGTGTCCCACCTTGCGGCCGAACGCCGCGCCCGCCGCGCCCGGCGCACCGGCCGCACCGGGCGTCGCCGGCTGCTCAGCCGGCGCGGGGCGGCGTGTCGCGCCCCGCGGTCGGCGCCCGTAGGACTCCTCGCCGTTCGCCATCAGGTCGGCCACGCCGACGTCCTGCACACCGCCGGCCGAGGCCTGCTCGCCGTAGGAGGGCCCTGCGGCCTCGTAGGACGGTCCCGCGGGCTGGTAGGCCGGGCCTGCGGGATCGTAGGAAGGTCCTGCGGGATCGTAGGAAGGTCCCGCGGGATCGTAGGAAGGTCCCGCGGGATCGTAGGACGGACCCGCGGGATCGTAGGACGGACCCGCGGGATCGTAGGACGGACCCGCGGGATCGTAGGAAGGTCCGGCGGACGGTTCGCCCCGTCTGGGCCGGCCAAGTCGTCCGAACTGACCGCCCGGGCGCGACGGCCGCTCGACCCGAGGCAGCGGGGGGCCTGCGGGTTCTCCGGCGCCGGGCCCCGTCTCGGGAGCACCTGTGTGCCGGCCGGCACTCTCGCCATAGCCGGGGTCGTAGTCGAGGTCGAAGCCGAGATCGTCATAGCGGCGAGCGTCGTAGTCCCGGTAGTCCCGCTCGTCGGAACCGTCGTCGCCGTAGCGGCCTTCGCCGCCGCCACCGCCGCCCGGTGTCGTCATGGCCGGATCCTCCTTCGCCGCCAGTTTTGACGGTCTTCAATATTCAAAGGGGTCCTGCGTGTCTTTGCACGCTCGCGCCAGGTACTACCCGATCATCCTGCCTCATCCGAGGCGCCGCACCCAAGACCGACACCCTCGGAAAGGGAACAAAGTCAGCGGATGCGCTGCCCAATGCCCACCGTGCACAGCCAGACCTCGTCGGCGGCCACGGCCAGCCGGGCGTTCAGCCTGCCGAGTTCGTCGCGAAACCGACGGCCCGCCGCGGTCGCGGGCACGATTCCCGACCCGACCTCGTTCGTCACCGCGACGACGTGTGCCTCGGTCTGTGTCCAGGCCGCCACCAGCGCGTCCATCGCTTCGGCGAGCGCGCCGTCCGCGACGCGGCGGGCCTGGGCCGCCCCGGTGGCCGCGGTGGCGCCGCTGGCCCCGGAGCCGGCGTCGGCCTCCGCGCTCCCGTCAAGGATCCAGATCCCGGCGGTGTCCATGGCGGCCGTGAGCCAGGTGCCGACGCAGTCGAACAGGACCGGCGACCCGGGCTGGCCGGCGGACGCCAGGACCGCGGCGGCGTCCATGGTCTCGACCGTGCGCCAGCTCACCGGCCGCCGATCGCGGTGCCTGGCGACCCGCGCCGCCCATTCGGCGTCGTCCGGCGACGGCGCCCCGCCGGTCGCCAGGTAGACGACCTGCTCACGGCCGGCGAACATCCGCTCGGCCAGCTCCGACTTGCCCGACCGGGCGCCGCCGGTGACGAGCACTCGCCTCCCACGGGCGAACGGGGCGAGCACGGTGACGCCAGCCAGCTGGTCGCGCACCGCGCGCGACAGCAGGACAGTGGGAGTCACCCTGGTCGGCAGGGCGGCGACCGTGGCGGCGGGCAGCGGCCCGGCGGCCGGGCAGTGCAGCAGAATGCCACGACTGGTCTCCACCAGGAGGGCGATCTCCCCGTCGCCCGCCGGGAGTACCCGTACCCCTGGCGGTACCGCCCCGGGCAGGTCGACCACCGCCTCGTTGGGAACGGCCGGGTCGATCCGGTCCGGCCCGCGACCGGTGGGCAGCACCCGCGCCCCGGCCAGCGAGACACCGGCGAACGCCGCCCTGGTGGTCACGCCGAGCCCGCAGTCGAGCAACAGCCGACCGCACCGCGGGTCATCGACCAGCACACCCACCGGCCCGCGCACCTCGCCGGCCCTTGCCTCGACCGAGGCCCCGGCCCGGGCCATGGCCTCGCCCGGGCGGCCGGCGTTGCCGTCGGCCAGCACGACGACGGCCATCAGTGCCATCGCCCGCCGTGGCCGAGGATCGCGGACGGTCGCGCGGACGTCTCGCCTCGCGGGGAGAGCCTGAGCGCGGACGACGTGGACACGGCTGACCCGGACACGGCTGACGCGGATACGGCGGACGCGGACGAAGGTGACGCGGACGAAGGTGACGTGGCGTCGCCGTTGCCGGCTGGGCCGGGTTCACCGACGCCCGCGACGGCGGCCCTTCTCGGCTGCGCCGTCTGGACGTGTGTGGTCCTGGCTAGTCGCGAGACATTCACGGCTGTCCAGGATGCCTGCCGGTCGGGCTACCTGGTGGCCTCGGGTACGGATCACAATCGCGGCGGACGCGATCGCCGTGGTCGCCGCCGCCATCGTGGCCGTCGCGGCGTTCGCGGCGTTCGCGGCCGTGACGGAGGCGACGCCCGCGGCTGCGGCTGCGGCTGCTGATGAGGTGGACACCGCGCCTGCCGAGGCCGCCGACACGGCGCCCGAGGCGACGGCGGCCGCGATCCTGGCGGTCGCCACGGCCGCCGCGGCCGACCCGACGACAACGGCCGCGGTCACGGCCGACACCGTCATGGTCGCCGTCGCCACTGCCGCTCTGGTGGAAACCACCGCCCGCCGTGCCCGGGTCACGTCCACTGCCCACCCCCAGAAACGGCAGGGTCCCGTATCAGACAGGCCCCTCCCGATCGCTTCACCGTATCGTGACACGCCCAGCGCCCAAACAACACCCCACGCCACGCCGGGGGCGAGGCCCCCGCACCTATCTGCCAAAACGACCGCCGAGCGAGACACGTATAGCGGCGCGGTCCCGCAACCCAGCCACAAGAGGCGACAGCGCTTTGGCGCAGCGCCAAAGCAACCACCTTGTTACTCCGGGCCGGCCCGACCCCGCCCAGCGACCCGACCCACGCACCCCAGCCACAAGAGGCGACAGCGCATTGGCGCAGCGCCAAAGCAACCACCCTGTTACTCCAAGGCCAGCCCGACCACCGTCCTAGTCCCTTCACCCCCGATCAGCGCCGGGAGGGCGCCCTAGGCGCCCGACGCGGGCGAGCGCGTCCAGCGCCGCGCCCGCCTATTCGATGTCGAAGAGGCCCTGGCGGACGGCGTACATGACGGCTTCCATGCGGGAGTGCAGCTGGAGTTTGTCCAGGATGTTGCGCACGTGGTTCTTCACGGTGTTCTCGCTGATGAAAAGTTTGCGAGCGATCTCCCGGTTCGCCCTGCCCTCGGCGACCAGTTTCAGCACCTCGAGCTCGCGCGCGGTCAGGTGCGGCGTGTGCAGGCGCGGCCGGTCGTCGGTGCCGCGGGCGATGCTTGCGAACTCGGCCATGAGTTTGGAGGCCATCGACGGGCTGATCAGGCTCTGGCCGTTGTGCACCGCGCGCACCGCGTCGGCGACCTCGTGCGGCGGGATCGACTTGAGCAGGTAGCCGACGGCACCAGCTTTGATCGCTTCGAAGAGATCGTTCTCCTCGTCGGAGACCGTCAGCATCACGATCTTCACGCCGGGCACGGCGCGCTTGACCGCGCCCGTCGCCGCGATCCCGTCCCGCAGCGGCATCCGGACATCCATCAGCACGATGTCCGGCGTCGTGCCAGCGGCCAGCGAAACCGCTTCCTGGCCGTCGCCGGCGCGGCCGACCACTTTGATGTCGTCCTCTATCTCGAGAACGGTCTGCAGGCCCTGCAGGAACAGCTCATGGTCGTCTACCACGAGGACCCGGATCGGAGTGGTGCCCCGGATCGAGTCGGCCTCAGTCAGGGCCGACGGCGGTACGACACTGGCCGTCATCACACACCCGGAAATCTGTGAACGGATCGTTCGAAAGCAACTAATGGGACTACCGGCAAATAGTGGTTCGGGTACCCGCCCACTCTACGTGATGAGACACGTACTAGCGGTTGCATCGACGCTCGCGCCGCGCCGCGTCCACAGACCGCCGGCCAGCCCGAGAGGCAGCCCAACGATCCCGACATGCCCGAATAGTACCCCCACCAAGGCTCATTTTTGGCGCAACAGCGAACAGATGGGACGCTCGCAGGATTGCCCGCCCAGCGCCAGCGGGAGCTCGCATGGATCATGGACCACTACCGGCCCGCGGGCGAACCGGGTCCGTTCTTGACAGCTCCCAGCCTGTCCGGGCGCCGAGAGCTTCGCCGCACGTGAACGCTGATCCAGCACCGCCCACCGGTTACCGTCGACGCTTTTAACGAGTTCTGAGATAGCGACAACCGATTTGTACCGCCAGCCCACCCGCCTCACTCGCCCGTCGAGGGTGATAGGCCTGTCGGCCTTGTTGGCACCCCGCGAGCGGTGGCGCACCCTGCGGGCATGGTTACCGCCGCCCGGACGAGCCGCACCAGCAGCCCAGCCACCAGCGCCGGGCCGGACGCCCGGCCCGGCGCCGGCCGCAGGACCGTCCCGCGCCTGGCACCCGGCACCGCCTGGGCGGATGCGCTCACGCGCGCAGGCGACGCGGCACCCGAGGCCTTCGGCGACGGCCGCCTCCTCAACCTGTGGGGCGGCCGCTGGCGCGCGACGGGCGTGCCACTGGCGCACAGTGTCTCGCCCGTCGACGGCTCCCCCATCACCGGACCGCCGATGATCGAGCTCGACGAGGCCCGCGCGGCGATCGGCGCGTCGCTTCAGGAGCACCAGCACTGGCGGGACGTCTCACTGGCCGAGCGCCGCGCCAGGGTCACGGCCGCCGTCGACGCGCTGGACGCGCACCGCGACACGCTCGCGCTGCTGCTCGTCTGGGAGATCGGCAAGCCCTGGCGGCTCGCCAGGACCGACGTCGACCGAGCCATCGACGGTGTCCGCTGGTACGTCGACGAGATCGCCGGAATGCTCACCGGCCGCGCGCCACTGCCCGGGCCGGTCAGCAACATCGCCAGTTGGAACTACCCGATGAGCGTGCTCATGCACGCCATGCTGGTCCAGGTCCTCGCCGGCAACGCGGCGATCGCCAAGACCCCGACCGACGGCGGCGCTGCCTGCCTCACGCTGGCCTGCGCGCTCGCCCGCCGCGAGGGCCTGCCGCTGTCGCTCGTCTCCGGCCCCGGGTCGCGGTTGTCGAGCGCCCTGGTGCGAGCTCCGGAGATCGGCGCGCTCGCGTTCGTCGGGGGCCGCTCGGCGGGCGGACAGGTCGCCGCCGCCCTCTGCGACACCGGCAAACGGCATTTCCTGGAGCAGGAAGGCCTCAACGCCTGGGGTATCTGGGAGTTCTCCCAGTGGGACCTGCTGGCGGGCCACCTGCGCAAGGGCTTCGAGTACGCCAAGCAACGATGCACCGCCTACCCGCGTTACGTCGTCCAGCGACAGCTGTTCGACGAGTTCCTCAAGGTGTACCTCCCAGTGATCGAGTCGGTCCAGTTCGGTCACCCGCTCGCGGTGGGGGACGACGACGAGGCACTGCCAGACTTCGACTTCGGACCGCTGATCAACGCGGTCAAGGCCGCGGAACTCGCTGGCCGGGTCGACGAGGCGATCACCAAGGGCGGCGTCCCGCTCTACCGGGGCAGCCTCGCCGACGGCCGGTTCCTGCCCGGCCAGGACATCTCCGCCTATGCGGCACCAACGGCGATCCTGTCCCCGCCGACCTCGTGCGCGCTGCACCACTCCGAGCCCTTCGGCCCGGTCGACACGATCGTGCTGGTCGACTCGGAGGCCGAGCTGTTGGCCGCGATGAACGCGTCGAACGGCGCGCTCGTGGCCTCGTTCGCCTGCGACGACGAGGACAAGGCCCACCGGATGTCCGCCGAGCTTGCCGCCTTCAAGATCGGCATCAACCGGCCGCGCTCGCGCGGGGACCGGGCCGAGCCCTTCGGCGGCCGCGGCGCGTCCTGGAAGGGCGCCTTCGTCGGCGGCGAACATCTCGTCCGCGCCGTCACCGTCGGCGCGGGCCCCGACGACCGCCTCTACGGCAACTTCCCGTCCTACTCGCTGTATCCCGAGACGTAGCCTGCGGCACAGGGACTCTCGCGGCTAGCCCGCAGCGCTGGACCGCCCCTGGACTGTCGCAACGCCGGGGAGGGTTCCCAGGACCGCGTCGACAGCCTTCCGGGTGTCGTCCTCGCTGTCCGGCCACAGGTGACCGTACGTATCCAAGGTCTCGACGGCGGACTTGTGGCCGAGTCGGGCCTGGACGACCGATGACCTCCCTGCGGCGGGCGGCCAGATCCAGGGCTCCGACAAAGTTCTCGGTTAGCAAGCAAGGTTCATGATCGTCTCTAGTGGGCGTTCGGGGCGGCGGGCGTGGTGACGGATTCCCGCGGCGATATTCGTGGCGCCGGTCAGGACGCGGCGGCTGACGGGGGCGGCACGGGCAGGCCGGCGAGGGCTGCGTCGACGACGGCGACGAGTTCAGCCCGGCCCAGCCCGATCCCGATCAGGGAGCCGATGCCCCGGAAGTCGACGGCCAGCAACGTCGCCAGCGTGACCGGCTCGGCCGCTGGATCGAGGTCGCCGTTGCGCTGCGCGGCCCGCAGGCAACCGGCCAGGGCCGCCCGCTGCGTGTCGAAGGCCTGGCGTAGCCGGGCCGTGGCGTCCTGGTCGCGCCCGGCCAGCTCGACGGTGAAACGGCCGGCCATGCAGGCCAGCTGCTCGGGGTCGTTCAGCTGCCGGTCGACCGCGTCGATGAGGTAGGCCCGCAGGCGCTCCATCGCGGTCTCGTCCGGGCCGGCCAACGCGGCCGCGCCGGACGCCTCGTCCTGGTCGCAGTAGTCCCCCAACGCGGCCAGGAACAGCGCGTGCTTGTCGCCGAAGGCGGCGTAGAGGCTGCCGCGGCCGAGCCCCGTCGCGGCCGAGATGTCATCGAGACTCGTCCCGTCGTAGCCGTTCTTGCGGAACTCCCGCTCGACGGCCGCCAGCACCTCCCGCCGGTCGAAGCCAGGTGGGCGCCCCATCGGGCGATCGTATCCACGGACCTGGTTGTTGGCGGAATAGTCCAGAACCCTCGGGGTTCTTTACTGAACAGTCCAGATCGTTGGGCCTCCCATGCCGACCGGGCGCCGCGCGCACACGCCGGGCCCCCGACCGCGAGATGCGAGCCACCTCATGACTCAGCAGGACGCCCAGCCCGACCGGGCCGGTGCCGGCCCCGGCGCCGTCCAGCCCATCCCGAGCCAGCGCCGTGCCGGCGCCGGCGCCCCTCCCATCCCGAGCCAGCGCCGCGCGGGCGCCGGCGCCCGGCCTGTCTCCCCGGCCCTGCTGCTGGCGATCCTGTCGATCGCGAGTTTCCTGGCCCAGCTCGACGTGTGGGTCACCAACGTCGGCCTGCCCGCCATCGGGCGCGGCACCCACGCCGGTTCCCTAGCCGACCTGAGCTGGGTGCTCAACGGCTACGCGATCGTCTACGCCGCGTTGCTGGTACCGGCCGGCCGTCTGGTGGACCGGTTCGGCCGCAAGGGTGGCTTCCTGCTCGGCCTGACCGTGTTCGCCGTCGCCAGCATCGGCGCCGGCCTGTCCGGCGACATCTGGGTGCTGGTCGGGTTCCGGGTCCTGCAGGCCGCCGGCGCGGCCCTGCTCACCCCGGCCAGCCTCGGCCTGGTGCTGCTGACCGCGCCGGCGGCGAAGGTCGGCACCTACGTGAAGATCTGGTTCACCACCGGCGCGCTGTCGGCCGCCTCCGGCCCGGTCCTGGGCGGCCTGCTCGTGGAGGCGTCCTGGCGGTGGCTGTTCCTGGTGAACATCCCGGTCGCGGCGGCCGCGATCGCACTGGGCGCCCGCTACCTGCCCAGCAGCCGGGACGCCGGCGACCACCTGCCCGACCTGCGCGGCGGCGGGCTGCTCATCGTCGCGATCGGCGCGCTGGCCCTGGGACTGGTCAAGGCGCCGGACTGGGGCTGGTCGAGCGCCGGGGTGATCGTCGCGTTCGTCCTCGCGGCTGTCGCGCTGGTGTTGTTCCTGGTCAGCTCCGCCCGCCACCCGGCGCCGGTCGTCACCCTCTCCCTGTTCCGGGACCGGGTGTTCACCACCGCCAACCTGGTGGCCACCGTCGCCTTCATGGCCTTCGGGATTGAGCTGCTCTCGACGATCCTGTGGCTCCAGGGCCACTGGCACTACTCGGTGATCCGCACCGGGCTGGCCTCCACGGCCGGCCCGGTGATGTTCGCGGTCGGCTCGGCGGTCGCGGAGGCCCTCCAGGCGCGTACCCGGCTGCGGGCGGGACGGATCGCGGTCGCGGGCGCGCTGCTGGCCGCCGTCGGTACGATCATGCTGACCCGCCTGGTCACCGACGAGCCGCATTTCGTGGCCGCGTTCCTGCCGACCTGGGTGGTCCTCGGCCTGGGTTACGGCCTGGCGGTGCCAACCGCGATCACCCGGGCCACGGTCGGCTTGCCGCCGGAGGACTCCGCGACCGGCAGCGCGATCGTCACGATGGCGACCCAGCTCGGCTCGGTCATCGGGATCAGCATCCTGGTGGCGATCCTGGGCCGCGCCTCCGGCGCGGCGAGCCACGCAGTCTTCCAGCACGCCTGGTACGTGTCGGCCGGAGCGCTCGTGGCAGCGGCCCTCGCCTCGTTCGGCCTTGACTCACGAGCCACGCCGCCGTCCCGACCCGACCTCCCACCGGCCGGAGCGAGTGCCGCCGAC
>Ga0105249_10005710_pt1 | contig 10761 bp, 3 predicted proteins | sample KBSS44metaG_FD_81522 | JGI IMG/M metagenome (GOLD analysis project Ga0105249, IMG submission 81522) | Switchgrass rhizosphere microbial communities from Kellogg Biological Station, Michigan, USA - KBS S4-4 metaG | ecosystem: Host-associated > Plants > Roots > Rhizosphere > Soil | place...
AACTGACTCGCGAGATCGGACGCGGAGGAATGGGTGCCGTCTATCTCGCCGAACGTGCCGACGGAGAGCTTCAGCAGCGGGTTGCAATAAAGCTACTCAAACGCGGGATGGACTCGGACTTCATCGTCCGTCGATTCCGTCACGAGCGCCAAATTCTCGCTTCGTTCGAACATCCGTTCATCGCCCGTCTGCTCGACGGCGGCACGACGACCGACGGAGTTCCCTACTTCGTCATGGAGTTCGTCGAAGGCGAGACGCTTTACAATTACGCGGACAGTAAGCGGCTGGGGATCAAAGATCGCCTCAAGCTTTTTCAAAAGGTGTGCTCGGCTCTCGACTACGCACATGAGAAGCAGATCATCCACCGCGACATCAAGCCGAGCAACATCATCATCAATAAGTCCGGATCGCCAAAGCTGCTCGATTTTGGGATCGCGAAGATCCTCGATCCGAACCTGATCCACGAGTCGATCAATCCGACGGCTTCGATGCTAAGGATGATGACTCCGGATTACGCGTCGCCCGAGCAGGTCGAGGGATCGGACGTGACACCGCAGAGCGACATCTATTCGCTCGGTGTCCTGCTCTACGAATTACTCACCGGACATAGGCCTTACGATTTCGCCGGCCGCGCTCTGCATGAAGTCTCGCGTGTGATCTGCGAAGTGATGCCGGAAGTACCGAGCCAGGCTTTGTCCCGAACGCAGACACTCCTTCCGCAATACGGCGCGGCAACGGGACGTTATCTCGCCGTCCGAGCGACGACGGAGAAACAACTCGCGTCCGATCTGACGAACGGGCTCGACAACATCGTCATGAAAGCGATGGCGAAGGATCCGGGCGATCGTTACGAATCTGCGAGCCATCTATCGCGCGATATCACGCGGTTTCTCACGGGAGCTCGCGTCGAAGCACCGAATGCTTCGAAGTCATCTCGCTCTGCTCCCGATCCATTTTTACGCGTTCCTCAGAACAGCAAGGCGCTGGCTGTTCTGCCATTCAAATTCTTGAACCTCGGCCCGGCGAGCGACGACGATACTGACGACAGATTTCTCGGTGTCGGACTCGCCGACGCCCTTATCACTCGTCTCAGCAAAGTCCGCAGATTCGTCGTTCGTCCGACGAGCTCGATTCTGTCCTTCGAAGAGAATCTGATAGACCCGATCCGCGCCGGCCGCGAGCTGAACGTCGATTACATTCTCGATGGCAGCATCAAGAAAGCCGGAGACAGACTTCGAGTCACGATTCAGCTTCTTAGCGTCAGCGACAACGCCGCGGTGTGGGCGACCTCGATCGACGAAACTTTGTCCGATGTGCTCACGCTCGAGGACACGCTCTCGAATAAAGTGATCGAGGTTTTACTGCCCCAGCTAACCGGCGGCGAACTCGAAGACTTCGCAAAGCGCGGGACGGATGTCCCCGAAGCGTTCGAACATTATCTCCGCGGACGATATCACTTCAACACATTTACCGAAGAAGGATTCGCCAAAGCGTTCGTCAGTTTTCATAGCGCGATCGCCGCGGATCCGGAGTATGCGCTCGCATACACCGGCCTCGCCGATTACTACAACTGGCTTGGGATCCTCGGCGTACTTCCGCCGCAGGAATGTTTCCAACCGGCGATCCAAGCTGCGACGAAGGCGATCGAGATCGATGACGGTTTGTCCGAGGGACACGCGAGTCTCGGATTCGGACTTCACGCTGGAAATTACGAGTGGTCCAAAGCCGAGCATCATCTGCGTCGTGCGATGGAGCTCAATCCGAGCAACGCAAACGCATTCGTCTGGTACTCCATCGTTCTGTTTACCGAGGGCCGCTTCGACGAAGGTCTCGACTTCGCTAAACGCGGTCTCGAGATCGATCCGCTGACGCCCTTCAATCACCATAACCTTGGCTGGGGACTCTATTATGCTCGACGTCTCGACGAGGCGGCTGACCAATATCGTCGCGTCGTGACCGAGTTCCCGACATATAGTTTCGGGTACTACGGCCTAAGCAAGATCCATCGTTTGAATGGTGAGACAAAGCTCGCGATCGCCGAGAACGAGCGCACGAAAGAGTTGATGGGCGGAAGTATTTTCTCGCTGCTGTCTGAGGCTGAGTGCTACGCCGCCGATGGTCAGAAGGATGTCGCCAAGCTGAAGATCATCGAACTCGAGGCGATGTCAGCCGAGCGTTATGTATCGCCATATCAATTAGCATTGGCGTATGTCTATCTGGGCGATCGAGGAGCCGCGCTCGACGCACTCGACCGGGCTCTCCAAAACAAAGAAGCGTGGCTGAACTGGATGGGAGTTGAGCCTGCATTCGATCCGATCCGGAGCGACGAACGCTTCGACCAGATCCTCGAACACACCGGCTACCGGATGTTCTTCAAGAATTTTTCGAAGAGCGGGATCAATCTCGACGCAAGTGGATTTCCCGTGGATGAACAAGCGGCCGGAGTTCACGATCTGACGACGCTCGTAATTGAAGAGTCGGATAAGACAGATGACGGAACCGCAACCGAACGCCCGCGGCGAGATCGCAAACCGATCTACGCTGCGATCGCTGCGATGCTTCTATTGGCGGCGTCGATCGGCGGATATTATTTCTACACTCGTCAACCGAAATCTCCGGTCATTATCTTGTCGCCCGCGGGATTTCAGAATCTATCGATCGTTGTCGTGCCTTTTGAATCTGAAGGGATGGGAGCCCCCGCTCTTGGTGTAGGACTTGCTGATGCGCTCACGCAGAAATTAGGAAGCATCAAGGAATTGAAAGTCCTGTCCGCCAGCACGGGGCGGAGCATCGACGTTAGTTTTCCGAAGGAGGTCGCCCAAGATCTCGGAGTTGCTTTTATATTGAATGGAAAGCTGAGTCGAAACGGCGGCTCGATGACCCTCGACGCGAATCTCATAAACGCTGGTGCTGGGAACGTGATGTGGAGCGAAACGTTCGATGCCCCGGACGGGAATCTTTCAGCCCTGCAAATAAAGATCGCCGAAAAACTTTGGACGACGCTCCACATCGAGCCTTCGGCGCTTGAGAGACAGCAGATCAACAAGACTTTCACCGGGAATGCGGAAGCTTATGAGCACTATCTCGTCGGGCGATCCTTGATGGTGAACAGGTCGGCGGCGAATCTCAGAAAAGCGATCGAATCTTTTGGAGCGTCTTTAAAGGCGGACGGCGAATTCCCGCTCGCGTATATCGGGCTGGCAGATGCGTACGCGCTTCTCAATCTCTACGACATCAATCCTCCGCCGGATGCGTACGAGAAAGCGAAGAACTATGCCCAGCGGGCGCTCCAGATCGACGATAGTGTCGCTGAAGCGCATGCGACGCTCGCATATGTGAAATTCTACGGTGAGAGAAATCGCGAAACCGCGGAGCTCGAGTTCCGACGGGCGATTCAGTTGAATCCGTCGTCGGCTCAGGCTCACCACTGGTTCGCCATCGCGCTCGGGGCGATGAATGATCGAATCGAAGCGATCAGCGAAGCTCAGATCGCCGCGCAACTCGATCCAAGGTCTCCGGCCGTCAAGGCGGCACAGGCGATGACCTATGCTTTCAACGGCCAGTTGGCGGAAGCGATCGCTGAATGCGACGCCGCTCTTCAGATCGATGAGCATTTCTTGCCAGCCATAAAGGTGAAGCGTTGGACAGCGGTCGCGATGAAAGATTTTCCATTGGCGAAAGCAACATTTCACAAAGAGCTTGAAGTCGCCGGCGGATCGGTGGACGAACCAGGCTGGCGGTTGATCGAACTTCAAGTCACCGCGCCGGACGAAGATCGCGCTCCGAAACTGAAGCAGCTCGAGGAAGCCATCCGATCTGACTCGATCCAGAAGAATCTGACAGCCTTTGCCTTCGAGGTCGCACTCGCCTACAACGCGCTTGGTGAGCCTGAAAAAGCGCTCGACTGGATCGAAAAATCAGAAGCGGCTCAGTCCCACAGTTTTAATTTTCTCGAAATCGATCCCCGGATACAGAACCTTAAGAACGACCCTCGATTTAGAAAGCTGTTGGAGAAGTTGAAGACTCCGCGATAAGTTGCATGGCACTCCAAACCGTCCATTGGATCGCATTCGGTAAAGTCGCCGAAGGCGACAAACCTATAAAGCCTAGGGTGGAGCCGAAGGCGGAACCCTAGGTTCTGGGCACGTCAACGTATGCTCCCTGAAGGGGAGCAACAAAAACCTCGAATCACAGATTGTTCGTCGCCTTCCGCGACGGATTTGTTATTGATCTTACCTAGGGTTCCGTTCGCTTCGCTCACTCACCCTAGGCTTTATAGGTCTGTCGCCGTTGGCTACTTCGAACCCCGCTCGACTTCGATCATCCTTACTTGGCGAGACCCGACCGCACGGCGCCCGACTGTAACTCGTTTGACCCGCATTCATTGCGAGTGGCAGAATAGCTGTCGATAACGTTTACCCGCATTCCGCGCCTTCGTAAATGAGTCAGTTTGAGGACATTCCCGCCAATTCCATGATCGGCCGCCGTGTCGGCGCCTATCGACTCGACGAAGAGGTTGGCCGCGGAGGCATGGGGGTTGTCTATCGAGCTTCCCGCGTCGATGGGGAATTTGATCAGACCGTCGCGATCAAACTCATCAAGCGCGGGATGGATACCGATCTCATTCTCAAACGCTTCCGCCGCGAACGTCAGATCACCGCAGCTCTCAACCATCCGAATATCGCCTACTTCTTTGGCGGAGGTTCGACCGACGACGGGCTTCCGTACTTCGTGATGGAGTACATCGTCGGCCGGCCGCTTTACAAGTACTGCGACGAGAATCGTCTCACCCTTAAAGAGCGCCTCGCGATCTTTCGACAGATCTGCTGGGCGGTTCAGGCTGCACACGACATCCAGGTGATCCATCGCGACCTGAAGCCATCGAACATCATGGTCACGTCCGCAGGAAAGCCAAAGCTTCTCGACTTTGGTATCGCAAAGGCGCTCGATCCGGAATTGATGTCTACCGACGATGTGCCGACCGCAACGCAGCTCCGTGCAATGACCCCGGAGTATGCGTCTCCTGAGCAGATAAACGGCGAGCACGTCGAAACTTCCTCCGATATCTATTCGCTCGGAGTGATCCTGTACGAATTGCTGACCGGCCATCGTCCTTATCGCCTCAGGCGAAAGATCAAGGACGAGATCGCACGTGTCATCCGGGAAGAAGATCCGACGAATCCGAGCGGCAGTCTGACCCGCGATGATGTTCTGCTTCCGCAGAACGGCAAAGAGCCGACGCTCGAAAAAGTACTGACGGCTCGGAATTCGTCGCTCGAAACTTTAAAGCGTGAACTCGCGGGCGATCTCGATCGCATCGTTCTAAAGGCTCTGCGCAAACGTCCGACGGATCGTTATGAAACCGCGGCGAACTTCGCCGATGACATTACAAATTTCCTGGAAGGTCGTCCCGTCAACGCGGAATTCTACGTTTCGATGGCGAGCATTCCGCGGCCGAAGACGATCGATAAACTCTCTGTCGCGATCCTTCCCTTCAAGACCATCGGCCCGTCAGCCGGAGACACGGGCGACGAGTTTATGGGAATCGGGCTGGCCGATGCGCTCATCTCGCGCCTGAGCGGTGTCCAACGACTCATCGTGCGACCGACGAGCTCGGTCCTTCCATTTGTGAATTCCGATCCGTTCGACGCAGGCAGCAGACTCGGTGTCGATTTTATTCTTGACGGCAACGTTCGCATCTGGGGAAGCAGGATCCGCATATCGGTCCAACTTTTGAATGCGGGTGAAAACTCGACGCGGTGGGCGAAAACTTTCGACAGTGATCTCATCGACGTACTTGAGCTCGAAGACACGATCTCAGAACAGGTGACGAGCTCTTTACTTCCGCAGCTCACGACAGAAGAACGTGCTCGGGTCGAAAAGCGCGGTACGAACAAGCGTGCGGCCTACGAGGCCTATATGCGCGGGAGATACTTCTGGAGTAAATTCACCGACGTCGGACTCCGACAAATGGTCGAAGCATTCAATGAGGCGATCGAGATCGATCCTGAGTACGCACTTCCCTACATCGGACTTGCTGATTTTTATACCTGGTCGGCAGTGTTCGGTGAGATCCCATCGCGCGAAGCGTTTCCAAAAGCGCTCTCCGCGGCGAGACGTGCACTCGAGATAGACGATTCGCTCGGCGAAGCGTACGCCGCGCTCGCGTTTGGTGTTTTCCTCGGAGACTGGAATTGGACCGATGCCGAGTATCTCTCGAAACGGGCTCTTGAGTTGAGTCCGAACAATGCATTTGCACATGAGTCGTATTCGAATTTCCTCGTCGCTCAGGGACGATTCGAGGAGGGGATCGCGGAGATAAAAAGGGCCGAAGAGCTCGATCCCGTTTCGCCTCGAGCGATCCTGATGACGAGTTGGACGCTCTATCAGTGCCGCCGATTTGAGGAGGCAGTCGCGTCCGCCCGGAAGGCGAATGAAATGCAGCCCGACTTTCCTCAAGGGCTGCTGCATCTCGGGAACGGACTTACCGGTTTAGGGAAATACGACGAAGCCATTACGGCCTTGCGAACCAGTTCAGAGCTGTGGGGCGATGCGGGAATGCCGCGATACATGCTCGCACATGCGCGGGCCGCGACGGGAGACATTGAGGCGGCTCAAAAGATCCTCGACAAGATGCTGCTCACGGAGGAAAAGAAACACGTCAAGCCGTACTTTGTTGCGATGTGTTATCTCGCGGTCGGAGATCACGACAAGGCATTCGAATGGTTTGATCGAGCTATTGAGGAGAAGAACGAGTGGATGATCTGGTTCGCGACTGAACCGAAACTCGATCCGATCAGAAAGGATCCGCGATACCGAAGGTTGTTGGCTGCAACCAATAATCCGATCGCGGACGACGAATTCCCGTCGGAATCGCCGACCACCGGAAATACTGCCGAGCGCGAGCGCTCGATCGCGGTGCTTCCATTTAAATATGTCGGCGGCGGGCATGATACCGGATCGACGGAGGACGAGTATCTGAGTCTCGGGCTCGCTGACTCGGTCACGATGCGGCTTTCTAACATCCGACGATTTCTCGTGCGTCCGACAAGTTCCGTCTTGCCGTTTTCCGGGCGCGATGTGGATCCGTTCGAAGCGGGGCGCGAGCTCGGAGTCGAGTTTGTCGTCGACGGGATCATACGAAATGTCGGCGGAAGGATCCGGGTCACCGCCCAGTTGCTCTGCGTTGGTGAAGGTGCAACGACATGGTCCGCGAGTTTTTCCGAGAATTCGACTGATGTACTCGAGCTCGAAGATTCGATCTCGCAGCAAGTAACCGCGCAGCTAGTGCCTCACCTTACCGGCGAGGAAAAGCAGAAACTCTCGAAGCGTGGTACGAACAACGCCGAAGCCCACGACGCATATCTGCAGGGACGGTACTTCTGGAATCAGTTCGCACCTGACTCGTTTCCCAAAGCGATCATCGCGTTCCGGCGAGCGATCGAGCTTGATCCGAACTACGGGCTGGCGCATGTCGGCATGGCCGATTACTGGACGTGGGCTTGCATCTACGGCCTTGAGAAGCCTGCGGAAGGATTTCCGAAAGTCTTTGAGCATGCGTCCCGCGCCCTCGAGATCGATCCAACGCTTTCAGAAGCTCATGCGGCTCTCGGGCTGTACTACTCGAACAAGCGCGATTGGGCGCGGTGTGAAGAATGTTATCGGCGAAGTCTCGAATTAAATCCGAACTACCCGCTCGCACACGAATGGCTCGCCGCGGTACTCGTCGCAACTTTCAGATTCGAAGAAGGTGCATCCGAGGTGCTGACCGCGGAACGACTCGATCCGCTCTCACTACGGCCGAAGGTTTTGTCGGCTTGGACCCTCTATCAAACTCGCGATTACGAGCAAGCTCTCAACAAAGCCCGCGAGCTCGAACATCTCAGTCCGGAGTTCATGCAGACGCATCTCCAGCTCGCAAACATCCTGACCGAGCTTGAAAGTCCGGCCGAGGCACTGCTTCACGCGCGTCGTGCCAACGAAATCGAACCGCAGTCGCCTTTGCCGGTTTATGTTCTCTGTTTCGCGCTTGTGAATGCGGGCGAGTTTGCCGAGGCAGAAGAGCTCGTTGCTAAGTGGCGGCAGATAGCGGCTGAACAATATGTCCCTCCATTTTTCATGGCGATGTGCGAAGCAGCGATCGGAAATAAAGAGCGAGCAATTGAATTGCTCGACGCCGCTCGAGCTGAGAACAGTGCCTGGACCATCTGGTTCGCGACCGAACCGAAACTCGATTCATTGCGTGACCTTGAGCCCTTCATCGACCAAGTTCGAATGGCTGGATTGCCGGTTTGATCTAAGGCAGCTTTTCTACCTGATTCGGGTTCTGTGAATTCAGGCGTCAATCTTCATCTTATTCTGTGTTTTCGGTGCGTTCCGTGGTTCTCTCAACGTGTTTGACCACGGAATACACGGAAGACACGGAATACGCTGAACAGGATACCGCGCCAAATAGCTAGCAGCGGAGAGTTCAATCTAATTCAGCGTAAACGTCTTGGGAACGAACTCGATGGAGACCAGGTCGCCCGCCACTTTTCGTTTTGCATCAGGTCCACTTTTGTATATGAAGACTATCGGGACGTCCAGCGGTTTCATTCCGCAGGCGATCTGCAGGCTCTCGATATCGGGTGTAAACGCGCGAAGATTCATGCTTTGTCCCGGACTCGCCAGGCGGAGTATCCCGGCAGTTGTCTTTATGAAAAAGAACATGCCCTCTTTTGTACACTCGCTGCTCTCGATGCTCCCGAGCTCCTGCGTCTCACCATCCGCCGGCTTCCGCAAGCCGTTACGAATTGCCTGCATCATCGCGTTGCGCCGCTCGGCCGTGCCTCCGCTGCCGGCAGCCTGCCCTCCGGTCTCTTCGATAACATAGGTCGGAGCATCAGGCTCCGCGTTCAGATCAACAAATCGAAAGTCGTTGGGCACGAATTCCAGAGCAACAAGCTCGCCGCGGGATCCGGCCTTCGGTGCAGGGACATCTCGATAAGTGATCACCGCGACGTAATCGGAAAGGCTCGAATTGCATCCAACTTCACCGCGTCCATTATCGGGAACGAACGTGAGAATCGTAAGCTGTCGAAAATCGCTGCTTGCCAGAGAGAAGTTTTCGGAATCTGTTTTCACTGAAAGATGACGTTGGATTTGCAATCGATCTTGCTGATTCGTCCGAGGACGTGCTTCTCACCGGCTCGAGGTGGCCGGAGGGAACGATTGATCGCTCTCAGCTTGGCGATCTTCTCCGCCATAGCGATCTGGTCTGAGGTCGGTTTGTCTTCTCCGGGATTTCGGCGCACAAGCACCTGATGATCCGTCCCCTGCCCCGAGCCGAAACCGTGTGACTCATTGGCTATGCGTGCTGCATCGTTCTGAGCCGCTATGGATTCGCGCTCAGTGATCTCTGCGATGAGTCTCTCGGCCCGCGTCTTGAGCATCGGTTCGTCGGTTGTCGTCGCAATTTTCGTCGCGATCGCCTGCGCCTCCTTGAACTTGTTCTGGCGTGCAAAGATCTCTCCGATGCGGATGATGTAGCGACTGTTATGCGGTTGGTACTTTAATGCTGTGCGGAGGGCGGTCGCAGCCTCCTCGAGCTGATCGTTGTTGACGAGGCTTACGAAGGCGAGCAGCTCGTAGCTTTCAGAAAAAGCCGGGTTCGCCGCTATTGCACGACGCAGGAGATCACGAATCTTCGCCGCGGTCGTTTCATCGAAGCTATGCACATAGCCGAACTCGTCGCGACTATCTCGGCTCAAAAGATAGGCCAAGCGGTAGAGAGCGAGATAGTTCTTTTGATCCTGGGCGATTGCCTTCTCGAAATAAGATTTCGCATCGTCGAATTTTCGCTGCCGGAGTTTCACCATACCGAGCGTCGCGTTTGCCATGCTTAGATCAGGTTGAAGTGCCAGCGCATTCGCAAGCAGCGCCTCGGCATCTTCACCGCGATTGACATGGTAAAGGAGGTCACCAAGGTAAGCGTTACTTTCCGCATCGCCCAGCCGCCTCGCCGTCATATCGGTTTCGAAAGTCAGTTTCGCCTTGAGCGTGAACAAGTGATACTTGTAGGAATTCTGATCGACGTATCTACGGAGATCCTTCTCCATCTGTGCATAGTTGATACCGAACGCTTCCTGAAATGCCTGCTCGCCCGGCTTGTTTGCCAGTGAAAGATTGAGAAACTTTTTTAGCCCGTCGCTTTTCCCGTTTTGAACAAGGTAATGAATGAGAGCCCATGCCTGGGCGTAGAAGATGCTTCGGGAATGATTTCCGTTTTCGGAGAGCGACCGGCTCGTGATGTTGAAAAACGTCCCCAGCGGAATGAGCTTGTTCTGCTGAAGAAGATCCAGATGTCCGGGCTGGGTGAGCCCAAGCTTTACCTTTTGATCATCCTCGATTTGAAATGTTTGGTAGTACTCCGCAAGACCTTCGTTGAACCATGCGGGAACTTCCAATTTCCCGAAGTTGGCATCGACAATGTAGTGGACGTATTCGTGAAAGACCGTGCCGTATGTCTCGTCTTCGGTTCCTTCCGTCGAAAGGGTGATGTAATTTACGTCTTCGCCCGGCTGAAAATAACCAGCCACGAAGTTGTCGAGCTTGCCGTCGCTTCGTTTTGGCTTGAAAGGCCTATAAGACGAATCGCTCTTGAAGACGATAACGTTTGTCGGGACCGACGATGTGAAATTCAAGGTGCCGAATACCTGTCGAAATGTTTCCCGGAATTGTTCGAGCTTCGTCGCCGCTTTCCGGATGTCTTTTTCCGGAGCG
>Ga0105249_10005711_pt1 | contig 10761 bp, 3 predicted proteins | sample KBSS44metaG_FD_81522 | JGI IMG/M metagenome (GOLD analysis project Ga0105249, IMG submission 81522) | Switchgrass rhizosphere microbial communities from Kellogg Biological Station, Michigan, USA - KBS S4-4 metaG | ecosystem: Host-associated > Plants > Roots > Rhizosphere > Soil | place...
GTTAGAAAATGGAAAGTTGAAAAGTTAGAAAATGGAAAGTTGAAAAGTTAGAAAATGGAAAGTTGAAAAGTTAGAAAATGGAAAGTTGAAAAGTTAGAAAATGGAAAGTTGAAAAGTTAGAAATGAAAAAGTCGAAAGAAAGTAATTATTATTTTTGGAAGTTTAGATTAATTACTCAAAGTAACTTTTATTATCTTAAAATTAGTAATTACTCTACGAGTAATTTTTATTTCCGTATTAGAAGTTAGCCAGGCCCCTCAGGCTCATTTTTGTTCGATCTTCCAATCCAAGTCTTGAATATTCATCTGCCAAATCAAGTAGATAACCAATTTTCTTTTTCGCAGCTAATTTGTTTAGTTTCTTGTTCCAAAATTTAGTTTGGGATCCATATATCGAATGAATGCCGGTAGCTTCACCATCCTCGGCTAATCTTCCAATGCACACCAACTCATCAGTTCCTTTAATGTTAAAAACTTTGAAAACTAGGCCAGATTCTTCGTGAAATAAACCTATTCTCGCATCAAATTTCAACCCCAAGGTCTCAATCAACTGAGTTGGCGTATTTGGGATGGTCTCTTCAGAGTCCTCTGAATCGGACTCAGAGGACTTGGACTTGGACTTTTTCGGCCTAGGATGCGTCTTATCCACTTTCTTTATTATCAAAGCACCCGCAGCCTCACCAAGTAAAACGCTCGTCTTTTGAAGTTGTTTTTCCAACTCAAGGCATCGCGAACGATAACTTTCCAACGAAGCACTCAAGTCTACATTATTTAACTCTAGACATTCATTCTTCTTTTTCTGTTCGCTTAATTCACTTTCCCGAACTTCAAGTAAAACTTTTAGTTCGTTTAGCGAAGTAATGAGAGATGAAATTAGGGTGGATTGCATTTTTTTAACCTTAGATAAGATTGAGCAAAATGACCAAAACCGATTTCAATTTTTCAATTTTTCATTTTTAGTAATTACTCTACGAGTAATTTTTTCTTTTATTTCCGTGTTAGAAGTCTGCCAGACCCTTGAATATCATGACCTTGCGTGATTCTTTTTGCATTTTCTCCCATACTTGTTGAAGGTGAACGAGCTTTACTTTCTTTCTCTTAGCGAGATTCTCAAATCGTTTCGTAATATAACTATCATCATATAACGAAGTAAGTTCACCATCTTTCGCACGTACTCCAATACACACTAGAGTACTAGCTTTACCTACCGCAAAATCACCAAAAACGAATTCGTCGGATCCAAGATACACCCAATAACCTTTCTGACCTTTTCCCTGATTTTCTTCCAACCCCAAAGCTTCTACAATTTCATCTACACTTGCTAATTCGAGTTCTTCAGATTCGGAAGGCTTGGGTTGAGATCGTTTGGCTTCAGACAGCTTCTTATCCACTTTCTGTATGGCCAAAGTACTCAATTCTTTCTCCAATTCAGCACATCTGGTTCGATAACAATAAGCAGTAGCCAAATCGTGCAAGCGCATTTGTTCAGTCACTCTGAGCAGAGCAACTTTTTCGTCGAATTCTTTTTTCAACGTATCGTACTCTCTTTGCCATGATTTCAGCGTTAAAGAAGAAGATAGAAGTTTATCTTTCTCTTGCAGTTCCACTTTCTGACTCTCGTTAACGCTTTTTAATTCGTTAACCAAGGCATCCATAGTTTGAATTTCGGTTTTCTGAGCATCAATGATAGTTTTTAACTCAGTAACCAAATCAAACAGCGAAGTGACAAGTTTTTCGTTTTGCATCTTTTCGTAAAGATAAAAGATATAAAAGTAATTTCTGATTTTCAATTTTTCGAAAAAGATTTATTATAAAACACAATCATCATTTTTCCCAACCACTCTAGGAGTGATTTTTTATTTCCATTCTCTCTATTTTCTAATTAAAATACGTTCCCGTTAGTTTTGACCCCGCTGAGATTGTGGTGTTGCGCCCCAATGAAGCCGGATTGTCTACGTCGATGAAAGCAAAACCATTGGGCCCGCTAGGAACATACACGATATAAGAGGAGCTCAAGGAAGCCCCGGTAGCGCCCGCAAAAACTGTATGGGTAGTTTTACAAATGGTATCTGTAGTGGGGCTAATAAATCTCCTAATTCTCATCGTAAACGTGGTGTCTGCGACCGCACCGCCGCTGAAAACCAGTTCGAGATTGACGCACACCATACAGCTGTAATTTGTTCGTATTTGAAGCTGATTAGCGACAGAACAGATCGTCGGTGACTCATGGTCTTCCTCGTAAATATTTGGCAGCGGAAATAGAACTGTGGTTGCTGGTTGCGTTCCAACTAAGACTTGCGTTCCCGCTACGGCTAATTCTCCTCGAACTAATGCTATACTTTTGACAAAACCGGACGATAATAGCATTCCGCCGGTTCCCACATCGCATCTCACTTGATTCGTACTGCCTGACGAGTTGTTTCCGAGAACGATCTCGTTTTGCTGCACGGAGGTTGCAAAATAACCTATTCCCGTTGAACGATCGTGAGTAACACTAGAGTTAACTCCAAAAGCTGACGCAAAAACGACCGACGCTGCACCAGCCGTAGACCCAGCACCAATTGCAATCCTACTGGCTCCTCCGCTGCCAGCAGTAGCCGCCTGAAATCCGATAGCTATATCACTGTTAGAGGCTGCCGCTAATGCATTTCTACCCAGAGCTACCCTTGAATTAGTACCCGTTCCCGAAGTAACCGAAGCTATTCCGATAGCAACATCATAACTTCCTCCAGCCGTTCCCAGTATGGATACTCCACCTCCATCTGGTGAAGTAATACTTCCATTGACTGCAAAACAAGCAACGCTGCCTACATTCACTGAACCAGTAGTTCCCGTGCCAAAATGGCACCTGTTGGTTCCCGAGCCGGTCAAAGCTATACCGGCCGCAATGACTATGTCTCCGGTGTTTAGTCCCGTATTTCCGGTTCCACTTATTCCTATGTTTGCTGAAGCGGATGTAAATCTGATTGATTGACCTGCCGAAATGGTAGGATTGCTAGCTCCGCTGGTGTTTCCGGCCGCTAATACCGTGGCCCAAGTAGGAGTAGGCGCGGCTATAGTTATGGTCCCGGCCCCCGGCGTCACAGTGACACCCGACCCGGCGGTAATGCTAGCCGCTACCGGCGCCGCACCGGTGGACCCTATTAGGATTTGGCCGTTAGTTAGCGCGGCGGCCTCTACAATAGCCCCTCCGGAGGAAACCATAATACGGTTGTTATTTAGGGCCGCGGATGAATTAGTTCCTCCATTTGCTACGGGGAGAATACCAGAGACGTGAGTAGTCAGACCTATTTTGCCCCATGAGGGAGCAACACCTACGCCTCCAGAAATTAAGGCATTTCCAGTAGCTACGTCAGCTAATTTGGATAAAGTAGTGGCCGCACTAGCATACAGTAAATCGCCGGTGGTATAGGAAGTTTGGCCCGTGCCTCCGTTGGCCGCCGTTACTGGTACTGCCAAAGCAATAGTGCCTGAAGTAGTGATAACCCCGCCGGTGAGACCGGTACCGGCCGTAATAGAGGAAACTGTCCCTCCAGATCCCACTAAATTCAACACACCACCCAAAGACACAGCTCCTCCACCAGTTATGCCTCCCGAGGTGTTAATGGTGACGGACGAGTTTGCCAAATTAGCATTAGGTATGCCAGTAGGTAAATCAGCTACTACTAGGGCTCTAAAGGCTGGTATCGCAGGCACACCAGTAGTTGGTCCGGCCCACACCGTATTCGCGGTTTGAGTGGCTTTGGTAAATGTAAACGTCCCGTTGGTAGTGATAGTAGCCGAAGTACCGCCGTTGACAAGCAACTCAGGAGTGCTTACTACATTAGTGGCGACCGACGTCACAGTACCATTATTGATAGCGGCTATGGTGATGGAACCAGCGCCATTGGTAACTGTGATACCCGTGCCGGGAGTAATAGTCGCTACGGTAGGGGCGCCTCCAGTATCACCTACTAATAATTGACCATCGGTCATAGCCCCACCTTCCACAATAGCTCCTCCAGAAGAAATCATAATCTGATTGTTGTTGAGAGCTGTGGAGGAATTAGTACCTCCGTTGGCGATCGGTAGTATGCCAGAAACGTGTGTGGTTAAACCAACCTTTCCATAGGCCGGCAAGACTCCGACGCCTCCCGATAACAGTACGTTGCCGGTAGCTACATCGGCTACTCTGGACAATGTAGTAGTGGTATTTGCTGCTAAAATGTCTCCCACGGCATAAACAGTCTGCCCAGTGCCTCCGTTGACAGCTAAAACTGGTACTGATAATGCGATGGTACCTGACGTAGTTATTACTCCTCCAGTGAGGCCCGTGCCAGCCGTAATTGATGTAACAGTACCACCAGATCCTACCAAATTGAGGACACCTCCCAATGATACGGCTCCTCCACCAGTTATACCTCCTGATGTGTTAATGGTGACGGACGAGTTGGCTAAGTTAGCGTTGGGAATTCCGGTGGGCAAATCAGCCACGACCAGTCCTCTGAAGGAGGGTACGGCTGCGGCACCAGTAGTAGGGCCAGCCCACACCGTATTCGCGGCCTGGGTAGCCTTGGTAATCGTAAATGTTCCAGAGGCCGTAATAGTAGCTGAGGTAGTGCCGTTGACTAATAATTCAGGCGTAGAGACGTAATTGGTGGCTACTGAAGTAACTGTGCCATTATTGATAGCGGCTATAGTTATGGAGCCAGCCCCATTAGTGACCGTAATACCGGTGCCGGGAGTAATAGCCGTGGCCACCGGAGCGGCCCCGGTGGACCCTACTAAGATTTGGCCATTAGTCAACGCAGCAGCCTCAACGATAGCTCCTCCTGACGAAACCATAATACGGTTATTGTTTAGGGCTGTTGAAGAGTTAGTTCCTCCGTTTGCGATGGGGAGAATACCGGAAACATGGGTAGCTAGTCCTATTTTGCCCCATGAAGGCGCAGTTCCGATACCTCCGGAAATTAAGGCATTTCCGGTAGCTACATCAGCTAATTTGGATAAAGTAGTAGCCGCACTAGCGTATAATAAGTCTCCTATAGTATAGGAAGTTTGACCGGTACCTCCATTGGCTGCCGTTACCGGTATTGAGAGGGCTATGGTACCGGAAGTAGTGATAACACCGCCGGTCAAACCGGTGCCAGCCGTAATTGATGTAACAGTACCACCAGATCCTACTAAATTTAAAGTCCCGCCCAATGATACTGCACCACCTCCAGTAATGCCTCCTGATGTGTTAATAGTCACCGAAGAGTTGGCTAAATTAGCGTTGGGGATACCGGAAGGCAAATCAGCTACTACTAGGGACCTAAAAGTAGGTACGGCTGCGACCCCTGTGGTGGGCCCAGCCCACACTAAGTTAGCGGCCTGTGTGGCTTTAGTGATAGTAAACGTCCCCGTAGTGGTAATAGTGGCCGAAGTAGCGCCGTTCACCAATAATTCAGGTGTAGAAACGTAATCTGATGCTACTGAAGTGACGGCCGTTCCATTCGAGGCCGCAGTTATCCTTCCCTTGGCGTCCACTGTTAGATTGGTGAGAGTGTATGACCCAGCTCCAACCCCCGTCGTCACTAACGTAGGGTTGGGGTAGGTCCCGGTTAAGTCGCCTCCGGCGGCACCTCCGGGGGCCACCCCAGAAATCGTTACATTCGACGCAGCGGTTAGCTGGCCCTGAGCGTTGACGGTGAAAGTGCCCACTTGAGTGGCCGACCCGTACGAGCCTGCCGAGACCGCGGTATTAGTGATACCTACGGTGATGCTCCCGGCCCCGTTGGTGACCGTAATGCCGGTGCCTGGGGTGATGGCCGCCGCGACTGGGGCAGCCCCAGTAGAGCCTATCAGTAGTTGGCCATTGGTCAATGCCGATCCCACTACTATGGCTCCACCAGAAGAGACCATAATTCTGTTGTCGGTCAGCGCAGTCGAAGAGTTGGTGCCTCCATTGGCTATGGGCAACACCCCGCTAACGTGAGTAGTTAGACCTATTTTGCCCCACGCCGGAACGACACCTACTCCTCCAGATATTAGAGCGTTTCCCGTTGCTACATCGGGCAATCTAGTTAGGGTTGTAGGCGTATTAGCGGTAAGAAGGTCGCCGATAACATAGCTAGTGAGCCCGGTGCCTCCATTAACGGCAGTCACAGGAATGCTTAGGGCGATAGTGCCTGACGTAGTTATGGTCCCTCCGGTGAGGCCGGTGCCGGCGGTAATAGAAGTGACGGTACCCCCAGAGCCTACTAGATTTAGGGTACCCCCTAGAGATACAGCTCCTCCACCGGTTATTCCTCCTGAGGTGTTAATAGTCACTGAAGAGTTGGCTAAATTAGCATTAGGAATGCCAGTGGGCAAATCGGATGTGGCTAGTAGCCTAAAAGTAGGTAAACCGGCCGAACCCGAAGGGGCCCCATAAAAAGTGTTTTGAGCCTGGGAGACCTTGTTGAGTGTCAAAGTTCCGGTAGTCGTGACTGGGCTACCCGTAACGGTAAAAACATCTACCGGGCTAGAGAGGGCCACTGAAGTGACTGACCCCGTGGAGGCTAGTAGCCAATCAAAAGTGGTGCCGGCGCCAGTGCTGGTAGGCACATACCCCGGGCCAGGCGGTTGCGTCGAAGCGGACCCGTCTACGGACGCCGTGGCCGTGCGAAGGGAGTTGGCTGTGACGGTGTTGCTGACGTCGGTGATAGTTTTGTTGGTTAGCGTGTCAGTAGTATCCCTACCCACTAACGTGGTGTTAGCATTTGGTACCGTATACTCTCTAGTGGTGCCTGTAGTGATACTGGAAGCTTGGAACTTGAAAAGTTTAGTTGGATCTACGTCATCTTGTATTAGCGTAGTGGCGTCCACCAAAGTTTTATTACTAAGCGTGGCTGCTACTCCATTTAGCACTAAAGAGTCGTCTGTGGTGGGAATGGGCAAGTAAATAGAATGATTGGGGCCACCAAAGTTAGTGGGATTGGGTATGATGGTAGCCAGAAAAGGTGCCACGGTTGAAGTGAGGGTCAACGTAGATAGCTGGATATCGCCCCCGGCCGACCTCTGGACTAGGGTGGAGGCCACGTTGAGACTGGTTGAGTTGGCTAGTTTGGTAAAGTCGGAGGAGGACATAAATCCGTTGGCTGCGCCTGACGCGACCGCGTGGAGAGTAGGGTCAGTCTGAGCGCCGTGAGCGTGGACATGGTCGGACCTAGAAAATGCCGCGACCACTCCGGCTAAGTTAGTGGTGCCTATGGTCACCGGCACCCCAGTGGCCAAAGGATCGGCCCCTCCAGGTAGATGGCGACTAGCATGTAGAGTAATGTCAACCCCGTTGAGTAAATTTCCTCCAGTCCCTACTATGTTTTGCGTACCCAGTTGGACATTGCCAGTCATAACGGACGTCCCGTCCACCCTAAAATATTGAGGATGAGCATTTCCCACAGTTAAATTCAGCAACGAGTTGTGGTCGGTGGTAGCCGCCCCGGCCGCCGTAGTAAAAGCTAAGGTGGGTCTGACGTCCAAGAAGCGGTCGGGAGGGAGAGGAGATGAGGGGTCGGCGCCGTTGATGATGACACATCCCACTCGAAGCATATTTAGCACAAAAGTGTTAGGTGGAGTAGGAAGAGGGGCGGCGATAGCATTGGCCTCGGAAGTATAAACGGCCTGGCCATATACCATGAAAAAAGTGCACACTCCCGTATCAATAGTCGAGAGCAACCACACTGTGTGGTTGGTCCACTCGGTCGGCCCTAGAGCCGTAAGCACCCCAGCGTTATCATACTGCAACGGCAGGTTGACTATGCCCGGTACTTCTTGAGTGCCCCCATAATAGCCAATCATGCTAATGTTATCCCCTCCTAATGGCGGGTAAGAAATGGAGCCCAAATAATAGTTACCGGAAGTAATTTGAACAGCTCTGTTAACACCAGAGGAACCAGGGCCTATGATACAACCAGCTACTACGATGGCCCCCATAATAGCTCGAGTGGCCTCATCCGAAGAAGTGGACAATGCATTGATTTGTCTGGCTACCTGTTGGACGTATGTTACATTGCCTCCAAATGTCTTGACGGTACCCAAAGTGGCCGTAGAATATGGATCCGGCGCAGATAGCGATTGTTGAACAGTAGAAGAGGAGTCCACGTAGATGTAACTTAGGGAGTTGTCGGGTAGGACTAGAACGGCCGCGGGGAAGGTCAGGTACTGTAGGTAGGTGTCTAGCACAGGACCGGCAAAAATATAGCACACCCCCTGAGTGACGTTGACCGACAACCCTCCAGCCGACGATATGACGGGCCTCTGGTTGACCACTCCTAGCGTGGCCGCATGCTGAATTTGCTCGGTGATGTTGGTGACCCTGGACCACTCAGTGCCTTGGTAAAGTTGGCCATTGAAGGCAACCGACCCATCAGGCTCTATGATATTGACCCCATAATCTGACCCACTAACGATGCTAACTTTGGCTAAGGTGGCCGAGCCAGTAATAGACCCTTGGCCGTTGGGTGATTGCAACGCCAAGTCATTAGTATTTTCATACATCAACATTCCCGATATCACTAGTATGCTGGGGACGGCCGAATTCAATACCCCCAGACCGGTGACAAATCCACCTAAGTTGGGTGATGCCATCACGGCGAATATGGGCCCTAACATTTCAATGCCCTTACCTACTTGGGAGCCCCGGTGACCTAAAATAAGGTCTACGAAGATGCCGAAAATGTTAGGGGATGGTCCTGCCGCATTAGAGGTGATTTGTAAAAAGGTGTCAAAGACTCCTAAGCTGGGAATCAGTGGGGACCATATCAGTTCGTCCATCATCACCGATATGGGGTTGACCCCGTCGTCCTCGATGACTATGCCCTTGGCGAAGATGGACTGTTGATTGACCATACACCCCATCTGAATGAAAAGGCAGGGACCGGCCGACGAGCCTATGTGAAGCAACCCTCCATTCAAAGCGGAGCCATAAATAACCGAGTCCACCCTAAAATGATTTCCTGATGGCGTTCCTAGATATTCGACTAAATAAGTCGGTGTGGAAACACCGCGGTCCAAAGTTAGAGACTCTAGGGCAGCATAAGGAGCACCTACAACAAACGGTACTCCGCTGACCGACGAAACCAAAATACAGTTGGTTTCGAATAACCCCTTGACTATTACGAAACTCTTAAGCTGAAGCTGAGGCTCGACAAACACCCCCGGACCCACTTGGATGGTGTACCTTTCCGTAGCCGAGTTATCTGTGATAGCGGCCAGTGCGGCGGCCACCGAAGGGAAATCTCCACCTTTCTTGGCCACTGTGATGATATGTTGATCTTTGTTGACCACGAAAAAGGGGGAAACTTTAGGGTAAATAGTTTTGAGATAATCTGCGTAGCCATCCCATCTCCCCGTGACTAAAGTGTTAAGGCCGGAAAAATCAGTTCCGTTATCTTCGAAAATGCTACCGGCCATCATAATGGTGGGAGTATTGGCGTCGCTTGGGACGGAAATACCGGTGGTAAAACCAGAAACGTCACTTCCGGTAAGATTCAGAGTACCACCAGTCTGAACTAAGATTCCTACCCCGGTCCCATCTCCTGTTAACTTTGTGGATTGAGCTACAACCACGGCCAGAGGGCCATCTATGATTATAGCGTTATCGGAATGGCCATTTAACTCTAGTCCGGCTATGGAGCATTCTGAGCCAAAAGTGGAAGCTAGATCGTTACCTACGGCCAAAGCATATACGAAAGAGTCCCTGAACGCACAATCTTCTATAGTTACGGTCGTGGTGGCTGTAGCCGCTACGGTAGTAGAGACTAGGATGCCCATTTCACAACTCCGGAAAGTGACGTTTCGTAGGATAGTTTCTCCATTAGTATCTTCTATGCTAATGGCAGGCAGCGCAGGATCCGTATTTGATATTTTGAGTTCAGCTAAACCAGAATTGGCAGCTAATTCAAACAGAGTAAACCCCGGTCCAGTAGGTGTAATAATACTAGTGTCTCGGTCTTCTCCTCTAATAAAAACAAACTCTGGTACTATTAAAGGGGTTTCCGAGTATGTTCCGGGGTAAACGTGAATGACATAACGATTACTAGTTGACGGGGCTACGGCGGCGGTGATAGCCGCCGCGACAGTAGAAAACTCATTAGGACCTGGGTTGGTCCTAACTACTAAAAGGTTGGCTGGGTGGACGTCATAAAAAACATTGGTGCCCCCGGAGGAGGCTATGACTTGCGCTCCCCCAGTAGGAGCGGCGGCGGGGTAGTTGTACGTATACGACGCTGCTAACGCGGGATCGGTATCCAACGTAACGAAATTGCCCCCTCGTCTCAGAGCTACTCTAGCGGCTTCCGCAGTTCCGTTAGAATATAGGTTTAATACATCGCCTAAAGGGGTTTTTAGCTGTAGTTTCTGGGCTAAATCGGTAGCTATCTTCCATGGATTAACGGCTGTAGTATCAGTAAGCCTTAACTCTACCGGTCCAGAGTCTGATATCTCTACAGGGGAACTTAGTGGAAAGGCCATCCCGGAGATATTTTATTGATCGGCCAAAAATTGTGACCCAAGAAAAATTTAATCGACGACTCAAAGGGTCGGAGAAAAAATGATGATAGTTATTCCACCCTGATAAAGTTTTAACTTTCGACTCAGTCATCCACCGGCTGGCATGGCTTCCACTAATAATCAACATAAACCTCTGGTTATTGTTATATCTGGCATCATAGGTGCCGGAAAGACTACTTTGATAGCCCTTTTGGGTGTTCGTTTAGTACATGAAGGGCTAAAAGTAGCGGTGGTTCCCGAACCTGTCAAA
>Ga0105249_10005712_pt1 | contig 10760 bp, 11 predicted proteins | sample KBSS44metaG_FD_81522 | JGI IMG/M metagenome (GOLD analysis project Ga0105249, IMG submission 81522) | Switchgrass rhizosphere microbial communities from Kellogg Biological Station, Michigan, USA - KBS S4-4 metaG | ecosystem: Host-associated > Plants > Roots > Rhizosphere > Soil | place...
CCGCGTCGTCTGCGATGAACACGAGCGACTTGACGGTGAGGGCGGGATCGATCCCGAGGAATGCCGACACCTCCGCGATGGTGCGGACGTCGGGGGTCGCCACCTCGCCGCGCTCCCAGTCGGGAGCGGCGGGCGTCGAGGGCACGGCGCGGGCCAGCTCGACATTGGCGGCATATCCGCACCCGTCGCAAAGGGCGACGTCGTCTTCCCCGGCCGCGCTCGGGGCCATGAACTCGTGCGAGCCGGAGCCGCCCATCATGCCGGGATCCGACTGCACGACGACATACTGGAGGCCGCACCGATCGAAGATCCGGCAGTAGGCGTCCTTGTGGGCGTTGTAGGACACCTCGAGCGCCGCAAGATCGGGGTCGAGGGTGTAGGCATCCTTCATCAGGAACTCGCGCGTCCGGAGAACGCCGGAACGCGGGCGGGCCTCGTCCCGTTCCTTGGTCTGGATCTGGTACCAGATCTGTGGCAAGTCGCGGTAGGAGTGGATCTCTTTGGCGGCGAGCCACGCCACGACCTCTTCGTGGGTCATCCCGAGACACATGTCGCGGTCGTAGCGGTCCTTCAGCTTGAACATCTCGGCGATGCCGTCCCAGCGGCCCGACTGCTGCCAGATCTCGGCGGGATGGAGCACCGGCATCGTGATCTCCTGTCCGCCGATGCCGTTCATCTCCTCGCGGATGATCGCGTTGACCTTGTCCAGCACGCGGTGGAACACCGGCAGGTAGACGTAGATGCCGGCGGCGAGCTGGCGCACGAGGCCGGCGCGCACCATCAGCTTGTGGCTGATCGCCTCCGCGTCGGCGGGGACCTCCCGCAGCGTGGGGATGAGTGACCGGCTCCAGCGCATCGAGGCTACGTCGCGACCGCTCGCATCATCGGAAGAAGCTGAAGAGTCCGATGCGATCCAGGTCGTTGTACACCGCGTATACCATCAGGAGCATCAAGAGCCCAAAGCCCACCTGCTGGGCGACCTCGCGCTTTCGCAGCGAGAGCGGCCGACCCAAGACGGCTTCGAAGAGGAAGAAGAGCAGATGCCCGCCGTCCAGCATGGGAACCGGCAGGAGATTGAGCAGGAAGAGGTTGACGCTGATCACCGCCGTGAAGAAGGCCAGGCTCGCGACGCCCTGACGCGCCTGCTCGCCCGCCGTGACGGCGATCTGGATCGGGCCGCCGATGTTCTTCCTGTCGAGCTGGCCGACCACGATCTTGTAGAGTCCGACAGCCGTGAGGACCGTCACCTCGACCGTGCGGTCGACTCCCTCTCGGACCGCCTGAATCGGGTTCGAGCGGACGAAGCTGAAGCCCGCGGCCGGGCTGATCCCGATGCGCCCGACCTCGATCTCCTTGCTGTCGGGACCGCGCTCCTTGACCGCGTTGGGGATGACGCTGACCGCGAGCGTCTCGGCTCCCCGCTTCACCTCGAGGCGGGTCGGCTGGCCGGGGCGCTGCTGGATCCCTTCCGCCAGCTCGTCCCAGGACAGCACGGGCTTCCCCTCGAGCGACGCGATGACGTCGCCCCGCTTGAGTCCCGCTTTCTGAGCGGGGAACCCCGCGACGAGCTCGCCGATCGACGGTGGCACGTAGGGCCGCGCTCCGAGGTCCCACGTCTGGCGCTCGTCGCCGAAGAGATCGCGCGTCTTCGTCTGAACCGGTGTGACGCCGACTTTGCGCTCGCCGGCCGCGCCCTGCACCGTGAGCCCGAGCATCCCTCCGTGGCTGTCCTGGACCGCCCGCTGCACGTCTTCCCAGTACTGAACGGGACGTCCGTCGATGGCGGTGATGCGGTCGCCGGTCTTGAGGCCTGCCTGCGCGACGGGACCGCCCTCGACGACGCGCCCGATCACCGTGGGGGCCACGGGGCGGCCGAGGATCATGAACACCAGCGAGAAGATCACGACGGCGAGCACGAAGTTCATCGCCGGGCCCGCGAACACGATGAGGAAGCGGACGGCCAGTGGCTTCAAATTGAACGCGCGCTTCGGGTCGAGCGTACCCGTCTTGCCTCCCTCGAGCGGGTTCTCGTCGTCCCCCATCATCTTGACGTACCCGCCGAGCGGGACCAGGGACAGGCAGTACTCCGTCTCCTTCCCCCGGTAGCGCAGAAGGACGGGGCCGAAGCCGATCGAGAAGCGCTCAACCCCCACGCCCGACATCCGCGCCACGATGAAGTGACCGAACTCGTGCACCAGAATGAGAATGCCCAGGACCAGCACGAACGAGATCATCGTCGTCACCGAAAGCCTCCTACTTCACCTGGTGGCGGCGCCGGCCAGCACAGGGGAAGGCAACCACCCTTGCACGACCCGCCGGGTCTCGGCGTCGATGTCCACGCAGGTGTCGATACTATTCAGTGGGCGGTTGGGCACGCGGCCCAACGCCTCGGCAATGAGCGCGGGAATCCGCGTGAACCGGATCTGACCGGCGAGGAAGGCCGCCACCGCGACCTCGTTGGCGGCGTTCAAGATGGCGGGGGCGCAATCACCTGCCTCGAGCGCCTGCCGGGCCAGGCTGAGGCATGGGAAGCGATCGGTATCGGGCTCCTCGAACGACAGCGACCCAACTCGCGTCAGGTCGAGCCGCTCCGCGGGACAGGGCAGCCGGCGTGGATACGTCAGCGCGTAGAGGATCGGAATCCCCATGTCGGCGACGCCGAGCTGGGCGATGACGGAGCCGTCGACGTATTCGACCATGGAATGGATGACGGACTGCGGATGGACGACCACGTGGACGCGCCCGGCGGTCACGTCGAACAGCCACCGCGCCTCGATGACCTCGAGCCCCTTGTTCATGAGCGTCGCGGAGTCGACCGTGATCTTCGCCCCCATCTTCCAGGTCGGGTGGTTCAGGGCCTGGGCGACCGTGACTCCCGCCAGATCGGCCTTGTCCATCCGGCGGAACGGCCCACCGGAGGCGGTGAGGAGGATGCGCGCCACGTCCGACCGGCGCTGTCCTTCGAGGCACTGGAAGATGGCGCTGTGCTCGGAATCGACGGGCAAGAGCGGCACACCGCCCTCCCTTGCCGCCGCCGTCATCAGGCTGCCCGCCATCACCAGCGTTTCCTTGTTGGCCAGCGCCACGGCCTTGCCGCTCTGGATCGCCGCCATGGTCGGCAAGAGCCCGGCGCCACCCACGATCGCCGACAGCACGATGTCGGCGTCGACCTGACCGGCCAGCGTGACCAACCCCTCGGGCCCCGTGAGGATCTCAGGCAGCGGCGCCGAGATCGCGCGCGCCACGCGGTCCACGGCGGCGGGATCCGTCAGCGCGAGTACCCGCGGCCGATGGCGCGTGCACAGCTCGGCGACGAGGGCGGGGTCCGAGCCGCGGGCGGCCATCCCCTCGAGGCGGAACTCGTCCGGAAACTGCTCGACGAGCTCGAGCGTGCGCCGCCCGACGGACCCGGTGACGCCGAGAACGGTCAGTCGCTTCATGACGCCACCTGTCCCATCAGACCCGCCCGAACCGGCGGTCGCGCCGCTGAAAGTCGGCGACGGCCAAGTACAGCTCACGCGCCCCGAAATCCGGCCACAGCGTGGGCGTCATCCACAGCTCCGTGTAGGCGATCTGCCAGAGGAGGAAGTTGGACACGCGCATCTCGCCGCTCGTGCGGATCAATAGATCTGGATCCGGCACCCCGTCGGTGTAGAGCGCCCGCGACACCCGCACCTCGTCGATGTCTTCCGGCCGAAGCGCACCGGATCGCACCTGACCGGCCAGTGCGCGGAAGGCGTCCACCAGCTCGTCGCGGCCTCCGTAGTTGAAGGCCATGAGCAGCGTCAGTCCGGTGTTGGCGGTGGTGGCCGCGACCACATGCTCGATGCGCTGGCTGACCGAGGACGGCACTCCGTTCGGCCGGCCGATGACCCGAAAGCGGACATTGCGGGCCATCAGCTCGGGCAGCTCCCGATCGATGGACCGCTCGAGCAAGCTCATCAGGGTGGCGACCTCGTGGCTCGGCCGGTTCCAGTTCTCGGAGGAGAAGGCGTACAGCGTGAGGAACTCGATGCCCACCTCGCCGGCCGCCCGCACGATGTTCCGGACGGCAGTGACGCCCTCGCGGTGCCCGGCGACCCGAGGGTATCCACGCTGCGTGGCCCAGCGGCCATTGCCGTCCATGATGACGGCGACGTGACGCGGCACCGCCTGCGACAGGATATGTTCCCGTAGATCCTCTTCGGCCAACGCGGACAGTTCGGCTACTGTCGAGGCCGATCCCCGCTTGAAGGCCATGACCTGATATCTTACGTGAGCCGATCCCAAACGTTCCAGGAAAATGAGCCCTGAAGCGGCCGGTGTGGCGGCCGCCCCGCTCAGATGGCGAGGATTTCCTGCTCCTTCTTCTTCGCGAGCTCGTCGACCTTGGCGATGAACCGGTCGGTGGCCTTCTGGATCTGATCGTGGGCACGCCGCTCATCGTCCTGCGATACGTGCTTGCTCTTGGCAAGCGCCTTGAGACGGTCGTTGGCGTCCCGGCGGATATTGCGGATGGCCACGCGCGCGTCCTCGGCGAATTTGCCCACCGCCTTGGCGAGCTGCTTGCGCCGCTCCTCCGTCAGGGTCGGCATCACGAGCCGGATGAGCTTGCCGTCATTGCTCGGCGTGAGGCCGAGGTCCGACTTCTGGATCGCCTTCTCGATGGCGGAGATCTGCGAGGCATCCCACGGCTGGATGACCAGGGTACGCGCGTCCGGCACGGAGACCGTCGCCACCTGGCTGACCGGCTGGAGCATCCCGTACGCCTCGACGCGCACCGCGTCCAGCAGGCCTGTGCTCGCGCGGCCTGTCCTCACCCCGGCGAACTCACGCGAGAGCAGATCCGCGGCTACCTGCATGCGCGTTTCGAGATCCTTGAGGACGGCATCCATGATGGCTCACCCCCTGGGCTGTTATCGGTCGCAACCCCTAGGTGCCACGTCAACCCACCACGTCGGCGGACACCATCGAACCCACCGGCTCGCCGCTCACGATCTTTCGGATATTACCCGGCTGGTTGAGATCGAAGATCACGATGGGCAGCTTGTTCTCCATGCAGAGGGAGATGGCGGTGGAATCCATCACCTTGAGCCCGCGGCTGAGCACCTCGATGTACCCGACCCGATCGAGCTTGGTCGCGGTCGGGTCCTTCTCGGGATCCGCGGTGTAGATGCCGTCCACGCGCGTGGCCTTGAAAATGGCCTCGGCGCCGATCTCCACCGCCCGAAGCGCGCCCGCGGTGTCGGTGGTGAAGAACGGATTGCCCGTCCCCGCTGCGAAGACGACGACGCGACCCTTCTCGAGGTGGCGGATCGCGCGCCGGCGAATATAGGGCTCCGCGACGGCGCGCATCTCGATGGCCGACAGCACGCGGGTCGCCACGCCTGCCTTCTCGATCGCGTCCTGGAGCGCGAGCGCGTTGATCACGGTGGCGAGCATGCCCATGTAGTCACCGGTGGCGCGCTCCATGCCCCCGGCACTCGCCGCGATCCCCCGGAAGATATTGCCGGCCCCGATGACGACCGCGACCTGGACCCCCAGGCGCACGATCTCGCCGATCTCCTCGGCCACGCGGGCCAGGATTTCCGGATCGATGCCGTAGCCCTGCCGGCCGGCCAGCGCCTCGCCCGACAGCTTCAGGACGATGCGGCGATAGGCAGGAGCGGCACCGGGCACGGACATGAGAAATCGCCCCGCCGGCTCAGGCCTCGCCGACCTGGAACCGGGCGAAGCGCTTCACGAGGACGCGCTCGCCGAGCTTGGCCGTCGCCTGGTCCACCAGGTCCTTCATCTTGGTCTTGCCCGAGGAGTCCTTGATGAACGGCTGCTCGAGGAGACAGGTCTCCGTGTAGAACTTCTCGAGCTTGCCCTCGATGATCTTGTCGAGGACCTGCGCCGGCTTCTTCTGATCGGCCATCTGCTCCCGGTAGATCTCGCGCTCCTTCTCCACCAGGTTGCCCGGGACGTGCTCGCGCGCGACGTAGAGCGGATTGGCGGCCGCCACCTGCATCGCGACGTCCTTCACGAGCTGCTGGAAGTCGTCGGTGCGCGCGACAAAGTCGGTCTCGCAGTTGACCTCGACGAGCACGCCGATCTTGCCCCCCGCGTGAATGTACGAAGCGACCACCCCGTCCCGCGCGTCACGGTGCGCCTTCTTCGCGGCATCCGCCAGCCCCTTCTTGCGCAGATGCTCGATGGCGCCCTGCACGTCGCCCGCCGACGCTTCCAGCGCCGCCTTGCAGTCCATCACACCGGCTCCGGTGCGGTCACGGAGCTCTCTCACCATTTCCGCGGATGACGCCATGCCGGTGGGCCTCCTTACGCGCCGGTCTCGACCGGCGTCTGCATCTCCGCCTCGGTCACGAGGGGCAGGTCCGTGGCACCCTCGGCCTCTTCCGCGGCCTCCGCCTCCTCCTTCGCGAAGCTCCCCGCTCCTTCGAGGACGGCATCCGCGATGCGCGCGGTGATCAGGCGGACGGCACGAATTGCGTCATCATTGCCGGGCACGGGGTAGTCGATCCCCGTCGGATCGCAATTGGTATCGACGATGGCCACGATGGGGATGGCCAGGCGCTGCGACTCCTCGACCGCGATCTTCTCTTTCTTCGGATCGATGATGAAGATGGCGGACGGAAGGCGGTCCATGTTCTTGATGCCGACCAGCGCGCTCTGCAGCTTCGCCCGCTCGCGCTCGAGGCCGATGACCTCCTTCTTGGGGAGCCGCTCGTACTCGCCCGTCTCGCTCATCTCGTCGAGCTTCTTGAGCCGGGCGATGGACTTCTTGATGGTCGTGAAATTGGTGAGGGTGCCGCCGAGCCACCGGTGATTCACGTAGAACATCCCGCAGCGGCCGGCCTCTTCGAACACCGTTTCCTGCGCTTGCTTCTTCGTGCCCACGAAGAGCACCGTGCCGCCGCCCGCCGCGAGGTCGCGCACATAGGCATACGCCTCGCGGAACTTCTTCAGGGTCTTCTGCAGGTCGATGATGTAAATGCCGTTGCGCTCGCCGAAGATATATTTCTGCATCTTCGGATTCCAGCGCTTGGTCTGGTGGCCGAAATGCACGCCGGCCTCCAGCAACTCCTTCATCGTCAATGTCGCCATGAGCTCTCCTCTCGTTCGGTTGGCCTCCGATGTCGAGCGGCGGGATTCCCCCCGCGCTCCCCCGGGCTCAAGGGCGCCGGGGACCGAAGCTCGACATCGTGCGTGCTAGGTCGTGTACTTCGCGTTGATTCGAACGTACTCCTCGGTGAGGTCGGATGTCCACATCCGGTCTTCGCCGGAGCCGAGCCCGAGGTCGACCGCGATGGTGTACTCCGCACCGGCCATCGCCTCGCGGATCGGGTCCAGCCGCACCCCGGGTCGCAACATGCCGCGCTCGACGAGCGGCTCCCCACCGATCGCGATGGCCACCCGGTCGGCGGCCACCCGCGCCGCCGATTTGCCGAGCGCCATCATGATCCGCCCCCAGTTGGGATCGGCGCCGTGGATGGCCGTCTTCACCAGCGGCGAGTTGGCCACGCTGCGGGCGGCGATCAGCGCGTCCTTGCGCGTCCGGGCACCCCGCACCACGACCTCGACGACCTTGGTCGCGCCTTCCCCGTCCGCGACGAGCATGCGGGCCAGCCGCATCATCACCGCCTGAAGGCCCCGGGCGAACTGACGCAATCCCTTGCCCCCTCGCTCGAGCGTGGCATTCTCGGCGAGGCCATTGGCGAGCACCGCCACCGTGTCGCTCGTCGACTGATCGCCGTCGACGGTGACGCGGTTGAACGATGCATCCACGCCGCGGCGAAGCACCGCGGCGAGCGCATCGGACGCGACCATCGCATCAGTGGCGAGGAAGCAGAACATCGTCGCCAGGTGCGGCTCGAGCATCCCCACGCCCTTGGCGATGCCGCCGATGGTCACCGGCCGACCGCCCACCTCGACGCGCAACGCCGCTTCCTTGGCATAGGTGTCGGTGGTGAGGATGGCCTCCGCCGCGCTCCGGCCGCCCTGCGGCGACAGGCCTTTCACCAGCTTGGGCAGTCCGGCCCGGATCTTGTCCATCGGCAAGGGCTGGCCGATCACGCCGGTCGACGCGATCAGCACCTGCTTGGGCGGCACGTGCAGCAGCTCGCCGACGATGCGCGTCATCTCACGCGCATCCTTCACGCCCTGCTCACCCGTGCAGACGTTCGAGCATCCGCTCGAGGCGACGATGGCCTGGGCGCGCCCATCCCGCACGTGCTCCTGCGAGACGAGCACCGGGGCACCCTTCACCTGGTTCTTGGTGAACACCGCCGCGGCCCGCGCGGGCGAGGACGAGTAGATCAGGGCCAAGTCCTTCTTGCCGCTCGGCTTGATGCCCGCCGCCAAGCCGGAGGCGAGAACGCCGGGGACGGCGGTGATACCCCCCTCGAGCCACTGGAGGTCCTGCATGCCCTACGGATACACCGGCGGCGCCGCGAGACCCGTCCGCTCGTCCCATCCCATCATGATGTTCAGGCTCTGCAACCCGTTCGAGGATCCGCCCTTCCCGAGGTTGTCGAGAGCGGAGACGCAGACGGCGCGGGACGTTCTGGGGTCGGACACGACGGTGACATCGCAGAAATTCGACCCGACCACCGCGCGCGTGGCCGGGCGCTGGCCCTCGTCGAGCACCCGCACGAACGGCTCACCGGCATAGAACTCGCGATACAGCGCGATCAGGTCGGCGGTCGACGCGGGCCGAGCGAGGGGCACCGACGCGGTGGTGAAGAGCCCCCGGTTGAGGGGCACGAGATGCGGCGTGAAGCTCACCACGACCGACGTCCCGGCGAGCGCGGACAGCTCCTGCTCGATCTCCGGCGTGTGGCGATGGCTGGCGAGCGCGTATGCCTGCACGTTCTCGTTGGCCTCGGTGTACAGATACATGGCGTCGACCTTGCGCCCCTGCGCTCCGGCTCCCGTCACGCCCGACTTCCCGTCGATCACGATCCCGTCCGGCCGGCCCCATCCGCGCGCCAGCAACGGGGCCACGGCCAGCACGGCGCCCATGGGATAGCAGCCCGGCGAGGCCACGAGCGAGGCGCCTGCGATCTCCTTCCTATGCAGCTCCGGCATCCCGTACACCGCCGTCTTGAGACCATCGGCGTCGACGTGCTCGGCCTTGTACCACGTGGCATAGAGCGAGGCGTCACGCAGCCGGTAGTCGGCGGAGAGATCGATCACCTTGCGCCCACGGCTCCGGAGCACCGGCACGGCCCGCTGCGACTCCATGTGGGGAAGCGCCAGAAAGACCACGTCGGCCTGGTCGGCGAGGCGCGCGGAGTCGAGCTCCTGAAACGTCAGGTCCGAGAGGCCTCGGAGGTGCGGAAAGAAGTGGTCGAGGCGCTCGCCCGACAGCCGCTCGGACGTCACCGCCGTCAGCTCGAGCTTCGGGTGAACCGTGAGCAGGCGCAGCAGCTCCGCGCCCATGTAGCCGCTTGCCCCCGCGACCGCGACCGTCGCCATGACGCCCTCCCCCGCCCCCTACCGCTTCGAGTACTGGAACTTCGACCGCGCGCCCGGCTGGCCGTACTTCTTGCGCTCCCGCATGCGGGGATCGCGCGTGAGCAGCCCGGCCCGCTTGAGCGTCTGCCGGAGCTTGTCGTCGAATTGCAACAGCGCGCGGGCGATGCCGTGCCGTACGGCGCCCGCCTGGCCGGACGGCCCGCCACCGCCCACATTGATCATGGCGTCGAACTGGCCCAGCGTGCTCGTGAGCTGCAGCGGCTGGCAGATCACCATGCGGTCCGTCTCACGGGGGAAGTACTCCTCGAAGGCCCGGCGATTGACCAGGATATTGCCGCCGCCGGCCTTGAGCCAGACGCGGGCGACGGAGGTCTTGCGCCGGCCGGTTCCGTAGAAGCGGGTGTCAGACGCCATAGGACTCCTCTAACTCGCGCGCCGGCCGCGGCTCGGAAGCGGCTCGGGCTTCTGGGCGGCATGCGGGTGCTCCGCCCCCTTGTAGACTTTGAGCTTCTTGGCCATGGCGCGCCCGAGGCGCCCCTTGGGAAGCATGCCCTGCACGGCCCACTCGATGACGCGCCCCGGATGGGCCTTCAGCATGCGCTCGGCACTGACCTCGCGAAGGCCGCCCAGATAACCCGAGTGCCAGCGATAGATCTTGTCGGTGAGCTTCCGGCCTGTCAGGTGGATCTTCTCCGCATTGATCACGACCACGTGGTCACCCACGTCGAGGTGCGGCGCATAGATCACCTTGTGCTTGCCCCTGAGCACCGTGGCCACCTGGGTGGCCAGCCGCCCCAGCACCTGATCTTCCGCGTCGACCAGATACCACTTCCTCTCTATGTCCGTTTCACTCGGCATTACCGTCGTCATGGGTCTCCATCCGTGGCCGCGATGACTCGTCCGTGACCTGCCCATCGCAAGATCCGGCTCGAATTCAGCAACGGGCAATCATACGAGAAGAAGGCAGGACCGTCAACTACTTCCCGGACTTGGGGCACTGGGTCAGTGCCGATGGCCAAACTGATCCGTTACCCGGATTTGCGGCCGCCTTGGCGCGGCGCCGCCTCCCCCTCGGCCGTCTTGTCGGGCCACGGGCAGAGCCCGCGCACCGCGCAGCGCGGGCACTCCGGGCGCCGCGCGAAGCAGGTGCGCCGGCCGTGCACGATCAAAAGGTGGGTGGCCGGCGTCCACAGCGCGCGTGGGATCAGGGCACAAAGTTGATCGTGGATCTCGTCGGCGTCATCGCCCTGGGCGAGCCCGAGGCGCTGGGACACGCGGAAGACGTGGGTGTCGACGGCGAG
>Ga0105249_10005714_pt1 | contig 10758 bp, 9 predicted proteins | sample KBSS44metaG_FD_81522 | JGI IMG/M metagenome (GOLD analysis project Ga0105249, IMG submission 81522) | Switchgrass rhizosphere microbial communities from Kellogg Biological Station, Michigan, USA - KBS S4-4 metaG | ecosystem: Host-associated > Plants > Roots > Rhizosphere > Soil | place...
CGCAATCGTGCTTCAGGACAATCTCGATGAACTGCCGCAAAAGCAGAGATGGTTAGCTGTGGCGCTTTCTTCTCGACAAATCTACCCACAGCCAGAAAAACCGGTTGCGCGCTCGCCGGATTCGCTCCACCAAAATTTTTACAATCGATTCCATAAGGATTGTAGTGAACAGTCTCCTGCAGCGCTCCGAGTGAAATCAGTTTCGCCTGCATCGATCGTGAAACAGCAATCACTGCCTGAGACTGAAGAAACATCGCGCGATAGGTTTCGGCATGATCTCTCAAGACCTGATGAATACTGGCATCGTAACCATGGAAATGAACGATCAGGGGTATTGCCAATTTATGACAGGCGTCAAATACGAGCGTGCCTGTAGAGCCATATTCAGCCAAAACCGCATCCGGTCGCAGGCGACGGAACGCAGTAATGTAAGCGGCAGTAGTGTGATCGAGTGTTTTCGGAAAAAGTTTTTTTCGAATTCTATAAGCCAGGCGGATTGAGTTTGGCAATATCGACCTGTTTGCGAACTTCGGCGGCCAACCGTAAACCAAAGAAACCTTTGCGGGCAGGTGATCGATGTGTTCGCGAATAAACGTTTCAGACAGTACGGGGAAATATGGCGTCACAATGCATATCGAAGAATCAGATTTGGATTGAGGGGCGTACATTTGCTTATGAGATAGGATGGGTCAAGTGGGAATTATTTGAAAGACTCACCTGAAGCGTACGCGAAAGCATTGGAGGCTGGGCACTCGGGTTACGTTAGCGAGAAAATGCTTTCTTATGAGCTAGTACGACATAAATCGAGGCGTCGTTAGAAAACTTGTTGTCATGTCTATTCTCAATCCAACCAATAATCATTTGGATTATCCTGATGTACGAAGATCTCAATGAGGCGGGGATTCTATCAAGGGTGGAATCCTGCCATAGTTGCAACGCTGAGGCTTCAGGACCAAAGACACTAAGAATCAGAGAAATATCGAAACCCGCACGTTCGATTTCGTATCTTAGTCCCTCAACCGTCCAACGCCAATAATCGTTCGGATCTGGGTGATACAACCACATTCCATGTGTTGATAAAACCAGGGAACCTTCAGGTTTTAGGACACGCCATGCTTCAGCGAGATAGCGCTGTGGGTTTAAAACATGCTCGAGTACTTGCGATGATAAAACGCAGTCAAACGACTCCGGCTCTACCGGAACACTCCCCTCTTCATCGATGATCAGATCAGCATTCAGATTGCCCCGCAAGTCAGCACCAACGTACCGCCGAAATTTTTTTTGAAACAGAGATCTATACGGACTATCGGCGCAGCCGTAATCCAATATGAGGTCACCGGCAACAAGCTCATCTGATTGGACGATCCTGTTGAGTTGGCGCAACAAGATCTTTAGCGAATGATAGATCCGGTCGGCTGATGTAGGTGCGGAACGGTTTCCACGGTCTTGGACATGATAGAGCTGCTTGGTAGTTTGTTCGGACATGTTCAGTGGCCAGCGAAGGGTTGTTCTGGGTCTGTCGCTCACGATTCAGAGAACCGCAGCCTCATCTGGTTTCTTCATTAGAGCGGTCATTCCTCTAACATCGAAAAGCGATTTCCTGCTTGCAGGAAATATTGACAACACGATTACGCTGGTCATTGCTGCAGTCAAAAATGATGCAAGAAGATTAACAAGCGGTTTTGAAAACGGCGAATATACTCGAAATGCCGTCAACGCTAAGAGTACTGCGCAGACGGCGCAGACTGAGGGGGCAACAGTTCGGTATATATCCATAGCCTTACCGGACCTTGTCGACCAACAAACCAAAACAATAACGGAGTCACAAGAACCACAAATGTGACCGAGTAACAAGCCGCCACACCACGAGCGCCCCATGGTAATCCGGCTAAAATACTGAGAATAATTATTGTTGAACCTACCACACCCCACTGAAACAGGTGACGAGTTCGATCCTGACTAATAAACAGCCAACCTGTGGTATTACAGATCGGCTGAACCAATCCTGAAATTCCCAGTAGCGAAAATATGCGACCCACCCCGGCCCATTTCGGTCCGAGAAGCAATGCGACGATCCAGTCGGATGTGACGATCATGAAGGCCATTAGCGGCATCGTTAGCATCGTGATCTTATCCAACAGCCTTAGATACGCCCCGCGATAACGTTCTGGTTCATTAACAAGTCGACTGAGAGCCGGAACTGCTACTGCTGTTATTGGTCCATTTATCTGGTCTATAGGCAAAAGCAATAACTGATAAGCTCTGGCATACAGTCCTAACTGTTGACTTCCCCAAAATCGGCCGATCAGCATGTTATCGAGATTGCGCGCAAAATAGTTGAGGATACCGAAGCCCGTGACATTCCTGCCGAACGCAATCATAGAACGCACGCCAGAGTAGCGAACTGGTCGACCAGGCCTCCATCTACAAAACAACCAAATCAAGGTAGCGTACAAGAATCCCTGTATGAGTTGACTTCCAACAAGCGCCCAGTACCCCGCGTTGTTCCAAGCCAAAATTATTGCTCCTGTCAATGCAACAACTGCGGAAAGAATTTCTGCGGCGGCGAGAAATGAAAACCGCATCTGCCTTCTAATAAGCGCCTCGTGCTGGACGGTGAGTCCTCCAAAAAGAAAACCCACAGAAAGACCTAGCGTAATTCCTAAAAGACGGGGCTGACCGTAGAACCATGCCACGAGGGGTGCAATCGTGGCAGTAACGAGCATTACGGCAACACTCAAGGCCACGTTCACCCAGAATAGAGTGCTTATCTGAGCTTCGCTTACTTCGCTTTTTTGTACCGTCGCAGCAGAAAGCCCCAGGTCTTTAAAGAGCAAGATAAAACCGGTGACGACCGCCACCATTCCGACCAAGCCATAATCTTCCGGGGTTAGAAGGCGCGCTAAAACGATCGTGCCAACCGTGTTGACCAGGAACTTTAATACTTGAGTGCCAATGGTAACTGCGCCACCGCGAACCGTGCGACGACCAAGATCGACCATTAAATGGTCAGTGCTGAAGTATGAGTTCTTGGAGTCTCTTTCTGTCACTTCCAGGTTAAACTCCCGGCTCGGACATCACTCAATTCATACGCTTTTGAAAGACCCAGCGAATTGAGCGCGGACTTAGTCGCAGTCCGTAAAGTACAAATCTCAATTTCCAACTCTTGCGGTGATGATTTGCTTGTTTGAAGTTTTCCCTGGCTTTCGCAAATTCTCCCGCAAGCAATTCCAGCTTACCGCGCTCTAACCAAAGGTTGCTGGTCCGGTCTTGAAATCGAGCCTCAACGACTTTCCGTTCCTCGGCGGTTAGATCATCGCGACCCATGGTTTTCTTTAATACCATCAAGTCTCGCTCAGCCTGAGTTATGGCGTTTCCTGACAAGCCGGCCTCGTGATACCGGTATCTCAAAAGTACTTTTTTCTGGTAGTTGAAACGAGCCCCGGCTTTGGCAAGACGAAGCCAGAGGTCGTAATCGTGAGCCCGTCGTAAAGTTTCATCAAAAAGGCCAACCTCCATTATCGGTTCTTTGCGCGCCACCAATCCAGAAGTAATGACCCCACATTGCTGGGTCACTAAGCTTGCAAACGTGACAGCGCCGATGGAGGGACAGATCTCCATATAGGTTCGCCCAGATAAAGTGGTTGCACCAACGATTCGTGCATCCGCGTATACGACGTCGTAACCACCGTCGCTACGAAGGAAAGCCAGCTGCTCCTCGAGGTAGGTGGGATCCCAACTATCATCTGCATCAAGGAAAGCAACGTATAAACCTCTCGCGCGACGCAGTCCTTCATTTCGTGCGGCAGCAGCCCCCCTATGCCGCTGTTTTAGATAGACTATGCGATGAAAGTGGGGTCTGATCGCATTTTCCAGATCTTCGGTGTCGGGGGATCCATCATTAATCACAATCACTTCGTATTGTTTGAAAGTTTGGGTAAAAACTGAATCGAGCGCTGATACTATATGGGACGCCACGTTATAGGCAGGAATGATTACACTGATTAAAATATTTTCGGCCTTCTCGCTTTCCTTCCTGAGTTCATGGTTTTCCAGTAGTGACAAAGCGGACCTCAAAGAGCTGATGGCACAGAGATCGGTGAGGTGAGGGGTACCTTGTTTTGCGAAGGTTCTTTTTGTCGTCGTGGATTGGCGTCGGCTTCATAAGTTCGCGACAAGCAGATCGCATAACCCACCAAAAAATAAACAAACCACTCAAAAGCAACAGATAGGAAAAAGCTGCCCACCACATAACCAGCCAAGCTTGCCTGCAGCCCAATTGAAAGGTAGTAGTACCGGGAGAAACCAGTTTCGTCCACGGTCTCATGTTCGATTCGCCGGAGACGTTTGTATGCCGTAACCAGAAACAGCAAGTAAACAACTAGAGCGGGTATACCCATCTCTGCGGCGATCTGGGTGTACGCGTTATGGCTTACCTGGTTGTGTATTGATACTTCCTGAAAATTTCCGATTCCAACCCCCAGGAGCGGGCGGCGGACAGCCGTACCGATAGATCTAAGCAGCAGATCACGGCGTGCTGAAGCTGAGCCAACTTCGTCTTGACTGGGATCCAGAATCGAAGATAAACGATGGGCATAACCGCCGGGGGCGAGAACGATCGCAGCGATCGCTCCCACCAACACTACAGCCAACACTGCAGCTCTGTTTCGTTTTAACAATCTAACCGTTAGCACTACAAGCATTGCAAGTAATGCGAGGAAACCGCCACGAGAAAACGTCGCAAACATACCGGCTAACATCACAACGATGCCCGCTGCATAAACCAACTTCTTTAGGATGTTATGTGTATTCATTAATAAGGTGAGAGCTATCGGCATCATCATTACGAGGTGTAGGGCCAGAGCATTTGGGTCACTGAATATGTTGAAGATATCAGCTTTCGCACGGTAAACATCGGTGCTCCCTTCAGCAACATACTTGCTCAAGGAGGTAACACTTAGATAACAACCCGCTGCCAGTGCGAGAAAAATCATCAGCTGCATTCTGAGCCGCGTTCGCAGCACATTACTTATTACAACGAACACGATAATGGTTTTCAGGAAAACGGAGTTAAAGTAAGTCCATGCCACCGACGGGTTTATCGCTTGCGGAATTGATAACGCGGCGAGAACGGTGAGAATTAGTATCAGATTAACTTCGCGAGGTCTGGCCGTTAAATTTCCTTCCAGCATAAGCTGCGAAATCAAAAACACCACCGACATAGTCACTGCAAGCCAATACGGGACAGGCGATAACCAAGCTAACACTCCTGTAAGTTCCCACGGTCGAAAATAAGCAAGCACCGTATAAAGAAACAAAAGGGAAAATGTCAGAGCGTGTCCCCGTTGAGTCTGGGCTTTCTGTTGTGCGAATGCAGCGGGTTGCTGTATTTGCGGTTCGATGACGATCGATTGATCAGACGGGGGAGCTTTGAGCCACGCACGTCCCTCCTCAGGCACGAGGTCGCGCTTCCGCGAGCGTCGCACCGAGGGATAATCGTCGATATCCGCACTAAACTTCATCACTCACCAACAAGTCGTTAGAAGATCGTGTAAATAAACGGGGCCAACGCCGAACTCTGGGCGAAAATCAAAAGCGCGCCAAATAGCAACATTACGATTACTATTGGCAGCAGCCAGAACTTTTTGCGACTGCGTAACAGGGCCCAAATTTCAGATAGCATCGACAACATAACTCGTTACTCCATGTATGGATTTAAGAAAAGATGATCTTACGTACGGGGGGCACAAGGATGCGTGGCAAAACTGCCGAAATCGCTATGGAGCGCTGGACATAAAGCTTTATCCAGGATGTCAGCTATGACCTTCGCCCCTTGGGGAGTGTAATGAATAAAGTCATAAAAGTAACGTGAAGACTTTGGCATTTCGTGGGCGAGATCGATGGTCAGCAAGTTATTCGCCTTGCCAACCTTTCGCGTGACATCGTTATAAGCCTCAACAACATCCCAATACATCTTTCCGGTTTGCCGCGGTCCGTACGCTCGAACCCGAGCCAGGTCTACTCCGGTCACATCATCTATCCCTGAACCTGCCAAAAGAGGTTGCGTCACAAATACTGGTTGGATTCCCGCTTGTCTGCACACGTTCACAATCATGGTAAGCCGCTGTTCATATCCATTCAGGAACTCTGTATTGACGCTCTCAGCGTAGCGCTGCTGCTGTTCAGCCTCCGGAATGTCCAGGTAACCCTGCGCTTTCAGGTCGATTTGCTGATGCACTAAACCCGCTTTGTAAGCCGTATAGCTGCGATACCCATTAAGAAACAACGCTACTACTTCACTGTAGGCCGACGCTGATTTGATGAACGACTTGGCTGAATCAAACTGAATCCCGCTCTTTACATTCTCCGCATCCCAATCACTGATTGACTCTCTGGCAACGTCATTCGCGCCTACGAGGAATATTGCCACCTTCGGATGTAAAGGCACAATGAAGTCCTCGAGCAACACCAAGTGACCATGAGTCGAGTGTCCGTCGAGTCCTGCGTTGTTAATCCAGACGGGATTGAACGAGCCCTCGAGATCCTTCCCTAACTGACTGGTCCAGGTCTGATCGTCCGACAAGAAAAAGCACTGTGTCGTGCTACCCCCGATCGTCACGATCGATAGGTACTTGTTCATGTCAGGAGGCGGATTAGGACCACGAAAACCAATTGAGTTGCGCGTTACAGTGATTTCCGGATCAAGGCCTTTAATGATGTCGTTCTTGATGTGGTAGGTCTTATTGGTTGAGAGGACGATTCGGTTACCTTTAATGCGAGCTTGCAGTGGGTTATAGAAACGAAGGAGTACTTCCAGTAACAATAACGCGACAACGGTTCCGAACAATAGCAATAAGCCCTTACTCAGTACCGAGCGCACTAATGAACGAATTCTGCTGGGCTGGCCTTCGGTCATGCAACGTCGCTCAGTCTGTTAGAACAACCGCTCAAATTGTTCCCTGGTTTGCCGAGTGTTCTCTCGTTTTATCCAATAAGTTTCTTGTGCAGCACCTCTTCTCATTAGTGGATCGCGACCAACAAGCCTTGAAATAAAGCCATAGGGGGTCATAACGAGGTAATAAAGAACCGTCAGAAGGATCCGGCTATTGATATATCCGAGAATGCCAGCGAACCCCATCCAAAAGCGATGGAAGCCACGAGCGGCCGCCGGTAGAAAAAAACCAATGATGAGTAGCACGATCCCGATTCCACCGAGTACGGTCACTACTGTCATGCGACCCCGGTAGATATTCCAGGCTGCTAAAGCGATTAAAACAGCTGCGACCACAAGTGCGGTCTTTCGTGCCTGTTCATTCGTAACGTTTGAGTGGTTATTCATCCTATTCGGCTGTCTTCAGGTTTAGTCGAGTTGAAATTCCTCTTCCCAGGCCTTGTTATCCTTGAAAGCAACACGGCCCTGTTCTTCCTTAAGGAGCACGTAGTCCTCCATCACCAGGCAGTCCATTTCCGTGCGCATAAAGCAGGTGAATGCCTGTTCAGGCGTACAAACGATCGGTTCACCCCGGACATTAAAGGAAGTATTCACGACAACGGGACATCCGGTTAGACGTTCAAATTCTGCGATAGTGTCGTAGTAGACGGGATTGTCTTCGCGTCTTACAGTTTGCACTCGCGCCGAGTAGTCCACGTGCGTAATTGCGGGAATAGTGGAGCGTACAATGTTCAGCTTCTCTATCCCAAACAACTTCTCTTCTTCGGTACTCATTTTCCGCCGCAATTTCTCAACAACCGGCGCGACCAGCAGCATATATGGCGAGTCGCAATCCATTTCGAAGTAGTCAGAAACTCGGTCGCGAAGTACTGATGGCGCAAACGGACGGAACGATTCTCGATACTTGATCTTCAAATTCATCTGCGCTTGCATTCTGGGTGATTGAGGATCGCCGAGTATGCTTCTGGCGCCTAGTGCTCTGGGGCCAAATTCCATGCGACCTTGAAACCAGCCCACAACCTTTTCCTGGGCCAGCAGCTTGGCCACATGAGCCGCAAGACTCGCTCGATCAACTTTTGAATAAAGAGCACCGCTAATCTCCAAAAAGCTTTGAATCTCGTCGTTGCTAAACGATGGTCCGAGGTAAGCGCCTTTCATTCCATCCTGATGTTCGCCACAAACCTGACGAAGATCTCGCTTGTTATCGAGATACTGATACCAAACTGAGAGTGCAGCGCCGAGTGCTCCTCCAGCATCACCAGCAGCGGGTTGGATCCAGATCCTTTCGAATGGTCCTTCACGCAAGATCCTGCCGTTGCCCACACAATTCAACGCGACTCCGCCTGCCAGACACAGGTTCCGCTCGCCCGTTTCGCGGTGTACGTGTTCTGCCATTCTCATCATCGACAACTCAGTCACTTCCTGGACTGAGCGGGCAAGATCCATCTCACGTTGGGTCAAGATACCTTCAGACCTTCTTGGTGGTCCTCCGAATAGCGCATCGAAATTGGAATTCGTCATGGTGAGGCCGTGTGCGAAGTTGAAGTACTTCATATTCAACCGCAGAGATCCATCGGCCCGAAGATCAACCAATTCGTCCAGAATTGTTTGCACATATTTGGGCTCTCCATATGGAGCGAGCCCCATTACCTTGTACTCTCCCGAATTCACTTTGAATCCGGTGTAGTATGTGAATGCGGAGTAAAGCAATCCCAGGCTGTGGGGGAAATGAAGTTCACCGAGCAAATGAAGTTCGCTGCCTTTGCCGTATCCATAAGAAGACGTCGCCCATTCACCTACCCCATCCATCGTGAGAACAGCAGCGGACTCAAAAGGTGAGGGGAAAAACGCAGACGCTGCGTGTGATTCATGATGCTCTGTGAAAAGAACTTTGCCTTTGTAGTTTGCGCTCTTCGAGACCTGTTCGCGGATCCATAGCTTCTCCCGCAACCAGAGGGGCATAGCCATGATGAACGAGCGAATCCCAGAAGGAGCGTAGTCCAGGTAGGTCTCGAGCAGCCGTTCAAATTTAAGCAGTGGTTTGTCGTAAAACGCCACCAAATCGACCTGCTCACCGGGTATCGCGGCTTGGCGGAGACAATAGTCCACCGCTGCTCTCGGAAAACGGTGGTCGTGTTTCTTTCTTGAAAACCGTTCCTCTTGCGCGGCTGCTATGATTTTTCCGTCTTGTATCAAACAAGCGGCTGAATCATGATAGAACGCAGATATTCCCAGTATGTACATAACTTCGACGAATCCTAAAACTAACGATATTACTATACGGTCAAAAATCCCGAGGAACCAACTGAATTCTGTGCTAACTTCTCCGTGTTCAACGCCCCCACTGGGAATTGGCGCCGATTCGAACTTTCTCAACACTTATGATATTGGTTTAGTTGAACGGCATTGGATGATTACTATCACCTTATGAAAATACTAGTTATTCTTTTCGTGCTATCGGTCAGCGCAGTCTCAATCAAAGCGGATCCACTTACGTTTACGAATGTAAGCGCAATCCAAAACGGTAATCAGTTGGTAAATCTGTTTTCAAATCCCAACCCAATTCTATTTGGGTCCACCATAACATTCGTTGTTGACATTAACGGGACTTTGCCCGCTGGTGGCAGTGATACTCTGGCCATTACCTTTCGAGACAGTAACAACACCGTGCTCAGTAGCCAGTTAGTTCCGATTCCCCTATTGGGCATCATTCAGCCACCGGTCGAGTTAAACTTCAGTTTTAGTCCGCCTGTAATGAGTTTTGCCGGAGTTCCGTACACCCTCACACTTGACCTTCTTAATAGCAACCCTGATTTCAACGATGCTGGGATAGCGTCCAACTCATATACCTATTCTTTCCGCGACGCTCAACCTGTGCCTGAACCAACAACTCTCTTTGTGTTCGGCATAGGATCCTCGACCTTACTGTTCAAACAGCGAAAGAAGATCAAAAAATAAAAGGAGTTGTGGACCTGGGCCGCAACTCCTGTGGGACACCCGAAAACCGGACTGCTACCAGCAACTCAATACTAGACAGTCACTTGTTTGTCTGCCTCCGCCACTAATTCCGTCACTCTCACTCGCAACGCCAACTCAAACTGCTTCGCTTCCTCAACCTCTGAAAACGCGAGCGCGCGGAGTTCCTGCTCGATTCGACGGCGGTAATCCGATACTAAGGAGTCAGAAACACCTAATGAGGCGGCGACTTCCAATTGCGTCGCCTGCTCCGGGCTCAAATAACAATGCCAAAGAACCCCTAGAATTCGATTGTACTGCTTTACCTTACCACGAACTGCCTCGTGAAGGTTTTTCAGAAACAGATCGACGTAACCGGCAGCTTCGCGCTCCGATTCCCGCCGTAGCAATCCCTGCTCAGGATTCTCTCGCTTATCAACGGGATCATAACCACCATTGTCATGATCGTTGTCGTCGCCATCCAACGGTACGAGATAGATATCCATAACCGGCAATCGCGACATCACCAGGCTGCGTAACGTCCGCACGTCCACCGGTGAATCGACGGCATCTAGAACCGAGACGATCAAGTCCTCGAGATCCGGATTACTGATCACTACCTGTGAATCGCCGGTACAACCAACCATTCGCGTGTCGCGCTGCCGAACTGCAATTATCTGGACTCTCTGCTCAACCTCGTGGGATCCGCGTCGGGATTTGTTTTCATTCCACTCGCTTAATCCATAAACCCGATCCGCTAGACGCCTGTGCGGTTCATCGTCAATACCACTCGTGTCAAACCGTTTAAAGTTTGCACTCGACTGGATCAAAGTAGAAATGCGACGAGCAAG
>Ga0105249_10005715_pt1 | contig 10757 bp, 7 predicted proteins | sample KBSS44metaG_FD_81522 | JGI IMG/M metagenome (GOLD analysis project Ga0105249, IMG submission 81522) | Switchgrass rhizosphere microbial communities from Kellogg Biological Station, Michigan, USA - KBS S4-4 metaG | ecosystem: Host-associated > Plants > Roots > Rhizosphere > Soil | place...
AAGAAAAAGAGGTGGCTATCTTCCTCTTCGTTTAACAGCTGCAGCGCTTCAGTGGCGATTTCTCTAGCTTCTTCAGCGTTACCAGTCTCGTCTAGATGGGCTTGGGCTTGTTCTATCTCCTTGTAAAAATCGAAGTGAAAATCGATTCTAGCAGGGATGTAAGTTGAAAGTTGTTCAATAGTGCTTGCAATCTCTTTAGAATATTCCTGGTTATTTTCCCATAGTGGTTGAATTTCCTCGTATAAAAGTTTTAGGCATAATAAGTCTTCGGTTATTGTGAGGTTGGACAAATCCTCTTTCTTTGTTATTTCTAATGCGGCATCGAGAAAATCTTTGGCTCGCTTCACACATTCTGCCTGCACATCAGAATCTTCCGGAACGCTAAAAGCCAATTCGATGTAGCATTCGGCAGACAAGATTAGAAGGGATTTATCGCCTTTGTTGGATTCAATGAGTATTGAAAGTAAGGATAGCGCCTCTTCGAATTGCCCTTTCTCAATTAGTTCAGTAGCTTGATTAAGATTGTCGATTGCAAAATTTTTTACAGGCTTTGCGGTAATTACAGGCGTTGTGGTCTGAGGAGCAGGTGAGTTGATGTGCTTTGAAGCGACGGTATCTGTAACATGAGCGGTTGGGTCTTTCGGTTGACATAGAGCTACATGATTTCGTTGTGATATGTTCAATTTTGCTATAAGAGTAATTTGCGCTGCCATAAAAACCTGGGTTAATAATTCGGAAATATACGCCATTCGGTAAAAAAAACATCTTTTTGAAGTGTGTCAAAAAAAAGATATTTTTTACCTGAACGAGGGATAAATGCTACCACGGCAAATGCTTTTATTTGGAGTAAAAACATTTATTGATGAAAGGGGTGGTGTTTTCAATTGACGAATCTCCTCTTATAGTTGGGGAGATTCTTTAATTAGATGGAGATAGGTCCATAGGTTAGTTTAATTTGTTGATGTAACGGTGGCCTCCTAGAACCCCAATGCCGACAATGACAGTGGTAGCAAAGAAAAAGGCGACCAAGATTTTAACCTGCTTCCAACGGCCGCCCGCAGGCTCATTGGATACTTTGTGATCATTTTTGCCTCTACTCTCACGAGAGATCGGTTCATACTGATTGCACATACATTCTTTAAGTTTTTCCTTGATTGCTGGACTATTGGGGAGTAACTCTCTAAGCCGTAAGAATAACTCTATAAATTGTTCATAAATCTGGATCCGATGATTTTTTATAAATGATTCAGCATAGTTCCCATATGCTTTTAAAGCGTAAGTCAGAGCTAGGTTAGAATTTTGATCGCTCGCAGCCTTTTCAGAAACCATCTCTGCGATGAGGGTATAGCCCTTAGCCCTGGCCAAGTTATAAGCAAGCTTATCTTCAGTTAAAGTCTTCAGAGCTGTAGAGACGATTTCTATGGCTTTTTCACAATTCTCGCTTGAAATGTTTTTGGCGTATGTTAGTTCATCGTAAAAATTGCTTAGGAGTGGGATATTGGTTGTACATGTCTTAATTTTCTTTGTAATTGCGACATGCAATCCTAAGAGATTCTTAGGATCTAAGTCTTTAATGGTCCGGTATAAAGTTTTTATGTCTCGAAGATTTTTGAAAGTTGCTTTAGACAGATCCACTTTCAAGTTGTTTTCTAATGCGGTATCGAGATAATTTTTAGCTTGGTTCAGATGAAGTTGCTGGTCAAAAGATTCATCCGCATAGATATAAGCCAATCCAATGTGGCATTGGGCAGATATAGCAAGAGAGGATTCATCGTTTTCAAAAAATTTGAGGAGTTCTAAAAATATGCATTGAGCTATACCTAATCGTCTAATGTTGATTAACTTATGAGCTAGTTCAAACCACACTGCGGGGCCTATTGAGTCGGAGCTTAGTGACATCGCACAGTAATCTGTGAACACTTTGGTGCATGCTTTAAGTTTTTCTTTGATTAGTGCATCTCCAGGAAGTAATAAGTTCAACCGGGAAAATGAATCTATTAAGTTTACATAAAAGGACGGTGTTTCAACTCCTCTATTCTCATAGGCAGTCAAAGCTAAATTCTTGGCTTCTTTAGCATGTTGATCGGGGTCTTCAATGCCCGTATAGAATGTCTCTGCAATAAGAATATGGCCTTGAATTTTGGCGAGGTTAATCTCTGAGGTGTCTCCGCTGAGCGAAGGCAGAACTTCAAGTGCAAGTTTTCTAGCTTCTTGAGGGTTGTTTTGTGCAAGGAGCGCCTCGGCTATCTGTAATTCTAAATGAAAATTGTCTAGAACAGGGATATACTGTGTGCATAATGCAATTTGAACGGCCATCTGTTGATGGAACTTTTCGTCTTCTGTAGGGACTAACGTCTCAATGGATATGTAAAATTTTCTAATTCTATAAAAGTCTCCTGTCAATGAGGCCTTTTCAGTATGGCTCCTAAGTATGCCTGCTAATATGCCATCGACTATTTTTTTTGCTGCTAATGCTGCTTCTTTTCTTTTTTCAGAAGATTCTGGGTAGCTCAAAGCAACGCCAACATGGCAATCAATGTATTGATTGACATAGGATCGAGAGTTTTTTAACTCTTCTTTTAACTCTGCGATAAGTTGTACAAATAAATTTCTGGCTTCCTCCTGGCGTCCGTCCTGTAACAACAATCGGTGAGCTTCTTCGCATCTCTTAATCAGAGGATCTAGTGGAGGCTGTACGCTGTTTAAAGTTGCGGAAGATGCGGTGGATGTAGAGGTTGATGAAGTTGAATGAGTTGTTACCACGGTAGCTGTATCCTGCGGAGGTGGAGTGCTGCTTAAAGTTGCGGAAGATGCGGTGGATGTAGAGGTTGATGAAGTTAGAGTAGATGTTGTTACGGCATCTATATCACCAGGAGATTGAGAGCTGCTTAAAGTCGCGGAAGGTGTGGTAGCTGTAGAGGCTGATGAAGCTAGAACAGATGTTGCTACGGAATTTGTGGTAAAAGCGGTAGAAATTGGTGTTTCGGTTGGGGTTGTAGGATTTGATGTTGAAGAACTTGGTGTTTGATTAAGCTGTGTAGCTGGAGATGCTGACATAAAAACTCCTGGGTTAAAACCTCGGAGGTCGATATTACAATGAACGATGATTTTAATTTGAATGAATTATTTCTTCGGCGACAGAGTCGTAAAAAAGAAGGCCTTGGTCTGTGAGGCAGGCTTTGTCTTGATCGAGAGAGAGCCATCCTTTTTCTTGAAGCTTTTGATAAAGAGCCGCATCAACGGGGAATTCTTTTAGATCTACTCCGTCTAGCATGCGGAGTTTGACGGCAAGCCTTTCATGGAGGCTGGCGAGGGGAGAGAGCTGTTCTGTGAAATCGACAGGGGTGTTGCCTGCCTGAAGGTGCGAGGAGTATTTCTTTAGGTCGCAGGTATTTCTGTATCTTCTTCCTTCCCAAAAACTGAACGCGGAGGGTCCAAATCCCAGAAACGGCCTGCCGATCCAATAGCCGGTATTGTGGCGGGAGGTAAAGCCGTCTTTGGCAAAGGCCGAGATTTCGTACCGTTTGAGGCCCAGCTTTTCAAAGGTTTGAGTGGCGAGATTGAGCATCTCTAAACTCTCTTCAGAGGAAGGGAGTTGGGGGATCAGCTCCGACCGTTTTTTGTAAAAAACGGTCTGAGGTTCGAAGGTGAGATTGTAGAGGGATAGATGGGTGATGGGGAGGGTTTTGAGTTGAGCGAGGGTGTTTTTCCAGCTTGAGAGGGTCTGCTGGGGGATTTCATACATCAGGTCGATGGTGACGTTGGAGAAGCCGGCTTCTTTGACAGTGTGAATGGCTGAGATGGCTTGCTGGGCGGAGTGGTGCCTGCCGAGGAGTTTGAGGAGGGGATTATCGAGAGATTGGACTCCAAGGCTGACGCGGTTGATGCCGGCTTTGGCGAAGGCTTGAATAGAAGAGAGCGTGACGTCTTCAGGATTAGCCTCTAGCGTGATCTCGGCGGTCGAGGGGGGTTGAATCCAGGAGAGGATTTCTAAGATGGCTTCAGGGCCGATCAAGAAAGGCGTTCCTCCGCCGAAGTAGATCGAGACGATCTGTTTCCCTTGAAGAAGATGTTTGTTTAGGTCCCATTCAAGACGAAGGGAAGCTAAGAGCGTTTGAACAGCGCTTGCCTCATTAGGAGTCTCATTAGGAGTTTCATGTGGGACCACGAAGAAATGACAGTAAGGGCATTTGCGCCGGCAGAAGGGAATATGGAAATAGAGAGAAATCTCACCAGTTGTCGGCATCGGGGTCTTCAAGAACGCCGCGGCGCCAGCGATTCTTATCGCTGAAGGGATCTTCGTCTTCTTCCTCGTCTGTTTCGGCTTCTTCGCCTTCGCCTGCGGTGGCTGTTTCGGTTCCGCTTTCGGTTTCTTCGCCACTGGCTGTTTCGAACTCGTACGATTCGGTTTCAGCATCGAGTCCAAAGTCGGTTAGCCCTTCCTCAGGGACTTCAATGTCAGGCATGCTGGCCGTATCGGGGAATGCCTGGCGGGCATGCGGAGATCGTTTAGGGGGAGCATACTCTTCCATTGCGCCGCTTTCTTTGAGGAAGCGAAGACGGTCTTTTTCTTCTTGGATTTTTTCTTTAAGACTGATGATTTCAGTCTTATGCTTTTCAATATCTTTTTTGGGGACAAGCCCGAGTTTGAGCCATTGATCCAAATCGGTCAATTCGGCTTCTAACTTTCTAAGACGTTCGCTTTTCATCATCATAATTGCCTCGCTTTCCCCGTTTTAGAGACTGTTAAGGGATTTAGTTTCTGTCGATTTTTTGGACTTTTTGAGCAAATTTTCGTCTCCTTTGTTGGGGGGTTATATCAACTTTCGTATATTACCCCCAACAAAGGAGACAAAAATTTGCCAAAAATTCTCAAAAAAGCGACGAAACCTAAATCCCTTAACAGTCTCTTACTCTTAGAGATCTCGATAAAAGAGTTCTCTTTAAAATACAAAAGATTTTTTTGCAAGGAGGCAGAATTATTTCCTGTCAGGCAATTAATCACAAGGCAAATATTTTTTTGAAAATATACATATCTGCATGGTAATGAACAAACATGGACGAGATCTCGTTTTCTAACCTGAACTATGTGGAAGAGCAGTATCAGCGGTATTTGGTTAATCCGGCCTCTTTGGAGCCGTCTTGGAGGCATTTTTTTGAGGGGTGGGACTTAGCACGAAAAGTTGCACCTGCCGGAGAGGCCAGGGAGACAGGGGAGGCCAGCTCGGATTTAAAAATTTTCCATCTCATTGAGGCGTATCGGACCTATGGCCATCTCAAGGCGAGTGATAACCCACTATTTGCCCCAAAGGCGGAGGTTCAAGAATTATCTCTGGAGAATTTAGGGTTTCAGAAAACGGATCTCGACAACTCTTATCCGACCTGCGGTTTTCTGCCTGAAAAAGATGCGTCCTTAAGCCAAATTATTGCGGCTTTAGAAAAGACCTATTGCGGAGCGATTGGGGTCGAGTACATGGGTCTGAGAAAGCCTGAGTTAGAAAGCTGGCTTCAACAGATCATCGAACCGAATTTTACCCTGCCGTTTTCAAAAGAGGACAAATTAGAGATCTTTCATCAGCTCAACCGTGCTGAACTTTTTGAGACGTTTCTACATACCAAATATGTCGGGCAAAAACGGTTTTCCCTGGAAGGTGGAGAGACGTTCATCCCCATGTTGGCATTTGTGATCGAGGCGGGCGTGGGAGAAGGAATCCAGGAGATCGTGCTCGGCATGGCCCATCGAGGCCGTTTAAATGTGCTTGCCAATATTCTGAACAAATCGTACAGAGCGATTTTTAACGAATTTGAATCGCATTATATTTCTGATCTTGAGGTCGGGTCAGGCGATGTGAAATACCACAAAGGATTTGTCGGATCGCTTCCAACAAAATCGGGCGAAAAAATAGCGATCACTTTATCTGCAAATCCGAGTCATTTAGAAGCGGTCGATCCCGTTGTTGAAGGACAAGCCAGAGCCAAACAAGAGCTGAAAGGGCACGAAACAGTCTTACCGATCCTCGTTCATGGCGATGCCTCGATCGCAGGCCAAGGCGTTGTCTACGAGACTCTGCAGCTAAGCCAATTGAAGGGATATGAGACTGGAGGCACGCTCCACGTTGTCATCAACAACCAGATCGGTTTTACGACTCTGCCCAAAGACGGCCGGTCGACACAGTACTGCACAGATATTGCTTTTGCCTTTGGAGCGCCTGTTTTCCATGTGAATGCCGAAAAACCCGAGTCTTGTGTCTACGCGATGCTGCTAGCTTTAAAGATCCGGCAGAAGTTTAACTGCGATGTGTTTTTAGATCTTTATTGCTATCGGAAGTACGGTCACAATGAAGGCGATGAACCTGCGTTTACTCAGCCAATAGAAAATGCGATCATCCGGCAGAAAAAATCGATCCGCGAGCTCTACAAAGAAAGCCTAATCCAAGAAGGGATTTTGGATGCGGCAGCAGGAGAAAAACTCGAGACGGAATTTAAAAATCTTCTTCAGGCTGCGTTAGATCAAGTTACCTCTAAACCTCCTGCCCTGTCTGCCCTGGAACCGCCGGTTAAAGAAGACCCATTTACTCCGCTTCTAACGGCTGTGCCGGCACAAACACTGATGGGTCTTGCGGATGATTTTTGCCGTGTGCCCGATGGCTTTAATCTCCATCCTAAACTCAAACGGCTCATGGAAGAGCGCGCTGCCATGGTCAAAGCTGATCCAAATCAACCGACGATCGATTGGGGGATGGGAGAACATCTCGCCTACGCTTCACTCCTTGCCAATGGAGTGCGTGTGAGGATTTCAGGGCAGGATTCAAGACGAGGAACGTTTTCTCATCGGCATGCGATGTGGGTTGATCAACTCATCGAGGATAAACGGTATTTTCCTCTGTCGCATCTAAAAAATGGAAAAGCGCCGTTCGATGTTTTTGATTCTCCGCTTTCTGAATATGCGGTGTTGGGGTTTGAGTTCGGCTATAGCTTGTTTTATCCCCATTCGTTGGTCATTTGGGAAGCCCAGTTCGGAGATTTTGCCAATGGTGGACAGATCATCATCGATCAATTTATTGCGTGTTCAGAGCAAAAATGGGGCCACCGGAGCGGCATCACGCTGCTACTGCCACACGGCTATGAAGGGCAGGGTCCTGAACACTCTTCCGCGCGGATAGAGAGGTATCTCCAGCTTTCTGGTGATGACAATTGGCAGATCGTCAATTGCACAACGCCTGCGCAGCTCTTTCATCTGCTGCGTCGTCAAACGTTAAAAAAAGAGCAGAAGCCGCTCGTGATTTTTACCCCAAAAGCGCTGCTCAGAAACCATCTCTGTTTAAGCCCTCTGAGCGATTTTACCACAGGGACATTTGAAGAATTTTTCGATGAGAAAATCGGAAACCCTAAAAGAGTGATTTTCTGCAGCGGAAAAGTCTATTACGATCTTGTGACCGAGCGGAAAAGAGACGATATTGTCGTTTTTAGAATCGAACAACTTTATCCCTTTCATCGTGAAAAATTCCAAAAGATGGTAGAGAAATATAAAAGCACCCAAGAAATTTATTGGGTCCAAGAAGAGCAAAGCAATATGGGAGCTTGGAACTACCTCCGGCCAATTTTAGAAACAGCCCTGGGAAAACCGGTCCGGTATGTTGGACGGGGCCCAAGTTCATCGACAGCTGCCGGTTCCTATGCGCTGCATAAGAAACAGTACGATCAAATGATCCAGGAGGCTTTAGGGTGAAAGTGGAGATTAAAGTTCCCGCAATGGGTGAGTCGATCTCGGAAGCGACGATCAGCCGCATCATCAAAGCCAGCGGCTCTATTGTCCGGCGCGATGAAGAGGTCGTTGAACTTGAGACCGATAAAGTCAACCAGGTCCTCTACGCACCTCAGGCCGGAGGGCTTTCTCTTTCGGTGAAAGTCGGCGACACTGTCAAAATCGGACAAGTCGTTGGAACCGTCGATACCGATGTCGCAGTTCCTGCTCCTATCTCTGCTCCTGTTTCTCCCGTTCAGCAAGCCGCTGCACCTGCAACTTCTGGCCCTTCGGCACGCAAAATGGCTCCGGATGTTTTAGCGGAAATGAAAGCGCCGAAGGCAGCTCCTGCGGTTTCAGGGGATCGAAAACGGATGAGCTCTCTTCGCAGAACGATTGCACAGAAGCTTGTCGAAGTCAAAAACACCACGGCGATGCTGACGACTTTCAATGAAGTCGACATGACCAAGATCATCGAAATTCGGACCAAAGAACAGGCCGATTTTCAAGCCCGCAATGGCGTCAAACTTGGATTTATGTCGTTCTTCATTAAAGCCGCTGTTTCTGCCTTGAAAATGTTTCCGGATGTCCATGCCTATATTGAAGGCGATGACATGGTGGCTTTCCCGAATTTCGATATCGGTGTTGCCGTTTCGACAGATAAGGGACTCATGGTCCCTGTCGTGAGGCAATGCGATAGCAGGGCGTTTGGGGAGATTGAAAAACAGATCGTCGATTATAGCACTAAAGCCCGGTCTGGCGGTATTTCCATGGATGATCTCCGCGGCGGATGCTTTACGATTACCAACGGAGGGACATTTGGATCGCTTCTTTCGACTCCTATTCTAAATCCCCCTCAAAGTGCGATCTTAGGTATGCATGCCATCCAAAAACGGCCCATTGCTCTCAATGATCAAGTCGTGATCCGTCCGATGATGTATCTGGCGCTTTCGTATGACCACCGGATCATCGATGGGAAAGAAGCCGTGCAGTTCCTTGTGCATATGAAAGAACATTTAGAAGACCCCAGCAGGTTGCTCCTCGATTTATGAATACCTTTGATGTCATTGTGATTGGATCGGGACCCGGTGGCTATGTCGCAGCCATCCGCGCTGCGCAGCTCGGATTTAAAGTTGCCTGCATCGATAAACGGAAAGAGCTGGGCGGCACTTGCCTCAATATTGGCTGCATTCCTTCAAAGACGCTACTGCATGCTTCAGAACTCTATTGGAAAATGGTTCATGAAGCCGAGCAGTACGGATTGAAGGCAGAAAAATATTCATATTCTTTCCAAGATATGATGAAGCGGAAACAAAAAGTCGTCACCTCCTTCAATGAAGGGATTGCCGCTCTTTTCCAAAAAAACAAGATCTCGTTTCTTTCCGGGGCGGCCAAGCTCATCTCTTCAACCGTTGTGCAAGTCGCTGGAGAGCAGATTGGGGCTAAGCACATTATTCTGGCGACGGGTTCTGAACCTATCAGCCTGCCGTTTCTTCCGTTTGATGAAAAGAAGATCGTCTCCTCAACTGGAGCCCTCTCGCTTGCCAAAGTCCCCGAAAGACTTTTAGTCGTGGGAGCCGGCGTTATCGGCGTCGAACTTGGCTCGGTCTACAGCCGGTTGGGGAGCAAAGTTGAATTTGTCGAGTTTCTTGATAAGATCTGTCCGACACTCGATGAATCGATTTCTAAAGAGCTCCAAAAAATCTTAACCAAGCAGGGGATGACCTTCAGGCTTTCGACGAAGGTCACTGGAGCCGAACTCTCCTCCACTGAAGTCGCCCTCCGGATTGGTCAAGAACAAATGAAGGGCGATATCGTCCTTGTTTCTGTCGGGCGCAAGCCTTACACTCAAAACCTCGGATTAGAAGCGGTTGGCATCACTCCTACCGCAAAGGGGACTATTCCCATAGATCAGCGGTTTCGTACCTCTGTTCCAAACATCTACGCCATCGGAGATATCGTCGATGGCCCGATGCTGGCTCATAAAGCCTCTGAAGAGGGAGTTGCCGTTGCTGAGATCATCGCCGGCCAAAATCCTAGTGTGAACTACCTCGCCATTCCCAACGTGATCTACACCTATCCCGAAGTGGCTGCTGTCGGTCTGACAGAAGCCGAAGCCAAAGCCCTTGGAGGCCTGGGCGTCACTGCTAAAACAGGGATGTTCCCCTTCAAGATCAATTCCCGTGCAAAGTGTACAGGGGAAGAAGACGGCTTTGTGAAAATCGTTTCGGATCAAGCCACCGACCAGATCCTTGGCGTCCATATCATTGGGGCGCACGCCTCGGAACTCATTTCAGCCGGAGCCCTGGCGATCCAAAACCGCCTCACGACTTTAGAGCTTGCCCACACTCCCCATGCGCATCCGACGCTTTCGGAAGCCCTCAAAGAGGCAGCGCTTGCCTTGCATGGCCGCGCCCTTCATCGGTAGCAACTTAATCGACTATATCGCTCAACTTATTCAAGTTGAGCTCTATAGTTTATATGATTTTTTTGTTGCAAAATTTTAATTTGTCCAAAGAGTAGACTTTCTGCATATTCGACTCATTCGAAAATAAATGCCCTTGCAGAGACTGGGTTGTTTAAGAGTATGAGTATAGGGAGAAAACAAGATCAGCAGGATCGCAAGCGGCAGGATGAGTAAGATGATACATGAAGATATCACAGAGAAAATCTTAAATTGCTGTTTCGAGGTAATAAATACCCTAGGTGTTGGATTTTTGGAGACTGTTTACAAAAACGCATTGCTAATTGCGATGATAGATAAAGGTCTATAAGTAACGAGTGATCGAGGATTTGAAGTGGCTTTTCGTGGTAGGAAAATAGGGGTATTTGTTCCTGACTTAATGGTTGAAGATCTGGCAATTGTAGAATTGAAAGCGGTTGAACACCTATTGGGAGAGCATCAAGCCCAATTAATCAATTACCTGGCGGTCACAGGTATACTGACCTGCTCCCCATCTTAGGTCCAAACCTAAGTTAAGGCTCATCCAACTTTCATAAAGCTTTCTTTTTC
>Ga0105249_10005717_pt1 | contig 10754 bp, 9 predicted proteins | sample KBSS44metaG_FD_81522 | JGI IMG/M metagenome (GOLD analysis project Ga0105249, IMG submission 81522) | Switchgrass rhizosphere microbial communities from Kellogg Biological Station, Michigan, USA - KBS S4-4 metaG | ecosystem: Host-associated > Plants > Roots > Rhizosphere > Soil | place...
CTTTTCCGAATAGCGTCCGCAGAGACGGGCCGGCCTTCCGTGTATCTGTCTCATAGTTGTGGCAACTCGTGCAGGCGCGAAACAACTCTTTTCCCTTCACTGCATCTGCCCCGAAGGCACCCGTTACCATCAGGCAGAAAGCGCACAAGAATCGCATCTTCGCCGCCATGTTATCATCCGCCTGATGTTTCGCCGATCCCTACTCGCCCTTATCCTATGCACCCGATTTGCAGACGCGCACGACCTCACGCACGCCTCGGTGGTAGCGCCGCAGAATTTCTCTGCTCAGGAGCAGCAGGCCCTGCGAGTACTGATTGAGGAAGTGGCGAAGCGAACGCAACTCACGCTGCCCGTCATTCATACGGCCACGCAACCCGTGGCAATCTCCATCGTCAACGCGCACGCTGGAGCGGCCGAAGGATTCCGCATCGCCGTCACGAACACTGGTGTCAGCGTCACCGGCAACGATGCGCGCGGCGTCCTGTTTGGCATCGGCCGGCTGCTCCGCGAAATGCATCTCACCAAACAGTCCATCACGATTGCGGATGCACTCACAATCGAAACAGCCCCGAAGTATAAGCTCCGCGGTCACCAGCTTGGCTATCGTCCAAAGACGAACTCCTACGACGCCTGGTCGGTACCCATGTGGGATCAATACATCCGCGACCTCGCAGTCTTCGGCACAAATGCCATCGAGCTCATTCCGCCCCGCTCTGACGACGATGCGGATAGTCCGCACTTCCCGCTGCCGCCCATGCAGATGATGGTGGAGATGTCCAAGATCATCGACAGCTATGGCCTTGACGTCTGGATCTGGTATCCGGCGATGGACAAGGATTACTCAGATCCGAAGACAGTGGAGTTTGCCCTGAACGAGTGGGCCGAAGTCTACAAGCGACTGCCACGCATCGACGCCATCTTCGTCCCTGGAGGCGACCCCGGCCACACACCGCCCAAGCACCTGATGGCGCTTCTTGAGAAGCAGACAGCCGTGCTTCACCGTTACCACCCGAAGGCGCAGATGTGGGTGTCGCCGCAAAGCTTCGATCAGCAGTGGCTCGATGAGTTCATTGCGATCCTCAAGAACAGCAAGCCCGCGTGGCTCAGTGGAGTCGTTTTTGGCCCGCAGGTTCGTGTCAGTGCACAGAGGCTCCGCGCGATGGTGCCCGCGAACTACCCCATCCGTAACTACCCGGACATTACCCACAGCCGGCAGGCCGAGTACCCGGTGCCCGATTGGGACCTGGCCTACGCGATGACCGAGGCCCGCGAGACCATCAACCCGCGCCCCCTGCAACAGGCGCAGATCTTCCGCGTCATCCAGCCCCACATGGCGCAAGGCTTCCTCACTTACTCGGAAGGCTGCAACGACGATGTCAACAAATTCATCTGGAGCGCCCTGGGATGGAATCCGGATGCCGACGTCACTGGTGTCCTCCGCGAATACAGCCGGTACTTCATCGGACACCGTTACGCGGACACGTTCGCCCAAGGTCTTCTAGCGCTGGAACGAAACTGGGTCGGCCCGCTGATCGCGAACACAGGAGTGTACACCACCCTCCAGCAATTCCAAGCCCTGGAGAAGTCCGCGGCACCGCAAGATCTCCGAAATTGGCGATTTCAACAAGCACTCTACCGCGCCTATTACGACGCTTACACCCGCCGTCGCCTCATTCACGAAACAGAGCAGGAAGCCCGAGCCATGGAGCAACTGCGAGCCGGCTCCCTCTCAGGCGCTGAAGCGATTCTCGATCAACCCGGCCGCGTATCCGAGGACTGGCGTGCCCGCATCTTCGAGCTGGCCGAAGCGCTCTTCCAAAGCATCCGCATGCAGCTCAGCGTCGCCCGCTACAAGGCGATCTCCGTGGACCGCGGAGCAAACCTCGACACCGTGGATTTCCCGCTGAACAATCGCCTCTGGCTCAAACAACGCTTCGAGGAAGTTCGCAAGCGCCCGGAGACAATCAACGAAATCCTCAACTGGACTAACCCCGGCCCCGGAGGCTTCTATGACGATCTCGGTAACTCCGCCGCCCAGCCCCATCTGGTGAAAGGCCCAGGGTTTACCAAAGACCCGCCATTCCTCGAATCCGCGCTCAGCGGATTCCAACAGCGCCCAGGCTGGCGAACCTCCTGGGGCGACTACGCGGAAGCGCTGAACGAAACGCCACTCCAAATGCACTACACCGGCCTCGACCCGGCCGCACATTACAAGGTCCGGGTAGTCTACACGGGCGACAGCCCAACCCGAAAGATCAAGTTGGATGCAAACGGACTCCAAGTCCATCCGCTAATCGACAAACCATCACCGCCAGTGCCCATCGAATTCGACCTCCCAGCCAACCTCAGCGATCTCACGCTTACCTGGAACCGGGAACCGGGCCTAGGCGGCAACGGCCGGGGTACGCAAGTCGCTGAGGTCTGGATCTTGAAGCAAAGCCCACCAAAATAAGAAACAAGAAAGACGGTGGGTTCTTATTTTAACTGGGGCCAGTTCCTATCTGCTTCCCGAATAAATCCGGCCGTGTCCTTCGAGAAATCTTTTCGTACACCCAAGCTATAGTTCAAATAGAGCCTTCCGTCGATCACGCCCCAAGCTTCCGGATCCACGGGCGCCTTATGGCCTTTTGACATGCCATACGCGCAGTAGCCGCCGTATTGCGGAAGGTATCTCTCCGGACTCGCCGAGAACCGATCCCGGTGCGCCGCTGAAGCGAACAGATACGTGGCTCCCTGATAGTCAAACTTGAATTCTTCTACTCCTTTCACCGGCCGCTTCTCATCGAAATAGCCGATTACGTCATAGCCCTTAACGGCCACACCCTTACCGTCTTTATTTACTGACCCACTACCGGCGGCAAGAGCCAGGCTTGCAATCGCCACGGCTCCGCTCAGCAATCGGACACACATCTCCCGTCGTTGGTACTTCATACTTTTCTCCTTTTGATTAAATTAACTTTTAGGGCCGCAGCAACGCTGTGCCCACCACCCGTCCCTGTCCACGCTCTTGCACAAACGCTGCAATGCGATATTTATGCGGGTCGCCATTCTTGTCCGTGGGCAAATCAATCTCTTTCGAAAAGTTCGCGCCACTGCTCACCTTTCCGATCTGAATGAGACTCTGCACCACGGCCACGTGGCTCAGCTTACGGCCTTTGTTCTCCCCGCGCATCACTTGGGAGACACCTTCGTTCAACGCCACCGCGACAAACACGTCTCCATTCATCGCTCCCTCCACGTCAACCCGAACCCGAGATGGATTTCCTGCTGGCGAGATTCGGACGGTGGCCTTTGGTGCTCGGGCGGCTTTCCCAATGTCTGACAATGCGCGCCGGCCGTCACTGCCGACAAATTCCGCGCCCCCATCGACAACCATTTGCGGAGTGTAGCCTCCGTCCAGCCCGAAGCGCTTCGCATACCCTTGCTGCCGCTGCGAGTATCGGGGCGACGAAAACGGATCCGTCCATCCAATCTGATTCCAATAATCCACGTGCTCACTCAGCACGACGATCTCGGCTCCAGCCACTGGCTGCGTACGGTCCAGGCTCTCCAGTAGCACATCGGCCGGTGGACAGCTTGAACAGCCTTCCGACGTGAATAATTCCACCAACACCGGTACTCGCTTGTCTCCGTCACTCGCCCATCCAGCCTGTGCGGCCGCTGTCAATCCGCAAACTAATACAATCGCGATACTCTTCATTTCCAAAATCTCCTGTGAATTTCATTCCAGCATTCAGACGCAATCACGCCCGTCAGTGCCGCAGTCAACACAGCTCCCATATGCCACGCGATAATATGCGTCCGTTCCAGCAGCGGACACGCCATTTCCACCATGGCGAGGCCCGCGAACCCGCAAACCAGGCCGGTAGCTGCTCCGTGCCAAACTCGCGTCACACCGGCGCTCCTTCGTATTGAGAACAGAACAAACGGCGCGGTCGCTCCGGCACATATTAGTCCCGCCAACCAGCAGTGCAGGCCGGTCGCAAAGAACTCCGGATCCGACTCATAAGGGAATAGGTAGAGAACCGCCATCAGCAGTGTGGTTAAGGGCAGTCCCACCGCCATCCACGGTTGCACCGTCATCTTCGCTCCCGGAACCATCAGGCGCGTCATCTGGTCGCACACCAGCAATACGCCCGTCCCCAGCAAAGCAAACATCACCGCGGCCTGTCCGCGCGAAAGCTCCGCCCATCCTGCTGTGCCCCAATACCACACGCCCGCGGCAACCGCCAGGCCGCTGAACAACAGAATCTCGAATGTCAGTACCGCGCGATTAGGCAGCGGTTTTACCGGCTTTAACCCGGCCAGAATGAGCGCGGCGACCTGAGCATTCAGCTCCTTCGGCGGCGCAAATGATTGCATCTGGACAGCCGCATGAAGAGTGCGGCACTCCGGGCATTCGCTCAAATGCTCTTGGGCAGCCGGGGGCAGGTCGTCCCGTAAGCGCAAAAAATCCAGGTCCCGGCACGTCATCGAGGTTGCGTTTCCCGCGAGTCCACTCGCGCCTCCAGCAGCCGCCGCAGCTTTTCGTATGCCCGGTGAGCCTTCTGCTTCACAGATCCAACGCTGTTCGCAGTGGCTCGGGCAACTTCCTCGATGCTCATGCCGCTCACCTTTAGCATAGTGACCACCTCGCGCTGGCTCTCCGGCAACTCCGCCATCAGCGCCTCAAATGACGGTATTCCACGCATTTCCGGATTCGCTGATGCCACTTCGGGCACGGCATCCATTTGATATTCCACCATCTCGATGCGGCGCCGCTTTCGGTAAACATCTACCTCGGCGTGCCTCGCAATCGCGTACACCCACGGCAAAACCGGATCCCCGTGCCTGTAAGTATGGCGCGATTTATGAATGCGAAGCCAAACCTCCTGAACCAGATCAGCCGCGTAGTGCCGGCTGGCGGGGCGATAGCAGAAGTACCGATACAACAATGGCGTTACTGCTTCAATGAGCGATGCCGTCGCCAAAGGATCGGCTTGCTGGTAGCCGCGCATCAATTCGTCCAGTTCCGCGGCGCCCTCCTGTTCATTACTTCGCAACACACCACCTGAGAGTTACGACTTACTCAAGAAAATCAAGCCCATCGTTTTTTCATTTCCCGACGTAACTTTTGCGTCCGCCCCGCGAATTCCAGTGCAGGAGAACACAATGAACGTTACTGCGTCTTACATCCTGAATTATTCCGTTTTATTCCTGACGGCCACACTCACACCCGCGCTCTTCGCGCAGGCCGTCCCCGATGGTCCGGGGTGCGCTATTAACCCTGTCTCGCCGTCTGTGGGAGCGGACGTTCCGGAGACATACTTTGGGCCCGAGCCTTCATCGGTTCAAAAGGAACTAGTCGGGCGTTTGCAGTTGCTTACCTCGGGGAAGCTCGACGATCGCGCGGGCACTATAGTCCTGCCGCTCTATCGCGGCACTGTTCGCGATGGCAATCGCACGGTCTGGTACATCCTTACCGACACCACTGATGCGGCTAACGCCCAGGCTCTTGGCTTGAATCATTCCTCAAAATTAAGTTACGCGAACGTAAGCTCGCGGGCCGTTCGCACGGCAACTTTGAATAAGGATTCCACGCTCACCTTCGACGCCGGTTACGTCGATTTCACCCCCGAACGGCGCGTGGTTCCAGGACCTCCGGGCACGCCGTTTCCGCCGTCCATTGCAGAGCCCGGCTCCATCGGCGACGCAAGTTATTCGCCTCTTGTCCGCGTCATGAACGCCGGGGAGCACATCTATAACGCGCCCATCGTGGCCGCTGGCGACCCCGCCGGCTTCTTCAATATGGACGGCTCCATCAACCACAAGGCCGTGCTCGATACCGTGATCGCCATCAACTACGACAAATCCACTCCCGGCGCGTCTACAGTCATCATGCGCCTCGTTCCCGGATTCAGCTTTGCGCGGCCGGTGCTCTACCTCAGCACCGACGCTTCCTCGTCCCTGGTTGCCGCACTGGAAGAAGCAACACTGGCGCCGGGCCTCAACGACATAGAAGTAGGCAATGATGACAGCGCGTTCAGCGCCGTGGAGCGCATTTTCGTCGCCATCAATGGGCCGCGTGGTTGCGAGAACCCACAACGCCAGGGCATCGAAAGCGCAATTCTAGATGGCCGCCGGCCGCTGAACGTACTCGGTGGGATTCCAACCGTCGCCACCGATTACAGTCCGCTATGGGATCTCAACGCCTACCAGTGGACCCAATCGGCCATCGACAAAGGTTATCGCTCACGGCTAACCGAGGAGTTTGAAATCCTGTCATTTGCCCAGCGTGGTTTTATCACGGGGATCGATGGCGCACCCTTCGGATCGCAGGGCAGCATTATCAACTGCCCTATCGTTCACCGCTTCAAATAGAGAGGCGGCCGGCGGGCGTGTGGCCGTCCGCCGGCATTCCACTTTGATAGAATTCCGGGTGTAGCCATGCCCCGCCTCATCGCCTTCCTCTGGGCAACATGCCTGATCGCCGCCCCTAACGACGCCGTCTTCAAGGACCGCATCCAGCCGCTTCTTACGGAGCATTGCAACGCCTGCCACTCCCAGGCCAAAGCTTCCGGCGGCCTGACCATAGCGTCGCTCGATCAGCTTCTGACCGGAGGCAAGCACGGCCGCGCCCTCACACCCGGCAACGCGTCGCAGAGCCTGCTCATCCAATACATCAAAGGCGAAAAGAATCCACGGATGCCCCTCGGCGGCGAACTCCCCGCGGATGCTCTGGCGAAGCTGACGGCGGCCATCAATGACATGGCGCCGCTCGCCGAGACCACTAAATCCGCCGACCCGCACATGGATTGGCTGCTCCATAAGCCTCAACCACCCTCCATCCCGGCAGCCCAAAACACGGCATGGATCCGCAACCCGATTGACGCCTTTATCCTCTCCAAGCTGGAATCTAAGAGCCTGACACCCGCTCCGCCCGCCGACCGCCGTTCGCTGATCCGCCGCGTCTACTTCGACCTCATCGGTCTCCCTCCGTCACCGGAGGAGGTGCAGGAGTTCGCCTCCAACACTGCTCCCGATGCCTACGAGAAGCTCATCGATAAACTCCTGGCCGACTCCCGCTACGGGGAACGCTGGGCCCGTCACTGGCTCGACCTTGCCCGCTTCGCCGAATCTGATGGCTTCGCGATTGATGGCGAACGGCCCACTGCCTGGCGCTACCGCGATTACGTGATCCGCGCCTTCAACAAGGACAAGCCATACGACCAATTCATCAAGGAACAATTGGCTGGAGACGAACTCGAGCGGGGCGCGGGCGCTGAACGCCTGACCGCCCTGGGTTTCCTGCGAATGGGCACTTGGGAGGCGGACGCCAACTTCAAGACACAGCTTCGCCAGGACGTTCTCAATGAAATCACGACGACCATCCCACAGGTCTTCCTCGGCCTGACGGTGGGCTGCGCCCGCTGCCACGATCACAAATACGATCCTATCCCGCAGCGTGATTTCTACCGATTCCAGTCGTTCTTTGCAGCCACGCGCGTGGAAGACCGCCCTGCGCCGTTCGCTGAAGTGGAAAATCCGGCGCTCATGAAACGTCTGATGCGCCAGTACGAAGACGAATCGGAAACGGCGAGCGAAGGTCTCAAGAAGGTAGAAGAACGTTTAAAACAGAAATACGTCACCGCGAAGAATTTGAAGCCTGACGACAAGAACGCCCCCGACTTCCTGAAAGCTCTCAAAGACCAGAAAGACCCCATATATACCGCCGACGAGCGCAAGGAACACGAAAGGGTCAAGACGAACGCCCGTAAATTCTCTGACGCTTTTCCACGCTATCGCCCCGTGGCTTACGCTGTCTCCGATGTAGTACCTCCCCAAGTGCCATCCGTCGCCGAAACTTACGTGCTGGCTGGAGGCGAACTCGCCAACAAGGGCGAAAAAGTAGAGCCCGGCTTCCTCTCCTGTATCACTGGGAAATCCGAGCCTGCCACCATCCCGTTCGCAGGTGGAAGTTCCGGTCGCCGCACCGCGCTCGCATCGTGGATTGCCAACCCCGATAACCCGGTCACCGCGCGCGTCATGATGAACCGCCTCTGGCAGCATCACTTCGGCGACGGCATCATCCGCACGCCCAGCGACTTCGGGAAGAACGGCGACCGGCCCTCGAATCCGCAGTTGCTCGATTATCTCGCTACGCAGTTCATGGAAAAGAAATGGAGCCTCAAAGCGATGCATAAGATGATGCTCCTTTCGAATACCTATCAGCAGTCCACCGAGAATCCCGGTGCGAAGCGATTCACCGAAGTCGATCCTGACAACCGCCTTATGTGGCGCATGAACTGGCAGCGTCTGGAAGCGGAAACCCTTCGAGACTCCATACTCGCTGTGGCAGGCCGCCTGGAAAAATCCCCAGGAGGGCCCGGCGTCTTCCTCGACATTCCGTCCGACGTGGCCGAGGGCTTCGAGTTCTTCAAATGGTTCCCGTCCGACGAGAAGGACCAGCGCCGCCGCACCATCTATACTTTTCAGCGCCGCTCCGTGATGAATCAGATGGTGGAAGTATTCGACGGCGCGAACATGAGCGAAACCTGCGCCCGCCGCAGCACCACCACCGTAGCTCCGCAGGCCTTCACACTTCTGAACAGCGAGTTCACCAACAACGAAGCGAAACATTTTGCGCAACGCGTGATCGAACTGGCCGGACCAGCCCGTGAAAAGCAAATCGACAAGGCCTTCTGGCTCGCAGTAGATCGTGCCCCATCTGCCATCGAAGCGCAACGGGCCGCGACGCTCTTCGAAAAGTCCCCACCGGACCAGGCGCTCACACGCCTGGGAGTAGTGCTCTTCAACCTGAACGAATTTCTTTACCTGGACTAAACGATGCCTAACGATCAAGATCGCAGAAGATTCCTTTATCAAAGCCTCACTGGCGTAGGCGGCGTCGCGTTGATGAATCTTCTCAACCAGGCCCAGGCCGCGCCCGGTCCTCTGGCTCCCAAGCCGCCGCATCACGCGCCCAAGGCAAAATCGGTCATCTTCCTCAGCATGCTCGGAGGCGTTAGTCAGGTAGATACCTTTGATCCCAAGCCGGCCCTATCGAAGTTCGATAACACCGTGATGGACTGGAGCAAAGAGAAGAACACAGACCAGCCCAATCTTTTCGCCAAGCCCCGCCTCATCTTGAAGAGTCCGTTCGAATTTAAGCAATACGGAAAATGCGGCATGCCGGTGTCAGACCTATTCCCGCACTTGGCAACCTGCGTTGACGACATGGCCTTCGTCCGGTCCATTCAGGCCGAAAACGGCAACCACCCGGCCGCCGTCTTCTTGATGAACACAGGAGCAGTAATCCCCGGCCGGCCCTCTGTGGGCTCTTGGGTCACCTTCGGCCTCGGCTCTGAGAATCAAAATCTCCCGGCCTTCGTGGTTCTGCCGGATTTTCGCTCCATTCCCTTCAGCGGCTCGCAGCAATGGGGCAGCGGCTTCCTCCCCGCCAGCTATCAGGGCACCGTCCTGCGCTGGAAGGGAGAGCCCATTCGCGACCTCAATCCACCTGAATCCGTCAGCGCCGACGCACAGCGTGAAGAGATGGACCTCCTGCGCACCTACAACCAGGAGTGGCTCAAGACGCACTTCAGCAATCCTGATCTTCAGGGCCGCATCGACGCCTACGAACTGGCCTACCGCATGCAAGCCGAAGTCCCCGGCGTCCTCAGTCTGACCAAGGAATCACAGGCCACAAAAGACTCCTACGGTATGAACGAACCAGAAACCGAGTCCTTCGGCAAGCGCTGCCTCATGGCTCGCCAGCTAGTCGAACGCGGAGTCCGCTTCGTCCAGATCTACACGCCCAGTCAGTCCTGGGACAGCCATACGGAGTTGATCAAGGGCCACCGCAAGAACGCCAAGGAAACAGACAAGCCCATCGCGGGACTCCTCAAAGATCTGAAGCAGCGCGGCCTTCTGGACAGCACGTTAGTCGTCTGGATGGGCGAATTCGGACGCACGCCCGACAACCCCGCCGACCTGCGCGACAAAGCCGGCCGCGATCACAACACTCGCGCGATGACCATCTTCTTCGCGGGCGGCGGCACCAAACCCGGCACAGTAACCGGCGCCACTGACGACCTGGGCTTCAAGGCAGTCCAGGACATCTACCGCATGCGCGACATCCACGCCACCGTGCTTCACCTGATGGGCCTGAACGACATGCGCCTCACCTACTACAGCGCCGGCCGCAACATGCGCCTCACCGATACCGGCGGCACCGTAATCAAGCAAGTACTGGCCTGATTATTCCGGTCCGAAGACCGATAGCAGATGCCGGTCGGGGTCTACGAAATTCGCGGCCCATGACGCGCCGGTAACCACCCGCGGCTCGTTCAGAAACTCGACGCCCAATGCTTGCAGTTCCACGAAAGCATCGCGCACATGCTCTACCGCGAGAACAATCTCGGTAGCGCCGGCCACGTGCTCCTTGTTCTTGGCGAGCGCCTCGCTCAGGCACAAAGTCACTGGACCTGCGTTCAGAAAGGCGAAACCCGGAGTCTGATGCTGCAACGTGAAGCCAACCTGATCCCGGTAAAACGCCACGGAACGGGCCAATTCCCGCACTCCTAACATCACGATACTGATTCGGCTTACCATACGCTCAACCATATCAACCGGCCACCGATCCCGCTTCTCGAATCTTGCGAATTTCACTCGGAGGCACGCCAAATTTCTTTCGAAATAGCGTACTGAACGATCCGGGACTCTCGAATCCTACTAACCCGCAAACCTCCGTAACCGGAAGTCCCCTTCCCAGA
>Ga0105249_10005718_pt1 | contig 10751 bp, 11 predicted proteins | sample KBSS44metaG_FD_81522 | JGI IMG/M metagenome (GOLD analysis project Ga0105249, IMG submission 81522) | Switchgrass rhizosphere microbial communities from Kellogg Biological Station, Michigan, USA - KBS S4-4 metaG | ecosystem: Host-associated > Plants > Roots > Rhizosphere > Soil | place...
AACACAGATTTCATAATATTTCTTTTGGTTTGACCCATAATTATCATGCAATTTACGAATTGAATGGTTCAGTGGTTTGTAATATGAACGACAATGAGTCTTTTCTTCTGAATTCTTTAACAAGTTAGAATAGCCAAACCTTTTTATCTCATTTACCTCCAGCCGGAGGCTGGGTTCGTAGCGTTTCTCGTTCCTGCGATACTATCTTTATCTGTTTTTGTAGCGCAAGGTGCCTTTAGATCCTTTGGAGACTTCTTTGAAGCAGGGAGGCCTTTCATTTCTTAGTTAATTAACTTTGCTCACTAAATTTTTCAAAAAAGGAATGAAACTTTTCCCGGAATCAGCGGATGTGCAATTGGAGTTTGACAAGATCAAGGCTCTGCTGGCAGCTTATTGTCAAACAGAATATGCAAAAGAGAAAGCGACTCAGCTAAGAGTGCATACGAGAATTGAATTTGTAGAAACTGAATTGAGACAAACACATGAATACAGGCAGCTTATTTCAAATTCGATCTATTTCCCGAACGATTATATCCTAAACCTTTCGAAAGAACTAAAATTATTAAGTATTGAAGGTGCTGTTTTAACGGGTGAGCAATTTATACAGTTGCGAAAACTGGCAGAAAGCATGGGAAAAATTTCCCGCTGGTTTGACAATGAAAGGAGAGAAGCTTATCCGGGGTTAGCTAAGATCATTGAAGGCGTATTTTATGAGAAAGCCATTATTGAAATGATCGATGCTATACTGGATGATACCGGCTTTGTAAAGGATGATGCCTCTGAGGATCTGAAGCAGATCAGGATGAGTTTATATCGCAAGCGAAATGAATTGCGCAGGATGTTTGAAAAGATCGTTTCTAAATTGAATAAATCAGGTTACCTGGCAGAGATCGAGGAAAGCTTTATGAATGGACGCAGAGTGGTGGCCGTTTTTTCTGAGCAAAAAAGAATTGTAAAAGGAATATTGCATGGTGAAAGCGATAGTCGTAAAACCGCTTTTATTGAACCTGAAGAGACAATTGAATTGAATAACGCTATTTATGAATTAGAGCATGCAGAACAAAAAGAGGTTTACCGCGTATTAAAGGAATTAACCGGCGACATTTCTGCTTATAGTTCTTTGCTTACTGCCTATCATGTCGTTTTGGGTGAATATGATTTTATAAGAGCAAAAGCAAAACTTGCAACTGATATCAATGGCGAATACCCGGTTGTCCAGGATAAAGCACAGGTACATTTGGTCAATGCTTATCATCCCCTGTTATTTCTTTATAACAAAAAGACAAATAAATCTACTATTCCTGTTTCACTGACACTGGACGAGTCAAAAAGAATTTTGGTGATCAGCGGCCCGAATGCAGGCGGAAAAACGGTGACCATGAAAACCATCGGGTTGTTGCAAATGATGGTGCAAAGCGGGTTGCTGGTGCCCGTCCATCCATCATCGCGGTTTGGAATTTTTAAGCAACTGATGATCCATATTGGCGATACGCAAAGTATCGAGTTTGAGCTCAGCACGTATAGCAGTCATTTGATACATATGAAATATTTTATGGAGAATGCAAATGGCAAAACTCTATTCTTCATAGACGAATTAGGCAGTGGCAGTGATCCAAACTTGGGCGGAGCATTTGCTGAGGTTATCCTAAAAGAACTGTTGAAGAAACAAGCTTATGGCATCGTGACCACTCATTATCTGAACCTGAAAGTAATGGCTGGTAAAACGCCGGGGATTATTAACGGCGCCATGGCTTTTGATGAAAAACATTTGCAACCTTTATATAAATTAATTGTCGGGAAGCCGGGAAGCTCGTACACTTTTTCCATAGCAGAACGAATCGGGCTGGATAAAAATTTAATTAATAATGCAAAGCAATTGATAGATGATGATCAGTTCAGGCTGGACAAATTGCTGAACAGAACAGAGCAGGACTTACGGGAGATCGAAAAAAAGGAAAAGGAACTCCAGCGAATGATCAAAGAGAATGAGAAACTAAAACAGGAAATGCAGGCGGTGATCAAAAAAGAAAGGCATCAGCAACAGGTAGAGTTATTGAAACAGCAAAATAAGATCAACGAGGAAAGATTAGTGTATTTGAAAGATATGGAACGTAAGCTAAAGCAAATGATACTGGAGTGGCGGAAAACAGAGGATAAGAATAAAGTAATAAAAGAGATGCAGGGCCTGCTTTTCAAAAAAGATGAAAAAAAGGTTGTTGGAAAAATGCAAAAGAAAATCGAATCCAAATATGAAGAGGTGAATGGTGAAATAAAAGAAGGAGTAAAAGTGAAGATGAAACGTAACCACCAGGTGGGAGAGGTGCTGGAATTGAGAGGTAAAAGAGCTATTGTAAAAATCGGCATGTTGCCCATGCAGGTGGAGATAAAGGATTTGGTGGTGGTAAAAGAAAAATTATGACCGATGTTCCTTTGGGATGGTGGTAAATAAGAACGGAGCCTTACGGGACTCCGTTCTATTTAATGAATCAGTAAAACGTTTATCAGCTATGAATATAACTTTGCAGATGTTCAATCGTTTCTTTTTGCGCCAGTATCGTCTCTTTCACCACATCACTCATTGAAATGATCCCTACAAGCTCATTGTTATTAAATACCGGCATATAGCGAATATTTTTTTCAGTCATCAATTCCATGCAATGATCAATGCTGTCATTCGGCGATACAACAGGCAGATCGATACTCATAATTTCTGCAACGGTTGTTTCCGTTGAGTTTTTACCTTTCAATACAACCTTGCGTGAGTAATCTCTTTCGGTAACAATACCTGCATACTTGTCGTTTTCTTTTACTACCAGTGAGCCTATATTTTCATTGGCCATGATCTTTAAAGCATCAAGCACGGAGCAGGTCGGATCAACAGTGATTGCATTACGATTTTTTCGGGAGAGGATTGTTGAGACCATATTCATAAGCAAGCATTTACTGTAAGTTAAGAAAAACCTTTTTCATAAAAAAAGAGTTTGTTAGATTTTTATTTAAAAGTAAGACACCTGATACTGATAAACTGTATAATGCTTATCATTGCTCCTTATAAAATGGAATACGTATTTATTCGCATACAGAAAGGAGAGGAAAATGAAAAAAATTATTGGAATATCCGGGAGTCTTCGTGCAAATTCTTCCGCCAGCGCTGTTTTAAATATTGTTGCCGGGCTGGCTCCTGCCGGGATTAACTTTGAGATATACAAAGAACTTGAAACAATACCTGCTTTTAATGATAGTAATGAAATTCCCACACCGGTAGCAGATTTTATTAAACTCGTATCTGGAGCAGATGGCGTTTTTTTCTGCATTCCTGAATATGCTTTCGGGGTGCCGGGTGCATTGAAAAATGCGCTTGACTGGACGGTATCCACAACCGCTTTTTCGGATAAGCCCGTGGCATTGATCACGGCAGCTTCTTCCGGCGAAAAGGCTCATGATGCTTTTTTATTGACCTTAAAAGCTATCGGTACAAAAATAGCTGAAGATGGTACGCTGCTCCTATCGTTCATTCGAACGAAACTGAATGAGAAGAATGAAGTAAAAGATATAACTACACTTAATTCAATCAAAAGAGTTATCAGTGCATTGATCACATCAATTGAAGCACCGGAGATCGATATCGATTCGAATGGGTTGTAGCCTAATTTTTGTTTTTGAAATCACCGCGTTTCCAGGCTTGTATAAAATCAGCCCATGCTGCGGGATTGAAGAGATTAATTGGGGGTGATTGCCCGTAGTAATAGGCTTTGTTAGCTAGATTCCGGAATTGCATGCTGGTTGCTTCCCCACCATCTGCGGGAGTTGTTTTCATCAGCACTCTTCGTTTAGCATAATCCGTATTTTTTCTTGCTATCTCAATATCGTCATCAGGAATTTTGGTATTTACAAAATCCCGGGCAAACTGGTCAGGCGTAGGCCGTGGTTTGATAATTGTCGCAGGCAGGTAAACAGTATCCTCTACCATTAACTGGACGACACTATATTGATTACCCTCTAAATTAGTTGGAATATGTGTAAGCTTGGTCTTATAACTTACGTGGGTAAACTCTACATTATCACCTTTCATTACAACAATAGAAAAAACACCCTGGTTATTCGTAATCGTTCCGCGGTTCTGGCCTTTGATCACAACGCTTACAGCAGGAATTCCTTTCAGGCTATCAGCCGTCATAACAATACCGTATAACTGTACTACAGAATCACGGCCGGTCTCAAATTGCGCAGCTGCTTTCTGAAGGAGAAAAAGCAAAAGAAAAAAAGTGTAAAGTAGAGGTTTCTTCATCGGGTCAAAAATAGGGACAAGTTGCTGAAATCGTAAAACAAAATAGGGGTCATAACGGTTACCTTTGCATACCGAACATTTTTTAACAAATAGTTTCAGAATGACCGAACAAGAGATACTAAAAGCCTTGAGTAATGTGCAGGAACCTGATCTTGGTAAAGACCTTGTAACACTCAATATGATAAAGGATATTGTCATCAGTGGTAACGATGTTTCATTTACTATCGTGCTGACCACGCCGGCTTGTCCCTTGAAAGATATGATCGGGAATGCCAGCACAAATGCGATCAAAATATTGGTGAACAAGCAAGCAAATGTAAAGGTCAATTTTACTGCTAATACGACTTCGAAGCGAACCGATCCAAAATCTGTTTTGCCCAGGGTTAAAAATATTATCGCCGTAGTAAGTGGAAAAGGAGGTGTTGGTAAATCAACTGTTGCTGCGAATCTTGCTTTAGCATTATCACAGGGCGGGGCTAAGGTGGGTTTGATGGACGCGGATATCTATGGGCCCAGTGTGCCGATCATGTTTGGTGTAAGAGGTGAAAGACCGATGATGATCGATGTAGGTGGGGAAAAACCAATGATCGCTCCCATAGAACGTTATGGAATAAAACTCATGAGCATTGGATTACTAGTAGATGAAAAAAATGCAGTAGTGTGGAGAGGGCCAATGGCCAGCAGCGCTCTTCGACAGTTTGTAACCGATGTGTATTGGGACGAGCTGGATTATTTGGTTGTTGATATGCCACCGGGCACGGGTGATATTCATTTGACATTGGTACAAACGGTTCCTGTGACAGGAGTTGTAATTGTAACTACTCCACAGGATGTAGCATTGGCTGATGCTAAAAAAGGGATTGCTATGTTTGGCCAGGCGCAAGTAAATGTTCCGATCATTGGATTAGTTGAGAACATGAGTTATTTTACCCCGGAAGAATTGCCTGGCAATAAATATTACATCTTTGGTAAAGAAGGTGGAAAAAGATTAGCCGAGGAATATGATATTCCCTTCTTAGGACAAATTCCTTTAGTGCAAAGTATTCGCGAAGGTGGTGACCAGGGAGTGCCGGTGATGATGGGTGATGATGCAATTACTAAAAAAGCATTTGAAGAGTTTGCTGCAACAGTTGTAAGGAGTGTGTCAATGCGTAATGCGAACATTCCAATTACCAAGGTATCTGAAGTAACTCCATAATTCAATCAAATTTCTTCATGTATAATCTTCCCTATTTTAAAGAACAAGATGCAGAGACAGTGCTTCAATTTATGCGGGACCATCCTTTTGCTTTTCTAAGTGGTGTTGATGCTGAAAACAAACCTGTTGCCACGCAGATTCCTGTGTTTATTGACGAAAGAGATGGTAAACTGTTTCTGTCAGGTCATATCATGCGGAATACTGATCACCATAAAGCATTTGAGCAAAACCCCAATGTACTGGCTGTATTCACAGGTCCGCATGTATATGTAAGCGCCACATGGTATGATGACCCGCAACAGGCAAGTACCTGGAATTATATGAGTGTGCACGCAAAAGGGAGTCTTCGTTTTGGAGATGAAAAAGAGCTGATCGGTATTTTGAAACGCCTTACGTTGCACTATGAGAATAATAATCCTCATTCTTCTACAGTGTTTGATAATCTGCCTGCAGACTATACCAGTCGTTTAATGAAAGCGATTGTTTCCTTTGAAGTAGAAATAACATCGATCGATAATGTTTTCAAGTTGAGTCAGAACAGAGATGAAAAGAGTTATGAAAATATTATTGAAAAATTAAAACAGCAGCACGGGGATGGCAGGCAGATTGCAGAGATAATGCAGGATAGAAAATCAAAACTGTTTAATTCATGAAAACTTGGGTCTCCGGTTTATTGTCAATCATTATTTTCAGTTGTTCTCATTCTAAAAAAATGTCCAAGGAAGTTTTGCCTTATGATATTGCGGCGCCTGTTTCCCAATCAGGGTTTGATAAGCAAGGTCATCGGGGTTGCCGGGGTTTAATGCCGGAGAATACGATCCCTGCTATGCTGGGTGCATTGAGTCTTGGCGTCACTACTTTGGAGATGGATGTGGTGATAACAAAAGATAAGAAGGTCGTTCTTTCACATGAACCCTGGTTTGAAAGTGAGATAACAACGAAGCCTGACGGGACTTTTATTCCGGCTGCTGAGGCATCGAAATACAATATTTACCAGATGGATTACGAAGAAGTAAAGAAGTATGATGTAGGAATGAAACCGCATCCACGATTTCCGAAGCAGGCAAAAATAAAAGCATACAAGCCATTATTAAGGGATCTGCTGGATAGTATAACTAATTATATGATGACAAGGCGAAGGCCATTTCCATTTTTTAATATTGAAACAAAATGTTCGCCTGCAGGTGATAATATTTATCATCCCAAACCCGAAGAATTTGTCGAATTATTAATGGCGGTGATAAAGGAGAAGGGGGTGGAAGATAGGGTGATCATCCAATCATTTGATTTCAGGACGTTACAATATTTGCATAAGAAATACCCCGAAATAAAAACTGCTGCTTTAGTGGAGGCAACTGATAAAAGAAATATTGAAGCTTTGATTAAAGACCTGGGATTCACGCCAACGATTTACAGCCCCGCTTACCAGTTAGTTACTAATTCAGTGATGGCCGAATGTCATGCAAAGAATATTAAAGTAATTCCCTGGACAGTGAATGATAAAGCGAAGATCGAAGAGTTAAAGAAGATAGGTGCAGATGGAGTGATCACGGACTATCCTGACTTGTTTAATGAATGATTGTTTGATGGTTTGATTGTTAAATGGCTAAATGGTTAAAACAACAATCAAACAACCTGCCTGCAGGCAGGTTTAACCATATAGCCATTCATTCGCATTCTTATAAAATAATTTTTTTTCGATCTTCTTTCCCAATTTCATTTTCTCAATTAATTTTCCGGGTTTATGTTCACCTAAAGGGAACGGGTAATCGCTTCCCAAACAAATTTTATCTTCACCTATCATATCTAATAAATATTTGAAAGCTTTTTTATCATGCACCAGGCTATCTACCCAAAATTTTCCCACATGATCTTTGGGTGAAACAGTATTGTCGACAGCTACGATATCAGGTCTTACATCAAATCCATGGCCGATTCTTCCGAGTGTAAAAGGAAATGAACCGCCTCCATGCGCAAATGCAACTCTCAGCTTCGGAAATGTTGAGAACACGCCACCAAAGATCATTGAACAAATAGCTCTTGAAGTTTCAGCAGGCATACCAACCAGCCAGGGCAGCCAGTATTTCTCCATTTGTTTTTCGCCCATCATATCCCATGGATGAATAAACAAAGCGCAACCTGATTTCTCAGCTGCTTCATAAAATGGGAAAAATTTTTTCTCCGATAAATTTTCACCGTTAATATTAGATCCGATCTCCAGGCCGGGCATTTTTAACTCATTCATGCATCGTTCCATTTCTTGAATGGCAAACTCAACATCCTGCATGGGCACTGTCCCCAGTCCTAAAAACCGTTGCGGATGCCGGGAAACAGTCTCCGCAATATGATCATTAAAGAATCGTGAAGTTTCTAACGCATCCAGCGGATGTGCCCAGTAATTAAATAGGACAGGGATTGTCGACAAAACCTGCGTTGAAACATTTGTTTCATCCATCTCTTTTAATCTTACATCTTCTTTGTAGCAGTTCTCTTCAACAACCCTGAAAATTTTATCAGCCTTCATCATGCAGGCGTCACAACCCCTCTGCTCCAAATGAATAAATTCTCCATAGCCAAAGCGGTGAGTCCAGTTTGGCATATTTTGTGGTATAATATGGCAATGTATATCTAACTTCATAACAGTAGTTCGTACGAAGCCGCTAAGGTGATTTCAAAAACCTCAGCGGCTTTGCTCTTTATAAGCATTGACTAATTCTTTTTTACAGGGGGTTCCATTACCGCACCACATTTATCACAGGTACGATGCATCGTGTTTTCCCAAAATCGATTCATGACTGGCGGCAGCTGTTTTACAATATCATCAACATGCAATGTCTCTTCATACAATTTATTGCCGCATTTTTCACAGAACCAGATAAAGCCATCGTCTTCTGATTCTCTTTTCTTTTCGATCACTAATCCAACGGTGCCGGGTCCGCGTTGTGGCGAGTGGGGCGTCTTGGGTGGTAATAAAAATAGTTCTCCTTCTTTGATCGGGATATCCCTGAACTCACCATTATCAATGATCTTTACAACGATATCGCCTTCCACCTGGTAATACAATTCTTCTGTTTCATTGAAATGATAATCTTTCCTTGCATTGGGTCCGCCAACCACCATCACGATAAAATTCTCAGCATCTTTATAAACACATTGATTACCCACAGGCGGTCTCAATAAATCACGATGTTCATCAATCCATTTTTTTAAATTGAAAGGAGCAGTGACCGGCATAGCAATTTATTTATTGATTAATTAAATACTTTTAAAGACGAAGGTATGTTTTCAAACCATATTTCTATTTCATAGCCATCGGGATCATAAAAGAAAATATAAGGCTCACCGGGTACAAATTCCCCTGTTTCTTTTATTCTGCCTCCTGCTTTTTTTATTATAGCAATCATTTTTTTTATTGAAGCCGGCTTTGGAAGTCTGAATCCAAAATGAAAACCGGGTTTTATTTTATTTGATCTTGCTTGTTTTTGAAAGACAATAATGTCCCGCGTGCCCGGCGTTTGCACCTGGATAAAGTCAGGATAGGCATACATTTCTTTTGTACCAAAAATTTTATGATAAAAAACAGATGAACGTTTCACGTTTTTTACAGGCAGCGCTATATGTGTAAGCCCAAAAGTTTTGATCATGTTTAACAGGGATCAAATAGCCTGAGAAAATTACAACAATTTCCTTAGGTTTGGCTTTATGAATCTCTCACTGGAAGGAAAGAATGCCGTCATTTGCGGAAGTACGCAGGGAATAGGTTTAGCTATTGCAGAAGAACTTGCGTTATTGGGAGCAAATTGTACATTGATCGCCAGGAATGAAGAAGCGTTAAAGAATGCAGTTCATAGTTTGGATATAGCATTGCGACAAAAACATGCTTATCTCATTGCAGATTTTAATAAGCCCGATGAATTGAAAAAAACAATAGAGGCTCATGTTACCAGCAATCCTGTTCATATTTTGATAAATAATACGGGAGGTCCTGCGGCAGGCCCGATTATTGAAGCCAGCGAGGAAGCGTTTCTTAACACATTCAATCAACATTTGATCTGCAATCACATTCTTTCAAGAGCGGTGGTTCCTTCGATGAAAAAAGAAGGTTACGGAAGGATCATCAATATCATTTCAACATCTGTAAAGATACCGTTGAAGAATTTAGGAGTAAGTAATACCATTCGCGGTGCCGTTGCAAGCTGGGCAAAGACAATGGCAAATGAATTGGGTCAATTTAACATTACGGTGAATAATGTGTTACCCGGGTCTACTTCTACGCAACGACTAAAATCCTTAATTGAAAATATCGCTAAGCGTGGAAATACACTTGTTGATATTGTTGAAAAGAATATGAAAGAGGAGATACCGATGAAACGTTTTGCGGATGTATCGGAGATCGCTGCCGTTGCTGCTTTTCTTGCATCGCCGGCGGCATCCTATGTAAATGGAGTAAGTATCCCGGTTGATGGAGGAAGAACGGGTAGTATTTAAATCTTGTTACTGGTTGCCAGTTGCCGGTTGCCAGTTACAGCAATAACATTTTTTATTCCGGCAACTTGAAAGTGGTAACTTGAAACTCGATATCCCATATCATTTAGAAAATTTCATTGCGGGAAATTTTGTTGCTTCATCAAGTGGCAACTTCGTTGATAATATTAATCCTTCAACTGGTGAAGTATATGGACAAATTCCCGATAGTAATGAGAATGATGTGAAAAGAGCCGTTGAAGCTGCAAAAAAAGCTTTTGTTGAATGGAGTACTACATCCAATGAGCAACGGTTTAAAATTTTGAATCGTATTGCTGAATTGATAGATGAACACCTGGATGAACTGGCATTAGCTGAAACTAACGATAATGGCAAACCGCTTTGGTTAAGCAAAAAAATTGATATACCAAGAGCATCGGCCAACTTCCGTTTTTTTGCAACGGGCATCATGCATTTTGCTACGGAGAGCCATGTGATGGAAGACCGTGCGGTGAACTATACTTTACGTCAGCCTTTGGGGATCGTTGCCTGCATTTCTCCCTGGAATCTTCCCTTGTATTTATTCACCTGGAAAATTGCTCCTGCATTAGCTGCGGGTAACTGTGTGATTGCAAAACCCAGTGAAGTAACTCCCGTTACCGCTTTTCTTTTAGCTAAAATTTCAAAAGAAGCAGGTCTGCCCGACGGCGTACTCAATATTCTTTTTGGTACGGGAAATATAACAGGTGAAGCGATTGTTAAGCACCCGGATATTAAAGCCATATCTTTTACGGGAAGTAC
>Ga0105249_10005720_pt1 | contig 10750 bp, 9 predicted proteins | sample KBSS44metaG_FD_81522 | JGI IMG/M metagenome (GOLD analysis project Ga0105249, IMG submission 81522) | Switchgrass rhizosphere microbial communities from Kellogg Biological Station, Michigan, USA - KBS S4-4 metaG | ecosystem: Host-associated > Plants > Roots > Rhizosphere > Soil | place...
CGGCGGCGGCGACGTTGGCCGCGGCCAGGTTGCCGCCGTCCGTGCGCAGATGCCGGACGACCGTGGCCAGGGTCTCGGCGGAGAGCCCTTTGGGGGCCTGAGGGTCCGCCGGGTCACGCAGTGCGGCGAACGCCCGGTCCAGGCCACGCTGGTCGATGGCAGGCCCGGCGCGGGACATCTGGCGGCGGTAGTCGGCGTAGCGCTCCAGACGGTCCCGGAATGTGGCGAAACTGAAGGGCTTGAGCAGGTACTGGACCACCCCGTACGCGAGTGCGGTCCGGACGACGTCGAGGTCGCGGGCCGACGTCACCGCGATGACGTCGACCGCCGCGCCGTGGGCGCGCAGCGAACGGCACACCTCGAGGCCGCTGATGTCGGGCAGGTAGAAGTCGAGGAGCACCAGGTCAATCTGGTGCTGGGCGACGAACCGCAGGGCCTCTGCCCCGTGGCCCGCGACGCCAGCGACCGCGAACCCGGGTACTCGCTGCACGAATGTCCGGTGCGCCTCGGCCAGCAGCGGATCGTCCTCGACGACGAGCGTGCGGATCGGCTCATCGACATCCGGCCTCACGTCCGGCCCCCGGTCGGCGTCGCGGGCCCGGCGGGCCGGGGGAACCGCACGGTGAAGACGGCGCCTCCGGCCCGACCAACACTGTCGCCCCCGCTGCCCCCGTCGTCCCGACCGACGTCGATCTCGCCGTCGTGCCGGCGCACTACCTGGCGGACGAGGGCGAGCCCGAGGCCACGGCCGTGCAGCGCATCGGCGGTCTTCGTCGACCAGCCGCGTTGAAAGGCGGCCTCGAGGTTCGCCTCCTCGATGCCGGCGCCAGTGTCGGCAACCCGGACCACCAGGTCGTCGTCGTCGCTACAGATGCTGACCACGACCCGGCGCGGCGGAACGCCGGCAAGGGCGGCCTCGATCGCGTTGTCCACCAGGTTCCCGACCACGGTGATCAGGGCGTGGGGCTCGACAAAGGCGGTGCACACGGCCGTGTCGCCGCTGATGTGCAGCTGGACGCCCCGTTCGTGTGCCTGGGCGACCTTACCGAGCAGGAGCGCGGCCAGCACCGGCTCGTCGACGGCGGCCAACAAGCGGTCGGTGAGCACCTGCGACGCGGCCAGTTCGGCGGTGCCGAACTGGACCGCTTCCGGCCCGCGTCCCAGCTCGACCAGGGTGACGACCGCGTGCAGGCGGTTCGCCGCCTCGTGTGCCTGCGCCCGCAGCGCCTCACTGAACCCGCGGATCTCCTCCAGCTCGCCAGTGAGCGCCCGCAGCTCCGTGGTGTCCCGCAGGGTGGTGACGGTGCCCAGCACCCGGCCGGCCCGGACCGTCTGCCGCTGGTTCACCGCGAGCACAACGTCGCCGCTCAGGTGCACCTCGTCGCTCGCCACCCGTCCCGAGGTGAGCAGGTCAGCCAGCGAACCGTCGACGCCGAGGCTGGTGACCGGCCGGCTCGCGGCGTCGGGCGGAAGGTCCAGCAGGCGCACCGCCTCGTCGTTCGCCAGTACCAACCGGCCGTGGTGGTCCACGACGAGCAGCCCTTCATGCACCGCGTGCAGCACGGCGTCATGATGCTCGTACATCCGAGTGAGCTCTTCCGGACCCAGTCCTCTGGTCTGCCGGCGTAGCCGGCGGCTGACCAGGACGGTGCCGCCGGCGGCGAGCAGCAGGGCAACGACCGCGGCGCTGACCAGCACGATGAGCTTGGCACGCACTGTCTGGCCGACCCGGTTCACGGTGATCCCGGCGGCCACCAGCGCCACCACGTGGCGATGCTCGTCGAAGACCGGCACGATGGCCCGCACCGACGGCCCGAGGGTGCCGGTGTACGTCTCGGTGAACGCGCGTCCGCGCACGGCCGTCTCGATATGCCCCCGGAACGGGCGGCCGATCTGGCTGGGATCCGGATGGGTATAGCGCAGGCCGCTCGGGGTCATGACGACGACGAAGTCGACGCCGGTGTCGTGCCTGGCCGCCTCCGCACGAGGCTGTAACGGCGAGCTCGGGTCGGGCGTCCGCAACGCCGCCAGCAGACCGGGGGAGTCGGCGAAGCTCTGCGCGACGGCGAGTGCCCACGTTCGGGCATCGCGGTCCGCGTCGTGCCGGGCGTCCACCACCAGCGCACCCGCAGCGGCCACGACAAGCAGCATGATGACCGTCACCTGCAGGACCAGAACCTGCGTCGCGACGCTGCGGTGACGAAGCCGCGGGCGTAACCAGCTTGCATCCACCCGACCAGTGTCGCTGCTGCCGGCCGGACGTCCAGCGCCGTCGAGATCGCCGGTCACGACCGTTATGAACGAAAGAGCGTTTTCGGTAGTGAGGGGCGTCACCGTACTCGGCATCGAAGAGCGGATGGCCGCCGGCGGTTGCCGGCCGCCTCGCGAGGAGGACCGATGCCTGCGTCAAGACCGATCCCTCAGCCAGAAACGCCGAGCCAGCCCGCGGCCAGTTCACTGACCGCCGTCGGGCCGCGCACCGCCGGCACCGGGCGTCGCCGGTGGTACCGGCAGCTGTATCCATGGGTCCTGTTCGGCATCGCGGCCGGTGTCGTGGTCGGCACTTACGCTCCGGGCGTCGGCGTGGACCTGCAGCCGTTGGGCACCACATTCGTCGACGCCATCAAGATGATCATCACGCCGATCGTGTTCTGCGTGGTCGTCGGAGGGATCGCTCAGATCGACGACATCCGGCGGGTCGGCCGGGTCGGGCTCAAGGCCCTCGGCTACTTCGAGGTCGTCACGACTGCGGCGCTGATGCTCGGACTGGTCGTGATGAACGTGTTACGGCCGGGCGACGGCGTCCACGCCGACCCCGCCGCGCTCAAGGTGTCGAAGACTGTGGCCGGCTACGTCAGCCAGGGCGAGGACCAGGGCTGGGGCACCTTCCTGTCCGATCTCGTGCCGAGCAGCATCGTTGGGGCGTTTGCCGAAGGGAACGTCCTGCAGGTGCTGTTCTTCGCGGTGCTGTTCGGGATCGCGCTTAAGCTCGTCGGCCCCGCCGCCACCCCGATCGGGGTGGCCGTCGACCGGCTCGGCAAGGTCATCTTCCAGGTGCTGCGGATCGTCATGTACGCCGCGCCCGTCGGCGCGTTCGGGGCGATGGCCTACACGATCGGGAAGTACGGCCTGCACACACTCACCAGCCTCGGCGAACTGATCGCCATCTTCTACGGGACCTCGTTGTTCTTCGTTCTCGTCGTGCTCGGCGGTATCGCGAAGGCCTGCGGGATCAACATGTTCAAGCTCCTGCGGTACCTGAGGGCGGAGCTGCTGGTGGTGCTGGGCACTTCGTCGTCCGAGTCGGTGCTGCCGCAGGTCATGCGCAAGCTCGAGCTCGCCGGGGCGCCCCGGCAGATCGTCGGCCTGACGGTGCCGACCGGGTACTCGTTCAACCTCGACGGCACCTGCATCTACCTGACACTGGCGTCGCTGTACATCGCGCAGGCGCTGGACGTGCACCTGTCGCTGGGCCAGCAACTCGGGATCATCGGGGTGTTGCTGCTGACCTCGAAGGGCGCTGCCGGCGTCACCGGATCCGGGTTCATCGTGCTGGCCGCGACCCTCTCCACAGTCGGCACCATCCCGGTCGCCGGCATCATGCTGCTGTTCGGGATCGACAAGTTCATGTCGGAATGCCGCGCGCTCACCAACGTCTGCGGGAACAGCCTGGCGACTCTAGTCGTCGCCCGCTGGGAAGGCGTGCTGGATCGCGAGAAACTACGCCGGGCGCTAGCCGGCGAGCCGATGGAGGCGGATCCCACCGACGAGCTCCTCTCCGGCGTCGGGCACCCGGCTGAGCACCCGCCGCCGGCAGCAGCGGGCCTGGCGCTGCCGGTCGGCTGACCGGGCCGAACGGGTGCCGCCGCCGCTGGCCACCGGGTCAGCTGCGGCGCATCCGCATGATCACGGCTGGGCCGGCGGACGGTCGCTCGGCGTAGCTGTGTCCGACGAGGATCACGTCGTGTAGGTCCCGGCCGGCGCACCGAGACGGCCGGCGCCGGCGGGCCGGTTCGAGAATCGCCGGCAGCCTGGCCGTCAGAGCGGCGGTGCGCCTGGGCCGCGCTCAGCGCATCTGGTCAGGCAGGCTCGAGCGCTCGATCATGCCGATGGCGGACTCTCCGTCCCAGGTGTAGTGGACGAGGGCCTGCTGTAGCCGCATGCCGCCGCCGACCTCGGGTGGCATCACCATGAACGTCGAGGCGACCGTCTCCCCGGCGATCTCGATCGTGCCCGTCGCGGTCTCCAGCACGACGGACACGTCCTCGCCCCTGGCGTGCAGCGTGCGCGCCGTGAGCCGTCCTGATGGTGAGCAGGTTCACCCCGGAACCGAAGTCGAAGTCCGGTCCGCTGTTGACGGGGCAGTGCGTGCCGGAGTAATAGCAGGCCAGGTTCCAGTCATCGGAGCTGGCGAGCCGTTGCGACCAGACAATGGCGCCGGTGCGCATCCGCAGTGCCAGCACCGAGTCGAAGTGGTTCGCCGGTGACTGGCAGCTCTCCGGGGTGCCGCCGCCGGCGATGCAGGCGGTGTAGGCGGGGTCCGTGGGCGTGAAGTAGTTGTTCCCGGTTGTGACATACACGAAGCCGCGCGCCGGGTCGGGCTCCAGCGTACTGCCCCAGACCGCGTCGCCGTTGTAGCCCGGCGGAGCCATATAGGTCTTCCACAGGATCGCGCCTGTGGTGGCGTTGACCGCGACCGCGCTGCCACGGAACGAGCAGCACTGATAGTTCGGGTCGTTGGCGGCGTTTTCCTCCAGGGACGAGACGCCTGTGTACACGACGCCGCGGTAGACGGCCGGTGAGACGGTATCAATGGCCAACGGCCATGTGGTCAGGAATGGCTGAAAGTACGGCGGTACTCGCTCGGCGACACGCCGCGGCGGACGACGAACTGTTCGCGCAGGACGGCCGCGTTGCGGTAACCGACCCGCGTCGCGATTTGCTCGATGGACAGGCTGGTCGTCTCCAGCAGTTCCTCGGCCAGGGACAGGCGCTGGCTCCGCAGCCACGCGTGCGGGGATGTTCCGGTGGCCGACCTGAAGTGGCGGACGAAGGAACGACGGCTCATCAGCGCCCGCGACGCCAGCACGTCGATGGTGATCCGGTGGTCCAGATGTTCCCGTGCCCAGGCGATGACGGAGGCCAGCCGCTGGTCATCGGTGTCCGAGGGCACCGGGGCGCGGACGTACTGGGCCTGGCCACCATCGCGGTGCGGTGGGACCACCAGGCCGCGGGCGATCGTGTTCGCTAGTCCGGCGCCGTGCTCGCGGCGGATCAGGTGGAGGCACATGTCCAGACCCGCCGCCGCTCCCGCTCCGGTGATGATCGATCCTTCGTCGACGTAGAGGGCTTCCGGTCGAACCGTCACCTCGGGATGAAGGGAGGTGAGCTCGTCGGCGAACAGCCAGTGCGTCGTGACCGTGCGGCCGTCGACCAGTCCGGCCGCCGCCAGGGTGAAGGTGCCGACGCAGTGGGCGGCGATGGTGGCACCCCGGTCATGGGCGGCGCGTAGCAGGGGGAGAACGGGGTGCGAGCGCTCGACGTGGTAGTCGACGGCCGGCAGGACGATGATCAGATCGGCCGTCGACAGTAGTCCTAGCTCGTGCTCCACCGTGAGGGGCAGGCCGAGGTCGGTCTGGAGAGGGCCGGCCCGCCGCGCGCAGATGGCGAAGTCGAAGCCGGGGACGCCAGGCCGGGGACCGAAGGTCGATCTGACGATCCCGAGGGCGAGCGCGGTGGTTCCCGACGGAGCGTAGGCAACGACGCGGCGGAAGGCCATGCCTTCGATCGTGCCAGCAGCTTGGCACGAATCCTGCGGTAGGTGGCATCTGGGCCGGCGGATGGTCTGGCTCCGCTACGGGAGTCTTGGCTCGTGCGCGACGACAACGAGACGACGGGCCGGGACCGGACGCTGGACGGAACACCGGCCGAGGACATGTCCGCCGACCGAGCGACCAAGGTCATCCTGGTCACGGGCGCCACCGGCAAGCAGGGCGGAGCCGCCGCCGCGCGGCTGCTCGCCGACGGTTGGCGGGTACGGGCGCTGATCCGTGACCCGGCGGGCGGCGCCGCGCGCCGGCTGGCCGCGAGCGGTGCGCAGGTTGTCGTCGGCGACCTGGATGACCGGGAGTCGCTGGACGCGGCCGCCGAGGGCGTTTATGGAGTGTTCAGTGTGCAGCAGGGTGCATTGGGCTTTCCGCCGGTGTCCTTCGACGACGAGGTCAGACGAGGCGTGAACGTGGCCGACGCCGCGGCGGCCGCCCGGGCGCGGCACCTGGTTTACGCCTCGGTCGCCGGTATCGAGCGCGGCGGCGGTGGCCGGGCCTTCGGGAGCAAGTGGGCGATCGAGGAGCACATTCGTCGCATAGGGCTTCCATCGACGATCCTGCGGCCGGTCTCGTTCATGGAGAACTACGCGGACCCGGCATTCGGCGTGCAGACCGGAATCCTGGCCACGCCGTTCGCGCCGGATGTCCCCGAGCAACTGATCGCCGTCGACGACGTCGGCGCCTTCGTCGCCCTCGCCTTCGCCGAACCGACGCGGTACCTGGGGGCGGCCGTCGCGATCGCCGGCGACGCCCTGCGGCCGGCCCAGACGGCGGCGGCGCTCAGCCTTGCGACCGGGCGTGACATCGGCTATCGGCGGGTTCCGATCGAGGTTGTCCGCGGGCAGAGCCAGGACGTCGCGGACGTCGCGAGCTTCCTGAACGGTCACGGCGGTTATGGCGCCGACATCTCCGCCACCCGGCGGCTGCATCCGGGGCTGATGAGTTTCGAGACCTGGCTGGGTGGTCAGGGCGGGAAGAAGCTCGCCGAGCTGTTCGAGGGCGCGACCTGACGGCCCGGCGAGGTGGGCGCCGCTGCACGCGAGGCCTGCTAGGAGCTCGGCGCCGCCACCGCTGCGAGCTTGATGTCCATGCCGCGCATGGAGCCATCAGCGGCCTCGGTCGCGGCGGACAGTTCGCGTACCTCCTTCATCACCTTGATGCCGTGTGCGGTGCGGGCCTCGATCAAGCCCGCCACGCTGTCGGGGAGGAGATCCGTGATCCAGCGAAGTCGACTGCGTCCGTCGCCGTCGGGCAGTACCTGGAAGGACGCACGGTGGTGGCGTAAAGATGGTCGGGCTCCCTCGATGACTGCGTAGACGAGCCGGCGTAGCTCGTCGTCGACGGTGACGATGAGCTCGCGGACGAGGTGCCCGTCCGGCATGGTCTGGCGCCAGGGACGAGGCGATCGAGGGCGTAGAGGTGGTGGCCGCGAGCCTGATGTTGTAGGGCGGCCGCGTGGTGGCCGTGCGCACCAGCCCTTCCCGGATCATCATGGAAAGTGATATATCCGTGACCAGAGTTTGGCGCATTTCTGCGACCAGAAATGGCGCGAAGGCTGCGGCCACAACGCATGGATCGTAATCGCTCGGGCGCGTCGGTCCACGCCGGTGGCCGGGAGTTCCGCCGGGGTCTTTGCGCGTCCAGCAGATCGTCACCGCGGTCGTTCGGCGCGCTCCTCGTCGGGCCGTCCACCAGGCACTGTCCGGCTCCGGACGGATAGCCGGTGGTGCGGCCGATCACGGGTAGCGTCACGACGGCCGGCGTGGGGCGCGCAGGCGGTCGTCGACAAACGGGGGGATTCGTATGGCTCATGTCGCGCTGGATCGGATTCGTGGCGCTGCTCGCGGAATGCTGCCGGTGGTGGCGGTCCTCGTGGCTGTCGGGCTGTCCGGATGCGAGCTGTCGAGCACAGAAGCGGCGCCCTCCCCGACGGCCGGGCAGCAGCAGGGCACGCCAACCGCCGAGGAGACGCCCACCAGCCAGACGTCGACGCCTCCGATGACCGACGCGACCGTGGATCCCTGCTCGCTCGTGTCCAGGGCGGAGGCCGAGCAGCTTGCCGGAACCTCGCTCGACAGCCCAGTCTCGGTGGCCGAAAGGTGCACCTACACGGCGCCGCCCAGCGGGCCGACGGCGCAGGTGGAGATCTTCATCGGGAAGTCGGCGGAGAACTATCTCGCGGCGGAACGCGGCGTCGGTCACGATCTTCAGCCCCTGACGGGCATTGGCGACGAGGCGTACATCGAGGAATACGCGGTCTTCGTCAACAACGACGGCCTGTGGGCATCGATCGATCTGGTGCGCTCCAACGACCCGGCCGACAACCGCGGACCACTCGAGATCCTGGCGCGGAAAGTGGCTGAGCGGATCTGACGGCTGCGACACGACCGGCGCGGTCCGTGGCGTCGAGACCATCACCACAGGCCTGAAATGGAACGGCTGCGCGACCCGTTGTCGATCGTCGGCGAGCTCGACGCCGCCGCCCGCGAGACCTGCTGGGAACTCGGTGCCATGGCTGCCGCCAGCCTGATGGAGGGCGCTGACGTGGTTGTCGGGTCTCACGCCCGCGCGGAAGTAGCTCGGCCGTCGCGGTGGTCGCGTCGCGCGCCGCGGACCGTCAGATCCCGCTCTCGATGGAATAGGAACGGACGTCGCGTAGCGATCCACGGACGCGGACATAGCCTGGAATCACCCCGTCGAACCGCAGACCAGCTTTCTCCAGCACACGACCGGATGCCACGTTGGCGACGTCGCACACGGCGCTGACCCGGCGAGCCCGAAGCTCCTGAAGACAGAGGTTGACGGTCAGCTTCACCGCCTCTGTCATGTACCCAAGGTCCCAGAATCCGCGGTGCAGCGCATACCCGAGGTCGAACTCCTCCAGGTTCTCCGACGCCCTCGCCGTGATCGCTCCGACCGGGGCACCGCCGGTCGCCGGCACCAGCACAAGTCCATATTTCAGACGAGGCTTCGCGCGCGCCGATACGAGTTCTGCGTCTATGTAGTCACGCGTCTGCGTGATGGTGTTCGGCCCCCAGCGCAGGAAGCGAACGACTTCGGGATCCGAGGACCACGAGTGCACTGCCTCCAGGTCGTCGGACCGCAGCTCGCGGAGCGAGACCAGATCTCCGCGGAGGACCAAAGGGTACATCTGCCTCCCGTCTTCTCCCGACCCACGATCCCGGTGTCCGCCCGATAATTAGTTGACAAAGCGCAAAATATACAGCCCGGCTGCCCCGCCAACCGCCAACAGCGGTCGAGACGGATGCCATGCGCAGGAATGCGGCGACTGTCCGACCCTAAGCGCGGCGAGGCAGCTGCCGGAATGCGGATCCCATATCCGGACGCACCTGTCCAGACCCACCGAGGCGAGCGCCGTCGACCGCACCCCAAACGCCACTCCGGTTACCGCTCCATCATGCGTAATGGACGTGTGCCACCGATGCCCGGACCGTATGTCGGCGAGGCACACCTGACCGTCATGCCCACCCGTTGCCAGTAGACCACCGTTGGAGTACGCGACGGCGGCGACCGACCCCGTGTGGGACTCAAGACTCCGCCTGAGGATGAAGGAGCCGCCGTTGATGTTCCAGACTGACACCCTGCCATCGTCGCCACCAGCAGCCACATATCCACCATCAGGCGAGTACGAGATCGCCAGTAGCGCGGCGTCCCCGTTCCGGAGGCCGCCGATCACGGAGCCATCGGACACGCGCCAGACAGTCATCATGCCGTCGTCTCCGGCGGCGGCGACACAGCTGCCATCCGGCGAGAAGGCTACATCATTGAGCCAGTCGTCCGAGCCGACCAGCACCTGAGCCAGGCGACCGGACTCCGCCCCCCACAGACGAACCATCCCGTCGTCCGCGGCGGTCGCCACGAGGGTGCTGTCAGGCGAGAAGGCAACCGCGTTGACGCCCCCCAGATGGCGGTCGAGCCTGCGGATGTCAGTGGAACCGGCACCCGCCACCCGGTAGTTCTCGAAGTCCTGGAGGAGGTAGGCGGTCTGATCGTGGCCGGCAGTGGCGAGCATTTTTCCCCCGCTCGACCAGGCCACGTCCCAGAGGCCGCGCCGATCGAACGGGACGTCTACCTGCTTCGCATCACCGCGTACCGTGCCCCGCGCTGAACGAGAAGTCTGCTCGTTGCCTAGAACCGCGCCGCTCGGGTTCGAGACGACATCGGCGACTACAATCTCCCGCGGAAGTCGCCAGAGACGCGCTGTTCCGTCGTTGCTCGCACTCGCCAGGAGTGCTCCGTCGGCGGAGATGGCGAGCTCGCGTACCCAGTCGCTGTGGCCTCGGAGGATGTCCACGGTAAGGCCGCTTTCCCGGTCCCACACGCGGATGTTGTTGTCATCGGCGCCGGCGAGGACCCTACGCCCATCGGGTGAGAAGGCGACGCAGTTCACGCCTGCGGTATGGCCGGTGAGAATCATGGTTGTCGCGCCCGACACGACGTCCCAAAGCCGTACGGTCCGGTCATCGCCGACGCTGGCGAGCGTGCGGCCGTCCGGACTGAACGCGAGGCCCATCACCCGTTCGGCATGACCGGTCAGGACGTGTAGACAGGTGCCGTCCTCAACATTCCACAGTCTGGCGGTCCGGTCGTCGCGCCGATCCGACGAGACGGCAGTCGCAGCCGGTCGGCCGGGTATAGAGGCTGTGACTGCCGAGCCGCCTGGTGCCGTACGGCAGTTGTACCGCAACGGAGGTGGACGTCGGTGGACGTGGAATGTACGCCCAGGGCCTCGGCAAAGTTGCTTGGTAGCCATGGCCACCCTGCTCAACCTCGCTGTCAGCATCCTGCGCCTGACCGGACCACCAACATCGCCGCCGGACTACGTCACCACGCACGCCGACTCGAACGACCACTCGACACGATCATGAAGATCGATTACTAACCGACAACTTTGCCGGGGC
>Ga0105249_10005721_pt1 | contig 10750 bp, 11 predicted proteins | sample KBSS44metaG_FD_81522 | JGI IMG/M metagenome (GOLD analysis project Ga0105249, IMG submission 81522) | Switchgrass rhizosphere microbial communities from Kellogg Biological Station, Michigan, USA - KBS S4-4 metaG | ecosystem: Host-associated > Plants > Roots > Rhizosphere > Soil | place...
GCGGAGTCACCCTCGACCACGAAGATCTCGGCCAGCGCCGGGTCCTTGACCGTGCAGTCGGCGAGCTTGCCGGGCAGGGTCGAGTTCTCGAGCGCCGACTTACGGGTCAGGTCGCGTGCTTTGCGGGCGGCGGCGCGGGCGCGGGCGGCATCGATGGTCTTGCTGATGATCCGCCGCGCCTCGGGCGGGTTCTCGTCGAGATACTCGGCCAGTTTGCGGTTGACCGTCTCCTCGACCAGCCCTTTGATCGGCGGGTTGCCGAGTTTGGTCTTGGTCTGCCCCTCGAACTGCGGATCGTGGAGCTTGACGGAGATCACCGCGGTCAGGCCCTCGCGCACGTCCTCGCCGGCGAGGTTGTCGTCCTTCTCTTTGAGCAGACCTTTGGCGCGGGCATAGGCGTTCAGCGTCCGCGTCAGCGCGGCGCGAAAACCGGACATGTGGGTGCCGCCCTCGTGGGTGTTGATGTTGTTGGCGAAGGAGAAAATGGACTCCTGGTAGGAGTTGTTCCACTGCATCGCGATCTCGACTTCGCCGTCGTCTTTTTCGCCCTCGAAGAAGATCGGCTTACGGTTCAGCACCTCCTTGTTGGCGTTGAGGTGGATGACGAAGTCCTCGATCCCGCCGTCGTACTGGAAGGTGACGCTGTTGGTCTCGCCGCGCTCGTCGACCAGCTCGATCTTCAGTCCGCGGGTCAGGAAGGCGGTCTCGCGCAGCCGCTCGGCCAGCGTCTCGAAGTCGAAGTCGATGTCTTCAAAGATTTCGAGGTCGGGCAGGAAGGTGATCGTCGTCCCGTGCTCGTTGGTGGCGGCGCCCTGCTCGAGTTTGGTCATCGGTTTGCCGCGCTCGTAGTCCTGCTCCCAAACCGCACCGTCGGTCTCGATCTTCAGGTGGAGGCGCTCGGAGAGAGCGTTGACCACCGAGGAGCCGACGCCGTGCAGGCCGCCCGAGACCTTGTAGCCGCCGCCTTCGCCGAACTTGCCGCCAGCGTGGAGCACGGTGAGAACGACTTCGGCGGCCGGCCTGCCCTCTTTCTCCATGGTCCCCACCGGAATGCCGCGGCCGTTGTCGGCGACGGTGACGCTGTTGTCCGGGTGGAGGACGACGCTGACAATGTCGCAGTACCCGGCGAGAGCCTCGTCGACGGAGTTGTCGACGATCTCGTAGACGAGGTGATGGAGTCCGCGAGGTCCGGTCGAACCGATGTACATACCGGGTCGTTTGCGGACCGCTTCGAGGCCCTCGAGGACGGTGATGTCCTCCGCCCCATATGAACCGGCGGCGTCGGTTTTCTTCTTAGGCAATGCTTCCTTCCGTTGGGGTCACGCCGAGCGCGGCCGGCGCGTCGCCGACACACGAAGCCCCGACGCCTGGAGGCCAATCTCCGGGCTTGTCGGGGCTTGAATCGGGTTGACATAAGGATATCAGTTCGGGCCGCCGGAACCCAGCTCGCAGCGTCACAAAACCCCTGCAAATCGTGGAGAAAGTGTGACGAGCGGGAAGAGCTGCACTCAGCAGCCGTGCAACGGCTTGAACGGCGTGCTGAATTCGCCAGGCGCCAGCTCCTCGGTACCGTCGTACCGGAGGCCATTGTGGTGGACGTCGAGCTCGCCAAATGCACCTGAGCCGCTCGATTTCTCAGTCCTTCTTGACGCGGAACCGCAGCGCCGCCGGTGCCTGCTCGCCGAGCTCGGCGCGAAGCCGCTCCAGCAGCGTCGCCTGCATCAGGTCGAGCTCCTGCGCCCAGACGCCGTCGACGCACTCGACGGTGAGCGTGCCTTCGCGCTCGGAGACCGGCTGGGCGGCGAGGGCGAGCCGCTCGCCGAGGGCGCTCGACCAAGCCGCCTGTACCGCCGCCAGACCGGTCTGCGGCGCCACTCGCTCGCGAGCTGCGCGGAACGCCTCGCCGGCGGGACGGGGGGCGCGGCGGCGACTCATGCGGCAGCCGCCCGCGCCTGATCGTCCGGCGGCATCGGAACCAGCGCCACGAGTGCCGGCTCCGGAAGCGAGGCGCGGTCGGCGGCGGTGATCACCGTCTGGCCGCCGTCCTGCAGGCGGGAGACGAGGAGGTCGCGGCGGCCGGGGTCGAGCTCGCTCATCACGTCATCGAGCAGCAGCAGCGGGGTGATACGGCGAGCCCGCAGCAGCGCCTCGCGCTCGGCGAACAGCAAGGCGAGGAGGGCGGCGCGTTGCTGGCCCTGTGAGCCGTACCTGCGCAGCGAGCGCCCACCGGCCTCGAGCTTCAGCTCGTCGAGGTGCGGCCCCCAGCTGCTGCGGCCAAGGCTGACGTCGGCCTCGCGTCGCTGCTCGAGTCCGGCGCGAATCTGCTCGGTGTCACCCTCCGCCCGCGGCGCGTAGACCAGCTCCGCGCCGCCCTCCAAGCCGAGCTCCGTGGCGGCGGCGGCGAACGACGGGGCCAGCTCCGCGACCGCCTCGGCCCGGGCCTCGACCAGCGCCGCGGCGGCGCTCGCCAGGCCGGCGTCCCAGACGCCGAGGTCACTCGGGTTTCCATAACCCCCAGCGAGCCGCGCCAACAGCGCGTTGCGCTGGGCCAGCGCCTGGCCGTAGCGCTTTCGGAGCCCCTCCCGGGCTGGCCAGCGGGCGGCAAGGAAGCCGTCGAGGTGAGCCCGCCGCTCGGCCGGCGGCCCCTTGACGAGGCTCAGGCGGTCGGGAGCGAAGACTGCGACGGGCGGCCGACTACGGGCGATCGTCGCCGGGTCGGCCGGGTTGCCGTCGAGCAGGTGGCGGCGGCCTTCGGTGCGGCTGACCGAGGCGAGCAACCGTCGCTCGATCCCGTCCTCGTCGCGCACCGTCGCCTCGGCCCGGGCCAGCGAGCCGCCGAAGGGGATCAGGTCGCGGCGGTCGGAGGTGCGGAACGAGCGCCCGGTCAGGGCAAAGTAGAGCGCCTCGACGAGGTTGGTCTTGCCGGTGCCGTTGGGCCCGACGACGCTGACGATCCCGGGCGGCAGCTCGACCCGCACCCGCTCGAGGCTGCGCAGCGGCCGCGCTTCGATCGCGGTGACGAGCACCGGCCCACCATCCTCAGGTGCGCGCGGAACGGCGCATCAGACGTTGAGACGGATCGGCATCACCAGGTAACGGAAATCTTCGCTCTCGACCGGCTGCAGCAGGCCCGGTCGGAGGGGCGAGATCAGCCGCAGCAGCACCTCCTCGCCGGCGACGCTCTCGATCCCCTCTTTGAGGAACTCGGGGTTGAAGCCGATCTCCAGGTCCTCGCCCTCGAACGAGGCCGGCATCGTCTCGCGGGCATCGCCGACGTCCGGCGTTTCGGCGGCGATGGTCAGCTCGCCCGCCGTGAAGCTGAGCCGCAGTGGCGCGTTGCGCTGCGCCAGCTGGCTGACCCGGCGGGTCACCTCGAGGAAATCGTCGCGCGGCAGTCGCACGTCGTGCTCGTAGGACTCGGGCAGCAGCTGGCGGAAGTTCGGGAACTGACCGTCGATCAGCCGGGTGCTGAGGGTGATCGACCCGGCCACGAACACCGCCTGGTTCGGCAGCAGGGTGATCTCGGCAGCGCCGGCCTCCTCAGCGGCCAGGATCCGGCCCAGCTCGCGCAGCGCGCGAGCTGGGATGTTGGCCTCGAGCTCACCGCCCAGCTCGGCCTCGAGCTCGGTCCGTTTGACCGCCAGCCGGTAGGAGTCGGTGGCGACCATCGTCAGCTCCTTGCCGCTGGCGACGACGAAGACGCCAGTCAGGACGGGCCGCATGTCGTCGCGCGAGGCGGCGCGGGCGACGAGGTCGATGCTGGCTTCGAGCGCCGCGGAAGGCAGGGCCAGGCTCGGCTGCTCGGCCGGCGCCGGCAGTTTCGGGAAGTCCTCGGCGGCCAGGACTCGCAGGTGGAAGCGCGAGCCGCCGCTCTGGATCTCGACGTCGTGCTCGGCCTCGCGCGTCTCGATCCGCACCGTTGCGTCGCCGAGCGAGCGCACCACCTCGGCCAGCAACCGGCCCGGCAGCAGCGTCGTCCCCGCGTCCTCGATCTCCGCCTCGAGCGTCGTTTCCAAACCGAGGTCGAGATCGGTGGCGGCGAGGGTCAGCTTGCCCTCACGAGCGGTGAGGAGGACGCCGGAGAGGGCCTGGGTGGCGGCGCGGGTCGAGACGGCACGCGAGACGACCGAGAGCTTCGAGACGAGTTCTTCGCGTTTGGTCGTGAGCTTCAAGTGGTGATCGCCTTTTCGAGTTGGATTAGGTCTTGTGGAAAAGATCGTGCCCGCGGCCGGATCGGCGTGGTGGAGCGGTTTGCCGCCTGTGGAGAAGGCTGTGGGCGGGTGCGGATTCTTGCAGCGTCGTCGGCCGTCAGGCCCCTTCGCCGCTGGGGTTGTGGATTGCTCGGCGCAGCTCGCGGACTCGCTGCGAGAGCTCGTCGTCCTCGCCGAGGCTGGCTTCGACCCGGCGCAGCGAGTTGAGCACGGTGGTGTGGTCGCGGCCGCCATAGAGCCGCCCGATCTGCGGCAGCGAGAGGTCGGTCAGCTCGCGGGTTAGGAAGATCGCGACCTGGCGCGCCCGCAACGGCGTCGCGGCGCGGCTCGAGCCGACGAGCTCGGCGCGCGAGATCCCAAACCGTTCGGCGACCCGCTGCTGGATCTCCTCGACCGAGGTGGCGGTGGCGCTGCGCGAGATGCCGGGGATGACCTCGGCGATCAGCTCACTGGAGAGCGGCTTGGCCATCAGCGAGGCGTGGGCGATGACCCGGGTGAGGGCGCCGTGCAGCTGCCGAACGTTTGCATCGATCCGCCCCGCGAGCTCGGCCAGCGCGCCGGAATCGGCGATCTCGATTCCCGACTCCTGGACGAGGCGCCGCAGGACCGTGAGCCTGGTCGCCAGGTTGGGCGGCTCGACCGGGACGGTCAGCCCCCACTCGAAGCGGTCGCGCAGTCGGGCGGCGAGAGTCGAGAGCTCGCTCGGGATGCGGTCGGCGGAGAGGACCAGCTGGCTGCCGGCTTCATAGAGAGCGTTGAAGGTGTGGAAGAACTCCTCCTCGGTTGCCGCCTTGCCCTCGAGGAACTGGACGTCGTCGATCAACAGCACGTCGATGTCGCGGTAGCGCGCCTTGAAGCGCTCGACTCCGGTCGATTTCAGTGCCGCGACGAACTCGTTGGTGAATGACTCGGCGGTCGTGTAGCGGACGCTGAGCCCGGGGGCATTGGCGCCCAGGTAGTTGGCGATCGCGGTCAGCAGATGGGTCTTGCCGAGCCCGGGCGGGCCGTGCAGGAAGAGCGGGTTGTAGGCCTCCGACGGCGCCTCGGCGACGGCGAGGGCGGCGCCGTGGGCGAGCCGGTTGCCGGGCCCGATCACGAAGCGGTCAAAGGTGTAGTTCGGGTTGAGGTCTACCCCTCCGAGCTCCTCGTGGCCTGGCACCGTGGCCCGCTCGCCGACGAAGGCGACCCGCGTCGTGCGGCCGCCCGCCGCCACAACCGCTTCCGCGATCAGGGCCGAGTAGCGGCGCTCGGCCCAGGTTCGGATGCCCTCCGGGGCGGTCAGATACAGCGTCTCCGCGTCCGCCCCCGCGGTGCTCAGCGGCTCGAGCCAGAGGCGGTAGGTGGAGTCGGGGACCGACGCCTTCAGCCGGTCCTGGGTGGCCCTCCAGAGGGAGTTGAGGTCTTCTTTTGCCGAGTCATCAGACACCTGCGGCGACGATAGCGGCGTGCCTGAGAGCGCAACCCGGGCACCCAGCAAATGCCGCAGAAAACATTTCCCTCGCCCTTGGTGCGACATTCGCCGCACAGTTGCGACACATCTGCAAGTCGCGTCCGTATACTCCCCGGCCCAATGAAGCGCACTTATCAGCCGAAGAAGCGGAAGCGGGCGAAGACCCACGGATTCCGCGCGCGGATGAGCACCCGCGGTGGCCGCGCGATCCTCAAACGGCGCCGGCGCAAAGGGCGGAAGCGCCTTACCCCCTAGCCGTGGCGTCGAAGCGACGGCGGCTCTCTCGCAGCGGCGAGTTCGACCGCGTCTACCGCGACGGCTCCTCGCATGCGACCCGCTACCTCGTCCTCTACACCTTCCCGCGCCGCGACGAGGAGGGGGACGAGGTGAGACTGGGGGTCTCGGTAAGCCGCAAAGTCGGTGGGGCGGTAGACCGCAACAAGGTCAAGCGTGCGCTGCGTGAGGCTTTCTGGGGCCTCTCCGATCAGCTCCCGCCCGGGCATGACTTCGTGATCGTCGCCCGCGCCGAGATCGCTGACCTGGTCGAGCGCGAGGGAACTGCGGGCGTTACCGCTTCGCTCGAAGAGGCGCTGGCCGACGGTCCGAAGGGGCGTTCCACGTGAAACGGATCTTTCTGGCGCCGCTTCGCGGCTACCAGCGCTGGATCTCGCCAGGCCTGCCGCGGCGCTGCAAGTACGAGCCGACTTGTTCCGAATATGCGGTCGAGTCGGTCGAACGCTTCGGGGTCCTGCGCGGGGCCGTTCTTGCCGCCTGGCGCCTGCTGCGCTGCAATCCATTCAGCCACGGCGGCTTCGACCCAGTCCCCGGGCGCTTCACGCTGCGCGGGCTCGGCCACGTCCATCCGGCCGACTACCACGGGGAGGCGCACTCCTGATGTTCATCCCCGACGCCAACATCCTGCAGCCGCTGATCGATGTCGCCAACGCGGTCCTCAAGTTCTTCCACGACAACGTCGGCCTCAGCTGGGGGCTCTCGATCATGGCCCTGACCGTTGTCACGCGGGCGGCTCTGATCCCGCTCACCTACAAACAGCTGAAAGGGATGCGGGCCCTCCAGGCGCTGCAGCCGCAGATCAAAGAGATCCAGGAGAAATACAAGAACGACAAACAGCGCATGCAGCAGGAAATGATGCGCTTCTACAAAGAGAACAAAGTCAACCCGCTCGCTTCCTGCATCCCGCTGATCGCCCAGCTGCCGGTCTTCATCACCCTCTTCTACACGCTGCGCCACGAGCTCCCGCCGGACATGGGCTGCCCCCAGGCCGGCCACTGCGCCGCCTATGGCGCCGAATTCCTCTTCGTCCATGACCTGACCGGGAAGGCGACGGGAGGCGAACTGATCGCCCTGTTGATCCTCTACGTCGGAACCCAGCTCGTCTCGGGCTTCTTCATGTCGGCGACCGCTGACAAAAACCAGCGGATGATCATGTTCGTCCTGCCGCTGGTCTTCGTCCCCTTCATCATCACCTTCCCGGCAGGGCTGATCGTCTACTGGATCACGACCAACCTCTGGACGATCGGCCAGGGGCTGGCGATGAAAAAACTGATCCCGGTGCCGGTCGTCGCGACCCCGGAAGGCGCCGCCGCTATCGCCGCGGCGAAACCGCCTCCACCCCCACCGAAAAAACGAAAGCGCAAGCGCCGCTAGGGCGCGTTTCCGCGCTGCGCCTAGGCGCTTCCCTTCGGACGCTTCTTGGCGAGGCCCGCTCGCCGCGGCAGGTCGCCGGGCGTCGGCCCCGACTTCCGCAGCACATGTAGGTGGCGATGGCGGCTCCCGGCCCGGTCGCCGACCTCGAGGACCCGCTCCGGGCGCATCGCCAGAGCCTCGGCGGCCCGCTCCATCTCCGCCTCCTCGTCGAGGTCTCGTTTGCCCTTCCAGGCGACGAGGACGCCGCCGTCGCGGAGCAACGGGCTGGCCAGCTCGGCGAGGGTCGATAGGCGGCCGACCGCCCGGGCGGTGACGACGTCGTAGGCCTCGTGGCCAGCTCCGCCCGCCAACTCCTCCGAGCGGGCGTTGAGCGCCTGCGCGTTGCCGATCCCGGCCGTGCCCGCGGCGCGGTCGATGAAGCCGGCCTTACGGCTGACCGACTCGATCAGGTCGACCTGGGCGGCGGGCAGTGCGACGGCGAGGACGAGCCCCGGGAAGCCCGCACCCGCCCCGACGTCGGCGATCCGCTCGGCCTGAAGCAGCTCAGGCACCTCGAGTCCGGTGAGGCTGTCGACGACGTGCACCTGCCAGGCGCGCTCGTCGGTGATCGAGCTGAGCGAGGCGGGATCCTCCCGCAGTAGCTCGAGCACCCGCCGCAGCGCCGCGCGGGCCTCGGGCGCGAGCTCCGCGCCCGGCTCGCTCACTCGGAGATCAGCGGCGAGACGACCACGCAGCGGTGCGGCTCGTCGCCCTCGCTGTAGGTCTCGACTCCGGCCCGGTCCTTGAGGCGTTCGTGGACGACGCGCCGCTCCTGGGCGCTCATCGGGTCCATCTCGACGACACGGTTGTTGGAGAGCGCCTGTTCGGCAGCCCTGTCGGCGCGTCCCTCCAGGGTCTCGCGCCGGCGGCCGCGGTAGCCGGCGGCGTCGAGTACCACCCGCTTGCGCTCGCGCATGCCGCGGAAGGCGGCCTGGTAGCAGAGAAGTTGCAGGGCATCGATCGTCTGGCCGCGTTTGCCGATCAGCAGGCCGTAGTCGTCGTCCCCCTCGACGCTCAGCTCGATCCGATTGTCGTCCTCCTCGACAACGACCTCGCCGTCGAGGTCGAGTTCGTCGAGCACCCCCTCGACCAGCTCGCGGGCGCGCTCGGCAGGGGTCTCTGGCCAGTCGTAGTCGTCGGGCACGGCGCCAGGCTATCCGACCTTCAGCCACCGCGCGACAGCGATTCGCCGCCGCGACAGCGTCAATAGTCTGAGCGGCAATGGGCACGGTCTACGCGGTCGCGAATCAGAAGGGCGGCGTCGGGAAGACGACGACCGCCGTCAACCTTGCCTCCTGCGCCGCGGCCGAGGGCCACCAGACGCTGCTCGTCGACCTCGATCCGCAATGCAACGCGACGACCGCGCTGGGCGCCTCGGCCGACACCCACCCCTCCTCCTACGACTGCCTGACCGGCGAGACCTCGGTCGCCGAGGCGGCACGGCCGGCCGGGCCGGACAACCTCTGGCTGGTTCCCGCCAGCCGCGACCTGGCGGGCGCCGCGGTCGAGCTGCCGCGGATCGAGGGGTCGGAGACGCGCCTGCGTGAACGGCTGGGCCCGGTCCGCGAGCGCTTCGAGGCGACTCTGCTGGACTGCCCGCCCTCGCTCGGCCCGGTCAGCGTCAACGCCCTGACCGCCGCCGACCGCGTCATCGTCCCGGTCCAGGCCGAGTACCTGGCGTTGGAGGGATTGGTGCAATTTCTGGAGACTTTGGGCCTGATCAGGCGTGAACTCAACCCTCGACTTGAGGTTTCGGGTTTGCTCATAACCATGCACGACGACCGCACCCGGCTGGCCCAGGACGTCGAGGCCGAGCTGCGCCGCCACTTCGGCGAGATGGTCTTCGAGACGGTGATCCCGCGCAGCGTCCGAGTCGCCGAGGCGCCGAGCTATGGTCTGCCCGTGACCGAGCATGCTCCCTCTTCGCGCGGCGCCGTCGCCTACGAAGCGCTCTCGAAGGAGCTCGCGACCCGTGGCTAGCAAAGCCAACCGTCGCGGGATCGGCCGCGGCCTGTCGGCAATCCTGCCGGAGAGCGACCCCGGCGACGCGGGCGAGCTGCGCGAGCTGCCGGTCGAGCTGATCAAGCCCAACCCCGAGCAGCCGCGGACCAACTTCGATCCCGAGGCGCTGGCGGCTCTGACCGCCTCGATCGAGACCAGCGGCGTCGTCCAGCCGCTGCTGGTCCGCCCCCTGCACGACGGCAGCTACGAGCTGGTCGCCGGCGAGCGTCGCTGGCGAGCCGCCCAGCAGGCGGGGCTGGAGAAGGTGCCGGCGGTGGTCCGCGACCAAGCCGAGACCGAGCGGCTGCAGGCGGCACTGATCGAGAACATGGTTCGCGAGGACCTCAACCCGGTCGAGGAGGCGCGCGCCTGCGACGCCCTACTCAACGAGCTCAGCCTCTCGAAAGAGGACCTCGCCCGCCGGGTCGGCCGCAGCCGCCCATCGATCTCCAACCTGATCCGGCTGCTCGAGCTGCCCGATGAGGCGCTGGCGATGCTCGAGTCCGGCGAACTCAGCGAGGGCCACGGCAAGGCGATCCTCGGGGCCAGCGGCAATGACGTCCGTCGCCGCTTGGCGCGCGATGCGGCGCGGGGTGGATGGTCGGTCCGCGAGACCGAGAACAGGGTTCGGCTGGCTGGCCAGCCAAAGGCAAGGCCGCGCAAAACGCTCGATCCCGACGCCGAGGCGGCCCTCGCCACGGCCGGCGACCAGCTCGAGAAGGCCCTCGGCCACGAGGTTACGGTGCGGCCCAAAGGGGAGGGGATCGCGGTCGAGCTGCGCTTCGACGACGTCGATGAAGCCCGCGCCTTCGCCCGTGCCCTGGGGCGCAAACGGCGCTAGCCGCGGCAGCGGCCAGGGCACTCGATATCGCTCACGCGCGGCGCCGCTAGAATCGCCGTCCCCGGGCGATTAGCTCAGTTGGTTAGAGCGCGTCTCTGATAAGGACGAGGTCCCTGGTTCGAATCCAGGATCGCCCACTGTGCAGCAGATGCAGATCTACGGAGTCAGCTTCGACATGGTCGGCAAGCAGCCGATCGTCTTGCTGAAGACTGTCGACGGCAATCGCTTCCTCCCGATCTGGATCGGTCATCCGGAGGCGGCGGCGATCCTGATGAAGCTGCAGGGCGCCTCGACGCCGCGGCCGATGACCCACGACCTGCTCTCCGACGTGCTCGAGAACCTCGACGCGAAATGCGAGCGGGTGGCGGTCACCGAACTGCGCGACAACACCTTCTACGCCTCGATCACGGTCTCGGTCGGCGGCTCGGAAATCGAGATCGACTCGCGCCCCTCCGACGCCCTCGCCCTGGCCGTCCGCGTCGCCGCGCCGATCTTCGCCGCGGAGGAGGTCATCGAGGAGTCGGCGATCGAGTTCGAGCA